>Ga0187845_1000319_pt1 | contig 28290 bp, 20 predicted proteins | sample SpaLakP09_SKY_68_FD_134515 | JGI IMG/M metagenome (GOLD analysis project Ga0187845, IMG submission 134515) | Oligotrophic lake water microbial communities from Sparkling Lake, Wisconsin, USA - SP09_SKY_68 | ecosystem: Environmental > Aquatic > Freshwater > Lake | place: USA: Sparkling Lake... | reverse complement strand
CGAACACCGCCGTCATCATGATGGCCGACAGCAGCGCCGGGAAGGCAAAGGTGAAGTCGCTGAGCCGCATGATGACTTCTTCGACCCAGCCTCGCCGCGCCGCCGCCCACAGGCCCAGCAAGCCGCCGACCAGCAGGCCTATGCCCACCGCGATCACGCCGACCAGGATGGAGTTGCGCGCGCCGACCAGTATCAGGGTCAGCACATCGCGGCCCAGCACATCGGTACCCAGCCAGTGGGCGGCGGAGGCCGGCTGCAGCTTGGCGGGCAGATCGATCTCGTAGGGTGGCCAGGGCGTCCAGACCAGGGACAGCAGGGCCGCCAGCGCGACCAGCGAGGTCAGCACAGTGCCGATCACAAAACTCTTGTGCCGGGTCACAGTCCAGCCACCTTGATGCGTGGGTCTATCACCGCATAGAGCAAGTCCACCAGGAAGTTGACCACCACCACCATCGCCGCGAGCAGCAGCACGCAGTTGCGCACCACGGCCAGATCGCGGTTGGCAATGGCCTGAAAGATCAGCCGGCCCAGGCCCGGCAGATAGAACACATTCTCGACGACTATGGTGCCGGCCAACAGATTGGCAAACTGCAGGCCCATGATGGTGACCACCGGAATCATCGCGTTGCGCAAGACATGGCCCCACAGCGCGGCGCGCCGGCTCAGGCCCTTGGCGCGGGCGGTGCGCACAAAGTCTTCGCGCAGCACCTCCAGCACGGCCGAACGGGTGATGCGCGCCAGTATCGCCGCCTGCACCACGGCCAGCGCCACGGCCGGCAGCACCAGGGCCTGCAGGCCCGGCCACAGGCCACCGCCATCGTCCTCGCTCCAGCCAGGAAAGCCGCCCGCAGCAAACCATTGCAGCTTGACGGCAAAGACCCAGATCAAGAGGATGGCGAACCAGAAGTTGGGGATGGCGATGCCCAGCTGGCTGACGGCCATCAGCCCCGTGTCACCCAGCTTGCCGTGCCGCGAGGCGGCATAGACACCGGCCGCCAGCGCCAGCACCGTGCTCAGGAGCATGGCCAGCAGGGCCAGCGGCACGGTCACCGCCAGCCGCTCCAGTATCAGGTCCAGCACCGGCGTGCTGTAGGCAAAGCTGATGCCCAGATCGCCGCGCAGCATGCCCATCAGCCAGGCGCCGTAGCGCTGCAGCGGCGGTGCGTCCAGCCCCAGCTTGGCGGCCAGCGCCGCCACCGACTCGGGCGTGGCCTCGGTGCCCATCAGCACCTGGGCGGCATTGCCCGGCAGTATCTCCAGCACCAGGAACACCACGGCAGAGGCGCCGAACAGAGTCAGCGCCAGGGTGGCCAGGCGCTTCAGCAGGAACAGGGTCATGGTCGGGCGGCGGTGGCGAGCTGCTCGCGCAGGGTGATGATGGTGTTGCGAATATGGCTGCGGCCCAGGCGCTCGGCCTCGTCGGCAGCGCCGCGCGAGATCGCGTCTATCAGCCCCTCATGTTCCTGCACCGCCTGCTCGGCCTCGGCCTCGGCCAGTATCACGGCCGGTGCAAAGACCTGGGAGGTCAGGCGCACGATGCCCAGCTGCCCGCCGAGGAACTCATTCCTGGCCATCTCGACAATGGTGGTGTGGAAGCTGACATTGGCCAGCGTGTAGTCGCCGGCCGACCAGGGCCGCATGGCCCGTCGCTGGCTCGCGACAATGGGGTCCAGCAAAGCGTGGGCCTGCCCGGCTGAGCGCTCGGCCGCCAGACGCGCGGCCAGGCCGTCCAGCATCTCGCGCAAGACATAGGCATCCAGCAGGCGCGGCCCATTGACCCGCGAGACGCTGACGCCACGCACCGCGTCGGCCTCAACCAGGCCTTCCGCCTGCAGCACCCGCAGCGCCTCGCGCAGCGGCGTGCGGCTCACACCCAGCTGCTCGGCCAACTGCACCTGGCGCAGCACATCGCCCGGCGCATGCACGCCCTTGTAGATGCGCTCACGCAGCACCTGCGCCACCTCGTCCACCAGCCGCACACGGCTTTGCCATTCCAGCAGGTCGGACATCTGAACCCCCGATGCGTTGACGGTGAAAGAAACCGCGCTGTGGATACTGGATCCAGAGCCCGCCTCGGTGCATGATAGTGCCGGTGGCGGCCTGCGCCATAGCGCTATTTCTGCTAACGACAGGGGCCGCGGGCCCGGAGGAGACCGCCATGAGGCTGAACGGAAAAGTCGCCATCGTCACCGGCGGCGCGTCGGGTTTCGGCGAGGGCATTGTGCGCAAATTCGTCGCCGAGGGCGCACGCGTGCTGATCGCCGACCGTGATCTGGCCGCCGGCCTGCACCTGGCCGCCCTGCTGGGCCCGGCAGTGCGGGCCCTGCGGGTGGACGTCAGCAACGCGGCGGACGTGAAGATCATGATGGACGCCACCGTCGAGCACTTCGGCGGGCTGGACATCCTGGTCAACAACGCCGGGGTCGGCCACATGCCGCAGCCGCTGGAAGAGCTCGCCGAGGATGAGTTCGACCGCATCGTCGCCGTCAATATGAAGGCCATCTACCTGGCCGCCCGCGAGGCGGTGCCGCGTTTCAAGACCTTGAAGCACGGCGTGATCCTGAACATGGCCAGCACGGCCGGCGTCAGCCCCAGACCAAACCTGACCTGGTACAACGCCAGCAAGGGCTTCGTCATCACCGCCACCCGCTCGATGGCGGTGGAGCTGGCGCCGTTCGGCATACGCGTGGTGGCACTGAACCCGGTGGCCGGCGAGACGCCGATGCTGAAGACCTTTATGGGCGAGGACACACCCGCCGTGCGTGCCAAGTTCCTGGCCAGCATTCCGCTCGGGCGTTTCTCAACCCCCGAGGACCTGGGCAACGCCGCCTGTTTTCTGTGCAGCGACGAGGCCAGCATGATCACCGGTGTGTGCATGGAGGTGGATGGTGGAAGATGTATATGACCTTGCGGGTCAGACCTTGAGACCCGTGCGCAGCACGGCCGAAAGCTCTGACCCCAACTGACTAGCGTATTGAGGGCCCCTTCATGCACGAGCGAGTTTGCACACCCAGGTCCGTATCCCGCGGCCTCTACCCTGTGCTTCTGGCAGCCCTGCTGCTGGCCTTGAGCGCCTGCGGCGGTGGTGGTGGCGGCGAGGCCAGTCCGCCGCCCGACGTGCCCACGCCCACCGTGCCGGGTGCCCTCACCGACCCGACCAGCTACTCGTCCGCTGCGGGGGCCTCGCAGCCCTCAGCTGTGGAGGCCGCAGCCACCACCACGCACAGCATCACGCTGAACGGCACGGCGATCAGCTACACCGCCAAGGCCGGCCATCTGACGGCCAAGGCGCCCGGCAGCGGCCAGGACCAGGCCTCGCTGTTCTATGTTGCCTACACGGCCAACAACCAGGCAGCGGCCACGCGGCCCGTCACCTTCTTCTACAACGGCGGCCCCGGCTCGGCCAGCGTCTGGCTGCATCTGGGCTCCTACGGCCCCAAGCGCCTGGCCACCGGCATGCCTTCGACCACGCTGCCGCGCCCCTTCGCCCTGGTGGACAACGCCGAGAGTCTGCTCGACACCAGCGACCTGGTCTTCATCAACGCCGTCGGCAGCGGGCTGTCGCAGGCCATTGCGCCGTTCACCAACCGCAGCTTCTGGGGTGTCGATGCCGATGCGGCCCTGTTCCGCGACTTCGTGCAGCGATTTCTCGCCGTCAACGAGCGCCAGGCCTCGCCCAAATACCTGTTCGGCGAATCCTATGGCGGGCCGCGCACCGCCGTGCTGGCTTCGCTGCTGGAGAGCGCGGGCGTGCCGCTGACCGGCCTGGTGCTGCAGGCGCCGGCGATGAACTACAACAGCAATTGCGGTGTCACTGGCGAGGCCGCCATCAGCTGCAGCGGCTACCTGCCCAGCTATGCGGCCACCGGCCAGCACTACCAACTGGCTCGCCCCCTGCCCACCGACCTCGGCGCCTACATGACGCAGATGCGTGACTTCACCGCCAGCCGTTACACCCCGGCGGTGAATGCCCTGCTGCAGGGCAGCGCCGTGCCCGCCGAGCTGCCGCCGCTGCTAAGCGACTACACCGGCCTGGCGCTCACTCAGTGGCAGACTAACTTCAATCTGCAGCCCGACCGCTACCGCAACCAGCTGCTGCCCGGCACCCTGCTGGGCCGCTACGACGCCCGCGTGTCAGCGCCAGTGGGCAGCGCACTGGCCAGCGAGGGCGACCCGTCCAGCACCGTCATCAGCGCCTCGTTCTCGGGTGCCATCGCCAGCTATCTGCGCGACACGCTGCGCTACACCAACAGCTCGACCTATGTGGTGCTGAGCAATGCGATCGAGAGCTGGGACTTCCGCCATGCTGGCAAGAGCCTGCCCGACACCATCCCCGACCTGGGCGCGGCGCTGGCCCTGAACCCGCGGCTGCGCGTGCTGGCGCTGAACGGCTATCACGACCTGGCCACGCCCTTCTACCAGACCGAGCAAGACCTGGCACGGCTGAACCTGCCCGGCCGCGTGCTGGTGCGCAACTATGCCGGCGGCCACATGACGTATCTGGACGACGCGGCGCGGGTGGCCAGCAAGGCCGATTTGGCGGCCTTCTACCGCGGCACGCTGGCGGTGGCCCAGGCGGCTGGCAAGGCGCCCACGGTGCGCACGCAGGCCGCTACTCCGTTTGCCGCCGCCGGCCCCGTCACCCCGCCGTCGCCCGACGCACTGCAAACCCCGCTGCGCGATCCCTGGGTACCGCCGGCCCTGCGCCCGCTGGTGCCGCCGCCGCCGCCCAGCCAGGGTCAGGCCCTGCAGAGGGAGATCGACGCGCGCTTACGTACGCTGCGCGAGCGTTGAGCGCAGTGGACCCGGCCCGCGAGCGCTTCACGCTCGGTGAATGGATCGTCGATGCTGCCGGCAACCGCCTGCTGCGCGGCGACGAGCAGCGCCCGCTGCGCCACAAGGCCATGGCGCTGCTGGTGCTGCTGGCCCGCCATGCCGGCGAGACGGTGAGCCGCGACGAGATCGTCAACACCATCTGGGACGGCAACCAGTTCGTCGCGCCCAAAGCATCAACACCGCCATATGGACCATACGCCAGGCCCTGGGCGACGACCCCGAGGCACCGCGCTATGTGGAGACGGTGGCCAAGAAGGGCTATCGGCTGATCGCCCCGGTCGGCGCCCTGGCTGTGGCAGCAGAGCCGGCTCCGGCAGCGGCGCTGGCCCGTCGCCCGTGGCTGCCCGTGCTGGCCACCGTCCTGATCAGCTCCGCCCTGGCCTGGGCCTGGCTGCAGCGCACACCGCCGCCGCTTCAAGCGGCGCTGCCCACCGCCACGCCGCTGACGCAAAACCCCGGCCTCGAGTACCTGGGCCAGCTCTCGCCCGACGGTCGGCATTTGGCCTTCGCCTGGTGGCAGGGCCATGGCGCGGGCCAGCTGTATCTGCGCGCCGCCCAGGACTTGAATGCCACGCCGCAGCCGATCAGCGGCGAGGCCGGCGAGGTGCAGGGCCTGGCCTGGTCGCCCGACGGCCAGGCCGTGGCCTACATTGCCTCGCCCGGCGGCGGGCGTTGCAGCCTGTGGGTCTACCGCCTGCAGGATCAGACACGGCACGAGCTGGCGCGATGCGCGCCGATGTTCACGCCCACCGTCGATTGGTCGCCCGACGGCCGCTGGATCGCCTTCAGCGCCGAGGCCGAGGGCGCCGGCGGCCTGTTCCTGATCGCGCCGGACGGCAGCGGCCTGCGCCGCCTGACCACCGCCCCGCCGGCGGCCATGCCCGACCATCAACCGGCCTGGTCGCCGGACGGACGCCACCTGGCCTTTGCGCGCCAGGACCCGGCCAACGGCACACGCGACATGTACGAGGTGGCGCTGGACGGCCCGGTGCAGCGCCTGTCCAACCTGCAGCTGTACTGGCTCCATGGCCTGACCTACACCCCCGGCGGCCGGGACCTGGTGTTCTCCACCACCCGGCAGGACACCCGGGTGCTGCTGCGCTGGGACCGCGCCTCCGCCACGGCACAGCCGCTGGGCCTGGAGGGCAGCGCGCCCAAGCGCGGCGCCGATGGCAGCCTGGTCTATGCCCTGATGCGCGCCCACGTCAGCATCGCCCGCCTGGCCTGGGGCGATGGCAAGCCCGAGCGCCGCATCACCTCGGTGGCCAATGACCGGGCGCCGGATGTGGCCGGCGATGCCGCGGTGTTCGTGTCGCGCCGCTCCGGCCAGTCCGAGCTGTGGCAGACCGATGGCAGCGCCGGCGAGGCCCGCCAGCTGACCCGGCTCGACGGCGTGGCCGCCGCGCCCGCGCTGGCGCCGGATGGCGGGCAGGTGGCGTTTCTGGGCAGCTGCGGACCGGGCAAACGCTTTGGCCTGTGCGTGCTGGGCACCGCCGATGGCCGGGTGCGGCCGCTGTCGGCCGATGCCGCCGGCTATGGCCGGCCGAGCTGGCACCCCAGCGCCAACGAGGTCTGGGTGCCCAGCGACCGCGGCGGCAGCTGGCAGCTCTGGCGCTTTGCCGCCGATGGCAGCCGCCCACCGGCGGTAGTCCCCACCGAAGCGCCACCCGGCCGCGCTGTGCAGTGGGCGGCCGACGGCAGCGCCCTGGTCTATCAACCCCGCTTCAGCGGCCAGCTGCGCCGCCGCACCACCGACGGCAGCGAGCAGGAGATCGCCACCACCGCCGATGGCGAGACCCTGGTCGACTGGCGCCTGGGCCCGCGCGGCCTGGTGGTGCTGGCCCGCGGCAGCCGCGAGCGCTTCCGGCTGATAGCCCTGGCCGGCGGCCGGCAGGAGCAGCTGAGCGTCCATGCGCTGGGCACCTTTCCCGAGCTGGCCAGCTTCGCGCTGGCCGACGACGGCAGCGCTCTGGTGGAGATTTCCAACACCGCCGGGGCTGATCTGATGCAGATGCGTTGAGCCCGCCGCCATACGCAAGTGCTTGTCACGCAACGATAAATATCTTTTGGATGGGGTTTGGATCGGGTTTGGCAGCGGCCTGTCTTGCGGGCCGCCGCGGGCTCGGGGCCTACTGGGGCGGCATCGCATCGATGCACCCATTCAGGAGACTCCATGCAAAGAAGAACAGCAAGCTCCGCCGCCCTGCTCATGTGGCTGTTGAGCGCCTGCGGCGGTGGCGGCAGCGGCGCCGAGGCGGCTGCGCCCTCGCCGGCACCCTCACCCGCCCCCTCGCCGGCTCCCGCTCCCGCTCCAGCCCCAGCCCCAGCTCCCGCGCCTTCGCTGCCGGCAGGCTGGACCCGGCTGGCCGACATGCCCTCCGGCGTGGCCAAGTTCGGTGTCGCCGCCCTGGGCGGCAAGATCTATGTCGTCGGCGGCTACGACACCCGCCGCACGGTGATGGTCTATGACATCGCCGCCAACAGCTGGGCCAGCGGGCCGGCCCTGCCGCGCGGCACCGACAATGTCGCCGCCCTGGCCACCGCCGACCGGCTGTATGCGATGGGCGGCGAGGCCAGCACCGCCTTCCAGGTCTTTGACCCCGCCAGCGGCCAGTGGAGCGCCGGCCCTATCCTGCCGCGCATCAGCTTTGCCTCCGCCGCCGCTGCGTCAGGCGGTCGCCTGCATCTGGTCGGTGGCTGGAACTACAGCAACAGCGCCAGTGCCTCGGTGGCCAGCCACTCGGTGTTCGACCCCGCCAGCCAGGGCTGGAGCAGCGCCGCCGCACTGGCCACGCCCCGCAATGCCGCCGGCGCCGCCGCCATCGATGGCCGCATCTACGTGGTCGGCGGCCGGGCGCCCGGCATACGTGCGGCCGACCAGCAAAGCCTGGCCAGCGTCGAGATCTACACCGCCGCCACCGACCAATGGGCGGCCGGTGCGGCCCTGCCCACCGCGCGGGGCAGCCTGGCCGTGGTGGCGCTGGGCGGGCGGCTGTATGCGCTGGGCGGCGAATCGACGCCGGGCACCGTCAGCGACGCCGTCGAGCGCTACGACCCCGCCACCCAGGCCTGGACCGCCCTGCCGGCCATGCCTTACCGCAGCCATGGCCTCGGCGCGGTGGCGGTCGGCGACGCGATCTATGTAATGGGCGGCTTTGGCGGTGCCTCGGACGCGGTGGGCAGCGAGTCGGCGGCGCTGTACCGCTACCAGCCATGAAGAAGGGGCTGTGCCGTCTGCTGGCGACATGGGGCAGCGCGCTGCTGCTGGCCGCCTGCGGTGGTGGCTCGCTGGACCGCGAGATGGAGCTGCTGCCGCCACCAGCAGCGTCGGCAGACATCACCGTGCTGATGATGGGCAACAGCCACACCACGGTGAACGAGCTGCCGCAGCGGCTGGAGGCGATGCTGCGCGCCGGGCTGCCGGGCCGGTCGGTGGCCGTGACGGTAGCGTCGAGCTGGATGTTTCTCGACGAGCGCCTGGCCGATTGGCCGACCCTGGCCCTGCTGGGCAGCCACAGCTGGACGGCCGTGGTGCTGCAGGCGCAGAAGTACAGCAGCAGCGGCCTCTACACCTACTCCACCACCGAGGCGCAGGAGCTGGTGCGCGAAGCCCGCAAGGTGGCCGCGCTGCCGGTGCTGTTCCCCGAATGGCCGCGCCGTGGCGTGGCCGAGACCGACACCATCTACGACCTGCATGTGTCGATCGCCCGCCAGCAAGCCGCCTGCGTGGCGCCTATCGGTCAGGCCTGGGACCAGGCCCGCGCCCGCCATCCGGACCTGACCCTGCACGCCAGCGACGGCAACCACTCGGCGCCCGCCGGCGCCCATCTGGCCGCGCTGATGCTGTACGCCACCATCACCGGCGCATCGCCGCTGGCTCTGCCCGCGGTGGGCAGCGATATCGATGCCGCCGTCCAGGGCCAGCTCAGGCAGGTGGCGGCCGATACGGCGCAGGCCTTCCCGCCGCGCCAGCACTGCCCGGCGGACAAGGCCCCAGCCGCGCAGGGTCTTGCGGCGGGCAACACAATGGACGCAACGCCACCCTCAGCCCTGAGCCAATGACCGATCTGTCCGCCTTCCCCATCACCCAGAAATGGCCCGCGCAACACCCCGAACGCCTCCAGCTCTACTCGCTGCCCACGCCCAACGGCGTCAAGGTCTCCATCCTGCTGGAGGAAACCGGCCTGCCCTATGAGCCGCATCTGGTGCGTTTCGATACCAATGACCAGCTGACGCCCGAGTTCCTGTCGCTGAACCCGAACAACAAGATTCCGGCCATCCTTGACCCGCAGGGCCCGGGCGGCAAGCCGCTGGCCCTGTTCGAGTCGGGCGCCATTCTGATCTATCTGGCTGAGAAATCGGGTCAGTTCTTGCCTGCCGACCCCGCGCAGCGCTACGAGACGCTGCAGTGGCTGATGTTCCAGATGGGCGGCGTCGGCCCGATGTTCGGCCAGCTCGGCTTCTTCCACAAGTTCGCCGGCAAGGAATACGAGGACAAGCGCCCCCGCGACCGCTATGTGGCCGAGTCGCGCCGACTGCTCAATGTGCTGAACCAGCGCCTGACCGGCCGGCAGTGGATCATGGGCGACGACTACACCATCGCCGACATCGCCATACTGCCCTGGGTCAACAACCTGGTCGTCTTCTATGGCGCCGGCGATCTGGTCGGCTATGCCGACTTCCCCGAGCTGGCCCGCGTGGTGCAGGCCTTCCTCGCCCGGCCGGCGGTGCAGCGGGGCCTGGGCATTCCGGCGCGGCCGGCGGCCTGAGACGAACGGCGGTGAACCGCCGCCAGCCCTCGTCACTTGAGCGCGTGAGCCATTCGAGCGAGCTATGCAGCAGGAGGCGCGGCGGCGCCTCGTGAGTTCGTCAGTGAGTTCGTCATCGCGAACACCATATCGCCAACGAATCGCTTGAACGAATCGTTCTCCACGAACTGTTTGTAGACCTGGGTGTCGTCCTTCAGCAGGTGCTGCATCACCTTGGCCAGCGCCTGATCGTGTGCCATGCGGGCGGTGTGTGGCGTGTTCTCCTGCGCGTTCCGGTAGGCAGCATCGGCGGCGACCTTCGGTGCGATGTCTTCGCGTATGCGCTTGGCCACGCGATCGGTGTCGGTGAAGAGTATGCCGAACTGCTCGTTGAAGCGCTTGAGGATGTTGCTCAGCCGGTCCAGCTCCGGCTCGGCCCTGTGGCCGGCCGCATCGGTGGGCACCGGGGCGATCTCGGCCTCCTGGTCCGCCAGCGCGATCTTCATCACCGCCTTGCGCTCGACCCGGTAGCTGTCCATGTCTATGGCTTCGAGGATGCCCTTGGCCAAATCCTCTTCCTTCGGCGCCGGCAGTTTCGGGATCAGCAGATCGAGAAAGATGGCCAGCTTCTCCCACGCCGCATTGCTGTACGGAATCACCGACGAGAGGAAGGCATAGGTGCGGCAGAACACCTTGGCCTTGCCCTTGAAGGACACCTGCCCGTCCTCATCGAGCCGGTCCAGATACTCGGCCACGCAGACGTCGAGCGTCGGGTCGAGCCGGTCGCGCTCGGCGCCGTCCAGGAACAGGGCCACCAACTGCTGCACCTGCTGCGGCGCATACACCTGCGCCCGGTCCAGGTCGGCCTTCAGATCGTGCAGCTTGTTCGGGTCGGTCTCCTCGGCCAGCAAGGTGGTGCGGAAGTAGTCCTGGAACGCGGCCGTGACGGTTTCGCTGTTGTTCTGAAAGTCCAGCACAAAGCAGTCGTGCTTCTGCGGGTGCGCACGGTTCAGGCGCGACAGCGTCTGCACCGCCTTGATGCCCGAGAGCGCCTTGTCCACGTACATGGTGTGCAGCAGCGGCTCGTCGTAGCCGGTCTGGAACTTGTCGGCACAGATCAGGAAGCGGTAGGGCTCGGTCTGCACCCGGTCGGCGATATCGCCGCTCGGGAAGCCGTTGAGCGAGGCCTCGGTGAGCTTCTCGCCGTCAACCTCGTGCTCGCCCGAAAAGGCCACGATGGCCCGATAGGGGCTCTTGCGCTCGGCCAGATAGGCTTGGAAGGCGCGGAAGTACTGAATGGCCCGCGCGATGCCGCTGCTCACCACCATCGCCCGCGCCTGGCCGCCTATCTTGCCGGCGGCCAGCACCTGCTCGTGGAAGTGGTCCACCATGATCTCGGCCTTCAGCCTGATCGCATGGTCATGGCTTTCCACATAGCGGCGCAGCTTCTTCTTGGCCTTCTTGGTGTCGAACTCCGGGTCGTCGTCGGTCTTCTTGATCAGCTTGTAATAGCTCTCCACCGGCGTGTAGTGCTTGAGCACATCGAGGATGAAGCCTTCCTGCACAGCCTGCTTCATCGTGTAGGCGTGGAAGGGCCGGTGCTTGACCTTGCCCTGGGCATCGGGCGGCAGCGGCTCGCCGAACATCTCCAGCGTCTTGTGCTTGGGCGTGGCGGTGAAGGCGAAGTAGCTCGCGTTGGTCAGCATCTTGCGCGCCGCCATGCGTTTTTCCAGCGCCGCGTTGACCGTGTCTTCCGGGTCGGTGGCTTCGTCGCCGGCATCGGCCGCCGCGGCCGGAGTGCCCAGCGCCTGGCTCATCGCCGCCGAAGTCTTGCCGCCCTGGCTGGAGTGCGCCTCGTCGATGACGATGGCAAAGCGCTTGCCGCCCTCAGAGGCGATCTCATCCAGGATGAAGGGAAACTTCTGCACCGTCGAGACAATGATCTTCTTGCCCTGCTCGATGTACTTGCGCAGGTCACCCGAGTGCTGCGCATGCCCCACCGTCGCGCCCACCTGCATGAACTGCTTGATGGTGGCCTGGATCTGGTCGTCCAGGATGCGCCGGTCGGTGATGACGATGACCGAGTCGAACACCGGCCTGTCGTCACGCTGGATGGCTATGAGCTGATGCGCCAGCCAGGCAATCGAGTTCGACTTGCCGCTGCCCGCCGAATGCTGGATCAGGTAGCGCCGGCCCGCGCCATGCTCGCGCACATCGTCCAGCGCCTGCCGCACCACGCCCAGCTGGTGGTAGCGCGGCCAGACCTGGCGGCGCTTCTTGCGGCCCTTGCGCGGGTCTCGGGGGTCTTTCTCCTCGACGATCTGTGCATAGTTCTCCAGGATGTCGGTCAGCCCCGCCGGGGTGAGCAGCCCCTTCCACAGATAGTCGGTCTTCAGGCCGTTCGGGTTGGGCGGGTTGCCGGCGCCGTCCTGATACCCCTTGTTGAAGGGCAGAAACCAGGAGGCCTTGCCGCGCAGCTCGGTGCACATGCGCACCTCGCTGTCGTCCACCGCAAAGTGCACCGCGCAGCGGCCGAACTCGAACAGCCGCTCGCGCGGATCGCGGTCGCGCTTGTACTGCTCCACCGCATCCTGCACCGTCTGCCGGGTCAGGCTGTTCTTCAGCTCGAAGGTGGCGACCGGCAGGCCGTTGATGAACAGGCCCAGGTCCAGCGCGCGGCGCGCCTCGCCCATGCTGTAGGCCAGCTGGCGCGTGACAGAGAAGCGGTTCAGCCCATGCAGCTCGGTCGCCCTGGCGTTGCCGGGCGAGGGCGTGCCATAGAACAGCTCGATATGCACCGGGCCGTGGGCCACGCCCTTGCGCAGCACGTCGATGACGCCGCGCCGGCCCACCTCGGCCGACAGCCGGGCCAGGAACTTCAGTCGATTGATGTCCTTCGCGTCATGGGCATCGACCATGCCCAGCTGCTTGAACGCCTCGGGCTGGGTGGCGCGCACAAAGGCAAAGAGCTGGTGCACGTCCAGCGCATGGGCACGGTCGAAGTCTTGCGCACTGCCAGCGAGGTAGCCGGTGCCGCCGTAGCGCGCCGCCGGCTCGGCAAACTGGTTCGGCGCCACGTCCAGGCCATCGGTGCCGGTCATGTGCCGCACGATGAGGGTCTCCAGGCCCTTCTCGCTGGTGTCGGTGCTGCTCATTCGATGGCTTCCCCCTCGTCCGCGATCGCCTCGGATTCGTCGCTCAGCTCGGTGTCGTCGTCGCTTGCCATTGACCTTAACTCATCGGGCAGGCGCGATGCGGCCTCGCGGACGTCGAGTTTGCCAGTGACGACGTCGGCCATCAGGCGAGTCTTAAATTCGCCAAGTAGGCCGACTTCGGATCGAAGTCTTACGAGCGCTGAATCTACCTCCATGCAAGCGGTCCGAATGTGCTTCACTATTTCAAGCTGCTCGGAGAGTGGTGGCTTTGGCAAAGAGAATCGGGCGAAATCGCTGAATCTGACCCTGGGTGCTCTTTCTCTGACTGAGGGGCACAGCGCGACGAATAGCCCGCGCAGGGCCAGCGATCGAAGTAAATAGGCGTAGTACTCGAGTGAAATGCCTTCCATTCCTGCCTCGCAAATGACGTATTCCGGGGAGCACTTGCCACTTGAGTCAGACACCCCGATCGCTCCAGCGAACGCATCCATTGAGTGAAGAACCAATTGCCCAGGACGAATGCCTTGGTAGCCAAGCTCCCAAATCGCATTCATGAAACCGGTTGTTCGCCGATTCGAGCGCAGCGTTACCTGACCGTCCCGAAAGCAAGTGACCATCTCGGCATCTTCTGGAATTTCTAGAGACACTTGACGCAGCAGCCACTTCGCCCGGACCACTGGCCAGTGGCTAGGTTTGGTGCGTTCAAGTAGCTCATCGCTATCAACTGTGCCGACAGAGTCACTGAGTCCGCGGGTGACGGCGCGATGGATAGTGGCTTGCTTCTGCTCGTTGAGCAGCGCGATCACCTTGCGCTTGGCTCGAATTGCCCGGTCCAGTATCCCATTTGCCCATTCCAGAAATTGCACAATGGCAGCCTGCTCGTCGAGTGGCGGAACGACCACGCCAACGCGTTTCAGATGGGGCCAATACAAGTTCCTCTGGATGGTCCCGACACCTTTTGAGCTGACGAGGTACTGCGCAACCATTGACCGCTCCCTGAACAGCAAATCGGCGTATCTAGGCAGATAGTGATCTGAAAGCTTGAGCACGTAGTAGGCGGGGCTGACTATGCCTCTATGACTGGAAACGCCCACGGACCCGCGCCAAGCCTGTTGGTTGTTGAGAACAAAGTCGCCAGGATCGACGGCTTGATACTGGCTCAGGTCTTCGCTCGTGGCATTGGTTCGCTTTGCATCCACATCGTCAAACTTGACCACACCTCGATTCAAATAGACCGAAAGCAGTGGCCGCTCGACTTGGCCAATTTCCGCCTTTTGTCTCGCCAAGTGAGCAAGAGGTGCGATCTCCCAGTTCTCGGGCACATGTCCAAGCCAAGGCAGGCCGGAGTCTTTGTATTCTGGGTACGGCTTCAGTTCGGCAATCACTTGGGGAAGCCCTTCTTCTTGCGCGCCTTGGGCGCGGGTGCCGATGGCCCCGCCTCCGGCGCACTCAAGGCATAAAACTCATGCAGCTTTGCCGCCAGCAGCCGCTTGTCGGGCAGCTGGGTCTGGTACTGCGCCACCAGCGCGGGCGAGAGGGTGCGGCTCAGCGCGTACTCCACCACCTCGGCGTCCTTGCTGGCGCACAGCAGCAGGCCGATGGCCGGGTTCTCGTGGGGCTTCTTCAGGTCGCGGTCCAGCGCTTCCAGGTAGAAATTCAGCTTGCCCAGGTGCTCGGGCTGGAAGGAGGTGACCTTCAGCTCGATGGCCACCAGGCAATTCAGGCCGCGGTGGAAGAACAAGAGGTCCAGCGCAAAGTCCTGCCCGCCCACCTGCACCGGGTACTCGCTGCCGATGTAGCAGAAGTCACGCCCCAGCTCGGTGAGGAAGCGGCCCAGGTTCATCAGCAGGCTGCGGTGCAGGTCGGCCTCGGAGTGCGCCAGGGGCAGGGCCAGGAATTCCAGCAGGTAGGCGTCCTTGAAATGCTGTTCGGCCTGCGGCTGCATTTCTCTCAACGCTGTTGAGAGTTTTGGCGGGTTGAGCACGGCACGCTCGAACAAGGCGCTGTCGATCTGCCGCGCCACCTCGCGCACGGGCCAGCGCTGCTGTGCGGCCATGCGCAGGTAGAACTCGCGCTCCTCCGGTCGCTTGGCTCGGCTCAGGATGTGCAGATGGGCCGACCAGGGCAGTTCTCTCAACAGCGTTGAGAGTTCTTTTCCCTTCGCGGGATAGGTCTCGTAAAACTGCCGCATGCGCCAGAGGTTTTGCGCGGAAAAGCCCCGCAGGCCAGGCTCGCGCTGCGCGATGTAGGCAGCGAGCTGCACCACGGTGCTCTTGGCCCAGCCGTCGGACTCGATCTTGCGGTGAAGGTGCTGGCCTATGGCCCAGTACAGGTCGATCACCGCGGTGTTCACCGCACGGAGCGCCTGCTGGCGAGCGGCCCGTATCAGGCCCACGATGGGGTCGAAGCCCGACTCGACCGGGGCGTCCGCTGGCGCCACGGCCGGCTGTCGCTTCTGCTGCTTCTTCGTCATTCCGGGCCCCTGCGCACCAGCAGGCCGTCCAGCAGGCCCTCGGCCTCTTTCTCTATGGCCAGGATGTCGGCGCTGATTTCCTCGAGCGTGCGCAGCGGCTTGGGCTTGTAGAAGTGCCGGGTAAAGCTCAGCTCGTAGCCGATCTTGGTGGCGTCGTTGTTGATCCAGGCGTCGGGCGTGTAGGGCAGCACCTCGCGGCGGATGAAGGCTTCGATGCCGCCGGATTCGAGCAGGGGCACCTGCTCGGTGTCACGCAGCTCGCTGTCGGGTTCGTACTCGACCACGCAGGTCTTGCCGTCCACCGTGGCCTCGAACAGGCCCAGCAGCGGGTCGGCGGTGATCTTGCTGGCCTTGCCCGGCTTGTGCAGCCTGGCAATGACCGGCGGCGCGGTCTCGACACGCCAGCTCACCGCCTTGACGATGAGCTTCAGCTCGGCTGCGGCCAGGCGGGTGCCGGCCTGCTTGAGCGCCTCGTCCACACGGCGGCGGAAGAGGTTGTGGTCTTCAAACAGCGCTTCGCCCAGGGCCTGGCGCAACAGCAGGGCGGCATCGACCAGGCGTGCGTCGCGCTCCCAGGTCTTGGGGTCGAGCAGCTTCTTGCGCTTCTTCTCGGGCAGGCCTTTCTTGGCGCTCGGGCCCGTGCCCTCATCGTCGTCGCCCTCTTCATCGTCACTGCCCCATTCGGTCAGGCGCTGGTCCAGCGCGGACGAGACCTTGGCAAAGTCCCTGAACAAGTCGTCGCCGAACTCCTCATGCAGCGTGGCGCGGATGTCTTCGTCGCCCGAGGCGAAGCGCAGGCCGGCGATGGCCTTCAGTGTGAGCTGGCTGTGCAGGCGCAGCGGGCGCTCGACGGTCACCTTCCAGTAGCCGAAGGCCGCGTTGGGGAAGATCTTGGACTCGGGCGTTGCCTTGAAGTCGAGGAAGGTGCGGCTGATGCGCTCGATGTCTTCGGCGGAGAGTTCGCAGTTCTTCTTGCCCAGGTTCTTGCGCAGCGGCTTGAACCACTGGGTGGCATCGATCAGCTGTACCTGGCCCCGGCGATGGGTCGGCTTGCGGTTGGACAGCACCCACACATAGGTGGCGATGCCGGTGTTGTAGAACAGATTGAGCGGCAGCGCGACGACGGCTTCGAGCCAGTCGTTCTCGATGATCCAGCGGCGGATATTGCTCTCGCCCTGGCCGGCATCGCCGGTGAAGAGCGAAGAGCCGTTGTGGACCTCGGCAATACGGCTGCCCAGCGCCGACTTGCCATTCATCTTGGCGGCCATATTGGCCAGGAAGAGCATCTGCCCGTCGCTCGAGCGGGTGACGAGCGAGAGCTCCTCGCCCTGGTGCATGACCTTGAAGCGAGGGTCGCGCATGCCCTCCTTGCCGCCCATGGCTTCCAGGTCTTTCTTCCAGCTCTTGCCGTAGGGCGGGTTGGCCAGCATGAAGTCGAACTCACGGGCCGGAAAGGCATCGTGCGCGAGCGTGGACCATTCGGCGCCACCGACGATGTGGTCGGCCGACTCGCCCTCGCCGCGCAGCAGCATGTCGGCCTTGCAGACGGCGTAGGTCTCGGGGTTGATCTCCTGACCAAACAGCAGGCTCTTGACCTGCTGGCCGCGCCGGGCGGCCAGCGCGGTGAGCGTTTCCTCGGCCACGGTGAGCATGCCGCCGGTGCCGCAGGCACTGTCGTAGAGCAGGTAGGTGCCGGACCGGATCTCGTCCTGTATGGGCAGGAACACGAGGTTGGCCATCAGCCGCACGGCGTCGCGCGGGGTCCAGTGCTGGCCCGCTTCTTCGTTATTGTCTTCGTTGAACTTGCGCACCAGCTCTTCGAACACCGTGCCCATCGAGTGGTTGTCGATGCCGGCGGGCGAGAGGTCGATGTCCGGGTCAAGGAGCTTGGCGATCAGCGTGCCCAGGGCATCGGCCTTGGACAGGGTGGTCAGCTGGTTGCGGAACTTGAAGTTCTCCAGGATGTCCTGGACGTTGGGCGAGAAGCCATTCAGATAGTCCTCGAAATCGGCCAGCAGCTGCTGCTGGCTGCCGCGAGACTTGAGGTCGCGCAGGGTGAACTTCGAGGTGTTGTAGAAGGCCTGCCCGGCGGCGTCGCACAGCGCGGCACGCTGCTCGGTGATCTGGGCGGCGTCAAGCATCTTCTTGACGGCTATCACCTGCGGCTTGGTGGGTTCAAGCACGGCATCCATGCGCCGGATGACGCACATCGGCAGTATCACGTCCGGGTACTTGCCGCGCTTGAACAGGTCGCGCAGCACGTCGTCTGCGATGCCCCAGATGAAAGAGACTATCTTGTTGTGGGTGGCTTGGTCCATTTTCGGGATTGTCCAGCACCTGGAAGGAGCGCTTGCCCGTCAGAGAAAATTTTGCTTCCCCGATGCCCGAGCAGAAGTTGAGAGCCCTTATGACGCGGCCTGCGATGGGCCGCAAGCCCGCCCCCGCCCCTCGGTCTTGGCCCGGTACAGCTGCACATCGGCACCCGCCAGCAGGTCGGCCGTCGTGTTGCAGCCATCGCCGCTGCGGGCCGCCACACCCAGGCTGACGGTCAACGAGGGGTCAACACCTGACTCCGCGTGCGGGATGGCCTCGGCACGCACGCCGCGCTCCAGGCGCTGCGCGACGTCCAGGGCGCCGGCCGCATCCGTCTCGGGCAGCAGACAGACGAACTCTTCGCCGCCATAGCGCGCCAGCATGTCGCCCGGCCGGTTCAGCTGGCGGGTCAGCGCCGCGGCAACCAGGCGCAGGCAGTCGTCCCCGGCCTGGTGGCCGTAATGGTCGTTGTAGCGCTTGAAGTGGTCCACATCGATCAGCACGACCGAGAGCGGATGCCCGCTGCGGGTGGCCCGCAGCCACTCGGTCTGCAGGCGATCGTCAAAGGCACGCCGGTTCCATACCCCGGTGAGGCCGTCGAGGAAGGCCATCTGACGCAGCTGATCGGCCTGCGCCTTCAGCGTCAGCTGGGTTCTCACTCGCGCCCGCACGATGGCCGGGCTGATCGGCTTGGTGATGAAGTCGGCCGCCCCCAGCTCGAGGCCATGGGTCTCGGCCTCCTCCTCGCTGCTGGCGGTAACGAAGATGACCGGAATGTCCCGGGTGCGCGGGTCGACCTTGAGGCGCCGGCAGACCTCGAAGCCATCAATGCCGGGCATCACCACATCGAGCAACACCAGGTCCGGCAGCTTGGCCAGGCACAGGCCCAGGGCCTGCTCGCCATTGGTGGCCACGAAGATCTGGTGCTCGGCCGCCAGCGCCTGGTAGAGGGCCTGCACATTGACCTGCTGGTCGTCGACAACCAGCAAGCGGGATCGGTGCAGCGCGTCAGCGCGCACGGCGTTCGAATCAGTCATGGGCGGCAAGCCTCCCCATCAGGGCCCGGCACTCCGACGCGGCCTGGGTGAAGTCAAGCCCCGCGATGGCCTCGCTCAGCGGCTCCAGAGCCTCGGCCCAGTGTGGCTCATGGGCCTGCTGCAAGGCAGAGAACTGGTCGGTTGCGGCCATGTCGTCATCCTCAAGCAAGTTCAGCAAGGTGCCAAGCGCCTGCAGCAGACCGGGCCGATCCGCCGCTGCAGCGCTGGGTTTCCGGTCGGACGGCCCGGCGAGCTCGTATTGGCGCAGTATGGCCTGCAGTGCCGCACCCGCCTGCGCCACATGCGCGGCCAGCGCGGCCAGTCCCTGGGCGATCATCCCGGCATCGGCCTCCTCGCTCTCGCCGCCCTTGCGCAGATCCGCCTCGAAGGCCGCGGCGTAGCTGGCCAGGCGTGCGGCGCCCAGCGTGCCTGCCTCGCCCTTGAGGGTATGCAGGCAGCGCAGGGCGTCGATGCGCGAGGCCTCGCCCAGCAGCCGGCCGACTTCCGCAGGCAGGGCCGGCAGGCGCTTGACAAAAGACTGGGCCGAGCGGGCCCAGACATCGCCTCGGCCGCCGAGCCGGGCCAGTGCCGCAGCGATCTCCAGCCCCTGGCTGCGCGCCTCGGCCAGATCGGCCTCGGACAGGCCGGGCAGCGCTTCGCTGGCGGTGGGCCGTGCCGGTGCAACAAGGCCGGATTCGCCCTGACCGCGGCCAAGACGCTGGCGCAGCAAGGCGACCAGCGCGTCGATGTCGAAGGGCTTGCCGATGTGATCGTTCATGCCGGCGGCCAGGCAGGCCTGGCGGTCGTCGGCGCTGGCATTGGCGGTCATGGCAATGATCAGCAGATCGGCGAGTCCCAGCTGCCCGCGAATCTCGCGCGTGGCCGTGAAGCCATCCATCACCGGCATCTGCACGTCCATCAGCACGGCATCGAACACCGGGTCGGCGGCGGCCACCGCGGCCACCCCTTGCCGACCGTCGTCGGCCAGCGTGACCGAGGCACCCTCAGCCTCGAGCAACTCCTGCGCCACCTGCTGGTTATTGAGGTTGTCCTCGACCAGCAGCAGGCGCAGGCCCTGCAGCCGGGGCTGCCCGGCGGCAACGCCCGACACCGCTGCGGATTCGCCGCTGCCCTCACCTACCGGCAGCGTCAGCTCGAAGTGGAAGGTGCTGCCCCGGCCGAGTTCGCTATCGAGCGCGATCCGGCCCCCCATCAGCTCGACCAGCCGCTGGCTGATCGACAGGCCCAGGCCGGTGCCGCCGAAACGCCGCGTGGTCGAGGCTTCGGCCTGAGAGAAACTGCTGAACACCGCCTGCTGCTGCTCGGGCGCAATGCCGATGCCGGTGTCGCGCACGGCGAAGGCCACGCGGCACAGTTCGTTCTTTCGCTCCAGCAAACGCAGCTGCAACAGCACCTCGCCGCTGTCGGTGAACTTGAGCGCATTGCCGGCCAGATTGAGCAGCACCTGCTGCAGCCGCATGTCGTCGCCCACCAGGCAGGGGGGCAGCGCCGGATCCAGGTCAAAACGCAGCTCGACCGGCTTGGCACCCAGGTTGGCGTTCAATATCACCGCCAGATCGCGCAGCAGCCCCTCCACGGCAAAGGGGCGCGGGTCCAGCGTCATCTTGCCGGCCTCGGCCTTGGAGAAGTCCAGGATGTCGTTGATCAGGCCCAGCAGGCTGCGCGCCGCGCGCTCGGTCTTGCTGGCGTAGTCCCGCTGGCGCTCGGTCAGCGGCGTCCTGGACAGCAGCTTGAGCATGCCCAGGATGGCATTCATCGGCGTGCGGATCTCGTGGCTCATATTGGCCACGAACTGGCCCTTGGCGAGGCTGGCCTGTTCGGCCCGGTCGCGTTCGATAGCCAGCGCCTGGTTGGCCAGGCGCAGATCCGCCTCGGCCTGCTTGACGAAGGTGATGTCCATGGTCAAGGTCACCACGCCCTGGACCTGGCCCTCGCGCCAGTCCGGGATCAGGTGCACGAGGATATGGCTGGGTTCACCATTGGCCAGGCGATCCTCGCGCTCGAAGATCTGCGTCTCGCCGCGTCGTGCCGCCTGGATCGGCTCCAGGGTCTCCGCGACCCGCGCCTCACCCAGAATCTCGACATCGCGCTGACCGACGCAGTTGACCAGGTGGCCACCGAAGCGCTCAAGAAAGGGCTTGTTGGCGAACTTGAGGCGGTACCCCATGTCCCAGTAGGCGATGCGCGCTGGAAGGTGGTCGGTCACCAGGCGCATCAGGTGCTCGCTGTCGCGGATGGCGATCTCTGCGCGCTTGCGCTCGCTGATATCGGTATAGGTGGTGACAAAGCCCCCCAGCGGCAGCGGCGCGCCGCGTATCTCCAGCGCCACCCCGTCGGGGCGCAGCCGTTCGATCTGGTGCGGCACCGGGTGGCGGGCGCGCTCGACGATCAGGGCCACGATGGCGTCGACGTCGCCCGGTCCGTACTCGCCGCGTTCGGCGTTGTGGCGGATGATGCTCTCGAATGTGGTGCCCCCGGGGCCGAACAGGCTGTCCGGCAGATCGAGCAAGCTGCGGAACTGCCGGGTGTGCGCCAGCAGCTGCAGATCGGCATCGAACACGCTCAATCCGCAAGGCAGGTTGTCAAGAATTGCTTGCAGCATGGCTGTGGTGCTCTGCTGGGCCTGCTCGGCCGCCTTGCGCTCGGTGACATCCATATGGGTGCCGGCCATGCGCTCGACCTTGCCGGCGGCATCGCGCTGGAAGACCTGCCCCCGGGACAGCACCCAGACCCAATGGCCCAGCCGGTGGCGCAGGCGAACCTCGCATTCGTAGTAGTCGAGCTCGCCGTCGAAGTGCTGCCGCAGCAGTTCGGCGGAGCGCTGTTGATCGCCCGGGTGAGCCAACCCCGCCCAGACAGTATCGGTGACCGGACCAAGCTCGGCCCGGGTATAGCCCAACATCTCGGCCCAGCGCTCGTTCACCTCGGTCACACCGGACGGCACATCGAGCTCCCACGTGCCGACCCGCGTGCCTTGCAGGATGTTCTGCAACTGCTGGCGCTCGCGTGCCAGCGCCGCGAGCGCCGCCTTGCGTTCGGTGATGTCGCTGGCAATCTCCATGAAGCCCGTCAGTGCACCCTGTGCGTCGTGCATGGGCTGGATCTCCGTGTCGATCCAGAACTCGCGCCCGTCCTTGGCGCGATTCTGGATCTCGACCCGGCATTGCCGGCCTGCCGCGGTGGCCGCTGACAGCCGCTGCAGGGTCGCCGGGTCGGACCTGCGGCGGCCCAGCAATTCACCGGGCTTCTGCCCGAGAGCGTCGTCGGCGCTGAAGCCGGTGACACGGGTGAAGCCCTCGTTGACCCAGACGATGTGCAGATCCCTGTCGGTGATGGACACCGCATTGGAAGTGCTCCGGACCACCCGGGCAAGGCGCTCCAGATCCAGCGTCATGCGCTGGGCCAGAGTCAGCGCCCGCATGCGGCCGGCGGCCAGCAGCCACACCGATAGCGCCAGCAGCATGCTCAGCAAGGCCCCGCCCATGGCGACGTAGGCCAGACCGCCGCGCTGGATGCCCGCCGTGAACGCAGGGCTGGCGACCGCCTCGAGCACCAGCCGCCGCCCGCCGATGGTGAGGTTCTGGCTGGCCTCGAACCGGCGCGCGCCGACCGCCGCGGGCAGGCCGGCATCGAACACCTGCTGCGCGGGGTCGGCGTCGTCGCCCAGCAAAAGCCTGATATTGATCGTACGGTCGGCAATATCGACGACACCGGTCAGCAGGTCGCGAACGATGATGGGCGCGTACAGCAGGCCGACCAGGGCGGCACGCCGCTGCTCCAGCGCGACCGGATCTGAGCCGGGACGATACACCGGCAAGATGAACAGGAAACCCGGCGTGCCGTCCCGGTCCTGAACCAGATTCAGCTTGCCGCTGAGGGCTGGCTGCCCGGTGGCCACCGCACGTTCGATGGCCTCGCGGCGCACCGCCTCGGATCCGAGGTCACGCCCCAGCGCCTGATAGTTCTCCGACAGCGGCTCGATCAGCTTGACGACATAGAGATCGTCGGCGGCTCCCGCGGTGGCAACCTCGAAGTCCGGGGCCTGGTCCGCCCGCGACGCGGCGACAAAGCGATCCAGATCACGGCGCATCACGCGCTCCATCAGGCCGAAGCCCCGCACGCCGGGGAACTCGGTCGCCAGGTCGCGAGACTCCACATAGGCCCGGAACTGGGCCCTGCTGACCTGGCGATTGACCGCATAGACGCCTCTCGCACCCTTGAGCCCGTACACCGGCAGGGTGAACCGCCGCATGATCTCGGCCTCCATGCGCTCGACATGGCGCTTGAACTGACCCTGCGCGTCCTCTTCGATACTGCGGTCCAGCCAGATCACGGCCGCGCCTGTCAGCACCAGGCCGAGAATTTGGGTCAGGGCGGTCATGGTGATTGCCCAGCGGCGCTGCCGGGCCTGGGACATGCCGGGCGCCAGGTCATTGCCGGCCGGGGCCTCGTCGCCGGCCTTGGCCCGGCGCACGGCATGCATGCTGCGCCAGTAGATCGCCGGGGCACTGAGCACACCCAGCAGGACCGCCGCAAAAAAACTCCTGGCCAGCGGCGCGGCCGCCCCGGCGAGCAAGGGCAAGGCAAGCGTCACAGCCACCTGCGCCAGGCCGGCGATCAACAGCACTTCACCGACAAGGCGGGTCGGGATCTGGGCAATTTTCATCTGCTGGCTGCGGCGAGGAGGTACTGGGAACTTACACCACGGCAGGCCGCAAGTACGGGTCAGTTACGCCGGGCACATCGCCCATCCGTGGTGAATTTGCTGATTTTGCCGAATAGGCCGCAGTTTGCTGGCAGTGAGCCGACCTGGTGCATGCCCAAGCCGCTTGGAGTGCGCAACAATTGACCGCCTGGGTCATGCGTCTCGCTGGCCCGTTGCCAAGGGTCGTGCTTGAAAACAACCAAGTTTCTGTTGATCGACGACACCACGCTGACGCGCTCGGTGTTGCGCACCATATTGAGGGACGAGGGCTTCAGGGAGATCCGCGAAGCCAAGGATGCCGAATCAGGCTTCAAGATGGTCGAGCACTTCGCCCCCGACGTGATCTGCCTGGACATCCAGATGCCGGGCAAAAGCGGGCTGGAACTGCTGGTCGAGTTGAAGATCTTCTGCCCGGGCACGCCGGTGCTGATGATCACCGCCAACAGCGACCGGGAGTCGATTGACGCCAGCGTCCAGGCCGGCGCGGCCGGCTATATCGTCAAGCCCTTCAGCGCCGCCACGGTGATGGACACCATCAACGGCGTGCTGGCCAAGATGTCCGGCGCCGCCGGCCACTGAGGCCGCAGATCAATCGCTGGCCGTGCCCAGCGTCACAGCGAGCTTGCGAGTGCTGCCCGTGCGCCAGAGCGTCACCTGCACCTTGTCGCCCGGCTGCAGGCGTTCCAGCGCGTTGAGCATGTCGTCCAGATCATTGACCGGCTGATCGTTGATGGCGGTCAGCACGTCGCCGGCCACGATGGCACCGTCGCGGCCGCGCGTGAAGGGGCGCAGACCGGCGCGCTCGGCCGGGCTGCCGGGCGTCACCGCCACCAGCGCCACGCCCTTGGGCAGGTTCAGCGCCTGGCGCATCGTCGACGGGCCGGCGCTGATGCCCAGCGCCGGCCGCACGAAGCGGCCGTCGCGTATCAGCCGTGGCACGATGCGGTTCACCTCGTCCACCGGTATGGCGAAGCCAATGCCCGCGCTGCTGCCCGAGGGGCTGTAGATGGCCGTGTTGACGCCGATCAGCCGGCCGGCCGAATCGAGCAGCGGGCCGCCGGAGTTGCCGGGGTTGATGGCCGCGTCGGTCTGGATCACATCGCGTATCGAGCGCCGCGTCACCGATTCGATCTCGCGGTTCAGCGCGCTGACGATGCCGGTGGTCAGGGTCTGGTCAAGGCCGAAGGGATTGCCGATGGCATAGACCTTCTGCCCCACCTGCAGGTCGCGGCTGGTGCCCAGCGGCAGCACCGTCAGCTTGGACTGAGGGAGGTCGATCTTCAGCACCGCCAGATCGCGGTCCGGAAACGCGCCGACCAGCTGGGCCTTGTAGCTGCTCTGGATGGCCAGGGTGACCTGGGCCGCGCTGGCGTTCTGGATCACATGGAAGTTGGTGACGATATGACCGCTGTCGTCCCAGAAGAAGCCGGTGCCGGTGCCGCGCGGAACCTGCTGCACGTCCAGCGAAAACAGATCGCGCTGCATGCCCAGCGCGGTGATATTGACCACCGCCGGCGAAGCCGCCTTGAACACGGCGATATTCGCCAGCTCGTCGGTGGCCAGCGCACCGCGCGGCACCGGCACCCTTGCCTCACCCTTGGCCAGAGCGCCGGTGGTGAACAGGCCCGCCAGCGCCGAACACAGCAGCAGAGCCGGCCAGCCGGGCCGGTAAGTCATTGAATCCTTCATGCCAAACACCTCGTGCAGAGTGCGCCACCGCGCTGGACATGATGGCGGAACGCACGGTTTTCAAGGCAAGGCGGCCGCGACGCGCCTGAACATCAGCGCCGGGCTCATGCCCCAAGTTAGCATCCGCACGCATGCCGCCCCCGATCACCACCCATTGCTCATGACGGCCTCCCTCGTCCGCCGCCTCGGCCTTCGCCTGCCCGCCCATAGACGCGTGTTCGCGGCCTTCTTCCTCTACGCCTTCGGCCTCGGCGGGTTCTTTCCACGGCTGGCCGAGCTGCAGCGGCTGATGGGGCTGACCGAGGGCCAGCTGGGGCTGGGCCTGATCGGTGCGGCGGTCGGCACGCTGATCTCGCTGACCTTTGCCGGCCGGCTGATCGAGCGCATCGGCCATCGCCGCATGCTGCTTGCCGTGCCCACGCTGGTGCCGTTCTGGTATGCGGTCGCCGCGCACGCGCAGGGGCCCTTGTCGCTGTTCCTGATACTGCTGCCCGCCGGCCTGCTGATCGGTGCGATCGAGGTGGTCGTCAACCTGGAGGCCGACCGCGTCGAGCATGTCGAGGGGCGGCGGCTGATGAACCGGGCGCACGCCTTCTGGAGCTTTGGCTTCTTCGGTGCGGGCCTGCTGGGGGTGCTCGCGGCGCGTCTGGGCCTGGCCCCGCAATGGCAGCTGGCCCTGATGGTGCCGCTGGCGTTCGTGCTGACGGTGTTGCTGCTCGGTGGCTTCGACGCCGCCCCGGCACGCAGCCACACGCACAGCGACACCGCGACGCCGCGTTTCTCCAAGCCCACGGCGGGCATCATGGGCTTGGTGGCGCTGTCGCTGTCGGCGCTGGTCCTTGAAGGGGCCGGCATTGATTGGTCGGCCATCTATATGCGCGACGCCATGAATGCCGCGCCCTACCTCGGCGCTCTGGCCGTCGCCACCGGTGCCTTCGCCCAGGCCGTGACCCGCTACCTGGCAGACAACCACGTCGAGCGGCACAGCCCGCCCGTGGTGGCGCGCGTCCTGCTGCTGGTGCAGGCCGCCGGCAATGTGCTGGTCTTCTTTGCGCCCAATGCGGCGCTGGCCCTGATCGGCTTCGCCCTGATGGGCGTGGGCACCAGTGTGCTGTTCCCGCTGGCGATGTCGGCGGCGGCCCAGCGCACCGACCGGCCGGCGGCGACCAATGTCGCCGCCCTGGCGCAGACGGCCTTCGTCGCCTTCATGCTGGCCCCACCCGCGCCCGGTTGGGTGGCGCAGCACTTCGGCATCCGCTGGTCCTTCGGGGTGGGCCTGCCCCTGGTGCTGCTGAGCCTCAGTGCCTGTCGGACGCTCGCTGCAGGGTCAGCCCGATCAGGCGCGACACCACGGCCGCCAGGTACATGACGCCGGCGAACATCTCGACGCTGGCCAACGCACGGGCCAAGGGCCTGATCGGAATGATGTCGCCGATGCCGGTGCTGGACAGCAGGGCGAAGCTGAGGAACATCAGCTCGGTCCAGCTGCGCGGCGCTTCGGGGTTGACGGCCGCCGCGAAGCTGCCCGGCTGCAGCTCCTGCAGCATCACGAACAGATAGGTGAAGGCCCAGGCCAGCAGGGTGAAGGTGGCGCCGGCGGCGAACAGCTCGTCGGTGGTCGCGTGCTGGTCGCCCATCATGTAGGCGATCAGGCTGCCGGCGGCATAGAAGTAGAACAGCGCCTCCAGCCCGGCCGACCAGGGCAGCAGGCCGGGCACATCGAAGGCTGCCTGAAGGGCCAGCATGACGATGGCCGGCAGCGCGATGCAGCCACTGATCCAGGTCAGCCCCGGCGTGCGCCGCACCATGCCGGTGGTGATGACCAGCACGATGATGCCGAAGGCACTGAACACCACCGGGCCGCTGCGCGTCGACTCCAGCAGCGGGTAGAGCAGCAGCCCTGCCAGCTGCACGACCAGCAGGATCGCCGAGGGGTGACGGCGCGTCAGGGCAAGCAGGCGGACATAGTGCATGCGCCATTGTCCAACGGCTATGGCAAAGCCTCAAAGAACAACTCAACCGGCGCTTCAGCCACGAGTGCCGGCAGCGGGAAGGTCCGCCAGGGCGCCCCCACATCGAGCGTGTCCAGGCGCTGCAGCAGGGCATCCCGCAGCTCCGCCTTGATGGCACCGTCATGCCTCAAGAACTGGCCCCAGCTGGAAGAGCCACTGAGGCGCACGCGCTGTGCCGGCCGGGCTGAAGCGCCATAAGCGGGCGGGAACAGACGGCGGTAGGCCTCCAGGTGATACAGCCAGGAGACACCGCGGACGGCGGTGGCCTGCGGGAACTGCTCGCGCACAAAGCCGAACAGCTGCACGAGCTCGCCGCGCCGGCGCGCCATCTTCGCGCGGCTCAGCGGCCCCACACCGTCGTCACCATCGCGATTCACGAAATGCAGGCGCAGCACCCCCAATGCATCGGGCGCCTCGCAGGCAAAGCTGCCAAAGTGCTGCTGTTCTGCCGGCGGCGCTTCGGCAGCGCAGCGGCGGTAGAAGTCCTGCGCCCAGGCCTTGCGATGCACGTCATCGCCCAGCCGCTCCAGCGGCCCGATGAAACTCTCCCAAGCCGGCGCCGGCCCCTGCACGGGGTCGCCCAGGCCGAAGCGCCGATGCAGATTGGTGAAGCCCAGCACCGCGCCGCGCAAGGGCAGGCCGCTGCGCTCGCTGAGCCGCCAGGCAAAGCGCAGCTGCAAATCGAAGTAGTCGCCCAGGCGCTCGGCCATGGCATCACGGTCCATCGGCGCTCCTCTTCGGTTCCTCGCACGGGTCAGTCTGGCCCGGACCGACCGACCGGTCCATCGACCTCGACCGCGCATTGGCCGGCCTCAGCGAGCCTCAGCGCCACGCCCTGCTGCTCTGCTATGGCGGCGGCCTCACCCACGCCAAAGCGGCTCGGATCCTGGGCTGGCCGCTCACAGCGACGATACCGTTCTCGACACGGCCATCGAAACATCGCTGCGATTGCTGCTGCAGGACGCCGATGGCCCTGACGCGCCTATTGCGTGCCGGCCTCCAGCTGGCGCTGTTCGAACAGATAGTCGCCCCCGGCCTGATGGCCCGCCGCGCTGGACGAGCCGTACTTGGGCCGCTGCGGCAGCTCCTTGGCCACCGCAAACCGCACCCGCTCGAACACATTGCCGCCCGCCTGCCAGCTGCTCACCTGCTTGAGCTGGTTCATCAGGTTCCAGGCAAACGGCGAGTGCCCGTTCTTGCCTTCGTCGAACACCGGCTCGTTGCCGCCCGAGGACATCACCACCACCGATTTGCGCGCCAGCATCGCCTGCGGGTCGGCGCCGCCGGGCGTGGCGCGGATG
>Ga0187845_1000314_pt1 | contig 28381 bp, 26 predicted proteins | sample SpaLakP09_SKY_68_FD_134515 | JGI IMG/M metagenome (GOLD analysis project Ga0187845, IMG submission 134515) | Oligotrophic lake water microbial communities from Sparkling Lake, Wisconsin, USA - SP09_SKY_68 | ecosystem: Environmental > Aquatic > Freshwater > Lake | place: USA: Sparkling Lake... | reverse complement strand
CCCAGGCCGGCCTGGGCCTCACCGAACACCATGGCCTGCAGGATGTCCGGGTGGGCCAGCAGCTCGCTTTCGACCCATTCCGGCGAGATGTTCCGGCCAAAGGCGGTGATGATCAGGTTCGACTTGCGACCCTCGATCCGCAGGCGGCCGGCCTCGTCGAGGGAGCCGAGATCGCCGGTCCTGACCGGGCCGTCGTTGGGAGGGCCGCCGACGTAGCCCAAGAACGGCGATGGCCCGACGATGATCTCGCCATCATCCGCCACGCTGACATCGAGATGCGGCAGCGGCAGGCCGACGGTTCCGGGCGCGGCGTCGCCGGGCCGGTTCATCGCCACGACCGAAGCGCATTCACTCAGACCGTAGCCCTCGACGACGGGGATCCCGGCGTCAGCCGCGGCGGACAGCAAGGCCGGCGAGACGCGGGCACCGCCGACAGCCACCAGATCAAGGGCGGGCGTGGCTGCACCGGACATGACCTTGGCCGCGACCAGGCCGCGGAGAAGCTCGGGGACCAGAATGAGGCTGGTCGCCTCGCTTGCGACCACCTCCGCCAGAAGCTGGCCGACATCCGGCATGAAGGGGTTGGCGAAGCCGATCTCCGCCAGACCGGGCGCGTGATAGCGGCCTCCGGCCAGCAGGATGGGATACAGGCCGGCGACATTCTCAAGCAGCACCGCCAGCGGCAGGACGGCCATGTGTACGCCGGCCCGCTCGCGTCCGAGTACCTCGACCAGGGCCTGGGCGACGGCCTCCATCTGGTGCAGCGACAGACACACGCCCTTGGGCTGGCCGGTCGAGCCCGAAGTGTAGGTGATCTTGGCGGTGCCGGGATGCAGCGGCCGTCGCGGCAGGCCCGTCGGGTCGAGCCGCACCCCGGCCTCGCCGGCCGAGATCAGCAGGCCGGCTCCGGCGTCAGCAAGGGCGTGCTGCCGCTGTTCCGCGGTGAAGAAGGGCGGGATGGGCACCGACACGCGGCCGGCCGCGATCAGGGCCAGATCGGCAACCACCCAGTCCGGGCCGTTGTCGAGTGCCACACCGACGGGACTGTCATCACCCGTGAGCCTCGACGCCAACAGGTCGACCTGGGCTTCAAGGTCGGCCCAGCTCAGGGCGGCCCCGGCGGAGGTCACGACAATCCGTTGCGGCGTCTCGCGGGCCGCCCGCCGGACGGCGGCAAGCACCGCGCTCACGGACGGCCCCGGAAATGAAGCCGGGTCCGGACCGCGCGCGCGACCTCGGTTTCGTCGGCGAACCGTTCGAGGGGATCGCAGGCGGCGCGGATCGAACCCGCCAGAACCTCGGGATTGGCCTGGTAATAGGCACCCCAGCTGAGGCCGTGATCGCCTAGGCGATCCGGATTGGCTGTCGCCAGCTTGAGTGATCCCAGCCCCGCGCGATGAAAGATCCCGCGCAAGGCGTCCGTAGCTGTCGCGACCGCAAACTCCGCCCCGGACGCGAGGAGGTGACGGGCCAGGGCCGCGAACAGGAAGATCGTGGCACCGCGTCCATTGGAGGCGAGGTTGCCGATCTCGACGACCGCGCCTCGACCGACAGACGCGCCGAGCAAGGTCGTCAGGGCGCTCTCAACCGGGGCGTCGAGGTACTGCTCGAGAAACAGGGGCTCCTCAGCGGCGCTACGAAAGCCGACGACGGCGTAGATTTCGCCACTCTCGTCCTGAACGCTCATCAGCGTGGGATAGTGGACGGTGATCCGGCTGCCGTAGGCGCTCGCGTAGCTGTCCTCGATGAACGCCTCGACCCGCCGCCGTTCGGCCTGGTGGGGATCATCGAAGCGGATCACGCAGGGCAACAGGGCACGTGGACGGCGGGCCGTGGCCTTGGGCGCGGACGGGGGACTCACAACAGGGACAGAGGACAAGGCGACGCTTCCCGACAGGTGTTCGACAGTGAGACGTCGCGGACGCGCTCCCCTCTCAATCAAAGCCGAACTTTTTTTCGTCGCCCGTCTCCGCGCCGGTTGCCGCCAAACGCGACGCGGCCGACAACCGGAACAGGTCCGCCCCAAGGGGCCCGTCAGGTCAGAGGTTCGTCCGCGATGCAGCCGGACGCGAAAGCGGCGCTGTTGGCAATCTATCTCGAGCGGCGCGACGCCCTCGTGCGCTTCTTCGCACTCAGAACCGGGTCTGACGCCCAGGGCGAGGATGTGGTCCAGGACATCTGGCTGCGGCTTGAAGCGATGGACTCCGACGCCGCGGCGGAGGTCAGAAGTCCGGCCGCCTTCCTCTACCGGCTCGGCTCGAACCTGATGCTCGACCGGGTCCGGAGCCGCCGGCGGGGCAGCCAGCGCGACGACGCCTGGGCGCAGTCTCAGGTGGGGACCGTAGGCGGCGAGGTTGTGACCGAACAGCCGTCCGCGGAGGACGCGGTCTGGGCGCGGCTCAAGCTGGGGCGCGTCATCGTCGCGCTGGACAGCCTTCCGGAAAAGACCCGTGAGGCCTTCCGCCTGCACAAGCTGGAGGGGCTGAGCCACGCGGAGACGGCGGAGGCCATGGGCGTGTCCCGCAGCGCCGTCGAAAAATACGTCAGCGCCACCCTGAAGCACCTGCTGCGGGAGGTCGGTTGGCCATGATGCCCGGATTTCGCCATTTTCTCTTGAGGGGCTGCGCCGTCGGCGACGTCTCTCCCTCGAAGCGGCTCCTGCGCCGCCGCCACGAACCGTCATGACCCAGAACCCGCCGCACCCCGACGAACCGATGATCGAACAGGCCGCCGCCTGGGTCGCGCGTCTGCACGCCGATGACGTGTCGGAGGCAGACTGGCTTCGACTGGAAGCCTGGCTGGCTGCGGATGCCCGACACCTCGCGGCCTATGAGGAAGCCGAAGGTCTCTGGTCGGCCCTGGGGAGCCAGCGCGAGGCGATCCGGCTTCGCCTCCACGCCGGGCCGGTCGACAATCTTGTTGAGCTTGGAGCCCGCCGTGGGCCGCGTCGCACCTGGCGGCCCTGGGCGCTGGCGGCGGCGCCGTTGGCCGCAGCGGTGGCGGCCGGCCTTCTGCTGATCGGCCCGGCGCTGGACCAGCGCGTGGTCACCTACCAGACGGCACCGGGTGAAACCCGGGACGTGGTGCTGAAGGACGGCACCCGGATCGCGATGAACGGCGGCTCGCGCCTGACCGTTCAACTGACCCGCAATGTGCGCCAGGTGAAGATGGATCAGGCGCAGGCGGCCTTCGACGTCGCCCACGACAGCGATCGTCCGTTCCTCATCGATGTCGGCGAGAGTCAGGTCCGGGTGATCGGTACGGCGTTCGACATCCGCCGGGACGAAGCCACAACCCGCGTCAGCGTCAGCCGCGGCGTGGTTCAGGTCTCCGACCTGCAAACCCCGTCGAGGGCCGTGCGGCTGACCGTGGGACAGAGCGTGGCGCGCGACGACGCGACGGACGCCGCAGTGGTCTCTTCGGTCGATCCTGCCGTGGCGGACGGGTGGCGGCATGGCCGCCTGACCTATCAGGACCGGCCGCTGGCGGAGGTCGCCACGGATCTGGGCCGCGCCTTCGGCACGCCCGTCGTCGTCTCCGCAAGCGCCGCTGACCTGCGGTTTACGGGCGTGCTGGAACTGGATGACGAGCGCCGCGTCATCGCCCGGCTGGAAGCCTTCCTTCCCGTCACCGCCACTCGTGCGAACGGCCAGGTTAGGCTAGACAGGCGTCCGGATTGATCGGATCGGGACAGGCGCGTGTATCGAGGTTTGGCGTGCGTCGGCCTGATCTGGGGCCTTTGCGGACCCGCCGCGGCTGAGCCGACCGTCTTTTCGATCCCGTCCCAGCCCCTGCCCCAGGCGGTCGTCGCCTTCGGCCTCCAGTCCGGCGTCTCCATCGGATCCGGCGCGGCGGCTTCATGCGGTCGTTCGCGCTCATTGCGGGGACGGTTCGAGACCGAAGCCGGCCTGACGCGACTGCTCGCCGGAACCGGCTGCACCTGGCGGCGGATCGACGGCCGGGCCTATGTGATCGAGCGTGCCGCCCGGCCTGCGCGACCCGTGGTCACGCGGCCCCGCGCTGTCCCCCTGCCGACGGCATCCGGAGATCCGAGGCCCGGGGTACTGGACGAGGTCATCGTCACGGCGACCCGGCGCGACATCACCCTCGCCGAAGCGCCCTATGCCCTGACGGCGATCGACGGCGCCGTCTTCGATCAGGCGACCCGGCGCGACACCGCGGATCTTGCGTCCCGCGTCGCCGGCCTGACCGTCACCAACCTTGGCCCCGGTCGCAACAAGCTGTTCGTGCGCGGCCTGGCCGACAGCCCCCTGACGGGGCAGACCCAGGCGGTGGTCGGTCAGTATCTCGATGACACCCGACTGACCTATGACGCCCCGGATCCTGACCTGCGGCTGGTGGATATCGCCCACATCGAGCTGCTGCGTGGGCCGCAGGGCACGCTGTATGGCGCAGGGTCGATCGGCGGAATCCTCAAGCTGGTGACCACGCCGCCCGACCTGAGCACCTATGGCGCCGAGGTCTTTGCCGGCCTCAACGCGACCGAAGGTGCCGGCACGGGCCGCTCGGTCGATCTGGTCCTCAATGCGCCCATCCTCCGCGACCGCCTCGGCGTCCGACTGGTCGCCTATAGCGAGGTCGTCGCGGGGTCGATCGACGACCCTGCGCTGGGGATCGTCAACACCGGCGACACCGTGCGCGAGGGCGCGCGGCTGGGTCTGGCCTGGAACATCCGGCCCGGATGGGATCTCCGGCTCGGCTATATCGCCCAGACCCTGAACTCGGACGACAGCCAGTATGGCTTCTCCCGGCTCGGCGGCGACCGGCGCGCCCTTGCGCTACGCGAACCGAGCCGCAACGATTTCGACGGCCTGTCGGCGACGCTTTCGGGCGATCTGGGATGGGGGCGGCTGAGGCTGACCACCGCCATGCAGAGCCATGGGCTGGACCGGCGGTATGACGCGACCGTGGCCGCAGGCCGCTTCGGCGGCATTGGGCCCACCGCCTATGACGAAAGCGACCGGATCGACGGCCTGATCACCGAGGCGACCCTGACCTCGCCCTCCGGCGGGCGGCTCAACTGGCTGATCGGTGCCTTTGCCACAGAGTACAGCCACGACCGCACCGGCGTGATCACCCAACGCGATCCACAGGACATCCTCTACGCCGCCGGCCGGCGTGACCACACGGACGAGACCGCCCTCTACGGCGAAGCCGCCTGGGCCTTCACGGACCGGCTTCGTGTGACGGCGGGCGCGCGGCTGTTCCGGCTGGGCGTTGAAACGGAAGCGACCGCCCGATCCCACGGCGTGATCTCGGACGCGTTCGAGGGAGACCGAAGCGACAGCGGCTTCGCGCCGAAACTGGTCATCGAATACGATCTGACCGACACCGTCCTGCTCTATGCCCAGGCGAGTGAAGGCTATCGCGCGGGCGGCTTCAATACCGGTGCGCGCCCCGGCCAGAGCTATGGCGTCTCGGCGGGCGCCCCTCAGCCCCGGCGCGCTTTCCGCTCCGATGAGCTTCTGAGCTATGAGGCCGGTGCCCGCATTCGCGGCTGGGACGACCGGCTGAGCCTCCGACTGGCCGCCTTCACTATCGACTGGCGCAACATCCAGTCTGACCGGGTCGCGGACGACGGTCTGCCCTTCACCGCCAATATCGGAGACGGGACCAATTTCGGACTGGAGGCCGAAGGCGTCTGGTCGGACGGTCCCTGGCGGATCGACGCCAATCTGCTGTTGAACGACCCTGAGATATCGGAACCGGATCCCGGCTTCCCCCTGCCCGACGACCGCCATCTGCCGGGTGTGCCGGACGCCATCGCCAACCTGTCCATCCACCGTGACCTCGTCCTCTGGCGGGAGACGGGCTGGATCAGCGCCAGCCTCGGCTACGTCGGTCGCTCCGACCTCACACCGTCTGGCGGCGTTTCGGCGGCCATGGGCGGTTATGTCACCTCGGATCTCGCAGCGGGCGTCGAGCTCGGTAATTGGCGCGCGACCGTAAGGCTCGACAATGTTCTCGGACAGCACGGCGACACCTTCGCCTATGGCAATCCATTCCTGGTCGGTGTCGAGGATGTCGAAACCCCGCAGCGGCCGCGCTCGCTGTCCTTCGCGCTAAGCCGGACATTCTGATCGTCCAATAGGGCGGAGGACACAGACGCAACCAGCCTGCCATCTGCTCTCAGACCGCCCGCCCTCCGGCGCGCGTGGATGACACTGTCTTCCCTGGAGCCCGCCGGCTTGCTGTTCAGTCAGTGGTGATCCTGTCCGGGGCCCCCGTCCCGGGGCTGTCAGGGTCCTCGTCGTCGATCAGGATGCGCTCGGCCGCGCCCTTGATGTCCTCGTACTGGCCCGCACGCAAGGTCCAGACGAAGGCACCGACGGCGAGCAGACCAAGGGCAACGGAGAAGGGGGCCAGCAGGAAGATGATGTTCATCGCCGGTTCCTCACACGCAGCGCATTGAGCGTCACGACCAGAGACGAGCCGGACATCGCCAGGGCGGCGACGAAGGGGTTCACCAGACCGAGCATGGCGGCGGGCGCGGCGACCAGATTATAGAGCGCCGCAAAGCTGAAATTCTCGAGCGCGCGACGGCGGGCGGAACGCGCCACGTCGAAGGCTTCGACGACCGCCATCAGGGCGTCGCCGGTGAGTACGAGATCGGCGGCGTTCTGGCTGGCCGCCAGCGCCGTACCGGGGGCGATCGCCGCATGGGCCCGCGCGAGGGCCGCGGCGTCATTCAGTCCGTCGCCGATCATCAGGACCTTGCGCCCTGCGGCGGCGAGGCTGTCGATCGCGCCGGACTTCTCCTCGGGCAGGAGGCCCGCGCGCCAGTCGTCGACACCGAGCGTTCCGGCCACGGACCGGACCGCGCCGGACTGATCGCCGGACAGGATGCTGACGGTCATGCCCCGCGCCTTGAGCGCCGCGATCGTTTCCCCGGCGTCGGGCCGCAGAACGTCCGAGAACTGCAGCCGAACCTTGGACTCGCCTTCAAATCCGAACCAGAGTTCCGTTTCACCGGAGCCTTGGGTCGGGACGCCGACGAATGCCGCGCGGCCCAGCCGGGCGCGGCGGCCGTCGATCAGCCCCTCCACCCCCAGCCCGGGGTGTTCGGTGACCTCGGTGGCGAGAGGCCCCTCTCCTGCCGCACGGGCGACGGCGCGGGCCATCGGGTGGCTGGAGGTCCGTGCCAGCGGCGCCGCGAGGGCGATGATCGTCGGCGATGCCCCGACCAGGGCGGGCCGGCCTTCGGTCAGGACGCCGGTCTTGTCGAAGACGACATGATCGATCTCGGCCAGCCGTTCGAGCGCCGCGCCCGATTTGACGAGGACGCCCCGCCTGAAGAGCCGGGCCGAGGCGACGACCTGCACCGCGGGAACGGCCAATCCGAGGGCGCAGGGGCAGGTCACGATCAGCACGGCGACGGCGCGGATGAGCGCCTCACGCGGGTCGAGGCCGAGGGCCCAGCCGCCGGCGAAGGTCGCCAGGGCGGCCGCATGGACCACGGGGACGTAGAGCGCCGCCGCACGATCGGCGAGGCGGACATAGCGCGAGCGGGACTGGGTCCCGGCGTCCACGAGGCGGGCGATGGCCGCGAGGCTCGAGTCCTCGGATCGCGCGCGGGCCCTGAGCGTCAGCAAGCCGGAGGTGTTGACCGCGCCCGCGCGGCACAGTTGGCCCGGACCGACCCGTTCGGGCGCGCTCTCGCCGGTCAGCAGGCTGTTGTCGAGCAAGGCCTCGCCGGCCTGGAGGGTGGCGTCGACCGGGATGCGGTCGCCCGGCCGGACCCGCAAGACATCGCCGGGCTGGACGTCCGAAAGCGGGATGGAACGCTCACGGCCGGCGGCGTCGATCACGCAGACTGCCGGGGCCTGGAGCGCCAGCAGGTCGCCTGCCGCGCTGCGCGCCTTGGCCCGCAGGACATGGTCCAGCCAACGCCCGATCAGCAGCAGGAACAGCAGCGAGACGGCGGCGTCGAAATAGGCGTCGCGACCGTTCAGGATGGTCTCCGAGAAGCTGATCGCCAGCGTCAGGATCACTCCGATCGAGATCGGAACGTCCATGTTCGCCCGCCCTGCCCGCAGCGACCGCCAGGCCGACTGGAAGAAGGTCATCCCGGCGAAGATGGCGCAGGGCGCGCCGACGGCCGCCGACATCCACATCATCATCGAACGGGTCGCGGGCCCGAGTTCCTGATCGAACAGTCCGGCCCAGATCGGGACGGAGAACATCATGGCGTTCATCGCGCCGAAACCGGCGACCGCCAGGGCGAGGATCAGCCGACGTCCCTCGCGGTCCCGCTGCACCAGGGCGGCACCAGGGTCGTACGGGGTGGCCGGATAGCCGAGCCGCTCGAGGGCGGCGATGATGCGGCCCGGATCGACGCCCGCATTCTCAAGCCCAAGCGAGAGGCGGCCGGTGGACAGGTTCAGACGCGCGGAACCCACACCCGGAAGAGCCCCCAACTCGCGCTCGATCTTCGAAATGCAGCCGGCGCACCGGGCACCGGTCACCAGCAGATCGAGCCGCGCCTGCCCGTCGTCCGTCCTGCGCAGGAAGGCGGACATGTCGGGCTGGCTGGCCGCCTCAAGAGTCACGGCCACGTCAGCCTCCGTTCAGCGACAAACGAGGGGCCGGTGCCCAGCGCTTCGACCCGGGCGTCCCAGGCGCCGGACAGGCCGGGCTTGGTGCCGACGTACTGGCCCGGATCGGCTTCCGTCAGGGTCACGACCGTGCGTCCCTGTTCGGTCGCCGGCCGCAGGAGGGTGGCCGTGACCCTGAGGCCGCTCAACGGTTGGCCGTCCCGATCCTGGAGCAGCACCATTACGCCATCCGCCCTGGCCTCCACAGCGGCGCGCCAGCCGAGCGCCTCCTGCGCCCGCTGGCGTTCCAGCTCTGCGTTGTAGATCAGTCCGGTCTCATAGGGGCGGGCCGCAACCTGTCCCGGATGCGTGCGATAGGCCAGGGTGAGAAAGGCTCCGTCGACCCCGATCACGATGGCGAAGAAGGCCACCACGCCGGCCACGACGTGCCAGCCCTTGACCGTGAACGGAGCGCGCGGGGCGGAAGGGGACGCGGTCATCAGCGGAGTTCTCCATACTCGAAGGCCGTCCGGACGGTCTGCCGCTCATCGCCCGAGCGGACATCGAAGGTCGCGGGCCGGCTGCCGTCGGCCTCCTCGGACGCAGGTGCCGTGACGAACACCCGGACAGACGTCACCCGGTTGGGATCGACCTGCAGGGTCAGCGGATCAGACTCCGGACGTCCCGGACTCCTCAGGGTCGCGCCGGGCACGCCGCCGTAGCGGATCTCGACCGTGGCCGTCTGGAAGCCGTGGTTGGCGATCTTCAGGGTGTAGCCGTTGCGCACGGCTCCATCATGCAGCCGCACAGACGCCGGATTCCGGTCGCGCAGGGCATGCACGTCGAGCGTCTTGCGGGTGCTGAAGCCCCAGATCATCAGCCCGCTGACGATCAGCAGGGCGACGCCATAGTACAGCGTCCGCGGACGGATCAGACGGTGTTGCGGCTTCTGGCCACAGCTCCGCGCCGCCACCGCCGCATCGGTGTCATAGGCGATCAGCCCGCGCGGGCGGCCGACCTTTTCCATGACCTCGTTGCAGGCGTCGATACACAGGCCGCAGTTGATGCATTCCAGCTGGGCACCGTCGCGGATGTCGATACCCATGGGGCAGACCACGATGCACTGGTTGCAGTCGATGCAGTCGCCCCGCCCGTCCCAGGACTCCGCCTTCTTGTGCGGCCCGCGCGGCTCGCCGCGGTCATAGCGATAGGTGACCTGGAAGGACTGATCGTCCAGCATCGCGCCCTGGATGCGCGGCCACGGGCACATATAGGTGCAGACCTGCTCGCGCATGTGCCCGGCGAAGACATAGGTGGTGAAGGTCAGGATGGCGCAGGAGACATAGGCCGTCATCGGCGCCGTCCCGACCCAGAAGGTGCGGATCAGCTGGGGCGCATCATGGAAATAGAAGATCCACGCGCCGCCGGTGCCGAAGGCGACGCCGATCCAGACCGCGTGCTTGCCCGCCTTGCGCCAGAGCTTGTTGAACGACGTCGGCGCCGCGTCGAGACGCATCCGCGCATTGCGGTCGCCCTCGAACATCCGCTCGACGTAGATGTAGAGGTCGGTCCACACCGTCTGGGGACAGGCGTAGCCGCACCAGAGCCGGCCGAACAGCGACGTCACGAGGAACAGGGACAGCGCGGAAAGCACCAGCAGGCCGGTGATGAAATACACCTCCTGCGGCCACAGCTGGATCATGAAGAAGTAGAACCGGCCGCCGTCGAAATCGACGAGAACCGCCTGGTCCGGCAGCGCGCCCGGCCGGTCCCAGCGGATCCACGGGGTGATGTAATAGATCGCCAGCATGACGATCAGCAGCACCCATTTGATCCACCGCCACTGGCCATGGACCAGTTTGGGATAGATCGGCACACGCGCCTTGTAGAGACCCTGCGGGCGGTCCTTTTCCCGCTGCTTTTCGGCGATCGAGACCGGTCCGGTCGCCTTGGAGCGATCGCGGCTGCGGTCGATGATGATGGTCATGGCGCGACTGCGGCGGCTCCGGACGCCTCGCCACCCCCGGCGTTGACGTGGATATAGACGGCGAGCGCCTTGATCACGCCGGGCGAGAAGCGCCCCTCCCAGGTCGGCATGACGCCGTTGCGGCCGTTGTGAATCTGGCCGCGGATGGACTCGCGGTCGGACCCGTAGAGCCATTCCCGATCCGTCAGATTGGGGGCACCGACCAGGCGATCACCCACGCCGGTCGGCGTATGGCAGGCCGCGCAGTTGTCAGCATAGAGCTGCTGCGCACGGCCCACCGCCGCGGCGTTCGCGGGACGGCCCGAAAGCCTCACGACGTATTCCGTCAGGTCGGATACCTGGGCGGCTGTGAGCATGTTCTCACGACCGAAGGCCGGCATCTGCGAGGTACGGGTCTCGGGATGGGCCGAGCGGACACCGACGCGCAGGGTGTGCTCGATCTCCTCGAGCGAGCCGCCCCACAGCCAGACGTCGTCTCGCAGGTTGGGATAGCCGCGGTTCCCGCCACCCCCGGCGCCGTGGCAGGTGGCGCAGTTGTCGCCGACGACGGATTGCCCGACCGACAGCGCATGCGCCTGAAGAGCCGGGTCTGCCTCGATCTGCTGCAGGCTGGCCGTGGCCAGCATCGCCTCGCCGCGGCCGCGCTGGGCCTGGAGCGCCTGCAGGTCCTGAGCCACGGCGGCGCGGTCTGACTGTTTCAGCAGGCCGGGCGTATAGCCGTTCAGCCCCGGCCAGGCGGGCATCAGGACCCAGTAGACGATGGCCACCACGATACAGCCGTAGAAGATCCACAGCCACCAGCGCGGGAGCGGATTGTCCAGCTCGCGGATGCCGTCCCACACATGCCCGGTCGTCTCGACGCCGGAGTGTTCGTCGCGCTCGGGTTCAGACATGCTCGTCCTCGTCGTTTTCGAGCGGAAGATGGGAAAGGCGCTTGAACGCCTCACGGTTTTTCGGCCACAGCGCGTAGACGACACCGGCGATGAAGACGGCGACGAAGTAGAGGGTGCCGCCCTGCTGGGCGAACTTCGCCACGGTTTCGTAGTCGAGGCCGCTCATCGCATGTTCTCCGGGTCTTCAGCCTGGTAGGTGCGGAAGTCGACCTGGGTGCCGAGCTGCTGCAGATAGGCGATCAGGGCATCCATCTTGGTCAGCCGGTCAGGGTTACCGTCGAAGTCACCCTGGGCGACCCGCGGGCCGTACCGGCTGCGCAGATCCGAGGTCGCGCTGGCGAAGGGATCGACCTGGGCGTTCAGGTCCGCCGCGGCATTCTCGATCTGGTCCGCGGTATACGGAACGCCGACGGTCAGCATGGTCCTCAGCTGGGCCTGGATCGCGTGTTGATCGAGGTCCTGATCCGCCAGGAAGCGGTAGGGAGGCATGTTGGACTCAGGCACCACCGAGCGCGGATCGGTCAGATGCTCGCGGTGCCAGTCGTTGGAATATTTGCCGCCGACGCGCGCCAGGTCGGGGCCCGTCCGCTTCGATCCCCACTGGAACGGGTGGTCGTACATACTCTCCGCAGCGAGGCTGTAGTGGCCGTAGCGTTCGACCTCATCCCGGAGCGGGCGGATCATCTGCGAGTGGCAGCCATAGCAGCCTTCCGAGATGTAGACGTCACGCCCGGCCAGCTCGAGCGGGGTGTAGGGACGGACGCCCTCGACCTCCTCGATCGTGCTCTCGACCCAGAACAGGGGGGCGATTTCCACGATGCCGCCGATGGACACCACGAGGATGATGCCGAGGACCAGAATGAGCGAATGCCGCTCGAACCTGTGATGCTGTTTCCACATGATCTGATCCTCACTCGGCCGGCAGGAGTTGCGGCTGGATCGTCGTCGCCGGTACGGCCGAGCTGTTCGGCACGGACGGCATGCGGATCGTTCGCCACAGGTTGTAGGACATGATGAGCGTGCCGCTCAGGAACATCAGGCCGCCGACGGTGCGGATGACGTTCTGGATGTGTTTGGCGGACACGGTCTCGATGAAGCTGTTCGCGAGGAAGCCGTCGGGCGTGTATTCGCGCCACATCAGGCCTTCCATGATGCCGGAGACCCACATCGCGGTGATGTAGAGAACGATGCCGGTCGTCGCGATCCAGAAATGCCATTCGACGAGGGCGTTCGAATACAGCCGCTCCTTCTTCCACAGCCAGGGCACCAGGCAGTAGATCGCGCCGAAGCTGATGAAGCCGACCCAGCCCAGGGCGCCGGAGTGGACGTGGCCGATGGTCCAGTCGGTGTAGTGCGACAGGGCGTTGACCGTCCGGATGGACATCAGCGGACCCTCGAAGGTCGACATGCCGTAGAAGGCGATGGCCACGACCATCATGCGCACGACCGGGTCGGTACGCAGCTTGTCCCAGGCCCCCGACAGGGTCATCAGGCCGTTGATCATCCCGCCCCACGACGGCATCCACAGCATGATCGAGAACGTCATGCCGAGGGTCTGCGCCCACTGCGGCAGGGCCGTGTAGTGCAGGTGGTGCGGGCCCGCCCAGATGTAGATGAAGATCAGCGACCAGAAGTGGACGATCGACAGACGGTAGGAATAGACCGGCCGCTCAACCCGCTTCGGCACGAAATAATACATCATGGCTAGGAAGCCGGCGGTCAGGAAGAAGCCGACCGCGTTGTGACCGTACCACCACTGGACCAGGGCACCCTGGACGCCGCCGAACACGGAGTAGCTGCGGGCCTCCAGCAAGCCGACCGGCACGGAGGCATTGTTGACCAGGTGCAGCAGGGCGACGGTGACGATGAAGGCCAGGTAGAACCAGTTGGCCACATAGATGTGGGGTTCCTTGCGCTTCCAGATCGTGCCGAGGAAGACCAGCAGATAGGCGACCCAGACGATGGTCAGCCACAGGTCGACGTACCATTCAGGCTCGGCATATTCCCGCCCCTGGGAGATGCCGGCGACATAGCCGCTGGCCGCGAGGACGATGAACAGCTGGTAGCCCCAGAACACGAACCAGGACCAGATTCCGCCGGCCAGCCGCGCCTTGCAGGTCCGCTGGACCACCCAGAAGGACGTACAGATCAGGGCGTTGCCCCCGAAGGCGAAGATCACGCCCGAGGTATGCAGGGGCCGCAATCGGCCGAAGTTCAGCCAGCCGTGCTCAGGGAAGTAGAAGATCTCCGGCCACGACAGCTGGGCGGCGATGAGGACGCCGACCGTCATGCCGATGACGCCCCAGAACATGGTGGCGATCACACCCGCACGGATCACGCCGTCCTGGTAGCGGTTGGGGTCAGCGCGGAACTTCCCGTGGGCGAAGCCGATGGTCAGGGCGCTGAGGGCCAGAACCGAGGCGGCCATCAGGATGTATCCGTGAAACCGGAATCCCGCGTCGTCGGTCAGGCCGGTCGCAAACAGCGCCAGGACCGCGGCTACGCCGAGAAACAGAAACAGGGCGACGACGTCTGACGGCGTGTCGGCGTCGGGCTTTGCGATGGACGGCATTCGGATAGACCCCTCGATCAGAGGATCTCTCCGTGCCCGGCGTTCGCGACCCGCGCCTTGCGCTGGCGCAAAGCCCGCAACCCAAAATGCGGGTCTTGTGCGTTTGAGGAGATTCAAGATGCGAATTCAGGACATTCAGGACCGGCAAATTCTGGGCGCCGCCCTTGTCGTGCTCGGCCTTGCCTTGGGGGGTGCGGCGGCGATCGCCGGACTGCTGGCTGTTGATCACATGGCTCTGACGGGGCCGATGTGCGGGCCGACCGTGGGTCACTGCATACGCTGCGTGGCCGCCGTGGCCCTGCTGGTCGCCGCCCTGGGGGTGTCTGGAACAGGTGCCTGGATGATGAAGCCGCGGACCGCCCTCAGCCCTGCGACCTGAAGGCGTCTCTCAGCCCTGTCGCGCCAGCGCCTTGCGCACGGTCGTGAGCAGGGCGTCGGTCAGAAGCGGCTTTTCGATGATCGGCACGCCGGCCGCCGCCGCGCGGTCTCGCAAGGCGACCCGTGGATTGGTCGTTATCAGGATCGCCGGAAGGCCGACCCCCGACGCCCGAAGACGTTCCAGAAGCGCCAGACCGTCCATACCGGGAAGGTTGTGATCCAGGATCAGACAGCCCTTTCGAGGCAGATCGTCCACGGCCAGCAGGCTCTCGCCATCCAGGAAGCTGCGAACGTCCAGCCCCTCCAGGTCGAACGAGAACTGCATCGCGTGGGTCACAGCGGGGTCATCGTCCACAAGGATGACCGCGGGCCTGGGAGCCTGAATGACGGTCGTCGCCATCACGCGCACATGCCCTCCAGCCGGCGACGCTGAAGCAGGCGCACATGACGGGATGAGCGGGCCTCAACCATGCCCTGGGCCTGGAGCTGGGACAGGGTCCGCGAGACCGTGTGGATGGTCAGGCCGACATGGTCGGCAATGTCCTGCCGCGTCATGGGCAGGTCCATGATTTCCGGCCATCCCATGCGGTCGGCGAAGTCCAGCAGGAAGGCCGCGACGCGCTCGGTGGCACCCTGCCGTGCGAGCAGCAGGGCGTGGTCCTCGCTGCGGCGGAAGGCGCGGACGGTCACCTGCCACAGGGCCCTTGCCAGATCCACGTCGGTCACGGCGCGCCCGGCGAGCTCGGTGCGCTCCATCGCCAGGGCGTCGACACGGCTCAGCGCCTCTGTCGTGGTCGCGTGTTCAACGCCGGCTTCGAGACCCAGGAAGTCGCCCGGCAGATGGAAGCCGGTGACCTGACGTCGGCCATCGCTCAGCAGCCGGTAGCTGATCACGGCACCGCTCAGGATCCGGTAGACGAGCCGGACCGGCTCGCCCTGCCGGAAGAGAAGCGCGCCGGGCGCGAACGGCGACCGGGGTGCCGTCGTCGCGCTGACAAAGGCACCGCAGAGCGCACAATCCGGCGTGGCGTCCATGGACGGAGCGGCCGCTTCCCGAGGTTCGCAATAACGTAGGGCGGGCATCCGATCCTCCAGGCACGGTCGATGCCGCAAGCTAGGACCGGGTTCGGTTCGCCGGTATTCGGGTCTGACCCCTAAGGGGTTTCCCTGATGTCAGCCGCGGGCCTTTCAGACCGCCCGGGCGTGCCGCCGCTCGGCGGGCGCGAGGCCGGCGTCGAAACAGGCGGCGACGACCCGCATCATTCGGAAGGCCTCATCCGGAATGGTCACCGTGCGGCCCTCGACCCGGCACAGCCCGTCGGCCTCAAGCGCCGTCGCGGCAGCCACGGACCCGTCCAGCGCCGCAGGTTCGAACCCGCGAGCCCGGCACTCCGCGCCGACGTCGACGGTCAGGTCACACATCAAACGTTCAATGACCCCTGCGCGCAGTTCATCCTCTGCCGTCACCGGAAGGCTCCGCGCGACGGGCAGGCGGCGGGCCTCGACGGCACGGCTCCAGACATCGGTCGCCGCAGCGTTCTGGATGAAGCCCGCGGCCAGCCGACCGATCGAGGACGGGCCGACCGGAACCAGCACCGGCGCCGGATCATCCGTATAGCCCTGAAAATTCCGCCGCAGCTTCCCTGCAGCCGCGGCCAACGCCAGCCGGTCTCCGGGCAGGGCGTAGTGGTCCAGTCCGATCCGCAGATAGCCCGCGTCCCGCAGAACCGAATCGGCCGCCTCCGCCTGGGCCCAGCGGCCGTCGCCATCCGCGAGATCGCCTTCCCCGATCATGACCTGGTGCTTCTTCATCCAGGGCACATGGGCGTAGCCGAAGACCGCCACGCGATCCGGCCGCAGCGTCAGGGCCGCCTCGGTCGACGTCGCGACATTCTCCGGCGTCTGGCCCGGGAGTCCGTACATCAGATCGAAATTGACAGCGCCGACGCCGACCTTGCGCAGGCGGTCGGTGGCGGCGGCCACCTGGTCGAAGGACTGGACCCGGTTGACCCGCGCCTGCACCTCGCGGTCGAAGGTCTGCACCCCAAGGCTGGCACGGGTCACCCCCGCCTCGCCTGCGGCGTCGATGAAGGCGTCGGACAGCATGCCCGGATCCAGCTCGACGGCCACCTCGGCACCCGGACGCAGGGCAAACCGGTCCGCCATGCGGCGGACGAGGGCCAGGAAATGCTCGGGCGAAAGGGCGTTCGGGCTGCCGCCGCCGAAATGCAGGTGAGCAGCACCGGCGTGCGCCGGCAGGGCCTCCGCCCACAGGTCCACCTCGCGCATCAGGGTCCCGAAGAAGGCCTCGACCCGCTGGTAGTCATGGACGACGCTGGTGTGGCAACCGCAATACCAGCACAGCCGCCGACAGAAAGGCACATGGACATAGGCGGAGATCGTCTGATCCGGCCCGATGGCCGACAGCCATCGCCGGACCTCCGCGTCGCCCTCGACCGGTGCGAAGGCGACCGCGGTCGGGTAGCTGGTGTAGCGCGGAAGACTGCGTGCGGCATGCGACCGCCAGGCCGGAGGCAGCCCCCCCGACCGCGTCGCGAAACCCTGGCAGTCCTGGTCATTGTGCAGCATGCGCCGACCTAGCGTCTCGATGCGGCTGGTGGAATTCGGGGGTATCACCTACGGGTTGTTGCGGAGGCCAGAATGACGACTACCCCCCCGCAGGCGATCGAGGCCCGACGTATCCGGGACTGGATGCTGGCGGCAAGACATACCCGTCTGGGCATTGCGACAGCTGTCCTGCTCACCGCCGTCGGCTTCATGCAGCGCCCGATCATGTCGGCGCCGCTTGAGGAGCGGATGGCCTTCCTGATCTTCATGCCGGCGGTCATCGGCGCCGCGGCGTTCGGCGGCGCGCCGGCCGGTGCGCTGGCGATCCTGCTCGGCCTGGCGGGCGGCCTCTATGTCGCGGGCGGTGCCGATGGCCTGACAGGCGGCGATCTGATCGGCGGACTGATGTTCCTGCTGATCGGGGCGGCGATCACGGCCGGCGGGGAAGCCTTCCAGATCATGCGGTCCCGCGCCGAGGCGGTGAATCGCGACCTGCTCGCCCGTGAAGCGCACCTTCAGTCCATCCTCGCCACCGTACCGGACGCCATGGTGGTCATCACCGAACACGGGATCATGCAGTCCTTCAGTGTCGCAGCGGAACGCCTGTTCGGCTGGAAAGCGGACGAGGTGATCGGAAAGAACGTGAAGATGCTGATGCCCGACTCCTACCGGGAGCAGCACGACGGCTATCTCAACCGCTATCTGACAACAGGCGAGCGTCGCATCATCGGTGTCGGCCGGGTCGTCGTCGGCGAACGCCGTGATGGCTCGACCTTTCCGATGGAGCTGTCTGTCGGAGAGATGATTTCCGGGGACCAGCGCTACTTCACCGGCTTCATCCGCGACCTCAGCGAGCGGCAGGACACGGAGCAGAGGCTTCAGGAGCTGCAGTCCGAACTGGTCCACATGTCTCGCCTCACGGCCATGGGTGAAATGGCCTCCGCCCTGGCCCACGAACTGAATCAGCCGCTGTCCGCCATGGCCAACTACCTGAAAGGTTCATCGCGACTGCTGGCCGCCGAACCGGTGCCGCGCGAGCGTCTGCTGGAAGCCATAGAGAAGGCCGGCGACCAGGCTTTGCGTGCCGGCGAGATCATCCGTCGCCTGCGCGACTTTGTCGCTCGCGGCGAGGCCGAACGACGGGTTGAAAGCCTGCCCAAACTGATCGAGGAAGCCAGCGCGCTTGCCCTCGTCGGAGCCAAGGAGCACGGCGTCCGCGTCCAGTTCAAATTCGCACCCGGCATCGACTTCGTCCTGGCCGACAAGGTCCAGATTCAGCAAGTGACGCTCAATCTGATACGCAACGCCATGGAGGCCATGGAATCCGTGGCGAAGAGGGTCCTCGAAGTCCGGATTGATCCCGCCGAGGATGATCACGCCCAGGTCTCGGTGGTCGATACGGGGTCCGGGATCAGTCCGGACATCGCCGGCCAGCTGTTCCAGCCCTTTGTAACGACGAAGCGGACGGGCATGGGGGTGGGCCTGTCAATCTCGCGCACCATCATCGAGGCGCACGGCGGGCGCATCTGGATGGAGCCAAACCCGGGTGGAGGCACCCGGTTCTGTTTTACACTACGCGCCGTAGGCGAGGAGGATCTGAGCGATGCAGAATGAGCCGGTCGTCCATGTGGTCGATGATGATGCCGCGATCCGGGATTCCCTGGCCTTCCTGCTGGACACGGCAAACCTCGTTTCAAGAACCTATGAGTCCGCGGCGGCCCTTCTGGCCCGCGCCGCGCAACTGGAGCCGGGCTGCATCGTCACCGATGTGCGCATGCCGGACATGAGCGGGCTGGAGATGGTGCGACGGCTGGCCGAGATGGGCGTGCGCCATCCCGTCATCGGCATGACCGGCCATGCCGACGTGCCTCTGGCGATCGAGGCGGTTCGCGCCGGGGTGAAGGATTTCATCGAAAAGCCCTTCGATGACGACGCCCTGCTGGCGTCAATCCGGCTTGCAGTCGCCGAACAGACCCAGGCTGCGGAAATCTCCGGGCAGGGTGCCGAAGTGCGCAGCCGGCTCGCAACCCTCTCGGCCCGGGAGCGTCAGGTGCTCGAAGGGCTGGTCGCCGGCCACGCCAACAAGGTCATCGCCTTCGATCTCGAGATCAGTCCCCGGACGGTCGAGGTCTATCGCGCCAATGTCATGACCAAGATGCAGGCCCGCAGCCTGTCGGAACTCGTTCGCATGGCGATCCTCGCCCAGCGTCCCTGATCACCCGCCTTCAGGGGTTTTCCGGAGGTGACCCGGGCGCTCGCGGGTGGGCATGGTCAGGCTCGTCACGAGGTCCATCCCATGTTCGACTACCAGGCCGCATTCCAGACCGCTGTTGAGCAGGTCAAGGGCGAGGGGCGCTATCGCGTCTTTGCGGACCTCAAGCGCGTGCGCGGTGAATTCCCGCTGGCGAAGCGGCGTCGCGAGGACGGGACCGAGCAGGACGTCGTCGTCTGGTGCTCGAACGACTATCTGGGCATGGGCCAGCATCCGGCGGTGCTGGAGGCCATGCAGACCGAGATCGATACGGTCGGCGCCGGTGCCGGCGGGACCCGCAACATCTCGGGCACGACGCGGTCGGCGGTCGATCTGGAAGCCGAGCTGGCCAGCTGGCACCAGAAGGAAGCGGCCCTGCTGTTCACCTCGGGCTATGTGGCCAATGAGGCGACCCTGACCACCCTGCAGCGGATCCTGCCGGGGCTGATCATCTTCTCCGACAGCCTGAACCACGCCTCCATGATCGCGGGCATCCGCAACGGCGGCTGCGAGCGGCACATCTTCGCCCACAACGATCTGGAACACCTCGAGGCCCTGCTGCGCGACGCCCCGGCCGATGCCCCCAAGCTGATCGCCTTCGAGAGCGTCTATTCGATGGACGGCGACATCGCCGACCTGGCCGGCACCATCGCCCTGGCCCGCCAGTACAATGCCCTGACCTATCTCGACGAGGTCCATGCGGTCGGCCTGTACGGCGCGACCGGCGCGGGCGTGGCCGAGCGCGACGGAGTGCTGGACGGGATCGACATCGTCGAATGCACCCTCGGCAAGGCCATCGGCGTCATGGGCGGCTATATCGCCGCCGACGCGGTGATCATCGATGCGGTGCGCAGCTGGGCCGCGGGCTTCATCTTCACCACCAGCCTGCCGCCGGCCCTGACCGCCGGGGCCCTGGCCTCGGTGCGCTGGCTCAAGGCTCATCCGGAGCTGCGCGACGCCCACCAGGAGCGCGCCGCCACCCTCAAGGCCCGCTTCCGGGCCGCGGGCATCCCGGTGATGGATTCGGTCAGCCACATCGTGCCGGTGTTCGTCGGCAATCCGGTCCACGCCAAGATGATCTCGGACATGCTGCTGGAAGAGCACGGCGTCTATGTCCAGCCGATCAACTATCCGACCGTGCCCAAGGGCACCGAGCGGCTGCGCTTCACTCCGTCGCCCAACCACACCGACGCCATGATGGACGACCTGGTGGCGGCGATGGACAGGCTCTGGACCCGTTGCAATGTGGCGCGGATGCCCGTCGCTGCCTGATCGACCCCGGGCCCCCGTGGCCTGACATTTCCGGTTACCGTTCAGGCCCGACGGAAACGTCGCATTGTCGCGGCGTTCAAGGTTCTGCAAGTTGGTACCGGAACCCCATGCCCCTGCCCGCAGACCCTCACCTTTCGCGCCGCTTCAGTGCGGTTCTGCACCCGACGCCGGACGGCCTGTGGTGCCCCGGCGGCGGCTTTTTCATCGATCCGCCGCGACCGGTTGATCGGGCGGTCATCACCCACGGCCACGCCGACCACGCGCGGGCAGGACATGGCTCGGTGCTGGCGACGCCGGAAACCCTGGCGATCATGGGCGAACGTTACGGCCAGGCGTTCGCCGCCCATACCCAGCCGCTGGCCTATGGCGAACGGATCAAGGTCGGGGACGTCGAACTGTCTCTGGCCCCGGCCGGCCATGTGCTGGGTTCGGCGCAGGCAACGGTCCGCCAGGGCGGCCTGACCATCACCGCCTCGGGCGACTACAAGCGCCGCCGCGACCCGACCTGCGCGCTGTTCGAACCCGTGCCGAGCGATGTCTTCATTACCGAAGCGACCTTCGGCCTGCCCGTGTTCCGCCATCCGCCGGATACGCAGGAGATCGCGCGGCTGCTGCGCTCGGTTCAGCAGTTTCCCGAGCGCGCCCATCTGGTCGGGGCCTATGCCCTGGGCAAGGCGCAGCGGGTGATCCGGTTGTTGCGTGAGGCCGGATACGACGAGACGATCTATGTGCACGGCGCACTGGAGCGGCTGAACCGGCTCTACGAACATTTCGGCGTGGATCTCGGGCCACTGGCACCGGCGACCGGATCGAAGGCGGATTTCGCCGGGCGGATCATCATCGCCCCGCCTTCCGCCCTGGCCGATCGCTGGAGCCGGCGCTTCCCCGATCCGGTCACGGCCTTCGCCTCCGGATGGATGAGCGTGCGTGCGCGCGCCCGGCAGCGCGGCGTCGAGCTGCCCCTCGTCCTGTCGGACCACGCAGACTGGGACGAACTGACCGACACCCTGAGCGAACTGTCGCCGCAGGAGGTCTGGATCACCCATGGCCGCGACGACGCCCTGCGCCGCTGGGCGGAGTTGAACGGCCTGACGGCGCGCGCCCTGCATCTGGTTGGCTATGAGGACGAGGACGACGACTGATGCGCGCCTTCGCCGCCCTGCTCGATCGTCTGTCACTGACGGCCTCGCGAAATGCCAAACTCCGCCTGATCCGCGACCATCTGGCCGACACGCCGGACCCGGATCGCGGCTGGGCCCTCGCCGCCCTCACCGGGGCCCTGTCATTCACCGCCGCGAAGCCCGCCATGATCCGCCGGGCCGTTGAGGCGCGGGTCGATCCCGAGCTGTTCCGCCTGTCCTACGACTATGTGGGGGACCTCGCCGAGACCGTCGCCCTGATCTGGCCCGCCCGCCACGGTGCCAACCGCGAGCCCGACCTGTCCGAGGTGATCGATGGGCTGACGCAGGCGAAACGCGGTGAGGTGCAGGGGCTGCTGGAGGGCTGGCTGGATGCCCTCGACGCCGACGGCCGCTGGGCCCTGCTGAAACTGGTGACCGGCGGCCTGCGCGTCGGTGTCTCCGCGCGGCTGGCCTGGCAGGCGGCGGCGGACTTCGGCGGCGTCGAAGTGCCGGACATCCAGGAGGTCTGGCACGCCCAGTCACCGCCCTACGCCGATCTTCTGGCCTGGCTGGACGGTCGGGCGGAGCGACCCTCGGCCGATGCACACGGCCGTTTCAGGCCCGTCATGCTGGCCCAGCCGATCGATGAAGCGGAGATGCCGAAGCTGGACCCGATGGCCTATGCCGCCGAATGGAAATGGGACGGCATCCGGGTGCAGGCCGTCAGCGAGAGCGGGGTCAGGCGCCTCTATAGCCGCACCGGTGAGGACATCTCCCCGACCTTCCCGGATGTGCTCGAGGCCCTGACCTTTGAAGGCGTCATCGACGGCGAGCTCATGGTCCTGCGCGATGGACGGGTGGGGTCGTTCGGAGACCTGCAGCAGCGGCTGAACCGCAAGACGGCGGATGCCAGGCTCATGGCGGCGCACCCCGCCGGCATTCGCGCCTATGACCTGCTGGCCGCCGACGGCGTCGATCTGCGCAAGCTGAGCTTTGTCGAGCGGCGGGCGCGGCTTGAGACGCTGATCGCCTCACTCGGCTCTGACCGGATCGACCTGTCGCCGCTCCAGCCCTTCACGTCCTGGGACACCCTGGCGACCCTGCGCGCGACACCGCCCGCCGGCGACCCGGAGGCGGCGGAGGGCCTGATGTTGAAGCGGCTCGACAGCGTCTATGAGGCGGGCCGGCCCAAGGGGCCGTGGTTCAAGTGGAAGAAGGATCCGCATCTGGTCGACGCCGTCCTGATGTACGCCCAGCGGGGTCACGGCAAACGGTCCAGCTTCTACTCCGACTTCACCTTCGGGGTCTGGACCGAGGATGTGGACGGCAGCCATGCCCTGACCCCGGTGGGCAAGGCCTATTTCGGCTTCACCGACGAGGAGTTGAAGCAGCTCGACAAATTCGTGCGCGACAACACGGTCGAGCGTTTCGGCCCGGTGCGATCCGTGAAGGCGAGCCGGGAGTTCGGGCTGGTGCTCGAGGTGGCGTTCGAGGGCCTGCAACGATCGAAACGTCACAAGTCCGGCGTGGCCATGCGCTTTCCGCGGATCAGCCGCATCCGCTGGGACAAGCCGGCGAAGGAAGCGGATGAGCTTGCTGCCCTGGAGGGGATGCTGGATCGCGCCGAACGGGGATCGTGAAGAACCCGCCGACGCGCGCCCTCAGCGCCGGCTGAACCGTTCGATCCGGAACGGTTCGAGATCGATCGCGGGCTCCATGCCCTGCGCCAGTGACGCCGTCAGTTCCGAGGTAATCGCCGACATCGTCAGGCCGAGGTGCTGGTGGCCAAAGGCGTAGAGGATGCGCGGATCGCGCTCCAGCCGGCCGATGGCTGGCAGATAGTCGGGCAGGGTGGGTCGCGGCCCGACCCAGCGGTCCGGCTCGGGCGAGAAGCGGATGCCGAGGTCGCCCAGCCGCCGCTCCAGCACCCGCCATTTGCGCGGGTCGCCGGGTGCATCGGGCGATCCGAATTCGACGAAGCTGGAAGCGCGCAGGCCGCTGGTGAAGCGCGACACCACCATCGAATGCTCCTCGAACACGGTCGGCGGCAGGCCTTCGCCCCAGCCGTGGTCAGCGCTCTGCACCGAATAGCCGCGCTCGCCGATCACCGGGGCGTCGACACCCAGACTCCGCATCAGCCGACCGGCCCACGCCCCCGCCGCAACCAGCGCACCACCGGCTTCACAGAGGCCGCCGCCTCCGAGATGGGCGACCACGCGCTCACCGCTGGACAGACGCGCTACGCTGGCATGTACCACCTCGCCGCCGTGCGCCTTGAACGCGGCCATCAAGGCGTCGCGCGCGGCCTGGGGTTCGCTGACCTGGGCGGTGCCGGAAAAGCGGATGCCGGCGACCGGCGCGCGGGTCATCACCTCTGCATAGGGCGCGAGGTCATCAGGTCCCATCGACTGGAAGGCGGCGCTGCCCGTCGCCGCGCATTCCCAAGCCTTGAGACCCTTCTCCGCCGCGCGATCCGACATCCAGACCACCGCGTGGCCGTCACGGCCGACAATGCCGGGCGTGCCTGAAAACGCCGCCAGCCGCCGCCAGGCCGGCAGGGCATGGGACAGGATGGACGCCAGGGCGACCTGCCCCGCGGCATGCCGCGTCGGGTGCGAGGCCGCGATGAACCGCATCGCCCACGGCCCCCACAGTCCGGCGTCCCGCCAGCGGAAATCCAGCGCCCCGCCGAGGCCGAACAACCGTCCCGGAAACGTCCGCAGGCTCTCATAGGACGCCAGCGGCGACACCTGTTCGGCGGCGATATGGCCGATGTTGCCGAAGGAGGCGGCGCGGCGCGGATCGCCCGGGTCGATCAAGGTCACCGCAAAGCCCGCCGCCTGCAGCCGCAGCGCCGAGGCGGCCCCGACCAGACCGCCGCCGATGACAAGATAGGACTTGGGCTGCATCGGACTCCCGTTGCCTCGAACTCAGGATCGTATACGATAATGACTTAAGCTGACAGAAGCGAGGACCCGATGTCGATTTCCTGGGAGGGCGTGATCCCCGCCGCCACGACGCAGTTTGCGGCGGATTTCTCGATCGATTTCGACTCCACCGCTAAGGTCCAGGATGGGCTGATCCGCGACGGTGTGCACGGCCTGATCGTCATGGGCACTGTCGGCGAGAACAACTCACTCGACGCCGACGAGAAGCGCGCCATGCTGGCCGCGACGGTGAAGACGGTGGCCGGGCGCGTGCCCGTTATCGCGGGCGTCGCCGAGCTGGACACCCGTCGCGCCGCCGCCTTCGCCCGTGACGCCGAGGCCATCGGTGCCGACGGCCTGATGGTCCTGCCGGCCATGGTCTATGTCCCGACCCAGGCCGAGCTCGCCGCCCATTTCCGCACGGTGGCCGAGTCCACCGCCCTGCCGATCATGCTGTACAACAACCCGCCGGCCTATCGGGTCAGCATCGGCTTCGAGGCCCTGCATGTCCTGTCGGACCTGCCCAATATCGTCGCCCTCAAGGAGAGTGCGCCGGACACCCGCCGCTTCACCGACCTGCTGAACGAGTTCGGCGACCGCTACATCCTGTTCGCCGGCCTCGACGACGTCGCGCTGGAAGGGCTGATGCTGGGCGCGCAGGGTTGGGTGTCGGGCCTGACCAACGCCTTCCCGAAGGAATCGCTGGCCCTCTGGGACGCCTTCAAGCGCGGCGACATGGCCAAGGCGCTCGCCATCTATCGCTGGTTCATGCCCCTGCTGCACCTCGATGCCGACCATGACCTGGTGCAGTCGATCAAGATCGCCGAACAGGTCATGGGACGCGGCCATGAACGGGTCCGCCCGCCGCGGCATCCACTGGTTGGCGCCCGCCGGGCCGAGGTGATCGCCATGGTCGAAAAGGCCGCCGCCACCCGCCCGGTCCTCTAGCCATGACGCGGCACGTCTTCCGCTGCATCGACGGCCATACCGCCGGCAATCCCGTGCGCCTTGTGATCGAGGGCGGGCCCGAACTGGCCGGCGACACGATGAGCGCGCGGCGTCAGGACTTCATGACCCGCTACGACTGGATCCGGACCGGTCTCTGCTTCGAGCCACGCGGCCACGACATGATGAGTGGCGGCTTCCTCTACCCGCCGACGACGCCGGAGGCCGATGTCGGCATCCTGTTCATCGAGACCAGCGGCTGCCTGCCGATGTGCGGGCACGGAACGATCGGCATCATCACCTTTGCGCTGGAGCACGGGCTGATCAAACCCCGCACCCCGGGCAAGGTCATCGCCGAGGTCCCGGCGGGCGTGATCGAACTGGACTATGTGCAGGACGGCCCCCGCGTGCGCTCGGTCCGCATCCGCAATGTGCCGTCGTATCTGGCGCAGCAGGGCATCGAGATCGACGTCCCCGACTTCGGCCCCCTGACCATTGACGTCGCCTATGGCGGAAACTTCTACGCCATCATCGAACCGCAGGGTGCCTATGCCGGGCTCGACGCCCTCGGTGCCGCCCGCATCCTGCAGCTTTCGCCGGTCATCCGGACGCTGGTGCGCGAGGCCTTTACCCCGGTGCATCCGCTCGACCCGACCATCACGGGCGTCTCCCACCTGCTCTGGGCCGACAGGCCGAAGGGGGAAGGCGCGGACGGCCGCAATGCCGTCTTCTACGGCGACAAGGCCATCGACCGCAGCCCCTGCGGCACCGGCACCTCGTCCCGACTGGCCCATCTGCACGCCACCGGCCGTCTGCCGGTCGGCCAGAGCTTCGTCCACGAGAGCTATATCGGCAGCCGCTTCATCGGGCGCGTCGAGGCCGAGACCGAGGTCGGCGGCCGGGCCGCCATCATTCCCTCGGTCGAGGGCTCGGCCATCGCCACGGGCCTGAACGAGATCTGGATCGACGACGAGGACGTCTTCGCACACGGATTCCAGGTGGTCTGAGGATGACGACCCGCGCGCCGCGTCTGCTGCCCGATCAGCTCTTCGCCGAGGCCCGCGAGCGCATCCTCTCCGGCCGCCTGCCTGCCGACGCGCCGATCCGTCAGGACGCGCTCGCGCTGGAACTGGGCGTCAGCAAAATCCCCCTGCGCGAAGCCCTCGCCCGGCTGGAGAGCGAAGGGCTGGTCGTCTCCCACCCCAACCGCGGCTTCATCGTCCGCCCCCTGTCGCGCGCCGACGCCGAGGACGTGTTCGACCTGCGCCTGCGCATCGAGCCGAACGCCTGTGTGCTGGGGGCCCAGCAGGCGGACGGCATCGCGCAGGAAGCCGCCCGGACCGCCTTCGCCTCACTGGACGCTGCCCTGCGCAACGGCCTCGCAGACGTCGGCCGGCGCAATCGCGAATTCCACCTGGCACTGGTCCGGCCGTCCGGTCGGGGCGTCACCATCGAGACGGTGGACCGGCTGCTGGCGCTTTCCGAGCGCTATGTGCGGGTCCATCTCGGCGAGCATCGCCGACTGGACCGGGCCAGTCATGAGCATGAAACCCTGCTCCGTGCCTGGCTGGACCGCCGGACCGAAACCGTTCGGAGGGAAGCCCGCGCGCACATCCGCGCGACCCTGTTCGACCTGCGGGCCCAGCTGCCGGAGGCCTAGCCGGCTGACCAGACCGGTGCGTTTGCGAACGGCTCATCGAGGCTGTGCTGCGGCTGGGTGAACCACGCCGGCCCGGTGTCGGTCATGTGGAAATGGTCTTCCAGACGCACGCCGAACCGCCCGGGCACGACGATCATCGGCTCGTTGGAAAAGCACATGCCGGTCGCCAGCGGTGTCGCATCCCCCTTCACCAGATAAGGGCCTTCATGGATGTCGAGACCGATGCCGTGGCCGGTGCGGTGCGGCAGGCCCGGCAGGCTGTAGCCCGGACCGAAACCGTCGGCCTCAAGCGACCGCCGGGCCGCTGCGTCGACCGCCTCGCAGGATACGCCGGGCCGGGCCGCCTCGAAGGCCGCCGCCTGCGCCCGCTTCTCGGCCTCCCAGACGCGCCGCACATCAGGGCTCGCTTCGCCGAACACATAGGTGCGGGTGATATCCGAGCTGTAGCCATCGATCCGGGTTCCGGTGTCGATCAGCACCACATCCCCCTGGGCCAGCACCCGGTCCCCTTCGCCGCCGTGCGGCAGGGAGGTGTCCTCGCCGAAGGAGACGATGCAGAAGGAGTTGCCGGAACCGCCCAGCGCCCGATGCTGATCGTCGATGAAGCGGACGACCTCCGAGGCGCGCTGGCCAGCCCGAAGCTGATCATGGGCGCGGCGGTGGACCTCGATGGTGATGGCCTTGGCGTGGGACATCAGGGCGATCTCGGCCGGAGACTTGCGGCTGCGCAGCGGATGGATCAGCGGCGCGGCGTCGGCGAGGCGGGCATCATCGATCTCGGCGCGCAGGCTGCGGTACATGGCCAGGGCCATCCGCTCATCAACTGCCATCCGCCCCGCGGGGCCGATCCGGTCGGCGACGAGCCGCCAGGGGCTCTGATCCTCTTCCCAGCTCAGGATCTCGCCCGGCAGGCTGACCAGTCCCTCGATCTTCTCCAGCTCGAACTGCGGCGTGATGTAGTCCAGCCCGCCGGAGGCGTGAACGAGCGCGCCCACGAGACGTTCCGAAGCATACCAGTCGATGCCGGTGAAATAGCGCAGGCTTGAGGTCGAACCGAGCAGCACCGTCGCGACGCCCGCCGCGTCCATATGGCTCCGGAGGCCCGCCAGGCGCGCCTGGCGCTCGGCCACGCCGATCGGCGCCGGAACCGGTGTTGAACTGCTCGTCATGGCCTGCTCCGCGCGCCGCCGGATTGAGTATCGTATACGATCGTGCTCAGTTGGGCACCGAACGACAAGGGGGGGAAGACCTT
>Ga0187845_1000313_pt1 | contig 28387 bp, 17 predicted proteins | sample SpaLakP09_SKY_68_FD_134515 | JGI IMG/M metagenome (GOLD analysis project Ga0187845, IMG submission 134515) | Oligotrophic lake water microbial communities from Sparkling Lake, Wisconsin, USA - SP09_SKY_68 | ecosystem: Environmental > Aquatic > Freshwater > Lake | place: USA: Sparkling Lake... | reverse complement strand
TCATCATCCTGGGCCAGTACTTGCTGGCCTACCGCTGGGGCCTCTTTCCGGTGCAGGGCTGGGGCGACGGCCTGTGGAAAAACCTCAGCACTTACGCGCCTTTGCCGATTCTCCTGGGCCTGCTGGTAGGCGTGGCGCCGCATACCCGCTTGTTTCGCACCTTTGTGCTGGACGAGGTAGACCAGGACTATGTGCGCACGGCCCGCGCCAAAGGCCTGTCCGAGGCACGGGTGATGTTTGTGCATGTGCTGCGCAATGCATTGATTCCGGTCATTACCTTTGTCATTTCCAACATTCCCGGCCTGTTACTCGGAGCCTTTTTGCTTGAGCGGTTTTTCGGCATACCGGGCATCGGCCGTGAGATTATTTTGGCGGTGGAACGCAGTGATTTTCCGGTCATCAAAGCGGTCACGGTGTATGTAGCCTTGGCCACCATGGTGTTTAACCTGATGGGAGACTTGCTCTACCGTTTGGCCGATCCCCGCGTGCAGTTGCGCTAGAGAGCCGCCATGGTATTTTCCAAACACCCCGACAACTCCGTTCAAGCCAGCCCCGGTGCTTGGCGTTTAGCCTGGCAACGCTTTAGTGCCGACCGCGTCGGACTGTGGAGCGCGTGCATCGTGCTGTGGTTTTTGCTTCTGGTCGCGTTAACGGCCACGGGCCTTATTGCAGCCGAGTGGGAAAAGGAGGTGGCCATCGGCCACGCTCCGCCAAGTTGGGCGACGAGCGCAAGTAGTGAGGGCGCTGGCCCGACAAGGCCACTGCCAAGCGTGCTCGACTACACCCCCAGCCATGCCGATGTGACCGACCCGATTGCCAAGGAGTGGGCGCAGGCGCAACAGGCCGTCAAGCCGGCGGGTGAACAGCCCAACGTTCTGGCCGCGCACCTTCCTATGGGGGCCGACAAGTGGGGGCGTGATGTGCTGAGCAAAACCATCAAAGGCGCAGAGACCAGCGTGCTCGTAGGCCTGGCTGCAGCGCTGGTGGCCACGGTGCTGGGCGCCGTGCTGGGCGCGGTATCCGGCTGGTTTGGCGGCTGGGTGGATGACCTGAGCAACTGGCTGTACAACGTGTTTCACGCCATCCCGGGGATTTTGCTGATATTGGCGATTGCGGCGGTACTCGATACCAAGGGCAGCGCGGCAGTAGTGGTCATTTTGGGCTCGACCACCTGGACCGGTATGTACCGTCTGATGCGTGGCGAGTTCATGAAGCACCGTGAGCGCGAGTACGTGCGTGCCGCCGACGCCATAGGTGCCTCCAATATGCGACGCATGTTTGTGCATATCCTGCCCAACGTCAGCCATGTGATCCTGGTGCAGTACTCGCTGCTGACCGTGGCGTGTATCAAGGCGGAGGTGATCTTGTCCTATCTGGGCTTTGGCGTGCCGGTGGACGGCGTCTCTTGGGGCACCATGCTCACCGAGGCGCAAAACGATTTATTGGTCGGCATATGGTGGCAACTGCTTTGCGCCACGCTGGCCATGTCTTTGTTTGTCACCGCCCTGTCCTTGCTCACCGACGCCCTGCGCGATGCGCTCGACCCCAAAGTCGTGTAACCAAAGGTCTGCGATGACAACTTTGCTTTCAGTTGAACAACTCACGGTGGACTTTGTCAGCGCCTCGCGCCCTTCGGTGCGCGCAGTCGATGGCGCAGGATTTAGCCTGCGCAGCGAAAGTACGCTGGCCCTGGTGGGCGAGTCGGGCAGTGGCAAATCGGTCAGCGCCCTGGCAGCGATGGGACTTTTGCCCAAGCACAGCGCGCGCATGGGCGCGCAGACCCGGCTGCAGTTTCAGGGCCAATCGCTATTGGGCTTGAAACTGGCTGATTGGCAGCGCATCCGTGGCAAGCACATGTCCATGATCTTCCAAGACCCGATGAGTTCGCTCAACCCGGTTTACAGCATCGGCTTTCAGTTGGCCGAGATGCTGCGGGTACACGAGGGCATGGGCCGCAAGCAGGCGCGCAAGCGGGCGCAGGCTTTGCTTGAGGAAGTCGGCATCCCCGAGGCGGCGCGGCGCTTGGATGCCTACCCCCATGAGCTCTCGGGTGGCCAGCAGCAGCGTGTGATGATCGCCATGGCACTAGCCTGCGAGCCCGCGCTGCTGATCGCCGATGAGCCTACCACGGCACTGGACGTGACGGTGCAACGCCAAATCATGCAACTACTGGCCGAGCTGCGCAAGCGCCGCAAAATGGCCATGCTCTTTATCACCCACGACCTGGGCTTGGTGAGTGAGATCGCCGACGAGGTGGTAGTCATGCGCCACGGCCAGGTGCGCGAGGCGGGCCCGGTGCAGCAGATTTTTACCCAGGCACAGGACGCCTACACCAAGGCCTTACTCAGTTGCCGCCCCAGCCCCGAGCGCCTGGGTCAACGCCTCCTAACCATCGACGACTGGATGCAATCCGATACCACCGTCGCCCCTGCCCAGACGCTGCCTGTCCAACTTAAACCGTCCCCCATGCAAGCGGCTAACGACGAGCCCCTCCTCGAAGTGCGCAAGCTGCGCAAAGTGTTTGATGTGGGCGGCTCTTGGTTTGGCAAAAAGCAGTTTGTGGCGGTCCAGGATGTCAGCTTTTCCATGTTTAAAGGGAAAACCGTCGGCCTGATGGGCGAATCGGGTTCGGGCAAAACCACGGTGGGCCTGGCCATGCTGCGCCTGCTCCAGGCCAGCGGCGGCGAAGTGCTGATGGGCGGGCGTAACCTGCTAGCGCTGTCGAAGGCCGAATTTTCCCCCTACAAGAGACATTTGCAAATCGTTTTCCAGAATCCTTACGCCTCGCTCAACCCGCGCTTTACGGTGGCCGAGGTCTTGGACGAACCCATGCGTCTGCACGGCCTGGGTGGCGACGCCGGGGGGCGCCAGCGCATGGCGCAGCGCCTGCTCGACCAGGTGGGCATGCCCGCCAGCAGCATGGGGCGCTACCCTTTTGAGTTTTCGGGCGGGCAACGCCAGCGCATTGCAATTGCGCGCAGCCTGAGCTTATCGCCGCAGGTGCTGGTGCTCGACGAAGCGGTCTCGGCGCTGGATGTGTCGGTGCAAGCGCAGGTGCTCAATCTGCTCAAAGACTTGCAGGCTGAGTTGGCGCTGAGCTATTTATTCATCTCGCACGATCTAGACGTGGTCCGCCACATGGCGGATACGCTACTGGTCATGCACCAGGGTAAAGTGCTTGAGCAGGGTGATGCCGCCACTTTGTATTCCCAGCCGCAGTCCGATTACACGCGCCAGCTCTTGGACGCCGCACCTCGCGTCCAGTTTCGGCCGGCGGCTTAAGCACCAGGTAGCGATTGCCGTTCAGGGTCGGGAGCCGGTTGCGGCTTTGTTTTTGGCGGCGGCAAAATCACCCGCGTAAACATGTAAAAACCGAGCGGGCGAGATCCAGCGGGCCATTGCGGCGTTCACCTCCTGCACACTGCTGGTGGCCAACTGCAAGTACAGCTTGTCATAAAAGGCCATAGTGCGCCCGATGCGTCCATTGACCTGTTGCAACTGGGCCAGGGCGCTGTCCTGGGCCCAGGCAGTCAGGCGCTGCTGATCCAGGCTTTTCTTCGCGTCCTGCAATTCGGCTTCGGTAACGCCGCTGGCAAGCAACTGGGCCAATTCCTGGGAAACGGCCAGCTCGACCTTGGAGCGGTTTTCCGGCGCAAAAATCGCCCACAAAGTCAGTTGCCCCGATGGTTCGAAAGCCGATACTTGCAGCTGGCTACCAGCGCCATAACTGATGCCTTCTTGCTGGCGCAAACGCTCGGGCAAGCGCGACTGCGCGCCGCCGCCCAAAATTTCATTGATCAGCAACAGCGCCGCATAGTCGGGCATGGTGTCTTGCGCTTTAAGTGGCAAGGCGGCTATGTAAACCGCGTTTGCTTTATCGGGCGTTTCTAGTTGCACGGTAGCCGCATTGGGCTCGGGCGCTACCTTTCGCAGACGCTCAAAAGCCACTTTTCCAGTCCAACCGGAAAACAGCGTGTGGGCGGCAGTCTGTGCCCATGCCGGATCAAAATCACCAGCCAATGCGAAGTGTGCCGAGGCGGAGCCGGCCAACTCAGCATACGCGGCCTTGACCTGCGGCAGGCGTAGGGCTTGATGGTCAGCAATAGCCTCCTCAAAGCTGCGGGCGTAGCGAATGTCCTTGCGCCCAAAGTTGTTCAGGCCACGCGCTAAGGCGTTCGAAGCCAAAGCCTGAGGGTCGCTACGCTGGGATTTGATAAAAGTCAGATCCTGGCTGCGCGCCTGCTCAAACTCAGCCTGCGAAAAGGTGGGCGCGCGCAAAACGTCGCGCAGCAAGGGCATGAGTGCGGGCAGGCTGGCGCGCACCGTATCAAACTGCAGCACCAGGCTTTGGCCTTGCTGGGTGACTGACAGCTTGGTTTTGAGTAGGTCTAGCGTGCTGCTGATGTCGCTGCGACTGCGCTGTCCGGCACCACGTGTGAGCAAACTGGCCACCATCTCGATGGCACTGGCACGCCCTGCGAGCGATTTTTCGTCCCCCAGCTCCAGAACGATCTGGCCCGAAACCGTCTGGCCGCGCGTCTTTTTTGGAATTAACACTAATCGCGCACCACCGGGCAGCGTGGAGCGCAAGGTCCGTTCTTCGATCACCACAGGCGTGAGCAAAAAGGCTTCGCCCTGGGCCACCGCCGCCTTACCTTGGTAATCGGACAGCATATCGGCCAGAACGGGCGTGGGAGGAATAAGGACGCGCTTGGCATGGGATTCCGGCACGAACTGGCCCAGGGTGCGGTTACTGCTTTGCAGGTAATGCTGCGCCACGCGTTGTACATCCGCCACCGTCAGCGCTTCAATGCGATCGCGTTGCAGGAAAAACAGACGCCAGTCGCCCTTGGCGATGGCCTCAGACAATGCGACGGCTAAGTTTTGCGCGTTGTTCAGCGTGTTGTCGATATCGCTGAGCAGCGTAGCTTTTGCGCGCGCCAATTCGGCCGCAGAGATCGGTTTACGCGCCACACCTTCGAGCTGCTCCAACATGGCCTGACGTGCCTGCGCCATGGAGTGGCTTTTATCCAGTTCCAGCCAAAAAATCATGCAGCCTGGCTCAGCAAAGTCCAGCATCCATGCATAGCTTTGCGATGCCTTCTTGCGCTCCACGAGTTCGGTGTGCAGCCGTCCGGCGGGCGGCGAGGCCAATATCTCGCCCAAAGCGAAGAGCGCCGCAGTATCTGGATGCGCTCCAGCCGATACAAGGTAGAGCGCAGCTAACCAATAGCTGTCGGCCACGCGGCTCACCGTGAGCTCACGCGCACCGTCGCGCGGCGCCTCGCGGGTGTAGGTCGGCTCCAACACCCGCGTAGGTCGTGCAATGGGGCCAAAGGCCTGCTCCACCATGGACAGCGCCTGCGCCACATCGAAAGCCCCTGCGACCACCAAAACTGCGTTGTCCGGTTGGTAGTACTTGCGGTAAAAGTTTTGCAAGTTCTCGATCTTGACGTTTTCCACATCGCTGCGCGCGCCGATGGTGTCTTTGCTGTAGTTGTGCCAGTCAAAACTACTGGCTAGCATTTTTTGCATCAGCACACGTTGGGGACGGTTTTCACCCGCCTCCATCTCATTGCGTACGACAGAGAACTCTTTATCCAGGTCGGCACGCGCAATAAAGCTGTTGACCATACGGTCCGCCTCCATCTGCAAGACCCAACGTAAATTACTTTCGGATGCAGGAAAGGTTTCGAAATAATTGGTACGGTCGGTATAGGTCGTGCCGTTGAAATCCATGCCGCGCTTGCCCAGCGCAGTCATGATGTTGCCCTGGCTGGGGGTGCCTTTAAAAACCATATGCTCTAGCAAATGCGCCATACCGGTTTCGCCATAGTTCTCGTGGCGGCTACCCACCAGGTAGGTGATGTTCACCGTCGTCGTGGGCTTGGAGGCATCGGGTGCCAGCAGCACCCGTAGGCCGTTAGGCAGCAGGTATTCGGTAATGCCCTCCACACTGCGCACCCGTTGCGCCACGGAAGCAGCAGAGACATCCGTAGTAAGGGCGCTGACCGAAGTCGCCATGCTCAGACAGGTGACGCATACCCAAAACGTGGCGGCGGCTCGCTGGGTCCAAATACCAAATTGCATAGAAATCTCTACTTTCTAAGGTGTAGCGCCCGGCGCGCCGACTTTGACGACATTGTCATTGGAATTGCGGTCGATACGCATATTGAAGGGGTCCACCCCCACAAAGGCAGGCGCCTTATCGGTCACCAGATGCAGCTCTTGGCTACCCGAGTGCAAGGCCACGCGCTGCAAGGCCAGCACCGCCTGCGGCCCATAACCTTTCTTGGCGGGCTCGGCACTGAAAGCGCCTATTTCGAAAGTTTCCGCTAAGGGCGCCTCGGTTTCCTTGCCTTTTCCGTCGGCATAAAACTTACTGGCCTGCACGGTAAAGCGAACGTCAAACTTGCCATCGGCACGCGCTTGCACAGAAGGTGCGCTAGCCTTGAGGTCGTAGAGCGTGATTTTTTCGAATAGATCAGAAATCAAGGCATGCTGACGTGGATCCACCTCGGCGCGCAATAAACGCAAGAAATCCGTGCTCGAGGGGTAAGGTGCGGCCTTGAAGGCAAATTGGGCCAGCAACTTTTGCAAAGCGCGGTTAACCGCCGCTTCGCCCACCTCCTCTTTCAGCGCGTACATGGCCAGGCCGCCTTTTTGGTAATGGATGTAGCCCTGGTTTTCAACCCGGTACAACGGCAACTCCTCTAGCACCTCGCCGCCCCGGCTGCGCAAATAGCCGTCAAGTTCATATTTCAAAAATTTACGGATCTGCTCGCGACCGTAGAGTTTCTCCATCACCAGCAATGCGCCGTACTGAGAAAAGGATTCGCTGAGCAGGGTCATGCCCTGCTTATCCGCGCCGATAACTTGGTGCGCCCACCATTGGTGCGCCACCTCGTGGGCGGTGATGTAAGTAACCAAATCGATCTTGCTATCGCGCGACTCTTCTTTAAAATTTTGGATAAAGCCAAGGGACTCAGAGTAAGGCACGGTATTGGCGAAGGACTGTGCAAAGGACGCGTAAGCCGGAAATTCCAAAATTCGCATTTGGCGGAATTGATAAGGCGAAAATTTCTCGCTAAAGACATCCAGACTGGCCTTCATCGCATCGAGCATGCGCTGCACATTGTGGTCATGGGGGCCATGGTGATACACCGCCAAATCGACGGTCTTGCCACTCGGGCTTTTCCACAGGTCTGTCTTGACGGTGTAGCGCGCCGACTGCAATGAAAAGAAGTTATGGATCGGTGCTTCGGTGCGGGTGACTAAGGTGCGCCGACCATTGGCCGTGGTGTCGCTCACGGTATAGCCTGGTGCCACCGGCGTTTGGTCTGCATCCGTGCTCAGGGTGATTTGCGCCTGGACCCAATCGCTGTCGTGCCGCAAATAATGATGCGCATTGGCCTGCTGGTCCTCCAGCTTGGCAGGACGCAGTTCGGCCGGCAGACCCTGCTTGCGCCGCTTGACGCGGTCTTGCAAAAACACCTCGCGGCTGATACCAATCAATGGCGCAACTTCAAAATTATTCAGAAAACTGCCGTTTTCCACGATACGGGTTTGGTTAGCCTCGTTTTTAAAGCCCTTTTGTTCAAGGATGTTTGAAAAGTTCAGCGTGCGCCGCTCTCCGACCACCATGGGTTTAGTCAGGGCATAAATACGGTAGCCAAATCGCGGGTAGTCTTTTTCTAATTGTGCGCCCTCCATGGCCAGCGTAAGCTGCTGGGCATCCGGGTCAAACTGGACATGGAAGTGGCTCAAAGCTACGCCGCTGCGGTTTTCCAAAACATAGCTGCCTTGGGTTTGTGCCCGTTGTTGCCGCGGGTACAAGTCGACTTGCAGATTCACCTCGATGATGGTGGGCTGGGGCAGACGCTCAAAGCCCAGCAATTGCTTTTCCATATCGGCGGCGAGTACCTCGCGTTCGTCGCGTACCTCGTAACGGTTGAGCATATTGGTGTTGTAAAAAATCCAGGCTCCCGCACCCAGCCAGAGGCTGGCAGAAGCCGCAAATACCACTAGCACACCGCCCCGCAGGCGTCCAGATAAACGGCGCATGCGAGGTAGCAGTGAGGTATCGACGCCGCGGCGCCACATCAAATGGCTGAACACCAGCAACACACCCGCAAAACCAAGCCAGTACAGCTGCATCCAACTGCGGCCTATCCAAAAATGGCCGGAACCGTTCATATCCGAAAGCGGTACCGCCGTGCTGCTGCCATAGTTGTACAAATTGTGCTCAAAGCCCAGGTTGACCAGCACAATGGTTGACACAAAGTACAGCAGCATCACCGCCCAGCCACTGAACTTGTTGGGCACTAGGGTTTGCACAAAGATGGCCAATACGGCCAGCAAAAACGCCTCTACGATATGCGGGGCAATAAACCACGCGACATAGGCTGAGAGTTCAAATTCTGTATAGCCGTGAAAGGTCTGAAAAGCGATAGCACCCAACACCGCGACCACAAAGGTGGCCAGTAAAACACCGCCAATGGCCAGCACCTTAGGCAACATAAAAGCCCAGTCGGGCGCAGCACTGGCGCCGACAATTTCGTGCATGCGGCGGTCGCGGTCGCGCCAGACCAATTCGCCCGCGTAAAACACGGCGATGATGAAAATAAACAAGTTGTAAGCGCCGCTGAGCGCGCCGATCATGTTGCGGGTGACAGGGAAAAACTCCACCCCACGCTCATCTACGGTACCCGTCATAGCACCCAAAGCGTTGAACAAACCTAAAACCAGCAGCACGATAAAAGCAGGGCTGCGCAGCACATAGGCCAGGTCAAAGCGCGTCAATTCCAGACACTGCGCAAGGGCTACCTGCGGCCCGCCGTCGCCGACCGGCAGGGGGCGCTGGGCGGGGGGCAACGAGTCCAGGGAGGCGCTCGCCATCGATTTTTTACCAGAGGCGTCTGCCGCCCTATCAAATCGGAAAATCGCGTGGGCCAGGGCGAGAAAGGCCAGGCCAATGGCGCACCACAGCAGACGGTTGTACAAAATGAGGCCCGTCATCTCTGGCAATTGCGTATTGCGCTCGGCCGCCGTCCAGTAGCGCGTTACCTGATTGATTGCGCTCACACCAAAAGGATCGCTCCATGCGGATACCGCGTCCCAAGCGGGATCGAGCAGCATGATGCGCGAGGTAATGAACAAGACCAAAAATGCAATAACGCCGATAAAGGTCCACATGAGCGAGCGGGTGGCGGTGGCCAAGGCAAAGAAGGCTGCTGCCGTCAAGAACAAGGTAGGCACAGCGAAATATAAAAACGCCAGGCCATAATGCTGCAATACCATGGGGCCCATTGTTTCCGGGTCTATCCAGGGCATCAGGCTGCCTATAAACATGCCCAGCGGCACCGAGGCCATCACCGCCAAAGCGGCAAAAAGTGCACCGCTAAAACGCCCCATCAGATAATCGAATTTTCCAATCCGCGTACTGCGTATCAGTGGTGCAAAGCCGGTTTCATCATCGCGAATAATGACATTGGCAACGAAGGCGGTGACCACAAACAACCCAAACAAATTGAGCACCGCAATGGTCTGGGCAATGGCAAACGGTGCATTGACATGCACATTGCCGCCCGCACCTATGCGGATGTTTTCAGAAGCGACACTGCCAAAGGCCAGCAAGAAAAACAAGGCGAAAGCCACCACAAACAGCGGCGACCGCAGCTGGTAGCGGACTTCAAAAAGTGCGATAGCGCTCCACATGGCGGGCTCAGGCCTGGGCCGCGGCATGGGACGCGGCGCCCGCGGCTTGCCGGGCTGCGACCACAATCGAAAAATACAGGTCTTCCAAGGAACCCGTCACGGGCGCAAACTGCGCATCGGGGGCGCTGTCGGCCAGCACATGGATGACGGTTTGACCTGCACGCAGCCGATTGGCAATGACCGAGTACTGCTTACGAAACTCGTCCAAAGCACCGGTAGCGATTTCGCGGCGCCAAACCCGACCCTGCAAACTTTGCACCAGGGCTTCGGGTGCACCTTGCAAAAGTACCCGCCCGCCTACGATGATGGCCATTTGGGGACACAGATCAGAGACATCGTCAACGATATGGGTCGACAAAATCACCACCACTTGCTCGCCGATTTCTACCAGTAAATTGTTAAACCGGTTGCGCTCCTCCGGATCCAAACCGGCAGTGGGCTCGTCCACAATAATGAGCTTGGGGTTGCCAATCAAGGCCTGGGCAATGCCAAACCGCTGACGCATGCCGCCTGAAAACCCTGCGACGGCTTTTTTGCGCACGTCCCATAAATTAACTTTAGCCAACAGGCTTTCCACCGTGTCTTTACGCGCACCGCGCCCTGTGATGCCTTTGAGTACGGCCAGATGGTCTAACAAATCATAGGCACTGATGCGCGGATAAACCCCAAAGTCCTGCGGCAGATAGCCCAGAACCTGGCGCAGTTTTTCGGGTTCGCGCACCACATCGATGTCGCCAAAACGGATGCTGCCTTCGCTTGGGGTTTGCAAGCTGGCAATACAACGCATCAGGGTGGATTTGCCAGCGCCATTGGGACCCAGCAGACCGAACATGCCCTTTGGGATGTGTAAATCGACGCTATCGAGCGCCTGGGTGCCGTTGGCATAGCGATGCGAAAGTTGACAGAGTTCAAGCATGGGAAAAGCCCTTTTTCATGAAATGCGAGACAAATTGTGCGCTTTCTGGCCTTGCAGGCCAAGGCCTGAGCGACCAACTACAGAAAAACGGGAATGGACTGCAAAAAAGACTGACTGGTCCGCATGCCGGGTCAGTGCACCGCATTACTGCGCAAGGCCCGTCCCACGTAAGCCAATGCGGCCACCGTCACCAGCAAGCCTACCGCAGACGGTAGCAGCCACTGCCAGAGCGCTATGGGCTCGGCGCGCAAGACATGTAGCATCAAGGTTTGTTGTGCCAAGGAGGGCACCAGATAGTACCAATCGGGCTCGGCAGCGTCGTTGAGCAAAGACACCAAGGGCAAAAGCATAAACGTCATGAGCACCAGGGAATTACCCGCCTGGGCTTCTTTGATACTCTTGCCGCGCACCGACGTAGCCATAAGTATGGCGGATACAGCACCGGCAAAGGGCAGGCAAATGAGGCCAAAGTGCATGGCATCAGACAAGTCAAAGCGAAACAATGCCTGCAAGGCGTCGCTGCGAATCAAAAACTGGGCCGGAATAAAACTCAGACTCGTGAGCAAGGCAATCAAGGCGGCCAGCAGGGCGACAGCACACCATTTGCCGAGCGCAAGCGCCCAGGGCGAGACCGGGTTCATCATCAAGGGTTCCAGCGAGCTGCGCTCGCGCTCGCCGGCGGTGCTGTCCATTGCGGCGCCCATGGCACCGGTCAGCACCGCAATCAGGACGTATAAAGGGATCAAGGAGCCGGTCAACTGTGCCGCACGCGCACTGGCATCGGCCATGTCGTGCTCTTGCACTTCGAGCGGCTTGAGGCTGGCGACGCCAACGCCGCGTACAACCAGTGTCAAGGCCACGCGCTCTTGGGCATAAGCCTGTAAAAGCTTGCGGGCTACATCGCGCGAGGTGCTGGAGCCACGGCTGCTGCTATTGGCATAAATTGCGATGGAAGGCATCTGCAGGGTCTGTAATTGCTGCTCAAAATCCGGCGGTACCACGATGATGGCGTCCTCTAACTGTCCGGTGGCGAGCTGGTCCATCGCATCGGCGGGCGGGGCCTTGATGCCGTAGGCCTGGCGCTCAATGAAGTTTTGTAAGTCCGGCGCATATTGCAGGCCCTGAAGGTAGATTTCGCGCTTGTCGATGCGGCTCTCTTTTTCGCTCGCCAAAGTGGAGACCAGCAACAAGACCAGAGGCCCTTGCACTACGCTGAGCAATAGCACCATGCGCAGGGTGCGCCGATCGCGCCATGCGTCTTTGGCCTCTTTGAGAAAAACTGCGACCCATTGGCCCAGCGCGCGCGAAAGGGGTGAACGGCTCATACCGCTAGCTCCGGGTCTGCCGTGAAAGCCAGCTTCACAAAGGCGTCTTCAAAATCTGTTTGCCCCGTCTGCGCCAGCAAATCAGCAACGCTGCCGTGCGCAATATTGCGCCCCCGGGCCACCACGACGACCTGATCACACAGACGCTCGACCTCTTGCATGATGTGGGTGGAAAACACAATGCATTTACTCCCGCCCGCTGGCGAGCATAAATACCGAAGTGTCTCGCGCAGCGCTCGCGTAGCCAGCACATCCAGCCCATTGGTGGGCTCATCGAGAATGATGTTGTCCGGGTCGTGCACCAGCGCGCGGGCCAATGCGGTTTTGACGCGCTCGCCCTGGCTAAAACCCTCGGTAGGGCGGTCCAGCAAAGAACGCAAGTCCAGCAGATCGCCCAGTTGCTCGGCGCGGGCCTGGGCGGCCCGGTCCGACAATCCTTGGAGTCGACCAAAGTACACCATGTTTTCCCGCGCCGTCAGACGCGGGTACAGCCCACGCGCATCGGCCAGGATACCCATGCGCGCCTGCGCCTTGGCGCGCTGCTGCGTGACCGACAGGCCATCTACCTCCAAGCGCCCGCTGTCAGGGATTAGCAAGCCGGCCAGCATACGCAAGGTACTGGTTTTACCTGCGCCATTGGGCCCGAGCAAACCGGTAATCTGGCCATTCGGGGCGTGCAGACTGATGTCGCTAACCGCCTGCACCCACGCCTGCGGTGTGCGCGCAATCCGCCAGCCTTTGCGCTGCCAGCCCGCGCCCGCAGCAGGCGCTGCAAAACGCTTGGCGACGTGGTCGATCAGGATCATGGTGCGCTACCAAAAGTGGGTTCGACGGGCCGCACAAAAGCAAGCGGTCGCGGGATCGATTGGGCGCAACTGGCATCGATCGCCAGTGCCTTGTCGTTGTCGGATGCTTGGATAAAGGCCGTCAACACCTTGCGCATGCAGGCATGGGACAAGACGCCATGCCCCGCCTGCGGCACGACCACATGGCGTGCCAAGGGGCCAAGCGCCTGCTGCACCCGCTGCGCATGGCGTGGTGGTGTGACCGGATCGAGACCGCCACTGAGCAACAAGCTGGCGTGCTGCGTGGCAGGGATTTGGTAGAAATCCGCCGGTACTGCGCCTTGTGGCCAGTCGCGGCAAGCTGCGCGATAGTGTGCTTGCGAGTCGGTATGGGGTGCGCTGACGGTTGCCACCGCGGGCATAAGGGGGTAGTCTTCGGCGCAGACCACGCCCAGGTGCATGCCCATGGCAAGCCGCATGGAGGGTGCTCCATGTTGCACAGCGCTCGCCAGCCCAGCCAAACCTTCAAAATGCCCACGCGCCGCGTCATGCACGGCCTGGGGTAATGTGGCCGCCAAAGCCGGCGTGTACAGCGCGCCGCCAACAGCGCCCATGACCGCCTCAGGCGTCACGCGCACCGTGGTCGCTTGGCCGGTCATGGGGTGCGCCAGCGTCACAGCCTTGGGCACTATCTTCCAAAGTGCCTGCCAGTCGGCTGACAGCGTGGGAAAGGCTTTTTGACAATGACTTTGTGCAGTGCAACTGGCCCACAGGGCATCGAGAGCGGCCTGACTATCTGGGCCGATGGTGGTGGGCAACACCATGTCAGGCGGGGCCACGCCGTCCAGCACGCTACGCCGCACATGGGCGCCAAACTGGCGCATGTATTCCAAGGCAGCGCGGGTACCGTAAGAAGCGCCGACCAGATTGATCTGCTCTGCTCCCAGCGCTTGGCGTACCGCGTCCAGGTCTTGCATGGCTAGGGTCGTAGTGAACAAACCTAGGTCGGCGGGCGCCGCGATGTAGGGCAGACGCTCCAGCGCGGCGCGGCATCGGGCCAGTTCCTGGGCTTGCGCGTTCGCCGAGGGAAAGAGGGCCACGGGCGCGTTCGGGCACATTAACGGCGCCGACTGGCCGGTGCCGCGCTGGTCCACCAACACCAGGTCGCGTTGCAAAAGCAAACGTTCGAACAAGGGAAAAACGGCGGAGGCCAAGTTAATCGCACTTTGGCCAGGACCGCCAGCGAGCAGAAAGACCGGGTCTGGCTTGCGGTTGCGCGACACTGAGCGCAGGACCACAAAGTGCACATTGATTTGCGCCCCGCCGGCGCGCGCCGGATTGAGCGCGCGCGCTATATGCCCACAGCGCGCCTCGGTTTTGAGACCCGCAACGCGGCAGGCGACGGTTGGGTCTGCTACCGGCGCCTCTGAGGCGCCGCTAAGCGCAGGCAAAGCCAGAAGCATCCATGAAAGCCAAGGCCAACAAAGAGTGCGGTTGCAAAACACAGCGAGCGGCGACATGGCAAGTTCAGACTTCTTAATTCAGTTTGCGATCTTGCTGAAAACTTTTGAAACGCGTTCAGCTACTGGTCCGCCGGCGCATCCACAAAGAACCTGCAACCACATTGCGCCACAAAAAGCGCAGCAGCAGCAAAGTAGCCAGTGCCTCAAACAAGGTCACTAGCAGTGACAGGGCCGCAGGGTAGCGCAGGCTGCGCGTCCGGATCTTGGCACGCATACGTTCGCTGGCACTTTCAATGCTGTCGTAAAAACTTGGCACTACGAGCAAAGTGAGAAGGGTTGAAGTAATCGTTCCACCGATGATGGACACGGCCAGCGGCTGGTAAAACTCTCCCCCCTCACCCAGCCCCAGCGCCACCGGCAACATGCCCGCGATCAGCGCAAAAGTGGTCATCAAAATAGGACGCAGGCGCACCCGGCCAGCATGCATCAAAGCTTCCTCTCGATTGACGCCACCAGCCTCTTCTTTGCGCGCCGCATCGAGTAACAAAATCGCATTTTTTGCCACCAGACCCATGAGCATGATGATGCCGATGAAGCTCATGAGATTGAGGGTGCCACCCGTCAGCAACAAAGCAATGACAACGCCAATGAGCGACAAGGGCAAAGACAACATCACACCCAAGGGCGCGGTGAAAGAACTAAATTGGACGACCAAAATCAGGTACATCAGCCCGATGCCACTGACCAGGGCAATCAGCATTTCGGTGAACAGTTCTTTTTGGTCTTGCCCCGCACCGGCCAGTTCCAAGCCATAGCCCGGCGGATAGTCCATGGCCTGTGCCAGTTTCAGCGCATCAGCGGTCACTTCCCCGTTGGAGCGGCCCTGCACATTGGCCGCTACCGTCACTACGCGCTTGCCATCACTGTGCGAAATCGTTGAAGGTGCCTTGCCCATAGTGATAGTGGCAATTTGTTCTAGAGGCACCATCTCTCCTGTGCCAGCGATCGCGATCGGCAGGCGTTCAATATTTTCACGCGACAGTCGGTCGCTGGGATGCAGGCGTACGGCCACGTCACGCGTCTCACCCGTCGGATCAACCCAGTCGCCCACCTCGACACCAGCAAAGGCGACGCGCAGGGCTTGGGCCGCATCATTGGCCGATATGCCCATGGAGTTGGCCAAGCCCCGGTTGAGCTCTATGCGCAATTCTTTGCTCGGGTCTTGCTCGGACAGGCCAACGTCTACGGCGCCAGGTACCAGACGCAGTTTTTCCATAAATCGGTTGGTAATCTCCAATAAGCGGCGGGAGTCCGGCCCGGTGAACTCGATTTGTACCGGCTTGCGCGCACCATTGCCCAGGTCGTCAAAAACGGTGAATTCAGCGCCAATGAGCGGTCGGATTTTCTCGCGTAGCTCGACGGCGATTTCTTTGGCGCTACGGCGGCGGTCTTTGCGCGGGCCGATGTCCACATAAATACGCCCGCCATTAGGGCCGATATTGCTATTGGTCTCGCGGGTCTCGGGCAGAGTGCGGGCAATTTCGGCGGCCCTCTCCATCTTGAGGCGCGCGTACTCGAGTGAGGAAGAAGCGGGCGTGCGAACATCAATCATCAGATTGCCCGAATCGGCTGCAGGCAAAAAGGCCGAGCCACCAAAGCGCATGTGAAGTGCAATGGCGGCAATCAATGAACTGAGCGCGATCAAACCCATGGCGCGACGGTGGTGCAGCGCCCAGGCGATCACGCCGGCATAGCGATCCGACTGTCGGTCAAACCAGGCATTAAAGACTTCCAGTCTGCGCCCCACCGGGCCTTTCGGTGCACTGTGGTGATCGGGCGGATCGCCCCAATAGGCAGACAGCATGGGATCCAAGGTGAAAGAAATGACCAGACTGACCATGACCGAGCAGGCCACCGTTAAGGCGAAAGGACGAAACCACTCGCCAGCCCCTCCGGGCATGAAGGCCACGGGCAAAAACACTGCAACGATAGACAGGGTGGTTGCTGTCACCGCAAGCCCAATTTCGGCAGTGCCCTGCAAAGCGGCAGTGCGCCTATCCGAGCCGCGCTGCATATGGCGCACAATGTTTTCGCGTACCACAATGGCATCGTCAATGAGCACGCCAATAGCCAGCGATAAGCCAAGCAAGGACATGAAGTTAAGCGTAAAACCACATAACCAGACACCGATGAATGCGGCAATGACCGAGGTGGGCAGGCTCAATCCGGTAATCAAGGTAGAGCGCCAGGAGTTCAAGAAAGCGTAAACCACCACGATCGTTAATCCAGCCCCGAGTACCAACGATTCGATCACGTTGTTGAGGCTGTTCTGCGCGTCTTTGCCACCATCGCGGGTAATCTCCAGCACGGTGCCGGGGTTATCCTTGGCCAGTTGCAGGTTGAATTCTTGGGTGGCCTCGCGTACTGACTTGGCTACCGATACGGTGCTGGCATCGCGCGCCCGCGTCACGAATACGCCCACGTTGGGCTTGCCGCTGCGAGTGCTCAGGCCCTCGAGTTCGGCAAAACCGTCTTGCACTGTGCCCAATTGGCCCAGACGCACGAGCTGCGCGCCCATGCGCTTGACCACAATTTGCGTGAAGTCTTGCGGTTCGGCGATGCGGCCAACTAGGCGAATACTTTCGCTTTCATAGGGGCCGCGCAGTTTGCCCACGGGGGCATTGGCGTTTTGCGCTCGAATGGCATTGACCACCTCACCCACCGATACGTTGTATTCACGCAGCTTGGCCGAACGCAGCAACACCGACAGTTCGCGCTTGAGCGAGCCTGAAACCGTCACCGTCGCCACGCCGGGCAGGCCGCGCAACTTGTCGGCTAGCACGTCTTCTGCGAGGCGCGATATTTGGGCATGGCTTTGGCTGCTACTCGACAAGGCCAGATTGATGATGGGCTGGGCAGACGGGTCATAGCGGCGGATGACCGGCTCGCGCATCTCAATGGGTAGCTTGTAGCGCACCGAGGCAATGACTCCGCGAACTTCGTCGGCCGCTTCGATCATGTTTTTGCTAAACGCAAACTGCATATCAAAGCGAGCATTGCCTTCAGCGCTGGTGGACCAGACATTCTCCACACCCGCAACGCTTTGGAGTGACTTTTCCAAACGGTTAACGATTTCACGCTCCACCGTATCGGGCGAGGCACCCGGATAGGCGATAGCGATAAAAAGACCAGGATTTTCGATATCGGGGAACTGGTTGACGCGCAATTTATTGAGCGCCATCAGGCCCAGGGCCATCACCCCCAGGATGAGCACCACCGTTGCAATCGGGCGGCGGATGCTGAAATCCGATAAAAACATGCTTATGGCCCCGATGCCGCAGCACTAGGCTTGGCCGGCGCAGGTGCTGGTACCGTCACCATACTGATGGTTTGACCGTCTTTCAGGCCGCTTCCCGGATTGCGCAGCAGGCGATCGCCGGATTGAACACCGGCCTGTACCGCATACCGGCCGCTGCGGGCATCACGGGCGCCTAAAGTGACCGCCACCTTATGCACCGCGCTGGCATCGACACGCCAGACAAAACTGGCATCACCCAGACGCTGCACCGCCGATTCATCAACCACCGGACCATTTGGGGCATTTGCGCCGCTGCTGATATAACCTTCGGCAAACAGGCCTGCCACGCGTGGGCGTGACGGGCCGGTAAAGCCAACCAGCACTTCAAGTTGGCGTGTCGCCTCATTGGCCGTGGGATCAATGCGGGTGACTTTGCCTTCGAAACTCTCATCGCCATAGCCATTGACGCGAAAGCGCACCGCTTGGCCCAGCTTCACGCGTCCGGCCTGGTCTGCCGAAACGCGGCCTACCAAGCGCAGACTGGCGGGATCGATGACTTTGAGCAGTTCTTTGCCAATGGAGGCGGTATCGCCAGGTGAGGCCTTGCGCTCGCCGACCACTCCATCAAATGGCGCACGAACCTGGGTGCGCTGGAGCTGTTGACGCGCCAGCGCAACGCGCGAGTTGGCGCCAGATACCTCGTTTTGGGCGGAGTTAGCACGAATTTCGGCGTCATCGATGGATTGCAGGGTCGCCATGCCGCTGGCGCGCAGGGTTTTCAAGCGCTCCAGATTACGCTTGGCCTGCTCCCACTGAAAGCCCGCATTACGGGCGCTGTCTTCAGCCGCATTAAGGTTGTCGCGGATGGCTGTTTCGTCCAGACGAACCAGCAAATCACCCCGGCGAACCACATCGCCGTTGTCTTTGAGCACCTCGAGCACGACCGCCGAGGCCTCGGCGCGCAGGTCCGCCTTGCGCTCAGCGGCGATCGTGCCCGAAATCGCCGACCCGCCGCCGGTGGCCCCGTCCGATACGATGAACAGGTCTTCTGGCGCAACGAGCACTGGCGCGGCGGGCAGGCCGGCCGCCGCAGTCGAGTCAGGCGTCTTTTTACAGGCAGCCAAGAAGGAAACGATGCACAAAAGAAGGAGGAGTCGTTTCATAATTTGGGACTAACGCAAGGTGGAAGCTTCAGCGATTGATGGTGTCGGCGCCGGCCCGACACTTTGCTGGGAAGTTCTATTTCAAAGTACGGCGGATTCTAGGGTAGAAGCGCCCGCGGCTAAAGGCCTGCTATGGGGTAGCGCCTGGGGGGGGGCCAAAGAGCCTTAACACGTATGCCAAAATTACCCTATGGTGCGGTCCCGCGCCGCAAAGGAACCTCTATGCGTATTCCCGGCAATGCTTTCACCCTGGCCTTGGTCATCGCAGCAAATGGGCTGTTTACATCCTTCAGCGCCCAGGCTAGCACGGCCAGTAGCTTGTACACCCAGGTGGAAGGCGTGAGTGAATACCGACTAAGCAATGGGTTGCGGGTCCTGCTCGCCCCCGATGCCTCCAAGCCAACCACCACGGTAAACATCACCTATTTGGTGGGCAGTCGGCATGAAAACTATGGGGAAACCGGCATGGCGCATTTGCTGGAGCATCTGGTGTTTAAGGGCACGCCCTCGCGCGGCAACATCATGCAAGAACTGGGCAAACGCGGCATGCGCTTTAACGGTACTACCTCCTACGACCGCACCAATTACTTCGAAACTTTTGCCGCCAACGACGACAACTTGCAGTGGGCGCTGGAAATGGAAGCGGATCGCATGGTCAACAGCTTTATCGCGCGCAAAGATCTGGAAACCGAGTTTTCTGTGGTGCGCAATGAAATGGAAATGGGAGAAAACAACCCCAGGCGCACGCTTTGGCAATATATGGCAGCTACCGCTTATGACTGGCATAACTATGGCAAGTCCACCATAGGTACGCGCAGCGATGTGGAGAATGTGCGTATTGAAAACCTGCAAGCCTTTTACCGGCAGTATTACCAGCCGGACAATGCGGTGCTCATCATTACCGGCAAGCTCGATGTGGCTAAAACCATGGCCTTGGTGGAGCGCTATTTCGGCACCATCGCCAAACCGACACGTAAGCTTCCCATCACCTACACCCGCGACCCGGTGCAACAAGGTGCGCGAGAAGTGAGCGTCAAGCGCGTGGGTGATACGCAACTGGCCGGCGTGATGTACCACACCGCAGCGGCCAGCCACCCGGATGCGGTGGCCATGCAAGCACTGTCCGAGATATTGGCCGACACGCCCAATGGGCGTTTGCACAAAGAATTGGTAGAGAAAAACAAAGCGGTGTCGATTGCGCCTTGGAACTTTATGCTCACCGAACCTGGCTATATCCTCTTCATGGCCGAGTTAAGTAAAGAACAGCCCATCCCCGACTTACGCGCTGTAATGCAAGTGGCTTTGGAAAACATCAAATCCCAGCCGGTGACACAGCAGGAGTTGCAGCGCGCCAAAACCAGCCTGATGGTCGGCTTTGACGACACCATGAACGACCCGCAGCGACTGGCGATGCAGTTGTCCGAAAGTATTGCACGCGGCGACTGGCGTTTGTTCTTTTTGGACCGCGACCGCCTGGAGGCGCTGACCGTGCAGCAAGTGCAAGCAGTGGCGGAAAACTATTTCAAAGAAAGCAACCGCACCTTTGGCCAGTTCATCCCCACCGCCGCGCCCGAGCGCAGCGTTCTACCCGAACCGGTGGATGTAACGGCGCTCCTAGCCAAGTACCAGGGCCGCGTGGCGGTGGACTCGGGGGAAAATTTTGATGCCAGCCCCGCCCATATCGGCAAACGCACGCTACGCAGCACGCTGCCCGGGGGCATGCAGCTCGCGCTTTTAACTAAAAAAACTCGTGGTCAAACTGTGAGCGGCCAATTGCAACTGGACTTTGGCGATGCCCAGTCGCTGCAAGGCCAAGCTACGGTATCTGCGCTGACGGCGCGCATGTTGATGCGCGGCGCCGGTACGTTGAGCCGCGCGGCATTGAGCAGCCGCTTAGATGAACTCAAAGCCAAAATCAGCGTAAACGGCAGCGGTGCCAACGTCAATGTTAGTTTTGAGACGGTGCGCCAACATCTGCCGCAAGTACTGAATGTGGTGCGCGACATAGTGCGTCTGCCCATGCTGCAAGAAGCCGAGTTTGAACTGTTGCGCAAAGAACGTATGACCCAGATTGAGTCCCAACGCAGCGACCCGCAAGCCATGGCCTCTCAAGCCCTGCGCAAGGCGTTGGATACCTACCCCGCGGGCGATGTGCGCAAGGTCTTGGACTTTGATGAAATCTTGGCCAATTTCCGCGCTGCCAGCTTAAAGGATGTGCATCAATTCCACCAGGATTTTTATGGCGCTGGCAACGCCAAACTGGCTATCGTGGGCGACTTCGATGCCGCTGCAGTTCAAACCCAAAGCCAAACCCTTTGGGGCGACTGGCGCAGCGGCAAGGCCTATGCGCGGCTCACCAAAAACGCCTATAGCGCCAACCCAGCGCGCATGATGCTGGCGACTCCGGACAAACCGAATGCCATGTATTTGGCGGCTCTGCCTGTGAGCTTGCGCGACGATGCCCCGGACTTTATTGCTGTAGCGCTTGGCAACCGCGTGCTAGGCGGCGGCTCCAACAACCGCTTAGAAGAGCGTCTGCGGCAAAAAGAAGGCATCAGCTATTCCGCCGGTAGCGAGTTATCGGCCAGCAGTTTTGAGCCGGTGGCCGATTTGATTCTGTTCGCTATTCATGCGCCGCAAAACCTGGCACGCTTGCAGACCGCGATACGCGAAGAAACCGAGCGCCTCGTACGCGATGGGGTAACGGTACAAGAGCTGGCCGATGCAAAAAAATCGATGCTTGAAGCGAGCAAAATTTCACTGGCGCAAGACGGCGCTTTAAGCGGCACCTTACTAGGCCAACTGACGACAGGTCGCACCATGGACTACACCGCTCAGCGTTTAGCCAAAATAGAAGCTACCAGCCTCGAAGAGGTGAATGCAGCGGTACGCAAGTACATGGACTGGAGCCGCTTGGTGCATGTACACGCCGGTGATTTTTCAGGGGCGGCCAAAGCGCCTGCGCAGTGATAAATTAGCGCTCAAAAGGTACTTCTTTGGGCGCTTCAGTTGCCGCCTTGAAAAAGACGCCCTGCGCAATCAAGACGCCGACGCCAACTACCAGCGCGGCAGCGGCCTGGGCCCAGTTCCATGCGCCGCCCAGCGCAAATAAAATGAGCATCACATAAAACGGTGTGGCATTGATATGCATTGACGATAGGGCAATGCCCAAGTGCCCTACCGAACGTATCCACAGCAGTTGGCTCAGAGCCAGTCCGCCAATGGCATAAATGGCCAAAGCACCGAGCTCTGGCCAATCCAGCGCCGCCCATTGCGGCGCCGGCGCGCCGGCCAGCGCGGCTACGCAGGCAGCGACGGTAGTGACGACCGCAGCGCCCGTCAAGGTAACCGTGGTACGGCCTAAGGGGCTTAAGTCGGGAAAGGAAGTCACCGTCATGCGCGAGCCCAAGGTATAGACCAGCACCGAGGCAAAACTCATGAGGGCGCCCAAGCCCCAGGCGACTTGCTGATTTCCGCCATCGAGCGCCATCACACCGCCCAGCAGACTGAGCGCCACGCCCATTACCAAACCACGGCTGAGATTGCGGCCATCGAGCAGCACCTCGATGGCGATGCCCACAACCGGCATAGAGGCCGAAATAATCGCCACGGTAACGGCATCGGTCATACCCTGGCCGGTCACCATCAAAAAAGCACCAAGCCCGATGGTTAAGCCGCCCACACGAATCCCTTCCCACCAAGGTGCCTTGCGCAGCGCCTCTGCGCCTTCAATCAACCACCAAAAGGGCAGCAAACAAGCGGCCGCCATGAGCATGCGGGCCGCGGTCAATGGCAGCGGCGGTACCGTGCCCAGTAACAGGCTGGCAGCGGGCAAGCCCATCGCCCAAACCAACATGGACAACATGCACACCGCGTTGGCAGCCCATGTGGAAGAGGGAACAGGGCTGGACGGCATGCTAGCTACAGTGATGGGCGCAATTGAGGTGGGCGCTACGCACCCGTGGCATTTTTCGCGCCAAGTTATCCGTAGACCACCCGATTGTGCTTGAGTGGCCTGTCGCTAATTTCCAGGCCACATGACTTTTCAGTCCCAGGCTGCAGCAAAGGCAACCAGCATCAGGCCCAAGGCCCACAGGAGCGGATCCCGTGCGATGCCCTGGTGGGCTTGGGCACGCGCGTAGGCAAGACGGCGGGCCTTGCGCAAGGCGCCGCGTTGGGCCAAGGCGGAACGAGCGATCGATAGTACGGACATAGCGGCTTCTCCTATTTCGGCAGACTCAGATTCGTTTACTATTGTTTCGACTCAGACCTCGCCTTCACGCAAAGTCAGGGCAATTTGTGGGTGGAACTCAGGGGGAAAAATCAAATGCTATACAAAAAACTGTTTTATCGCTGGCCCATCATCATTCCCATTGCGAGTGCAATGGCTTTGTATGGTGTGATGGGCGTGTCGCTGCCTGGTCTGCAGGCCCTGTGGCTGGTACTAGCCCTTTTACTGGCGGTGATTGCTTCGGTACACCACGCCGAGGTGATTGCCCACCGGCTGGGCGAACCTTTTGGAACGCTGGTGCTGGCGCTGGCCGTTACGGTGATTGAAACCGCGCTGGTGCTGTCCATGATGCTGGCCGGCGCCACGGCCAGCGCCACGCTACCGCGCGATACGATTTATTCGGCGGTCATGATTGCTTGCAATGGCGTGGTCGGCATTTGCCTGTTGCTAGGCGGCTTGCACCACAAAGAGCAGTTGTTCCGCATTGAAGGCACCGGCTCGGGCTTTGCCGCACTAGCCACGCTGTCGGTGATGGTGCTGATCATGCCCATCTACACCACCAGCTCACCCGAAGGCACTTACACCGACTCGCAATTGATTTTTGTGGCACTGTCCTCGCTTGCCTTATGGCTGGTGTTTGTGTTTATCCAAACCGTACGCCATCGAGACTATTTTTTGCCCATGGAAAGCGCAGACGATGAATCGGTGCATGCGCAACCGCCCGGGCTGGCCCAGACGCGCATCAGTTTTTTTCTTTTAGTGCTATCCCTGGTATGCGTGGTCGGCTTTGCCAAACTGCTCTCGCCGGCCATTGAAGCCGTAGTTAAAGCGTACCAAGCGCCGGCAGCGGTGGTGGGTATCGTTATCGCGCTGATTGTGTTGCTACCCGAGACCTGGGCGGCCATCCGCGCAGCGCGCGCCGACCGGCTGCAAGCCAGCATGAACCTGGCCATAGGTTCGGCCCTGGCAAGTATCGGTCTGACGATTCCTTTGGTGGTACTGGCCTGCGTGCTGCTGCACCTACCCCTGACGCTGGGCCTGGAGACCAAGGATGTGACACTGTTGGCGCTGACCTTCTTGGTAGGCAGCATCACCCTGGGCTCAGGCCGGACCAATGTCATGCAAGGCGCCATCCACTTGGTCTTGTTTGCCAGCTTTCTATTTCTGACCTTGGTACCCTGACAATCCAGGCGGCCTGCGGCGCAGCGCGTCTAGGCCGTTAGCCTGCAAAGCCCTTAAAGGAGATCGCCCTTGGAACCCACGCTTGAAACATTCACCGCCCAAGCCATGGATGAGGGCTTTGATGAAATTCTGGTGCGCGAATGGGCGCCAAACCTAGAGCTCGATAACCATTCCCACGCCTTTGCCGTTAGCGCGCGCGTGGTACGCGGGGAGTTCTGGCTGACGGTCGATGGCAGCACACGCCATATCCTGGCGGGCCAAGGCTTTCGTCTGGCGCGCGATGTGCCACATGCCGAGCGCTATGGCCCGCAGGGCGCTACGGTGTGGGTGGCGCGGGCGAACTGAGCGTTCCTCGTTTCTAAATGCAAACCATTCCTGCGGCGGCCCCCCCACCATGACCGCCCAAGCCAAGCAGCGCGTACTAGTTCTCGGAGCCACCGGCACCATCGGGCAGGCGACGGTGCGCGCTCTGCTGCGCCAGGGCCACGATGTGGTCTGCCTGATACGCCCGCACGCCGGAGTTGGCGGCACGCGGCAAGTGCAGGACTGGCAATCGCGCTTGCCCAGCGCGCTGCTACGCACCGGCGACGCCACCGACCCGCAGTCCCTGCGCCGCGACGGCTTTGGAGGCGAGCGCTTTGATGCGCTGGTGTCCTGCCTGGCATCGCGCACCGGCAACCCGCAAGACGCCTGGGCCATTGACCACCAGGCCCATCTGCATGCGCTAGAAGCGGCACAAGAGGCGGGTGTGCAGCACTTTGTTTTGCTGTCTGCCATGTGTGTACAAAAGCCGCTACTGGAATTTCAACGTGCCAAGCTGGCCTTTGAGGAGGCCTTGGTGCAATCGGGCATGCGTTATTCCATCGTGCGGCCTACCGCGTTTTTCAAATCGCTGTGCGGACAGATTGAACGGGTACGCAAAGGCAAACCGTTTTTGCTTTTTGGCGACGGCCAGTTGACCGCGTGCAAACCTATCAGCGACGACGATCTGGGCAACTACCTTGCACATTGCCTTGGTGACAGCAACTGCCACAACCGCATCCTGCCCATTGGCGGACCGAGCCCGGCCATCACGCCGCTGCAACAAGGGGAAAAGTTGTTCGAGTTAACAGGCAAGCCGCCGCGCTACACCCATGTGCCGGTGGGCATGATGGATGCCATCATCGGCGTGCTGTCGCTGCTGGGTCGCATCATCCCGTCCCTGGCCGATAAAGCCGAATTCGCGCGTATCGGCCGCTACTACGCCACTGAGTCCATGCTGGTCTGGGACGCGCAGACTAGCTGCTACGACGCCGATGCCACACCTTCCACCGGAACACAAACGCTCTGGGACTGCTATGCGACACTGGTGCGTGAGGGCGCGTCCCTGGAGCGTGGCGACCACGCGGTTTTTTAAGCCCATTCGCCTGCCCTCACATTGCGCTCCCGCCCTATTACCTAGTCGCTCTATTTTTTGCAGCTTGCCACCATGACGCTTATTACCCAACGCCTTACCGCACTGCGCGCCGAAATGGAAAAACACCAGCTCGACGCCTGGGTGCTGCCCTCTTCCGATCCGCATAACTCGGAGTACATGCCACTGCGCTGGAAAGTGCGGGAATACCTATCGGGTTTCACCGCCTCCGTATCGACTATGGTGGTGTTCAAAGACAGCGCCTACATTTGGGCCGATGGGCGTTACTGGTTGCAGGCCGAGCAGGAATTGGCGGACACCGAGATACAAATCGTGTACCTGGGCAAGCCCGATGTACTGCCCTGGAACCAGTGGCTGGCTGAGACCCTGGCGCCGGGCGCACGCCTAGGCTTTTATGGCGCCACCATGATGGTCAAGGCGATGGCCGATATTGAAGGCACGCTCCGATCAAAAAATATCAGTCTCATCACTGAGCATGATCTAGTCCATGCCGTCTGGGCCGACCGACCCAGTTTTCCTATGGAGCCGGTGTTTGCGCATGCGCTGCAATACGCGGGCGAGAGCGCAGCACACAAGCTGACCAAAGTGCGGGCCGAGATGCGCAAAGCCGGTGCGCAAGCGCATGTGCTCAATGCGCTGGACGATATTGGCTACCTGCTCAATCTGCGCGGCAACGATGTACCCACCTCGCCCTATTTCCATGCCTATTTGGTGCTGACCGAAGACAGGGCTGTGTTGTACGCCCACCTGCCGCGTTTTAGCCAAAGCTTGCGCGCCAACCTGGGCGAGCAAGGCGTTGCGCTGCAAGACTACGATGGTTTTTTTACCGGACTGAGCCAACTTTTCGGGCACAGTGTGCTGGTGGATCCGGCGCAAAGCAATATGCTTACTTTTGCCACTTTACGGGCGCAAGGCTGCACACTCGTGGAAAAACGTGCGCCCTCAGTGCTGCTCAAAGCGGTGAAAAATACCAGCGAAATCAGCCACTGGAAAAATTGCTTTGTGCGCGATGGCGTAGCCATGGTGCGCTTTTTACGTTGGTTTTACGAAAACGTAGGGTGCGGCCAATTGACCGAGCGCATCGTCTCGGACCGGATCGACGGCGAGCGTGCAAAACTGGATTTGTTTCGCGGCCTGAGTTTCACCTCGATACCCGCCTACGGCCCCCATGCGGCCATGATGCATTACGGCTTGAAAGAGGGTATCGACACGCCGGTCACACCCGAGGGATTTTTTCTGTTGGACTCGGGCGGGCAGTATGACGATGGCACTACCGACATTACGCGTACCTTTGTCTGCGGTCCGGTAAGTGAGGACCAGGCAAGGCATTTCACGCTGGTACTCAAAGGCATGCTGCGCTTGTCAGCGGCTATTTTTCTGCACGGCACGCGCGGCCTGCAACTGGATGTGCTGGCGCGCCAGGCGCTGTGGAACGAGGGCGTGAATTACGCCTGCGGCACCGGCCATGGCGTAGGCTTTTTCAATAATGTGCACGAAGGCCCGCACAGCATCAGCCCCGGCATGATCGACCAAGCCATCCTGCCCGGTATGGTGGTCACCAATGAGCCCGGCGTGTACCTACCTGGGCGCTACGGCATACGCATAGAAAACATCCTGCTCTGCCAGGACCACACGGCCACCGAGCACGGCAAGTTTTACCGCTTTGAAGCGCTCACCCTGTGCCCGATAGACACGCGCGTAGTGCGCAAAGACTTACTGGGCGCAGAAGAGACTGCCTACCTCAACGCCTACCATGCCACCGTATTGGAGCGCCTAAGCCCGCACTTACAAGGCGAAGACCTGCGCTTTTTGCAGGAGGCTTGCGCGGCTTTGTAAGCTTGGTCAATCGACCATCGCGACCGCCTGATCGACAAATCGATACACCTCAGCCGGCGTGATGCCATTGGGGCCTTTGGTCTTTTTGTCACGCGTCTGTCCGGTGCGTACGACCACCAGGTCTAGCGAAGGCACCACAATCACGTACTGGCCTTGGTGACCTTGTAAAAAATAAAACGGGGTTTTATACGTCCAATCCATCCACAGGGAATGTCCGTAGTAGGGCTGCAAATCGGGCTTGCGGATGCGCTCCACAAAGGCCTTGTCCAGCAAGGCTTGGCCGTTCCACTGCCCGTCTTGCAAGAGCAGTTGGCCGAACTTGGCAAAGTCGCGCGCCGTAGCAAAAATACAGCAATAGGTGCGCTCCATGCCGCCTGCGTTTGCTTCGCGGTCCAGCGTATAAACAGCATCGCTTTCCATGCCCAACGGCGCCCACAGGCTGCGCGACAAATGCCCGCTAATGGTCAGACCCGGCGCCTTGGCTTGCAAAGCGCGCTTGAGAAAAACGCCCAATAGCTGGGTGCTGCCGCTGCTGTATTCGTACTCGGCGCCAGGCGCACGCTCAAAGCCTTGGCTGAGCACCAACTTTTCGGCGTCTTTGCCGTAGTACAAGTCGGTCGTGATGTTGAGCGGTAGGTAGTAGTTCTCGGTCCAGTCATGGCCGGACTTCATGCTAGAGAGCTGCGCCACCGTCGCCTTTTGGCCGCGCGGGTTCGGCGCGTATTCGGGCAGGCGCTCGGTCAGGGGGGCATCAAAACTACTGATGAGGCCCTCTTGCACGGCTTGTTGTACTTGCAAGGTGGTGATGGTTTTAGCCATGGAGAACGAGTTGGTGCGGCTTTGGGCGGAATAAGTGCCGAAATACTGCTCATGCACCAGAGCGCCTTTTTGCGCCACCAAAAACGCTGCGGTGCCGTGCTGTTGCAAATAGCTTGCCATAGCTGGGTCCAAGGTTTTTTGGTTGTAGCGCGCGTCCTTGGGCCATGGTTTGGCGGTACCCGCTGCAATCGTTCGCTGGGCAAAGTTGTGGGCATCGTCTATATGCGCCGTGCTGTGG
>Ga0187845_1000311_pt1 | contig 28424 bp, 27 predicted proteins | sample SpaLakP09_SKY_68_FD_134515 | JGI IMG/M metagenome (GOLD analysis project Ga0187845, IMG submission 134515) | Oligotrophic lake water microbial communities from Sparkling Lake, Wisconsin, USA - SP09_SKY_68 | ecosystem: Environmental > Aquatic > Freshwater > Lake | place: USA: Sparkling Lake... | reverse complement strand
GTGCATGACGAGGAAGGTCGGGATGGCCGACAGCGGCAGCGCCACGGCGCTGACGCTGTCGGCCATCCCGACCTTCCTCGTCATGCACTGGATGGGCTTCACGCTCAACGTCGTAACGCTGCTGTCGCTGTCCCTGGTCATCGGCGTGCTGGTGGACGATGCCATCGTCGAGATCGAGAACATCATGCGGCACCTGACGATGGGCAAGACGCCGATGGAGGCGGCGCGTGAAGCGGCTGATGAGATCGGCCTGGCCGTCATCGCCACGACCTTCACGCTGATCGCCGTCTTCCTGCCTACCGCCTTCATGAGCGGCGTCGTCGGCAAGTTCTTCGTGCAGTTCGGCTGGACGGCGGCCATCGCCGTGTTCTTCTCCCTGGTCGTGGCCCGCATGCTGACGCCGATGATGGCGGCCTACATCCTCAAGCCGCCCAAGCGCGCGCACAAGGAGCCGTTCTGGATGGCGCGCTACCTGACGGCCGCGCGCTGGGCCTTCACGCACAAGGGCAAGACGCTGGCCATCGCCACCGCCTTCGGCCTGGCCGCCTGCGCGCCGCTGTTCATGGGCAAGATCCCCGGCGCCTTCATCCCGCCGGACGACCTGAGCCAGACGCAGATCAGCATCGAGCTGCCGCCCGGCAGCACCTACGCGCAGACGGCGGCCATCGCCGAGCAGGCCCGCGCCGTGGCCGCCAAGCATGCGCACGTGAAGCTGGTCTACACCGCCGTGGGCGGCGGCAGCGCCGGCAGCGACCCCTTTGCGATGAGCGGCGCGGCCGAATCGCGCAAGGCCACGCTGACGCTGAACCTCACCGCACGACAGGACCGCCGCGGCACCACCAAGCAGCAGATCGAGCGCGAACTGCGCGAGCAGGTGGAAGGCATTGCCGGCGCGCGGCTGAAGGTCAGCTTTGGCGGCTCCAGCGAGAAGTACCAGCTCGTGCTGGCCGGGGAGGACGGCGAACAGTTGGGCGCGCACGCCGCCAAGGTCGAGCAGGAACTGCGCGCGCTGCCCGGCATCGGCCAGGTGACGAGCAGCTCCAGCCTGCAGCGCCCCGAGCTCATCGTGCGGCCCGACGCGGCGCGCGCGGCCGACCTGGGCGTGTCCACCGCCGCGATTGCCGACACGCTGCGCATCGCCACGGCGGGCGACTACGACCAGCTGCTGCCCAAGCTCAACCTTGCCCAGCGCCAGATCCCCATCGTCGTGCGCCTGCCCGACTCAGCGCGCGCCGACCTGGCCCTGCTCAGCGAGCTGACCGTGCCCGGCACCCGCGGCCCCGTGCCGCTGCGCCAGGTGGCCGACCTGCAGCTGACCAGCGGCCCCGCGCAGATCGACCGTTATGACCGACTGCGCAACGTCAACTTCGAGCTGGAGCTGAACGGCCAGCCGCTGTCAGAAGTGCAGGCCGCCGCCAACGCGCTGCCCAGCATCGCCAACTTGCCGCCGGGCATCAGCAAGGCCGAGATCGGCGACGCCGAGGCCTTTGCCGAGCTGGGCCAGGGCTTCCTGCTGGCCATGGGCACGGGCGTGGCCTGCATCTACATCGTGCTGGTGCTGCTGTTCCACGCCTGGGTGCAGCCCATCACCATCCTGGGTGCGCTGGTCCTGTCCATCCCGGGCGCCATCCTGGCGCTGTTCGTGACCGGCACCGACCTGAGCATGCCGGCCATGATCGGCATGATCATGCTGATGGGCATCGCGACCAAGAACTCCATCCTGCTGGTGGAGTACGCCATCGTCGCGCAGCGCGAGCAGGGCCTGAGCCGACTGGACGCGCTGCTGGACGCCTGCCACAAGCGCGCCCGGCCCATCGTCATGACGACGCTGGCCATGGGCGCCGGCATGATGCCCATCGCCTTGGGCTTCGGCACCGACCCGAGCTTCCGCGCCCCGATGGCCATCGTCGTCATCGGCGGGCTGATCACCAGCACCTTCCTGAGCCTGCTGGTGATCCCGGTGCTGTACGAGGTGGTGGACGACTTGATCCAGCGCGTCAGCCGCAAGCGGGCAAGGGTTGGCGAGGCACTGGCTTCCGAGTAGGGCTCAATGCACCCCGAGCGGGCCTGACCGTGGCAACTTAATGCCTGCGTCGGCCACGAGCCCAATCGGCCCATGTGCACCTCAACGAAGCAGCACCTGCGTCGATGAGCAATTGCCCCTCATCGACGCAGGTGAAGCAGCGGCCGGGCATGCGCCGCGTCGCGGCCCCGGGCCGGGTCGCACAGGCCGTCGGGCGCCTGGCGCTTGATCTCGGTGGCCCACGGCGGCTTGGCTCACTCGGCCCTGAGATCCTGAGACAAGCCCGGCCCAGCGATCAGCCCAGCCGGAACACCGCCACGGACCGGGACAGCTCATCCGCCTGCTGTTGCAGGCTGTGAGCGGCGGCGGCGGACTCTTCCACCAGCGCGGCGTTCTGCTGCGTCATCTCGTCCAGGCCCGCGATGGCCTGACCGATCTGGCCGATGCCGGTGCTCTGCTCGCCCGTGGCCAGGCTGATCTCGGAGACGATTGAGGTGACCCGCGCGATCGCGTCAATGACCTCATGCATGGTCTCGCCCGCTTGGGTGACGAGGGCCATGCCGCCGCTGACGTTCTCGCCGCTCTGCGTGATCAGCGACTTGATCTCCTTCGCGGCCTCCGCCGAGCGTTGCGCCAGCGAGCGCACCTCGCTGGCGACGACGGCAAAACCACGCCCTTGTTCGCCAGCCCTGGCCGCTTCGACGGCAGCGTTGAGCGCGAGGATGTTGGTCTGGAAGGCGATGCCGTCGATCACCGAGATGATGTCGCCGATCTTGGCCGAAGACGAACTGATGCGGCCCATCGTCTGCACCACCTCGTCGACCACCGCGCCACCGCGTCGCGCCACCTCGGCGGCGTCCAGCGCCAGCTGGTTGGCCTGACGCGCCGACTCGGCGTTGTGCGTGACGCTGGCCGTCAGCTCCTCCATGGCCGAGGCCGTCTCCTGCAGGTTGGAGGCCGCCTGCTCGGTGCGGTTGCTGAGGTCCTGGCTGCCCACGGCCACTTCGCGTGAGGCGTGGGCGATGCCGTCGGTGCTCTGGCGCACGCCGGTCACCACTTCTGCGAGTGAATCCTGCATGCCCTGTATGCCGCGCATGAGCGCGGTCGTCTCATCGCGGCCCACCACGCGCACGGGCTGGCTGAGGTCATGGCCGGCGATGCGTTCGGCCGTCTTCACAGCCGCAGCCAGCGGCGCGAGGATGGAGCGGATGTTGACCGCCGTGTAGCCGGCCAGCAGCAGCACGGCGACCACGACCACGATGACGAGGTTGCGGCGGATCACGGCTTCTTTGTCCGCAAGTTCCGCGACGCGCGCGGCCGAGTGCTTGTCAACGGTGGCGGTCATCTCATTGAGAGCCTTGTCCACCGCGCGCACCGGGCCCTTGACAGGCTCCATGGCCTGGTTGGCTGCGGCCGTGTCCGTGAACTCGCCCTTGACCACGCGATCGGCGATGCCGTTGAAGCCGCTGCGGTAGTCCTGCAGCGCTTTCAACAGGTCCTCGGGCATGCGCTTGAGATCGGCCGGCAAGTCGAGCTTGCTCATGCGGGAGAGGCTGTCGGCTGTCTTGTCGAAGGTGCCGCTCCACTCCTTGCGATAGCGCTCAACGGCCTTGGCGTCGGCCAGGTTGATGAGCAGGTCCTTCTCGTAGCGGCGCAGATTGCCGACGCCGGCACGCACGCCGGCCAGTTGGGTCAGGGATTCGACGTCGTTGTCGACATACTGTGCAAAGTCCGCCCGGGCCTGGGACAAGCTGCGCAGCCCCTGCAAACCGACCACCAACATGGCCAACACCGCGACTGCCGCCAGCGCCAGCAGCCTCGCCTTGATTGAGTAGTCGCTCAGTTTCATCGCCAATCCTCGTCACGCACGCAAGCCGCAACGGGCGGCACCGTCGTCCCTCGCTGCCGCGGCAAACCGACCAGGAGTAATCACAGCGGCGTGATTTGTTGGAGGTCTTGGCGCCGAGACTAGTCGTTTGTCAGCACACCGCCAAGTCTCAGGCTCCCGGAGTGGGGTCAGGTGACCACAACTCGTGCATGGCCGCCTCGAAGGCGTCGCCCACGCGCTGCGGCGCCCGCCAGGGCCGTGCGCGGCCTGCCACCCAGACCGACTGCCAGGGCGAGCCGTTGCTGCCGAAGACGACGGCGTCCAGCAGGGCGTCGTCGGGCAGGCCGCGCAGGCCGTCGGCCTCGCGGTTGAGCACCAGCGCGTCGGCACGGGCGCCGGGCGTCAGGCCCCAGGCCGCGAAGCCGGCCGCGCGGGCGCCGCTGTGCACAGCAGCATCGAACAGGCGGGCCGCACTGGACGGCTGGCTGCCCGGCGCCGCCGCGATGTTGCGCTGGCGCAGGGCTAGGCGCTGGCCGTACTCCAGCCAGCGCAGCTCCTCCACCCAGCCGCGCGTGACCTGGCTGTCCGAGCCCACCGTCAGCGGCACGTTGTTCTGCAGCCACGCAACCAGGTCAGGCAGGCCGTCGCCGAGGTTGGCTTCGGTGCCGGGGCAGATGACGATGCCGGCGCCGCTGGCTGCCACGGCACCGATCTCGGCCGGTTCGGCATGAGTCGCGTGCACCAGCTGCCAGCGCGGGTCGAGATGTCCCGCCTCGGCCAGCCATTGCAACGGGCGCTTGCCGGTGGCCTGCAGGCAGTCGGCTACCTCGGCCGTCTGCTCGGCGATGTGGATGTGGATGGGCAGGTCTGCGCCGCCGACGAGGCCAAGCAGGCGGGCGATGTCGCCAGGTGCCGCGCCACGCAGCGAATGCAGGGCCACGCCGGCATTCACGCGCGGCAGGCCGGCGGCCATGACGCGCTGGCAGGCCCGCCAGGCCCAGTCGGCGTCGGCGGCAAAGCGGTGCTGGTCGGGGCGCAGGCCGGTGGCGTTGAAGCCGCTGCGGGTGTAGACGACCGGCAACAGCGTCAGGCCGATGCCCGCGTCTGCGGCCGCCTCCGTCAGGGCCCAGGCCATGTCCAGTTCGTCGTCGAACTGCTGTCCCTCGCCGGCATGGTGGAGGTAGTGGAACTCGCAGACCTGCGTGTAGCCGCCGCGCAGCAGCTCGGCATAGAGCTGGCTGGCCACCGCGCGCAGCTGCTGCGGCGAGATGCGCAGCGCCAGCGCGTACATGCGGTCGCGCCAGCTCCAGAAGTCGTCCTGCCCCGCTTCGCGACGCTCGGCCAGGCCGACGAAGGCACGCTGGAAGGCATGGCTGTGGGCGTTGACGAGGCTGGGGATGAGGGGCCCGGCCAGCAGCTCGGCGTCGGGCGGTGCGGGCTGGTTGACCGTGATCTCGGCCCAGTGGCCGCTGCCGTCCACGGTCAGCAGCACATCGCGTTGCCAGCCGCCGTTGACCCAGGCGAGCGGCGTATGCAGTCGTTTCAAGGCTGGCATGCGAGCAACTCTTTCAACATCCGTTCGATCAGCGGGGCAACCTCCGCAGCGGCAGCGTCGTTGTAGGCCTGGCGCGGGTCCAGCGCCTCGTCCATGTAGCAGCGCTGGCACATTTCCAGCTGCACGGCATGCTGGCCTAGGGCTGGCTGGCCATAGTGGCGCGTGATGTAGCCGCCCTTGAAGCGGCCGTTGACGACGTGGCTGAACTGCGCCTGGCCGGCGAGCAGCGCACCGAGGCGCTCAGTGATGGCCGGAGCGCAAGAGGCGCCGTCCGCCGTGCCGAGGTTGAGCGCCGGCAGCGTGCCCTCGAACAGCCAAGGGAGCTCGGAGCGGATGCTGTGGCCGTCGAACAGCAGCGCGTGGCCGTGCTCGGCGCGCAGGCGCTGCAGTTCGGCCGCCAGCGCGTCGTGATACGGCTGCCAGTAGGCCTGGCGTCGTACCGCGATGGCCGCCGCGTCGGGCTCGGCACCGTCGACATAGAGCGGGTCGTCGGTGAAGAAGCGGGTGGGCACCAGGCCGGTGCCGCCGGAGGCGCCGGGGTAGAGCGGCTGGTCGTCGGGCGGGCGGTTCAGGTCAACGACGTAGCGGCTGTAGCGCGGAGCTATGAGGCTGGCGCCCAGGGCCTCCGCGAGCGGCCGGTACAGGCGCTCCAGATGCCAGTCGGTGTCCTCGCTGAGGAGCGCCCGCGGCATGAGGCGCTCGGCGATCTCCGAGGGGATCTCGGTGCCGACATGCGGCAGGCTGATCAGCAGCGGCACGCGGCCCTGCTGCAGTTGGAAAACGCTCATGGCCCTCCCTGGACTCCTTGGGTTACCCGTTCTATCAGCGGGTTATGCCCGAAGCATGCTGCCAGCTCGCGCGGGTGTCCACCATCCCAGACACAGAAGTCGGCGCGCTGGCCGGCCACCAACTGGCCCCGGTCCCGCAGGCCCAGCGCGCGCGCGCCGTTGACGGTCAGGCCGCGCAAGGCTTCCTCGGGCGTGAGGCGAAACAGCACGCAGGCCATGTTCAGCATCAGCAGCGGCGACAGCGTGGGCGAGCTGCCGGGGTTGTGGTCGGTGGCGACGGCGATGCGCACGCCGGCTTCGCGCAGCTCGGCAATCGGCGGCAACTTCGTCTCGCGCAACGCGTAAAAGGCGCCGGGCAGCAGCACGGCCACGGTGCCGGCCTGCGCCAGCGCCTGCACGCCTTGGGCGCTGAGGAATTCAAGGTGGTCGCAGCTCAAGGCCCCATGGCTGGCCGCGAGCTGGGCGCCGCCCTGGTCGCTCAACTGCTCGGCGTGCAGCTTCACGGGCAGGTTCAGTTGCCGCGCCGCGTCGAACACACGGGCAACCTGGGCCGGGCTGAAGGCGATGTGCTCGCAGAAGGCGTCCACGGCGTCGACCAGGCCGGCCGTATGCAGGTCGGGCAGCCAGCGGCAGACGGCGGTAATGTAGTCGTCGGCGTCCGTGAACTCGGGCGGCAGCGCGTGGGCGGCGAGGTAGGTGGTGCGCACGTCCAGGCCCAGGCCGGACAGTTGGCGCGCGACGCGCAGCATGCGGGCCTCGGTGGCAGCGTCCAGGCCGTAGCCGGACTTGACCTCCAGCGTCGTGACGCCTTCGCGCATCAGCGCCCGGGCGCGCTTGGTCGCACCGGCCAGCAACTGGCCTTCGCTGGCGGCGCGCGTGGCGGCCACCGTCGAGCGGATGCCGCCGCCGGCCCTGGCGATGTCGGCGTAGCTCGCACCATGCAGGCGCTGCTCGAACTCATTCGCTCGATTGCCGCCGTAGACGAGGTGGGTGTGGCAGTCCACCAGGCCCGGCGTGACCAGGGCGCCGCGCAGCTCGACGACCTCCCCGGCAGCAGGTGCCTCGGCACTCGGCCCGACCCAGCGCAGCAGGCCGCCGTCAACGAGCAGGGCGCCGTCTTCGATCAGGCCCCAGCCGCTGTCGCCTGCCAGCGTCGCCAGGCGCCCACCGCGCCATAACTTCACTCAGCGCTCCAGGTCAGCCACCAGGCATGGCTGCTGGTGGCGTCGGGGCCGGTAAAGACGCAGCTCTGAGCGGCGGGTTCTTCGCACCAGGCCAGCGTCAGCGGCGCCATGGGCATGGCGCGGTGGCCGTGCTCCAGCAGGCCGCCCTCGACGGTGAAGAGGCCCACCCAGGGCGTGCGCGGCAGCAGCACATGGCTGGCCGGCTCGACCTCCAGGTTGCCGCGCCGCTCCATCACGTTGAAGACGTCGGTCGGGCCCTTGATGAGCTCGGCTGCGGGCGCCAGGCCACCGTCAAAACGCAGCGGCTCGTCGCCCATGCTCTGCGGCCAGTCGAACAGGCGCAGGCCCGCGCCGCCCACGACGGCCAGCCAGCGGTGCACGCCGGGAAAGGCCGAAAAAGGCCCGTCGCGGTCCACACGGCCGACGCTGATGCGCAGCGCCCAGTCATGCGCATGTGGCCAGGCGAGCAGCTCGCGCGTCGTGCCGCCGTTGTTCTTCCAGGCCTGCGGCTGTACATAGTCCGCGCTGACCTTGCTCCAACTCATGTTCTTGTCCTTGCAATCAGGCCAGAGCTGCGCATTTTCCGCAGCTCCGGGCGGCGAAACTCATGCCGAGAAGCTCCCTTGCAATTGGTAACGTGCTCCGGGGTGGGTCAGCTTCACCGACGTTACCGCCACGCCACGGCTGTAGGTGATGCGCTTGACGACCAGGCAGGGGTCGCGCCGGCTGATGCCCAGCAGCTTGGCCTCGACCTCGCCGGGCAGCGCCGCCTCGATCATGTAGCGCGCCTCGGACAGCGGCGCCACCTCCAGCAGGTAGTGCGTCGGCGTGATCTGGGAGAAATCCTGCGCCAGATAGTCCGGTGCACAGGCCGGGTTGACGGCACGCTCCTCGCACTGGATGGCGTGACCGTTCTCCAGGTGCACGATGAGGCTCAGGAACACCGGTGCGCCGCGCTTGAGGCCCAGCTCGGCCGCCTGCTGGGGCGTGGCCTTGCCCTTGGTAAGCGCATGCAGGCGGGCCTCGTGCTGGCCGCCCCGCGCCAGGATCTCTTCATGAACATCGCGCACGTTCAGCGTCGACGAGATGCGGTGCAGCTGGGCGACGAAGCTGCCCACCCCTTGCACACGCTCGATCAACCCCTCCTGCACCAGCTCGCGCAGCGCGCGGTTGACGGTCATGCGGCTGACCTCGAACAGCCCCACCAGCGCGCCCTCGCTGGGCAGCAGATCACCAGCCACCCAGTGGCCGCTGGCAATGCCTTCGCGCAGATGGTTCTTGACCTTGAGGTACTGGGGCTCCGGGCTGGATGATGTTCGCGGCATGTCCTCATCCTAGTTGACTCTACTTGTATAGACAACTAGAGTTCAGCCGCTTCAAGGAGTACCCATGACCGCCCAGCCCCGCCCTGTCAAGGCACCCACCGGCACCCAGCTCAGCTGCAAGAGCTGGCTGACCGAAGCCGCCTACCGCATGCTGCAGAACAACCTCGACCCCGCAGTGGCCGAGAACCCGGACGAGCTGGTCGTGTACGGCGGCATCGGCAAGGCGGCGCGCAACTGGGAGGCCTTCGACGCCATCCTGCAAAGCCTGCGCGAGCTGAACGACGACGAGACGCTGCTGATCCAGTCGGGCAAGCCGGTGGGCGTGTTCCGCACGCACGCCGATGCGCCGCGCGTGCTGCTGGCGAACTCCAACCTCGTGCCCGCCTGGGCGACCTGGGAGCACTTCCACGAGCTGGATCGCAAGGGCCTGATGATGTACGGCCAGATGACGGCTGGCAGCTGGATCTACATCGGCAGCCAGGGCATCGTGCAGGGCACATACGAAACCTTTGTCGAAGCCGCGCGCCAGCACTACGGTGGCGTCGCCAAGGGCAGATGGGTGCTGACCGCCGGCCTGGGTGGCATGGGCGGCGCCCAGCCGCTGGCGGCCACGTTTGCGGGCTTCTGCTCGCTGAACATCGAATGCCAGCAAAGCCGCATCGACTTCCGGCTGAAGACGCGCTACGTGGATGAGCAGGCAAGCGACCTGGACGACGCGCTGGCGCGCATCCAGGCACACACCGCCGCCGGCCGGGCGGTGTCCGTCGCGCTGCTGGGCAATGCGGCGGAGGTGCTGCCGGAGTTGGTCAGGCGCGGTGTGGCGCCGGACCTCGTCACCGACCAGACCAGCGCCCACGATCTCATCAACGGCTACTGTCCGCCCGGGTGGAGCGTCGAGCAATGGAAGGCCGCCTCGGCCGACCCGGCTCAACACGCCCAGTTGAAAGCCGCCGCTGCCGCCGGCTGCGCCGTGCATGTGCAGGCCATGCTGGCCTTCAAGGCGCAAGGCATCCCAACGGTGGACTACGGCAACAACATCCGCCAGGTCGCGCTGGACCAGGGCGTGACCAACGCCTTCGACTTCCCCGGCTTCGTGCCCGCCTACGTGCGGCCGCTGTTCTGCGAGGGCAAGGGGCCGTTCCGCTGGGTGGCCTTGTCGGGCGACCCCGAGGACATCCGCAAGACCGACGCCAAGCTCAAGGAACTGTTCCCCCAGCATGAAGCCCTGCACCGATGGCTGGACATGGCCGCCGAGCGCATCGCCTTCCAGGGCCTGCCGGCGCGCATCTGCTGGCTGGGCCTGGGCGAGCGTCACCTCGCCGGCCTGGCCTTCAACGAGATGGTCAAGAGCGGCGAGCTGAAGGCCCCCATCGTCATCGGCCGCGACCATCTGGACAGCGGCTCGGTGGCCAGCCCCAACCGCGAGACCGAGGGCATGAAGGACGGCTCGGATGCGGTGTCCGACTGGCCGCTGCTGAACGCGCTGCTCAACACGGCCGGCGGCGCCACCTGGGTGAGCCTGCACCACGGCGGTGGCGTGGGCATGGGCTACTCGCAGCATTCGGGCGTCGTCATCGTGGCCGACGGCACGGACGCTGCCGCCCGGCGCCTGTCGCGCGTGCTGTGGAACGACCCCGGCACCGGCGTCATGCGTCATGCCGATGCCGGCTACGCGTCGGCCGTCGCCTGTGCCGAGAAGAACAACCTGAACCTGCCCTCGCTATGAAACTCGTCCCCGGACAACTCACGTTGGCTCAGCTTGCCGACATCGCCACCGGCAGCAGCCAGCTGCAGCTCGACGACTGGGCGCCGGTGGACAAGAGCGCCGCGCTGGTGGCCGCCGCCGCTGCGGGCGACGCGCCGGTCTACGGCGTCAACACCGGCTTCGGCAAGCTGGCCAGCACGCGCATCGCCAAGGACCAGCTCGCGCAACTGCAGCTCAACCTGATCCGCAGCCACGCGGTGGGCGTGGGCGCGCCGATGTCACCCGAGGTCGTGCGGCTGATGCTGGCCACCAAGGCGGGCAGCCTGGCGCGCGGCTTCTCGGGCGTGCGCCGTGTGGTCATCACCTCGCTGCTGGATGCCTTCAATGCCGGCTTCATTCCTTACGTGCCCTGCCAGGGCTCGGTCGGCGCGAGCGGCGACCTGGCGCCGCTGGCCCACCTGACGCTAGCGCTGATGGGCGAAGGCGAGGCGCTTGTTGCCGGCCAGCGCGTGCCGGCCCGGGAGCAGCTGGCCCGGCTGAACCTGCAGCCGCTGACACTCGCCGCCAAGGAGGGCCTGGCCCTCATCAACGGCACCCAGGCCAGCACGGCGCTGGCGCTGCATGCACTGCTGCGCTTCGAGGGCCTGTTCGCCACGGCGCTGGCCAGCGGCGCGATGACGCTGGACGCCGCGCGCGGCAGCGACGGCCCGTTCGACGCCCGCATCCACGCCGTGCGCGGCCAACCGGGGCAGATCGAGGTGGCCGGCGTCTACCGCGACCTGCTCGCCGGCAGCGCCATCCGCGCGTCGCATCGCGAGGGTGACGAGCGCGTGCAAGACCCGTACTGCCTGCGCTGCCAGCCGCAGGTCATGGGCGCCTGCCTGGACCAGGCGCGGCACACAGCCAAGGTCCTCGTCTGCGAAGCCAATGCGGTGACAGACAACCCGCTGGTCTTCGACGACACCATGATCTCGGGCGGCAACTTCCACGCCGAGCCCGTCGCCTTCGCGGCCGACAACCTGGCCCTGGCCATCGCTGAGGTCGGCGCGATCGCCGAGCGCCGCATCGCCATGCTCATCGACCCCGGCCTCTCGCGCCTGCCACCTTTCCTGACGGCCGACGCCGGCCTGCACAGCGGCTTCATGATTGCCCACGTGACGGCGGCGGCCCTGGCCAGCGAGAACAAGAGCCTGGCCCACCCGGCCAGCGTCGACAGCCTGCCCACCAGCGCCAACCAGGAAGACCACGTCTCCATGGCCACCTTCGCCGCGCGCCGCCTGCACGCGATGCTGGACAACACGGCCCACATCGTCGCCATCGAGATGCTGGCAGCCGCCCAGGGCATCGACTTCCAGCGCCCGCTGACGAGTTCAGCGCCTGTGGAGGCCCTGCACGCACGGCTGCGCGCCGACTGCGCCAGCAGCCCGGCCGACCACTACCTCGCGCCAGATATCGAGCGCGCGGCGGCGCTGGTCCAGGCCGGGGTGCTGGCACGGTCCCATCGGCCGAAACTGGGCTGACTCACCCCCGCAGATTCGCACCGACCAGGCACGCCGCCGGGCTAACATCTGATTACCGCTAGGTTGCAAGTCTGAGGGAGAGAACTCACGTGAGTACCAGTGAAACGATCTTGGTCGCGGACGACAGCAAGGTGTCCCGGACCGTGGTGATCGGCCTGATTCGCAACCGCCGGCCCGACGCGCGCTTTCTGGAGGCTGGTGATGGCCGCACGGCGCTGGCGATGGCCTTGACCGAGCGCCCCGATCTTTGCGTGCTGGACATCAACATGCCCGAGATGACCGGCCTCGAAGTGGCCGAGACGCTGCGCCAGCAGGCACCCGAGTTGCGCCTGGCCATCCTCACCGCCAATGTGCAGGAGGCCACCCGCGCCCGCGCCGAGGCGCTGGGTGTGGTGCTGCACCGCAAGCCAGCCAAGGGCGAGGTGATAGACGCGATCCTCGCGGCGCTGCCGCAGGCCTGATGCCCATGGTCGCCCCTCTCGACGAACTCGAAAGCGACGCGCTGGGCGAAGCCTTCAACATGGCGCTGGGCGAAGCGGCCGCCAGCTTTGCTGAACTGGTCAACGAGGAGATCACGATCACCGTGCCCAACGTCGAGTTGATGGCGCGCGAGGCGCTGTCACAACGACTGGCAGCGCTGGACCTGCCGGGGCTGGGCGAGCGGTTGACCGCCATTTCGCAGAACTTTCACAGCTCCGATCGCAAACTGAGCACCGAGGCGCTGCTGCTTTTTGGTGAACGTGGCGGGCTTGAAATCGTTCGCCGCATGCTGGGCGAGACCGATATGCCGCTGGAGCAGATCACCGAGCTGGAGCAGGACGCCCTCGGCGAGGTGGGCAACATCATCATCAACAGCTGCATGAGCACGCTGGCCAGCATCTTCGGCAGCGAGATGCAGGGCACGCTGCCCGACGTGTCGCAGCCGCGCGCCGATCAGCTCTTCGGCGCCCACAGCGCCGGCGAGGTGGTGCTGATGGTGCGAATCGGCATGGGGCTGCGCAGCCTGGACATCACCGGTTACGTGCTGTTCCTGATGGACCTGCCCTCGCTGACCCACGTGGTGGCCCGGGTTCGGCACTACTTCGGTCTGGATGCCTAACCCCGATGCTGGATCTGCTCGACCGCGTTGATCTGGGCCTGCTGTGGCTGAACGCACAGGGCCAGATCAAGGTCTGCAATCAGTGGTTGGTGGACCTTGCCGGGTTGCAGAGCCGCCCCGATGGACAGACCCTCACCGAAGCCTTCGGGCCCGAGGTGGATCCCAAGCTGCTGCGCGCGGTGGAGCAGGCGCTGCAGCTGGGCCGGGCCACCCGGCTCTCGCACGCCTTCCACCCGACCCCGCTGCCGCTGCGGGCGCGCCGGGGCGACCCCCAACAGCGCATGCAGCAGGCGGTCGATGTGCTGCCCCTGCGGTGGCTGGGCGCGCAAGGCTGCCTCGTGCAGGTGCGCGACCTGACCGAAGCGACCCGGCGCGAGCAACTGCTCAAGCAGCAGGCACGCCAGTTGGGGCACGACCTGGGAGAACTGCGCATCGCGCAGGACGAACTGACGCGGCACAGCACCCGGCTGCGCGAGCTGACCCGGCTGGCGCCAGTGGCGCTGTTCGAGACCGATCTGCAAGGCCATTTGCTGTACACCAACGACCGCTTCCTGTCGCTGTGGAACCTCAGCCCGGCCGCCATCCTGGGCAGGCACTGGTCGGCCCTGCTGCCCCAGCAGGCGGCGCTGGCGCTGGCCGCACCCTGGGCCGAGTTGATGAGCACGCCCGACCGCATCCAGCGCGATGTGCGCATTGCCACGCCGGATGCCGATGACCGCTGGCTGCAGCTGGAGGCCGGCGCTTTGCGCAACCTCGACGGCGCCGCCTTTGGCTATCTGGCCAGCCTGGTGGACGTGACTGCGTTGTATCGGCGCGCCCAGCATCTTGAACACCGCGCCCACCACGACCCGCTGACGGGCCTGCCCAACCGCGAAAAACTCATGCAGAAGCTTGAGGGCGGGCTGGCTGCGGCCCAGTGGCTGGGCCAGGCGCTGCGCCTGATCTTCATCGACCTGGACGGGTTCAAGCTGGTCAACGACCTGCACGGCCACGCGGCGGGAGACGCGGTGCTGCAAGCCATAGGCCAGCGCGCGCGTCGTGTCATTCGCGGCGAGGACGTGATTGCGCGGCTGGCCGGCGACGAGTTCGCGCTGATGCTCAGCGACGCGCCCACCCTGGCGCAGGTGGACGCGGTGATGGACAAGGTGATGAGCGCCATCACCGAGCCGATTCGGTATGGCGACCAATGGCTTAGCGTGGGCGGCTCCTGGGGTTTGGCCAGCTTCCCGGCCGACGGCACCGATGCCGGCACGCTGCTGGCCGCAGCCGACGCCTGCATGTACGCCCAGAAGCAGGCGCGCAAACGGACGCAAGGCGAGCGGCTCGGCGCGGTGGCGGGCCGATCTCAATAGCGCCCGGCCGCGCCCGCCACGCGCAGGAAGACATAGGCAAACCACACCACCACCGCCCGGTGCAGCCATGCACGCAGGCCCTTGCCGGCGGCCTCGCCGACGCGGTCGGACACGGCCAACGCCGTCTCGATCTCGGCGGCCAGCCGGGTCGCAAAACTGCGGTCCAGCACGACGACGTTGGCCTCCAGGTTGACGAGCAGGGACAGCGGGTCGATGTTGGAGCTGCCCACCGTCGCCCATTCGTCGTCGACCACGGCGACCTTGGCGTGCAGAAAGGCCGGCGCGTACTCATAGATCTCGATGCCGTGGCGCAGCAGGTCGGCATACAGCGCCTCGGCCGCCCAGCCGGCCAGCCGATAGTCCACCTTGCCCTGCAGCAGCAACCGCACCCGCACGCCCCGGTCGGCGGCGCCGAGCAGCGCGTGGCGGATGCGATGGCCGGGGTAGAAGTAGGGGCACACGATGTCGACGCTGTGGCCCGCGTTGCGGATGGCGTCGGCGTAGGCGTGCTCGATGGTGCGGCGGCGGCGCAGGTTGTCGCGCAGCACAAAGGCGGCGCAGACCGGCGGCAGGCGCGACGACGGCTCGGGCAGGCGCTGCGGGCCACGCCAGAGCTGGGTCAGCCACAGGCTGAATCGGCGGCGCAGCGGCACGTAGTCCAGCAGCGCGTCGTCGAAGTCGCGCCCCAGCCAGGCGCGCGACCAGATCGAGCGCACGCTGTGGGCCACCAGCTCCACCAGACCGCCGCCGACCTGCACGGCGAAGTCCAGCCGGGGAAGCTCGCTGAGGCCGTGGCGCATGTCCAGCCGGTCGTCGATGACGTTGATCCCGCCGACGAAGGCCAGGTCGTTGTCGACGACGCAGAGCTTCTGATGCAGGCGGCGCAACTGGCCGGGCTGGAACCAGCGCCACCAGCGGTCCATGGGCCTGAACACGGCCAGCGCCACGCCGCTGCCGGCAAAGCGCTCGCGCAGCGCCGCCAGGCTGGCGCCGCTGCCGAAGCCGTCCACCACGACACGCACGCGCACGCCACGCCTGTCGGCTGCGACCAGCGTGTCGGCCAGCGCGAGCGCGGTGTCGTCATGATGAAAGATGTAGGTCGCCAGCCAGACCTCGTGGCGCGCGCGGGCTATGGCCGCCTGCATGGCGGGGAAGAGCTGGTCGCCGCCGCGCAGCAGTTCGATCTCGTTGCCGCCGACGAAGCCGGTGTCGGAGGCAGCGCCCCGCCTGAGCCGCCTCAACCCGAAGCGGTTCATTCCAATGCCAGTTCCACCACCAGCGGCAGGTGGTCCGACATGCGCGCCCAGTTGGGCCCGCGGGGCACCTGCACGCCGGTGCAGCGCAGGCCGCGCGTGTAGACGCGGTCCAGCGCGAACACGGGCAGCCGCGACGGGAAGGTGGCCGCGCGCGGGCGGCCGTGGGGCGGCGATGCGCGGCGCAGCCCATGCAGGCGCATCGGCGCGTCCAGCCGCTCACCCCAGTCGTTGTAGTCGCCAGCGACGAGCAAGGGCGCGCCCTCGGGCACATGCTCACTCACGAAGGCCGCCAGGCGGTCGACCTGACGCACGCGGCTGGAATGGATCAGCCCGAAGTGCGCCACGACAACATGCACCACCGTGCCCTGCCAATGCACGGGCACATGCAGCAGGCCGCGTTGCTCGAAGGCGTGGTCGGACACGTCGTGGTGGCCGATGTCGCCCATGGGCCAGCGCGACAGCAGTGCGTTGCCATGCTCACCGCCCTTGGTGACGGCGTTGGTGCGGTAGGCCACCTCGTAGCCCTCGGGCGCCAGAAACTCGGCCTGCCCCTTCTCCGGCCAGCCAAACCAGGTGCGGTCGAACTGCGCCGCCTCGCGGTGGTGGAAGAGCCGCCCCTCCTGCAAGCAGACGAGGTCGGCGTCCAACGCCGCCACGCCCATCTGCAGGTTGTGGATCTCCAATCGCTTGGCGATACCCAGACCGCGCACACCCTTGTGGATGTTGTAGGTGGCCACGCGCAGCACAGCGCCTGGAGGATGGGGGGTGGGGCGGGCGGTGGGTCTCATGGCCGTCAGGGCATCGTGGCAGCGGTGAACCGCGGCAACTGCAGCACTGCCTCGGCGTTGGACGGCGAGAAGCAACGGTCTGCTGCCTCGGCCCAAGGCAACCACAGCCAAGATAAATGCTCGCGCGGCGCCAGCGTGGGTGTCAACGCCGAAGGCAGCTGCAGGCCGAAGACGTGTTCGGTGTTCCGCGTGACGCCGGGCGCGTAACGGTGGCGCCAACGGGGGTAAATGTCGTAGACATTCGCCAGCTGCCAGTCGCGCAGTTCGCCACCAACGGCGGCGACGTCGAAGCCGGTCTCCTCCAGCACTTCGCGCCGCGCGGTTTCGGCGGCCGGCTCGTCAAGGCTGTCCTTGGAACCGGTCACGCTCTGCCAGAAGCCAGGATGATCGGCCCGCTCGATCAGCAGCACCTGCAGGTCAGGTGTGTGGATGACGACGAGGACCGATTCGGGGATCTTGAAAGGCTTGGCCGGCTGCATGGCGCCAGCATAGCCGTGGCTATGCCGCTGTCAGCCGCCCTGCGACTTGCGACGCGCCACTTCCGGGGGCAGCTCCTTGGCCTGCAGCTCACGCACCTGAGTCACGAGCTGGTTGTGCGCGTCCATGAAGGCTGCTGCGATGACCTTGCCCTCGTTGGAATTGCTCCAACCCGCACCGGCCGCGCCGCCCAGCTTGCCGACGATGGCGCCGCCGACGCCCAGGTCGGCCACTTCGACGGACCCGGTGGACGCGGCGACCTGCTCGGTGGTTTCGTTGTCGGTGAGCAGCAGCGCCGCCTGGGCCTGCTTGAGCTTGACCTGCTCCGCCGCGCCGACAAGCTTGTTCAGGTAGGGGATGGCCTGCAGGAAGCCACCGATCTGGCGGCCGGCGTCCTGCTCGCTGAAGGTGAGGCTGGGTGTCAAGCTGTACTGGGCCTCGTAGCCCTTGCCCTTGCCGACCGTGTTGCCTTGCTGGCGCAGGATGCCGGCGTCTTTCAGTTCCTGCTCGCGCACCGTGGCCTTGAGGCCCGCCGCGCGGTCCACGACGCGAAAGCAGCCGCTCTGCTGGGCCAGCAAACGCACCAGCGGCACCGGGCTGGATGGGAGTTGGTAGCTGCTGGAATAGCTGTAGCCATTGGGGTTCTCGACCAGCGCCAGCGTGGCCACCGGCGCGTCGCATTTGACGAGCTGGCGGCTGGCGTTGTGGGCACCGGCCGGGCCGGCCGAGCCGCTGATGACCGAGCCGCCTTCGCCCAGGGTGGTGGACGACTTGCCGCAGGCGGTGAGCAAGAGGGCGGCGGGAAGGGCGAGCAGGAGCAATTTCTACATGGCCGCGAGTCTGCCTCCCGGCCCGCGCGCCGACGGCCCTAGAACATGGGACAACGCCACGCCCGCCCCCTCATTTGGGGTAGAGCACCATCTGCGTGCAACGGAACAACGCCATCGTCTTGCCGGTGTCCTTGTGGGTGACGACGGCGTCCCAGACCTGCGTCGTGCGGCCCAGGTGCACGGCCTTGGCCACGCAGGCCACCGTGCCGTCGCGTGCCGTGCCGAGGTGGTTGGACTTCAGCTCCACGGTCGTGAAGCCCACCGCGCCCTCGGGCAGGTTGGCCACGCAGCCATAGCCCGCGCAGGTGTCGGCCAGCGTGACGATGCTGCCCGCGTGCAGAAAGCCATTGGGCGCCATCAACTCGGGCCGCACCGGCAGCTCGGCGTGCACCTCGCCGCCCTCGACATGGGTGATGTGGATGCCGAGATAGCCCGGCAAGTACTTGGCGCCGAACTCATTGAAACTGGTGCTGTCGGGCATGCGCTCCTCCGTGGAATGCCAGGCATTCTGGTGACAAGAAAAAAGGCCGGCATTGCTGCCGGCCTTTGCTGGGGGCGTGGTTTGATCAGCTGCGCGTCAGCGTCGCCTTCAGCATGCTGTTGAGCATGTCCTGCGTCTCGGCCAGGTGGGCCTTGGTCTCGACCGACAGGCCTGGCTTGGCCGCAGCCGTGCGCAGGTCATTGGCAAGCTGCGTCGCGTGCCAGCGCGCCATCGAGAACGCGTCGGCGTAGACCGTGGCACCGTTGGTGGCGCGGTTCAGCTGGGCTTGCAGGCGACGCAGGTATTCGCGCTGCAGGCTGCGGCGCATGCGGTCGATCTCGGCACCGGTCTTGAGCTCGCTGAAGATGGCGCCCTGCACCGTGCCATAGACCTCGCTGAGCGACACCGCACCCTTGCGCTGGGCCTCGGGCAGGTAGCCGCTCTGGTCGATGAGACGACGCGCGGTGTTGGGCGACATCAGGCGGTCCAGCACGCGGCCCTGCAGGGCTGCGACGGCGTCGGGGATGGACAGCGGCAGGCCGCGTTCCCACTCGTTGTAGTCCAGCGTCTGGCTCACGAGGAACTCAGGGCGGAACTTGAACGAGTCGCTGGACAGCAGGCCCGTGGCGATGAAGCGCAGGGCCTCGCGCTGCTGGGCGTTCTCCACCGGCTTGAACGCCTGGCCCGGCGTGACGCCCGGCACGATGCGCTCGGCATACATGCCGCCAACGTATTTGCTGATGTTGTTGGCCGTCAGGCCCAGCTGGCGGAAGGACTCGGCCACCGAGCGGCGGCTGCGCAGCGGGTCTTCCCCGGGCTGGGGCTTGCGGGCCTGCACACGGTCCCACAGCTCCTGGCTGAGCTTGAGGCGCCTCTTCGCGAAGGCCAGCGGATCGTCGCCCAGGTCACGCTGGTTGATGCGCGGATCGAAGCCGTCGTAGATGCCACCGACGCCCTGGTCGTAGTCGTCGCCATAAGCCAGCTGCGGCTCGGTCGAGCGCGCCGCGATGCGGGCCAGCTCGGCAGATTCCTGCTCGGCCGGGATCTGCTTGTAGGCGTACTCGATGGCCCAGTAGTCGTAGGCGCCCAGCGTCGTGTTCGTCAGGCTGGCACGCGGCTCGCCCTTGAGCGGCAGGTTGAAGGCAACGTAGTCCATCACCGAGTTGGAGATGCCGTAGGCCTCGGTGTAGGCCTTGTCGCGCAGTTGCGCCTCGGTCACGGTGGTGGAGGAACGGAAGTTGTGCTTGAGGCCCAGCGTGTGGCCCACCTCGTGCATCACAGTGTTCTTGATCGCGGCCTGGGCCAGCGCATCGGCCTCGGGGCCGTCCATGTTCATGCCGTCACGCAGCGCCAGCAGCTCCATGGCGAAGCCCATCTCGCTGGCCTGGTCGGCCATGAAGGTGCACGCCTGCTCGGCAGCCATCTGCCCGCTGCGATCGCCCATCCAGGCGCCGGCGTGCGACGCATGGTCGTGGCCGTGGCTGCGGGGCAGCACATCGTCGGCAGCCAGGCGACGCGAGCCACGACCGAACACGTCACTCATGCCGATGTCGGCGTCGAGGATCTCGCCGGTGCGCGGGTCGGTGCGCCTCGGCCCGATGGCGAAACCGACATCTGCGCCGGTGAACCAGCGGATGGACGCGTGCGACGCGTCCATGTTGTCCCAGTCGGCATCGTCAGGCTGCTGCTGGGCAACGACGGCGTCCTTGAAGCCGATCTTCTCGAAGGCCTTGTTCCACTCCAGGATGCCCGCCTTGACTGTCTCGCGGTACTTGGCCGGGATGTTCTTGTCCATCCAGTAAACGATGGGCTGGACCGGCTCGGACAGCGCGGCCGCCGGGTCCTTCTTCTCGAGGCGCCAGCGCGACACCATGTGCACGCGCGGGTTGGCCTTGAGGTCGTCGCCCAGGTTGTCGTAGCTCTCCATGAAGTGACCCAGGCGCGGGTCTGCCGGGCGGATGGCGGCAGGCGCCTCCGGCAAGGCGCGGAAGCTGTAGACGAAGCTGAAGAACATCGAACGCGGGTCCGGCGTCGTCGTCGGCGGTGTCGGCACGGGCACTGGGGGAGCCACCAGCGGCGGCGCGGGGATGCGTGGCGTGGCGAAGTGCACGCGGGCGGTCAGCGTGCTGATCTGCGGATCGGCACGCGTGGCGTCGATGAAGGAGTTGCTGCGGTCCGGTGCGTACGGCAGGCGGTAGGCCATCTCCAGGCGCGTCGAGTAGCCGGGAATGTCGCCCAGGAACAGGCCGCTGGCATCGACCAGCACCGACTTGCGGTCAGGGTGCTCAGCGCTGGCGGCGGGGCCCGACGTGATGACGCTGGGCGAGAAGGCCTGGTCCAGCGCGACCTTGCTGGAAGCGTTGTCGGAGCGGTAGCGCGTGTTCAGCGCGATCAGCTGCACATGGTTGCCGACGCGTCGCCACTCGGCCATGTCGGAGTCGATCATCTGGCTGGCGTAGAAGCCACGCTCGCCGATGGAGTTGGCGACGTTGACGCTGAACAGGAAGGGCTTGTTGAAGGCCTCCTTGGGGATCTCTATCCAGGTCTTCTCGTCCTTGCGCCAGATAGGGAACAGGCCCGGCTGCTCCTTGGCGCCGCGAATGACCTCGGCGAAGGGCTTGGGGGCGGCGGGGTCCGCCGGCGGGCGGGCGGCCGGCGTGGCTGCGCCAGCAGGCGCCGAGGCCGCGCCGGTGGGCGGGACGCTTTGGGCTGAGGCCTGGGTTGCGGCAGCCAGCGCGATCAGCGCGGCGGTGGCAAGGGCAGTACGGGTAGTACGGGTAGTACGGGGCATGCGAATCATGCGAAGCGTCCGAAAAATGGATGAAAACCGATCACTGTGGACGGCGACGACACTGGCGTCAATTGGGTGACGTCACCGTCGCGCCGCAACCAAGCTTCCCATCAAAACTTCCGTCATGGAACTCACGCATCTCATCTATTTGCACGGTTTCCGTTCGTCGCCCGGCTCGGCCAAGGCGCGGCGCATGGCAGCCTGGGCGGCCGAACAGCCGGGGCTGACGTTCGCCTGCCCGCAGCTGCCGCCCTCCCCACTGGACGCGATGGCACTGATCGCCGACATCGTGGCCGGCTGGCCGGGGACCGGGTCGGCGGTCATCGGCAGCTCGCTGGGCGGCTTCTACGCCACCGCGCTGGCCGAGCAGCGCGCCCACCGGGGCTGGCGCGCCGTGGTGCTGAACCCGGCCGTGAACCCGGCGCGCGACTTGGCCCAGCACATCGGCGAGCTGACCGCGTGGCATGACCCGACGCTGAAGTTCGACTTCACGGCCCAGCATGTGGCCGAACTTTCCGCCCTGGCGCCGCCGCCCCAGCTGACACGCCCGCTGCGCTACTACGCGCTGATCGCCAAGGGCGACGAGTTGCTGGACTGGCGCGAGATGCTGGCCCGCTACGCCGGCTGCGACGGCAAGGTGCTGGAAGGCAGCGACCATGGCCTCACCGACTTCGAAGCCCATCTGCCAGGCGTCGTCGGCCACCTCACGCGCTGAGGCGACAATCCCGGCCATATGTTTGCGCTGTTTGATGACGCCGGGAAATTCCACGCCGGCCGGGTGATGTCGGAGGCCGATGCCTCGCTGCAGGTCGAGCTGGACTCGGGCAAGCGAGTCAAGGTGAAGTCCGCCAACGTGTTGTTGAAGTTCGAGAAGCCGGCCCCCGCCGTGCTGCTGGCAGAGGCGCGCGCGCTGGCCGACGAGATCGACCTCGACCTGGCCTGGGAGTTCGCCCCCGAGGGCGAGTTCGGCTTTGCCGACCTGGCGCGGGATTATTTCGATGCCAAGGCAGGCACCGTGCAGCAGGCCGCTGCGCTGCTGCGCCTGTTCGACGCGCCGCACTACTTCCGCCGCGCCGGCAAGGGCCAATTCAGGAAGGCGCCCGAGGAGACGGTCAAGGCCGCGCTGCTGGGCATTGAGCGCAAGCGCCAGCAGGCGCTGCAGATCGAGGCCTGGGCCGATGAACTGGCGGCGGGCACCTGCCCTGCACCCATCCAGGAGCAGATCTACAAGATCCTGTTCAAGCCCGACAAGAACGGGCCCGAATACAAGGCCGTCGTCGAAGCCGCCAAGCGTTCGCACAAGGCACCGCTGGACCTGCTGCAGGGCGCGGGCGCCATCACCAGCGCCTACCAGTTCCACTGGAAGCGCTTCCTGTTCGAGAACTTCCCCAAGGGTTCCGGGTTCCCCGCGCTGACGGCGCCGGAGATCAAGGACGAGCTGGCGCTGTCGACCGCGCAGGCCTTCTCCATCGACGACTCGCAGACCACCGAGATCGACGATGCGCTGTCGGTGCAGGGCCTGGGCACGGGCACGGTGACCTTCGGCGTGCACATCGCCGCGCCCGGCCTGGCGATTCAACCCGACTCGGCCGTCGACAAGGTCGCCCGCGACCGCCTGTCCACCGTCTACATGCCGGGCTGGAAGCTGACCATGCTGCCCGACGAGGTCGTGCAGGCCTACACGCTGATCGAAGGGCGCGATTGTCCGGCGGTGTCCATCTACTTCACGATGGACGAGGCGACTTTTGAGATCAAGGCGCGTGAGACGAAGCTGGAGCGCGTGCACATCGCCGCCAACCTGCGCCACGACAAGCTCGACGGCATCGTCACCGACACGACGCTGTCCGGCGACGCGCCGGCCGACTACCTGTTCGCCCCCGAACTCGCATTCACCTGGCGCCTGGCCAAACACCTGAAGGCGCAGCGCGAGGTAGTGCGTGGCAAGCCCGAAAACTTCAACCGGCCGGACTACAACTTCAGGCTGGTGGGCGAGCGCATGGAAGCGCCCAACGGCACCGAGTCGGTCGAGATCGGCGTGCGCGCCCGTGGCAGTTCGCTGGACCTGATCGTGGCCGAGGCCATGATCCTGGCCAACTCCGCCTGGGGCGGCTGGCTGGCCGAGCTGGGCCTGCCCGGCATCTACCGCAGCCAGGCCAGCCTGGCGCCAGGCATCAAGGTGCGCATGGGCACCAAGGCTCTGCCGCATGCCGGCATGGGCGTGGCGCAGTACACATGGGCGACGTCACCACTGCGCCGTTATGTCGACCTGGTCAACCAGTGGCAGATCATTGCCTGCGCCCGCCACGGCCGCACGGCCGCGCTGGCCGCGCCGTTCAAGCCCAAGGACGCGCAGCTGTTCTCCATCATCTCGGGCTTCGAGGCGGCCTACGCGGCCTACAACGGCTTCCAGAACGGCATCGAGCGCTTCTGGACGCTGCGCTGGCTGCAGCAGAACGCCACGACCGAGCTGACCGCCACGGTCATGAAGGAAGGCCTGGTGCGGGCCGACGACCTGCCGCTGGTCTTCAAGGCGCTGGGTTGCGAGAACTTGCCGCGAGGCAGCCACGTGAAGGTGCGCATCACGGGCATGGACGAGATGACGTTGGACGTGCATGCGACGCTGATCGAGCGGCTGGATGAAGCGCCGGCCGCCGAGGAGCCGGAAGGCGACGAGGACGAACTCGAAGCCGCAGCAGCGCCCATCGCATTGGCCATCGACCTGAACGACAGCCCGAGCGAAGCAGAACCGGCGGCGCAAAGCTGAAATGCGCCGGCTGAGCACCCTGCAGATCGCCCTGGCATGCTCGCTTGGCGCGCATGGTGTTCTGCTCGGCTGGCGCATGGGGTCTCCCGAGTCTTTCAACCGCGTGTTCCAGGACACGCCGCTGGAGGTCGTGCTCGTCAACACGCGCTCCAACGAGCTGCCCACCAAGGCCGCCGCGCTGGCCCAGGCCAACCTGGCCGGCGGTGGCAACATGGAAGCGGGCCGCGCCACCTCGCCGCTGCCCCCCGCGCGCCACAGCGAAACCGGTGATGCCGCCGAGGCACAGAGCTCGCAGATCTCGCAGCTGCAACAGCAGCAGCAGCAACTGCTGACCCAGCTGCGCCGCGACATCGCGCTGCTGCCGCCACCCGACCCGCGGCGTGAGAAGACCGACGCGGCCGAGCGCGCCCAGGCCGAGAAGCGCCGCCAGCTGGTGGACCTGTTGGCCGAGATCGAGAAGCGCGTCAACGAGGAAAGCGCCCGGCCGCGCAAGCGCTACATCAGCCCGGCCACGCGCGAGGTCGTCTACGCGCAGTACTACGACAGCCTGCGCCGCCGCATCGAGGAGCGCGGCACGCGCGACTTTCCTGAGGCGCGGGGCAAGAAGCTCTACGGCGAGCTGACGATGAACATCCACATCGACCATAAGGGCCGCGTCATCGAGACCGAGGTGCTGGCCTCCAGCGGCAACGCGACGCTGGACCGCCGCGCCATCGCCATCGTGCAGGCGGCCTCGCCTTTCGGCAACTTCAGCCGGGAAATGCTGCGTGGCGCCGAAGTGCTCGTCATCACATCGCGCTTCAAGTTCACGCGTGAAGACGGGCTGGAAACAACTTTGCAGGGACAACCGTAATGACTGATCGATATGCCGTCGTCGGCAACCCGGTGGAACACAGCCGCTCGCCGGCCATCCATGCGATGTTTGCGGAGCAGACGGGGCAATCGCTGACCTACGAACGCCTGCTGGCGCCGCTGGACGGCTTCGGAGCGACGCTGCGCGAGTTCGTGGCCGCCGGTGCCAAAGGCTGCAACATCACCGTACCCTTCAAGTTCGACGCCTTCGCGCTGGCGGCGGTGCGCACCGAGCGCGCGCAACTGGGCGGCGCCGTCAATGCGCTGCGTTTCGACACGAGCGGCTGGGTCGGCGACAACACCGACGGCGCCGGCCTCGTCAACGACATCCAGCGCAACGCCGGTCGCTCACTGGCCGGCCTGCAGGTGCTGCTGGTCGGCGCCGGCGGCGCGGCGGCGGGCGTGCTGGGCAGCCTGATCGCGGCCGGGCCGGCGCAGATCACGGTCGTGAACCGGACGGTGGACAAGGCGCAGGCGCTGGTCGCCAGCCATGCCCATCTGGGCGTGCCTCTCGCGGCTGCAACGCTGGCCGATGCCCCGGCCGCACAGGATGTGGTCGTCAACGCCACCAGCACCAGCCTTGCCGGCGCGGCCTCGCCGGTCGACGCCCACGTGCTGAAGCGCGGCGCGCTGGCGCTGGACATGATGTACGGCCCCAAGGCGCAGGGCTTTCTCGACTGGGCCGCCGCCCACGGCGCCGAGCCGCGCGACGGGCTGGGCATGCTCATTGAGCAGGCGGCCGAGGCCTTCTTCTTCTGGCGCGGCTTGCGGCCCGACACCGCACCGGTGCTGAAAGCGATGAGGGCCGCGCTGTGATGCGCCACGCCGGCCGCCTGCTCGCCGTGCTGGCACTGGCCGTGCTGTGCCTGCAGATCTGGTTCGCCGGCCGCATCGCGCTGATGAATGTGCTGGCACCACAGTCCACCAGCTTCCAGCGCAGCGAGGCGATCCGGCTGATGAAGGAAAAGCAGCAGGTGCCCTGGGCCCAGCAATGGGTGGACGACGACCAACTGCCCAAGACGCTCAAGCGCGCCGTCATCGCCAGCGAGGACGACGGTTTTGCGACGCATGGCGGCGTCGACTGGGACGCGCTCAAGGGCGCCTGGAAGAAGAACGAGAAGGCGCAGGCCCGCGCCGAGGCGCGCGGCAAGAGCGTGGCCAAGGTCATCGGCGGCTCGACGATCACGCAGCAACTGGCCAAGAACCTGTTCCTGTCCGGCGAGCGCACGCTGCTGCGCAAGAGCCAGGAGCTCATCCTCACGCTGATGCTGGAAGGCCTGCTGAGCAAGCAGCGCATCCTGGAGATCTACCTGAACAGCGTCGAGTGGGGCGAAGGCCTGTTCGGCGCGCAAGCTGCCGCGCGGCACTACTTCCGCATGGACGTCTCCCGCCTCGGCGCCTTCGAAGCCGCCCGGCTGGCAGTGATGCTGCCAGCGCCCAAGCGCTTCGAACGCCAGCCGGGCTCGGCGTACGTCATGGGGCGCGCCGGTCTCATCGTCAACCGCATGAACAGCGCGCAGACGCCATGAGCGACCTCAGCGAAGAGATTGCGGCCGTGGCGGCGAGGCTTATCGTCGACGAAGGCATGGACTGGGGCGCCGCCAAACAGCGCGCCGCCCGTGACCTCGACGCACCTCGCGCCGCGCTGCCCGGCAATGACGAGGTCGAGGCCGCCGTGCGCGAGCACATCGCCATCTTCCATGCCGACACGCAGCCGGCCGAGCTGCGCGCACTGCGCGAGCTGGCCGCGCAGTGGATGGCGCGGTTGGCGGAGTTCCGCCCCCACCTGACCGGCGCCGTCTGGCGCGGCACGGCCACGCGGCTGTCCAACGTCCACCTGCAGCTCTACTGCGACGACAGCAAGGCCGCCGAGATCGCGCTGCTGGATCGGGGCGTGGACTTCGACACTGCTGAAACCAAGGGCCCCAAGGGCCGCAGCGTCGACATGCTGGTGCTGGACGCCCCCTGCCAGGCGCTGCAGGAACGGGTCACAATCTGCCTGACCATCCTGGATTTCGACGACCTGCGCGGCGCGCTCAAACCCGACGCGCGCGGCCAGACCGAGCGCGGCGACCTGGCCGCGCTGCAGACCCTGCTGGAGTCCACACCATGAATCCCACCACCCGCCGGCTCGTGCTGGCCGGCGCCGGCATCGGCGCCGCCGCCCTGGGCGCCTCGTTCGCCTGGCGCAAACTGAACCCGCCCATCGCCTCGCCCGTCGCCCAAGCTTTCTGGGCGCGGCGCTTTGCCGGCGTGGACGGCGCCGAGCTGGACATCGCCCGCTGGCGCGGCCAAACGCTGCTCGTCAACTTCTGGGCCACCTGGTGCCCGCCCTGCGTGAAAGAGCTGCCCGAGATCAACCAGTTCTACGGCCAGGCCAAGGCGAAGGGCTGGCAGGTGCTGGGCTTGGCGGTGGACCAGGCCGAGCCCGTGAAGGCCTTCCTGAAGAAGCAGCCGCTGGATTTCGCCATCGCGCTGGCCGGCCCGGAAGGCCTGGGGCTGGTGCGGGAACTGGGCAATCCCGCCGGCGGCCTGCCCTTTTCTGTCGTCTTCGACGAGACCGGAGAGATCAGTTGGCGGCGGCTGGGTGTGACGCGGCTGGAAGATCTGCAGGCGCTGCTAACTTCCTGAGAATTACCCTATCCCACGCGGAAAGCGGCGCCAAAAAGCGTAAAGTTCGCCCTTCCTCAATTTAGTGGCGGTTCTCTAGACCCTAACGGGCCAGCGCCCGCCACACGCTTGATGCAAATTCTTGTCCTGCACGGCCCCAACCTGAACCTGCTCGGCACCCGCGAGCCGGAGGTGTACGGCGCGCAGACCCTGCCCCAGATCGACGCTGAACTGAGCGCGATCGCCGCTGATGCGGGCGCCACGCTGGTGAGCTTCCAGAGCAACCACGAAGGCGCCCTGGTGGACCGCATCCAGGCCGCGCGCAGCGACGGCACGCGCTTCATCGTCATCAACCCGGCCGCCTACACCCATACCAGCGTCGCCATCCGCGACGCACTGGCCGCCGTCAGCCTGCCCTTCATCGAAGTCCACCTGTCGAACGTCCACCGCCGCGAGCCCTTCCGCCATCACAGCTATCTGAGTGATCTGGCAGTGGGCGTCATCTGCGGCCTGGGCGCCAACGGCTATCGCCTCGCCGTGCGCCACGCCCTCGAATCGTTGGGAGCCGCCGGCGCCTGAGAGCGACCGGCGGCTTTCATTTCCTTCTCTCACAACAACAACATAGCCTGGAGCCATGATGGACCTGCGCAAGCTCAAGACCCTGATCGACCTGGTCTCGGAATCGAATATCTCCGAGTTGGAAATCACCGAGGCCGATGGGAAGGTCCGCATCGTCAAGGCAGACCCCGCTGCTGTCGCCATGCAGCCGGTCTACGCCCCTGCCCCCGCCCCGGCAGCGCCGCTCGCCACCGCCGTGGCTGCCGCGCCCGTTGCCGCCGCCGCGCCGGCCGCTGCACCGGTCGAGACGGCCATGTCGTCAAGTCGCCCATGGTCGGCACCTTCTATCGCGCCTCCGGCCCGAACGCCAAGCCCTTCGGCGACATCGGTCAGCAGATCAAGGAAGGCGAGCCCATCTGCATCATCGAAGCGATGAAGATCATGAACGAGATCGAGGCCGACAAGGGCGGCACGATCACCAAAATCCTGTGCGAGAACGGACAGCCGGTCGAGTTCGGACAGCCGCTGTTCGTGATCGAGTGAGGACTTCTGATGTTTAAGAAGGTCCTGATCGCCAACCGGGGCGAGATCGCGCTCCGGATTCAACGAGCGTGCCGTGAACTCGGCATCAAGTCCGT
>Ga0187845_1000309_pt1 | contig 28493 bp, 24 predicted proteins | sample SpaLakP09_SKY_68_FD_134515 | JGI IMG/M metagenome (GOLD analysis project Ga0187845, IMG submission 134515) | Oligotrophic lake water microbial communities from Sparkling Lake, Wisconsin, USA - SP09_SKY_68 | ecosystem: Environmental > Aquatic > Freshwater > Lake | place: USA: Sparkling Lake... | reverse complement strand
TGCCGTTGGTGACGACGCGGTTCTCCTCGCTCGTGGCGGCCACCACCGTGCCGCCGGGGCACATGCAGAAGCTGTAGACCGAGCGGCCGTTCTTGGCGTGGTGGACGAGCTTGTAGTCGGCCGCACCGAGGATGGGGTTGCCGGCGTTGGCGCCGAAGCGGGCCGCGTCGATCAGGCTCTGCGGGTGCTCGATGCGGTAGCCGATGGAAAACGGCTTGGCCTCCATGTGCACGCCGCGCGCGTGCAGCATCTGGAAGGTGTCGCGGGCGCTGTGGCCGAGCGCGATGACGACGTGGGTGGTGGCTATCTGCTCGCCGGATTCCAGCGTCACGCCACGCACGGCGCCGTCCTCGATGAGCAGGTCGGTCATCTTCTGCTGGAAGCGGATCTCGCCGCCCAGCGCCTCGATGTCGGCGCGCATCTTGATGATCATGCTGACCAGGCGGAAGGTGCCGATGTGCGGCTTGCTGACGTACAGGATCTCGTCCGGCGCGCCGGCCTTGACGAACTCGGTCAGCACCTTGCGCGTCAGGTGGCGCGGGTCGGTGATCTGGCTCCACAGCTTGCCGTCCGAGAAGGTGCCGGCACCGCCTTCGCCGAACTGCACGTTGCTCTCGGGGTGGAGCTTTTGCTCGCGCCACAGGCCCCAGGTGTCCTGGGTGCGCTCGCGCACCGACTTGCCGCGTTCCAGCACGATGGGGCGCAAGCCCATCTGCGCCAGGATCAGCGCGGCGAACAGGTCGCAGGGGCCGAAGCCGACGACGACGGGGCGCGGGCCGGTGTACTCACCGACCTGGGCCAGGAAGTGATAACCGGTGTCTGGCGTCGGGCGGACCTGGTGGTCGCCGGCAAAGCGTGCCAGCACGGCGGCTTCGTCCAGCCCCTCAGCCAGCGTGCAGTCCAGCGTGTAGACCAGCTGGATGTCGCTGCGCTTGCGGGCGTCGTAGCCGCGGCGGAAGACGTGGATGGCGGCCAGTTCGGCGTCGGCCAGCTTGAGGCGGGCCAGCACGGCCGGGCGCAGGGCGTCCTCGGCGTGGTTGAGCGGCAGGCGGAGTTCGGTGATTCGGATCATGGTGTCAGCGGTGCCCGGCCGTCCGAAACCGCTGATGCGCCCCCTCGGGGGGAGCGAGTGCAGGCGAGCGTGGGGGGCATCATTTTCTGGTCGATATCTAGCCGACAAAAACAAACAGGCCCCGCGGGGCCTGTTGATGGTGAACCTTCAGGCGGTCAGCCCAAAGATCAGCCCGAATGCGGGCGCTTGCCCGGGTTCTTCTTGGAACGGGTGTGGGCACCGCGCTCCAGGCTGCTCAGCTGGCCCTTGCCGGCGGTGAAGGTCACGCCCTTGGGGGCGGCGGGACGGGGAGAGGCGCGGCGGTCCGCTTCGGTAACGATCTTGTTGCCCATGATGGCGCCAGTAAAACTAGCCCACAACAGGGGCAAAACTACGAAAGGCGTGGATTTTAGCCTGCCGCCGCAAGCCAGCCCTCAAAGGCAGTCAGATCCATGGGTTTGGCCAGCAGATAGCCCTGCAGCAGGTCGCAGCCGCAGCCCTTGATGACGGCCAGCTCGGCCTCGTTCTCGACGCCCTCGGCCGTCACCGTCAGGCCCAGGCCCTGGCCCACGCCGACGATGGAGCGCAGCAGTGCCTCGCGGCGCGGGTCGGTGTTGACGTCCTGGATGAAGCTGCGGTCGATCTTGAGCTCGTCCACCGGCAGGTGCTGCAGATAGGCCAGTGACGACTGGCCGGTGCCGAAGTCGTCGATGGCCAGGCGCACGCCCCAGCTCTTCAGCGCATGCAGCACGGCGATGGGGTCGGTGCCGCTGGACATCAGGCCGGTCTCGGTCACCTCCAGCTGCAGCTGGCCGGGGTCCACGCGGTACTCGGCCAGCATGGCGGCCAGTCGCGCGGGCAGGGTCTGGTCCTGGATGTCCAACGTCGAGATGTTCACGGCGATGTAGATCGGGTCGAGACCGGCAGCCTCGCGGTCGGCCAGCGTGTGCACGGCCCGGTCCAGCATCCAGTCGGTGATCTGGCGGATGCGGCCGCTGCGCTCGGCAAAGGGGATGAAGTCGCACGGCGGCAGCCAGCCGCGCTGCGGGTGCTGCCAGCGCACCAGCGCCTCGGCGCCGACGATGCGGCCGGTCCTGAGGTCACGCTTGGGCTGCAGGAACTGGCGCAGCTGGTTCTGCTGGATGGCCACGGCCAGGTCGGACAGCAGGCTCAGGTGCAGCGCGCGGGCGGCCTCGGCGCTGGGGTTGTAGATGGACACGGGCTGGCGCAGCCGCTTGGCCTCGAACATGGCCTGCTCGGCGCGGCGCAGCAGGGTCTCGGTGTCGGCCGCATGCTCGGGCCAGTGGGCCACGCCCAGTGACACCGACAGGTCCAGCGACTGCCCCTGCCAGCTCAGCTTGTGCTCTACCTCCTCGCGCAATTGGGCGGCGAGCGAGGCGCCGTGCTCCAGCCGCAGCACGGGCGCCAGCGCGGCGAAGGTGCCGCCCCCCAGCCGTCCGTAGGCGGCCACGCCTTCGAACAGCGAGGCCAGCTTGTCGGCGGCGCCGCGCAGCAGCGCGTCGCCCGCGTCGAAACCCAGCACGCCGTTGACGGCCTTGAGCCGGTCCACGTCGATGCAGATCAGCACCGCCAGCCGCTCGCCTTCGGGCAGGCCGGCCAGCAGACGGTCGCCGTCGGCGATGAAGCGGGTGCGTTGCGGCAGGCCGGTCAGCAGGTCGATGTCGGCCATGCGGCGCAGCTCGGCCTCGCGCTCGCCCACGGCCATGGCCATGGTGTTCATGGCGCTGGCCATGTGGCCCAGCTCGTCGGCGGAATCGACCTCGATGCGGTGGCCGTACCGGCCCTGGGCGATCAGCTCGGCGCCGTCCTCGGCGCGCTTGAGCGGCTTGACGATGGAGCGCGTGACACCTACGGCCAGCCCCGCAGCAGCCAGCAGCGCGCCTATGCAGATAGCCAGCACGCCGGTGCGGTCGCGGTCGATCTGCTCGCGCAGCTCGCGCGCCTTGGCCGTGCCGGCGCGCTCCTCGCTGGATGCAAGCTGGTAGATGGCGCCGACGAACAGGGATAGCGTCGATTCGGTGTCGTTGCCCAGCAGCGCGCGGGCGGCCAGGAAGTCGTCGCGTTCGACGAGGTCGCGCGCGGCGATGTAGCTGGCGCGGTAGTCGGCCAGGCTCTGGCGCACATCGGCCAGCCGCTCGCTGCGCGGGCCCGGCGGCAGCAGCAGGCCCAGGCGCTGCATGGCGTCGTCCAGCCGGGCGTTGGCCAGGTCGATCTCGGGGTAGGCGGCCAGGCGCAGTTCGTCGTCGGGGCTCATCAGCACCAGCAGCTTGCGGGCGACGGCTTCGGCGTTGCGGTTGATCTCGTTGAGCGAGTCGCGCACGGCAGCCTGCTCGTCGACGATCTGGTTCAGTGCGTCGGACAGCGCCGTGAGCCGGTGCACGGACAGCCCCGCCAGCCCGATCAGCAGGACCAGCAGCAGCCCGAACGCCAGGCCCAGCCGCGTGCGGATGCGCAGCCGCCTCGGCAGGCTGTGCACGGGTGCCGGGTCCGGCGCCTTCATGCCGGGCTCATGCAGCGGTCATGACCCGGCCCAGCGCGACAGCAGCAGCCGCGCGGTGGCGACGTTGGTGGCGCAGGGCACGTCGTGCACGTCGCAGGCGCGCACCAGGGCGTTGATGTCGGGTTCGTGGGGCTGTGGCGTCATCGGGTCGCGCAGGAAGATGACGCCGTCCAGCCCGCCCACCGCCAGCCGCGCGCCGATCTGCAGGTCGCCGCCCATCGGGCCGCTCAGCACGCGCTCCACGGTCAGGCCGTGTGCCGCAGACAGGCGGGTGCCGGTGGTGCCGGTGGCCATCAGCTCGCAGCGGCGCAGCAAGGGCAGGAACTCGGCGGCGAGGGCGATCATGGCGTCCTTCTTGCCGTCATGGGCGATCAAGGCGAGTCTCATCGGGCGGGCCGGGCTGTTGAAAGCGGGCACGTTACACGCAGTCGGCGCGGGTCAATGCGAAGAACTTGGCAGTTCCTTCGCTTGGTTGGTAACGCTCACTGCGCACCCTGCGATTCATGCCCGCTGCCATGCGCTGGCAGCAACTGCAGGCAGCATGTCGGCCTGTTCACGCTCTCACCCCTCCGCCATGAACTTCCGCGAACTTCATCAAGGCCCCGAACTCCTGCAGATCGCCAACGTCTGGGACGCTGGCAGCGCCGTGCTCGTGCAGGCCCTGGGCGTGCCCGCACTGGCCACCACCAGCGCCGGCGTCGCCTGGGCGCTGGGCTACGCCGACGGCAACCATCTGCCCATCGAAGAGCACGCCGCCGCCGTCCGCCGCATCGCCCGCGTCGCCCGCGTGCCGCTCAGCGTGGACAGCGAGGCCGGGTACAGCGACGACCCGGCCATGGTGGCGGGCCATGTCATGCGGCTCGTCGAGGCCGGTGCCGTGGGCATCAACCTGGAAGACGGCAGCGGCGAGCCAGCCCTGCTGGCGCGCAAGATCGAGGCCATCAAGGCGGCGGCGGCGCGGGCCGGTGTGGACGTCTTCATCAACGCCCGCTGCGACGTCTACCTGCGCAACCTCGCGCCCGGCCGTGCGGCCGAGGAGGTGCTGCTGCGGGCACGCGACTACGCGGCCGCCGGCGCGGACGGCTTGTTTGCGGCCGGCGTCACGGCGGTCGCCGACATCGAGGCGCTGGTGTCTGGCCAGCCGCTTCCGCTGAACGTGATGGCGCGGCCTGCGCTGCCGGGCCTGGACGAGTTGAAGCGCCTGGGTGTGCGGCGCATCTCGGCCGGCAGCGCGATTGCCGAGGCGGCCTGGGGCCGGGCGCAGCGGGCGGCGGCGGGCTTTCTGGCCCTGGGCGGCGGGGCCGAGCTGTTCGAAGGTGCCACGTCGTATCCGCAGATCAACGGGGCGTTCAGCCTGGGTTGAGCGACACGCGCAGCTGCAGTTCGCGCTCGGGCTGACCGGCCGCATCACGGCTGCTGACCGTGCCGCGCGGCGCCGGCGGTGTACTGCCGCCCGTGCGCGCCACCGTCTGCCAGCGCTCCAGCGGCAGGTCCAGCGTCGATTGGAAGGCGTTGTCACCGTCCTCCACATCGAAGGCCACGCGCACCGGCGCGCGGCCACCGGGCCAGGTGGGTGTGACGGCAAAGCTCTGGGTCATGCGGCGTTCGCCCTGGCGCGGCTGTGCATAGAGGCGGCGCGGCGCGCTGGCCGTGGCAGTGGGGTCCAGCTCGATGACAGCGTCCACCCATTGCAGCGCCTCGCGTGTGGTCAGCCGAAGACTGGCGCGCTGGCCGTTGAGCACCAGCAGCCGCTGGGCCGGCGGTGGCGCGGCGGGGGCTGTTGACGTCACGACTCCGGGCCCGCGTGGCGACACCGATCCGCCCGTGCCGACGACGACGGCGCCGTCGCGCACGCCGGCCTGGGCCGATGGCGGCAGGCTGCTGTCCACCCAGCGCACTTCAACGATGAGCTGCACGGCCGGCGGCGCGGCTGCGGCCAGCAGCGGCAGCCAGGTCAGCGAGAACAGCACGCGGCGTTTCATGGGGGGCAGCTTATGCCCTGGCGCGCAAGACGCGCCAGGTCCTTCGGCAGCCGTCGGACAGCGCGCAGGCGCTGTCCTCGGTGCGGCCTCAGTCCCGGGCGGCCTTGGCCTTCTGCCGCAAAAGCTGCGGCCCAAACAGGTTGATCGCCAGACCGGCCATCACCAGCGTGGCGGCCATCAGCTTCCAGCCGGGCAGCGCCTCGGCCAGCAGCAGCGCACTGGCTCCCATGCCGAACACCGGCACCAGCAAGGCCATGGGCACGATGCGAGCGGCTGGGTGGCGGGCCAGCAGCCAGCTCCAGCAGCCGTAGCCGAACAGCGTGTTGGCGAAGCTCTGCCACAGCACGGCCGCCCAGGTGCCGGCGTCGGCGGCGGCCAGTGCGGTCTGCATGCGTGCCGGCCCGTCGACGACGAGGGCCAGCACCAGCAGCGGCGGCACCGCGGAGGCACTGCTCCAGACGACGTAGGCCAGCATGTTCACGCGGCCCGCCCGCTTGCCGACCAGGTTGCCGCAGGCCCAGGAGAAGGCGGCGGCCAGCACCATGGCCAGCCCCAGCGGCGTGGTCGTGCCGTCGGTGTGCATGACGATGACAGCGATGCCCGCCACGGCCAGCGTCAGGCCCAGCCACTGGGCGGGCAGCACGCGCTCGCCCGCCAGGCGCACGGCCAGCAGCAGCGTGAAGAACACCTGGGTCTGGATGACGAGCGAGGCCAGGCCGGGCGAGATCTCGCTGCGCATGGCCAGGTAAAGCAGCCCGAACTGGCCGACGGCGACGAACAGGCCGTAGCCCGCCAGGTTCTTCCAGCCGACGGCCGGCCGCTCCACGAAGAAGCAGGCCGGCACGAAGGCGATGGCAAAGCGCAGCACAGCCAGCGTCATGGGCGGCAGGGCGTCCAGCGCGTACTTGATGACGACGAAGTTGCTGCCCCAGATGGCCACGACGGCGAGGGCGAGCAGCAGGTGGCGTGGGGGCAGGGAGAAGGCCATGTCACCCAGCATTCTCCGGGCGAGGCCGAGCCAGAGGTTCCGCCTCAATCTGCACAGATGCGGTCGCGGCCCTCGGCCTTGGCTTGGTAGAGCAGTTGGTCAGCGCGGGCCAGCGTCTGCGCCAGGCTGTCGCCGGGCCGGTGCGCGGTCAGGCCGATGGACACGGTGATGCAGACCTTGACGCCGCCGCCCACGTCGATGATGAGGTCGGCCACGCGCAGGCGCAGCCGCTCCATGCCCACCAATGCGAGCGGCATGGCCGTATCGGGCAGCAGCACGAGGAACTCCTCGCCGCCCCAGCGGGCGATCACGTCGGTGGCACGCAGGGCGCCCTGGCCGGCCTGGGCGAAGGCGCGCAGCACGATGTCGCCGGCGGCGTGGCCGTGTGCGTCGTTGACGCGCTTGAAGTGATCCAGGTCGGCGATGGCGACGCAGAACTCGTAGCCGTGGCGCAGCGAGCGCAACAGCTCCTGGTCCATCAGCGCCTGCATCTGGCGGCGGTTGGGCAGGCCGGTGAGTTCGTCGCGCGTGGCGATGGCGTGCAGCTGGGCCAGGGCCCGTGCCAGTTCCTCGCGCTGGTCGGAGAGGCGGCGGCGGATGCGGCTGAGCCGCGCGGTCAGCATGGCCACGGCGGGCAGCATGCAGGACAGCATCAGGAAGTGGCCGATCTCGACGGCCGGCGGGTAGGTGGCTGGCTGGATCACGGCCATGCCGCCCATGACTAGGCCGAAGCAGACCAGCGCGAACAGGCTCAGCCCGTAGGCGCTGCGCGCGCGCAGCTGGAACATGCCGAACATCAGGATCAGCGTCAGCACCGGAAAGACCGCGCCGCGCAGCGGCCCGGCCTGGGCATAGCCCAGCGCGCCGGAGCTGATGGCGAAGGCGATCTGCTCGCGGGTCAGCGAGGGGTCGGCCATCCGCAGCGACCAGCCACTGCGGATGGCCGCGTAGAGCAGGAACAGGCCACCCAGCGAATAGGCCGTCCAGCCCCAAAGCGCCAGGCCCGGTTCGCCGCCGCCGACGTACACGGCGTAGTGCAGCATGGGCGCGCAGATGACCATCAGCAGCATGGCCAACGAGGTCTGGCGCAAGCGAAGGCGCTGGGCGGGTTCGGTACCCAGCCAGAGATCGCCCAGTCGACGGAGGTGCGACATCGCCATGGCCGCTAGCCTAACGTGGCCTCCGTGCCGGGTCTTGACATTTGGCCGGTGGGCGGCGGTGCTTGTTCACGCCTTGCAGGCGGCTTCAGCTCAAGTAGCCGCTCAGCAACGCGCGCTGCCACTCGGGTCGGCCGTTGCGGCCTGCCAGCGCCGCCATGGCGCGGTGGTCATAGGGCACCGCGTGCTGGCTGCCCTGCCAGGCCCCGGCGATGCGCTCGACGATGGCGTAGGTCGCGTCCGGCGTGCCGCGTTCGACGACGTAGCGCTCGGGCTCGTCGTCCACATAGGCCTGCAGGCCCACGCTGCCGGGGTTGGCGAGGCATTGGCCGCTGGCCGTGCGCAGGAAGCGCGGCAGGTGGCTGTGGCCGCAGGCGATGAGTGCGCTGCGCTGGCTGCCTAGACGCTCGGTGATCTCGGCAGCGCTGGCCAGGCTGAGCACGCCGTCGCGTGGCGTTTCAAGGAAGTGTTCGCAGTCGCTGCGCGGCGTGCCGTGGCACAGGAAGATGTCGGGCTCCCACTGCCACATGGGCTGCAGCGAGCGCACCCAGTCCAGCTCGGCCGGACCCAGCGTGGACAGCGCGTAGCCGTCTGACGCCCCGCCGGCCTCGGGTGTCCATTCGAGGATCTGGCGCTCGTGGTTGCCGGCCAGGCAGGGCCAGCTCGAGGCCATCAGCCACTGCGCCGCCTCGCGCGGCAGCAGCGGACCCGACAGGTTGTCGCCCAGGCACAGCACCTGGTCCACGCCACGGCGGCGGATGTCGGCGGCGACGGCTTCGAGGGCCGGCAGGTTGCCGTGGATGTCGGAGACGAGGGCCAGGCGCATGTCGAGTTCTTTCAGGTATTGCGGGCCGAGCGCCGGGCCGCTCCCAAGCCGGCCCGCCAGGGGCGATGTGCTTGCCGGTCAATCCGGCAAGCATCGCCGTCCCCTAGGGGGACCGGCCAAGGTATTCCTTGGACGAGGGGCTTCATCCTTCCAGATGGCCAAGCGGCAACAGGCCACTGGCTTTCACTTCACCCAGCGAGAAGCTGGTGTGGATGTCCTTCACATTGGGCAGCTTCAAGAGCGTGTTGATGGAGAAGCGCGAAAAGGCGTCCAGGTCGGTCGCCATCACCTGCAGCTCGAAGGTGCCGGTGCCGGAGATGTAGTGGCAGGCGATGACCTCGGGCAGCTGGCGGATGGCGTCCTCCAGCGCCTTGGTGGCGGTGGCGGCGCTGCGCTCGGCGTCCACGCGCACAAAGGCCAGCACACCCAGGCCGATCTTGCGGCGGTCGATCTCGGCGCGGTAGCCGGTGATGTAGCCCTGCTCCTCCAGCCACTTCACGCGCCGCCAGGTGGGCGCCGCTGACAGGCCGATGCGTTGGGCCAGCTCGGCGTTCGACTGGCGGGCGTCGCGCTGCAGTTCGGCCAGGATGGCGATGTGGTAACGGTCGAGGGCGTCGGAACTCATGGTTTGCCCCTAAGGCGGATCGCCGATAAGAATTGAGTCAAATTCTCGTCGATAGAGCAAGGATCTTGCTAAACGGTGCAGTTTGAAGCGTAAACGCGAAAGCACCAGTCACCCCCATTTCCCTACACTGACCGGCCCGGCCATACTGGCCCCACGCCCGCGCGCCAGGCCCCACAAGGGCTGCCACGCCAGGCCGCCAATCAGGAGCTCATCCGATGAATGCACCGCTGCCCGAACACGTCCTGCGCGCCTTGCAGAGCGTGTCGCTCGACGACAAATACGCGCTGGATTCCGGCCGAGCCTTCATGAGCGGCGTGCAGGCGCTGGTGCGGCTGCCCATGTTGCAGCGCACGCGCGATGCGCTGGCCGGCCTGAACACCGCCGGCTTCATCAGCGGCTACCGCGGCTCGCCGCTGGGCACGTATGACCAGGCCTTGTGGCAGGCCAAGAAGCACCTGGCCAAGCAGAACATCGTGTTCCAGCCCGGCGTGAACGAGGAGCTGGGCGCGACCGCCGTGTGGGGCACGCAGCAGCTCGATCTCTTCCCCGAGAAGGCCAAGTTCGACGGCGTGTTCGGCCTCTGGTACGGCAAGGGCCCGGGCGTGGACCGCTGCATCGACGTGTTCAAGCACGCCAACATGGCGGGCACCTCCAAGCATGGCGGCGTCATCGCCATCGCGGGCGACGACCACATCGCCAAGAGCTCGACGGCGGCACACCAGAGCGACCACGTCTTCAAGGCCGTGGGCTTCCCGACCTTCTTCCCCAGCAGCGTGCAGGACATCCTCGACATGGGCTTGCATGCCTTTGCGATGAGCCGCTTCTCGGGCCTGTGGGCGGGCATGAAGACCATCCAGGAAATCGTCGAATCGTCGGCCTCGGTCAGCGTCGACCCGGATCGCGTCAACATCCTGCTGCCCGAGGACTTCCAGATGCCGGCCGGTGGCCTGCACATCCGCGGGCGGGACCCGCCACTCGAACAAGAGTCGCGGATGATGAATTACAAGTGGTACGCAGCGCTGGCCTACATCCGCGCGAACAAGCTCAACCACAACGTCATCGAAGGCCCGAACGACAGGTTCGGCCTCATCACCAGCGGCAAGGCCTCCAACGACACCCGCCAGGCGCTGCACGACCTGGGCCTGGACGAGGACACCTGTCGCCGCGTCGGCATCCGGCTGCACAAGGTCAATGTCGTCTGGCCGCTGGAGGCGCAGATCACGCGCGGGTTCGCCAAGGGCTTGCAGGAGATCCTGGTCGTCGAGGAGAAGCGCCAGATCATCGAGTACCAGGTCAAGGAAGAGCTCTACAACTGGCGTGCCGACGTGCGCCCCAACGTGCTCGGCAAGTTCGACGCCGGCGACGGCGAAGGTGGCGAGTGGAGCGTGCCCAACCCAAGCGAGCACTGGCTGCTGCGCCCGCAGGCCGACCTGACGCCGGCCATCATTGCCCGCGCTATCGCCAAGCGGTTGAAGAAGCTGGGCGTGGACGCCGACATCCGCGCCCGCCTGGACGCGCGCATGGCCGTCATCGACGCCAAGGAAGCCGCACTCAAGTCGGAAGAACAGACCGCCGGCGGCGCCGACCGCACGCCCTGGTTCTGCTCGGGCTGCCCGCACAACACGTCAACGCGCGTGCCGGAAGGCAGCCGCGCCGTCGGTGGCATCGGCTGCCACTACATGGTCACGTGGATGCCCGGCCGCAACACGGCCACGTTCACGCAGATGGGCGGCGAGGGCGTGCCCTGGACGGGCCAGGCGCCGTTCACCAACGAGAAGCACATCTTCTCCAACCTGGGCGACGGCACCTACTTCCACAGCGGCAGCCTGGCCATCCGCCAGAGCATCGCCTCCGGCGTGAACATCACCTACAAGATCCTCTACAACGACGCCGTCGCGATGACCGGCGGGCAGACCGTGGGCGAGCGGCCCGAGGGCCACACGGTGCTGCAGACCATGAACAGCGTGATCTCGGAAGGCGTTAAGAAGCTGGTCATCGTCACCGACGAGCCGGCCAAGTACGAAGGCGTGGCGCTGGCGCCCGGCGTGACGGTGCATCACCGCGACGAACTGGACGACATCCAGCGCCAGTTCCGCGATATCGAAGGCACCACGGCCATCATCTATGACCAGACCTGCGCGACCGAGAAGCGCCGCCGTAGGAAGCGCGGCAAGATGGTCGACCCGGCCAAGCGCGTCGTCATCAACGAGCTGGTCTGCGAGGGCTGCGGCGATTGCTCGGTGCAGTCCAACTGCCTGTCCATAGAACCGCTGGAGACCGACTTCGGCCGCAAGCGCCAGATCAACCAGAACAGCTGCAACAAGGACTACTCCTGCGTGAAGGGCTTCTGCCCCAGCTTCGTCACCGTCGAGGGTGGCGAGCTGAAGAAACCCAAGAAGGACGGCCGCAAGAGCCCGTTCGATGCAGGTCTGCCGCAGCTGCCGATGCCGGTCGTGCCCAACCCCGAGAAGGCCTGGGGCATCGTCGTGGGCGGCGTGGGCGGCACGGGCGTCATCACCATCGGCCAGTTGCTGGGCATGGCGGCTCACCTGGAAGGCAAGGGCGTCATCACGCAGGACGCCGCAGGCCTGGCGCAAAAGGGCGGCGCGACCTGGAGCCACATCCAGATCGCCAACGAACCCGAAGCCATCTTCTGCACCAAGGTCGGCACGGCCGAGGCCGACCTCGTCATCGCCTGTGACGCCATCGTCGCCGCCAACAAGGCCACGCTGGCCGTCATGCGCGAGGGCCGCACCTACGTGGCGCTGAACACGCATGGCCCGCCGACGGCCACGCTGGTGAACGACGCGAACTGGAGCTTCCCCGGCGCGGCCTGCGAGGCGGCGGTGGGCAATGCGGTGGGCCGTGACCACCTCGGTTCCTTTGATGCCGAGGAAGTGGCCGTCAAGCTGGTGGGCGACTCGCTCTACACCAACCCGCTGATGCTGGGCTACGCCTGGCAGCAAGGCCGCATCCCGCTGAGCTACGACGCGCTGATGCGTGTCATCGAGCTCAACGGCGTGCAGATCGACAACAACAAGGTCGCGTTCGAATGGGGCCGGCGCTGTGCGCATGACCTCAAGGCCGTGCAGGCGCTGTATGCAGCGCAGCAGGTCATCCAGATGGTCAAGCGCCAGAGCGTTGACGAGATCGTCGCCAAGCGTGTGGACTTCCTGACGGGCTATCAGAGCGCAAGCTACGCGGCCGACTACAAGGCCTTCGTCGACAAGGTGCGCGCTGCAGAAAGCCCGCTGGGCACCACCAAGCTGACCGAGGCCGTCGCGCGCTACCTGTTCAAGCTGATGGCCTACAAGGACGAGTACGAGGTGGCACGCCTGCATACCGACGCGGCCTTCACGGCCAAGGTCGCCGGCATGTTCGAGGGCGACTACAAGCTCGTCCATCACCTGGCACCGCCGCTGCTGGCCAAGAAGAACAGCAAGGGCGAGTTGGTCAAGCAACCCTTCGGCGCCTGGATCCGCCCGGCCTTTGGCGTGCTCGCCAAGCTCAAGGGCCTGCGCGGCACGGCCTTCGACGTCTTCGGGCACACCGAAGAGCGCCGCATGGAGCGCCGCTGGATCGCCGATTACCGCGCCGGTGTTGACAAGGCGCTGGCGGGGCTGAGCGCCGACACGCTGGCGACCGCCGTTGAACTGGCACGCGTGCCGGAGGACATCCGCGGCTATGGCCACGTGAAGGAGCGCCACGCGAAGGCCGCCCGCGCGAAGTGGGAAGGCTTGCTCGCACAACTCCGCGGCTGACGCAAAGCACAGCACCGGCGGGCTGAACGGGAGATACTGACTTCACTTGAGCTGGGGTGTCGGTGCCCGCATGGTCTTGCGCGCCTTGTCGTTGCTGTTGTTGGCCGGTGCGGGCGTGGCGCAGGGCTGCTCCCGGCCCTTTGACGTGCCAGTCGCGACCACCGGCTTCAGCGTCATCGTGGACGGAGACGAGGTTCGCGGCGTCTACCCGGACTGGCTGCGTGAGGCCGGTCGAGCCGCCGGCTGCGAGTTCCGCTTTCCCGTGTTTCCGCGGGCGCGCCTGACGATGATGTTCTTTCAGAGCGCCGAAGCGGACATCCTGATGCCGGCCTCACGCACACCCGACCGTGAACAGCAGGCACATTTCCTCCCGCTGATCCGGCTCAAGCCGGTGCTGGTCACGCCGGTTGGCGTCACGGCACCTGCCAGTTTGGCTGAACTGCGCCGTCGCAAGGAGCTGCGGGCGCTGGCCGTCCGCTCCCACTCCTGGGGCGAGGACTACGACCGGCTCGTCGTAGAACTGGAGCGCGAAAGGCGCATCAGCTTCGTGTCGGATCTGCGCGTGCTGACGGCCATGCTGCTGGCGGGCCGGGCCGAGTTCACCATCCTGGCGGCGACCACCGCCTACGCGGCGCTCGGCGACGAGGAGCGGGGGCGGTTCGTCTTCACGCCGCTGGCGGGCTTGCCGGACGTCGATGCGGGCCTGTATCTGTCCACGCGCCGACTCGCGCCGGAGGATCTGGAGCGGCTCAAGACCGTGCTGGGGCAGGCTGCGGCCGACGGTTCGCTGCAGCGCAGCTACCGGCGCTATTTCCCAGCCGATGTACTCAAGCTCGACGTGCTCAAGCGCTGAGACAGCGGGAGGATGCCCACCATGCCGCGCCGCCCATTGCTTGTCGCGCTGAGCCTGGTCATCCTGTGCCTGGCCGGCTCGGCGGCTGCATCGAACCGCTTGCGCGCCTGTGCCCATCCGGCCGCCCAGCCGATGAGCTGGGAGCAACAGGGGCGCATGCACGGTGTCTGTGTCGAGATGGCGCGGCGAGCCTTTGCGGCCGCAGGCTGGACACTGGAGGTCGAGGCGGTCGGGCCCTGGGCGCGTTGCCAGGCGCTGGTCGAACGTGGTGACGTGGATGCGATGGTCTGCGCCTTCGACAACCCCAAGCGCCGCGAGTACGCCCTGGTCGTCGAGCCCGCACTGGCGCGCAACGAGGCGGCCTTGTTCGTGCGGCGTGACAGCACGCTGCGCTTTGACACCTGGGCCGATCTGGCGGGTCTGCGGGTCGGCGTCGGGCGGGGTGTGAGCTTCGGCGCCGAAATCGACCGGCAGCTGGCGCAGCAGGCCCAGGTGGACAACGCGCTCAGCGAAGACCTGAACCTGCGCAAGCTGATGCTGGGCCGTCTGGACGCGGTGGTGACCGCGCGCGAGGCCGGGGCGCAAATGCTGCGTGCGATGGGTTGCGAGCAGGAGGTGCGCGTGCTGCCTCGCGGGCTGGGCGCCGAGGGCTTGTATCTGCAGATCTCGCGCCGCTCGCCTGCTGTCGCAGCGGCGCCGCAGATCCGCGACTACCTGCAGCAGGCCCAGTACTGGGCGGCGGTGCAGCTGCTGCATCGTCAGCAGGCCGAGCTCTATCGCCTGCAGAACCCACCGCCCGAAGCGGGTCGTTGCGCCCGCTGAAGCCGCGACAAGTCAGGCTTCACCAAGCAAGAGCCGCGTTGGTCGGCGCCAAGCCTAGACTGGGCCGCGCATGCCCACCACCGCCCCATCGACCTCGCCCGCACCTGACCGCCTTGGGGTTGGCCTGCTGCTGGCCGTGCTGGGTGCCATCGGTTTTTCGGGCAAGGCCATCATCGTCAAGCTGGCCTACCGCCATGGTGTCGACGCCATCACGCTGCTGATGTGGCGCATGCTGCTGGCGCTGCCTTTCTTCCTGGCCATGGCCTGGTGGGCCGGCCGGGGCAAGCCGGCCCTGACGCGCCGCGACTGGCGCGACATTGGCGTGCTGGGCTTCACCGGCTACTACCTGGCCAGCTACCTGGACTTCGCCGGCCTGGCCTACATCACGGCCAGCCTTGAGCGACTCATCCTCTATCTCAACCCGACGCTGGTGCTGTTGCTGTCGGTGGTGTTCTTCCACCACCGGCTGCAGGCGCGGCAGGTCATCGCGCTGGCCATCAGCTATGCCGGCGTCGTGGCGGTGTTCGCGCATGAACTGAGCTTCCAGGGCGCCGACACGGCCCTTGGCGCGGCACTGGTGTTCGCGAGTGCGGTGAGCTATGCGGTCTACCTGTCGCTGAGCGGCAAGGTCGTGCAGCGCCTGGGCTCGCTGCGGCTGGCGGGGCTGGCCAGCACGGTGGCGTGCGTGCTGTGCATCGCGCAGTTCGCGGTGCTCAAGCCCTTGTCGACGGCCGCCGTGCCCGAGCCGGTGCTGTGGCTGTCGCTGCTGAACGCCACGGCCTGCACGGTGGCGCCGGTGCTGATGGTGATGCTGGCCATCGCTCGCATCGGCGCGCCGCTGTCGTCGCAGGTGGGCATGGTCGGGCCGATGAGCACCATCCTGATGGGCGTCGTCATCCTTGGTGAGCCCATGAACGCCTGGATCGTGTTCGGGACGGCGCTTGTGATGACCGGCGTCTTCCTGGTCAGCCGCCGCTGATCGACGGCGCCAGGCGCTATTTCATCGCGTTGATCTGCTGGATCAGCGAGCGGTGGCTGGGCAGGTCGACGAGGGCGCGGTCAGCGAAGCGCTGAATCTTGGCGAACAGCTTGTCGGCCTCGGCCACTTGGGTGAAGTCGTCGCGGCCCGCGCTGAGGTCGGTGCTGAAGCCCATGCCGTACAGGATGTACTGGTAGTTGAAGAACGCGAAGGTCTCGGTGTCCAGCAGGAAGTCGAAGCGGCCTGGCGGGCGCACCTGCCACTGCTCCAGCAACTCGGCCAGGCGCTGGGGGATGGTGGCTGGGTTGGCGTTGTCGCGCCAGAAGGGCTCTTCGCGTTTGCTCAAGGCATAGTGCAGCTTCAGGAAGGCGACGATGTTGTCGAAGCGCGCCACCATCAGCTCGTTGAAGCGCCGCGCCGGCGCCTCCATCGGGCCGCTGTGCGGCAGCATCTCGGCAATCATGCCCACGGCCGCTTCGATGAGCACCAGGCCGGTCGATTCCAGCGGCTCAAGGAAGCCGGCCGACAACCCCACGGCCACGCAGTTCTTCACCCACTGCTGCTCGCGGTAGCCGGGCGCAAAGGGGATGCTGCGCAGGGCCAGGTCTTGGTGGTCGCCGGGCTGCGCCTTGCGGCAGTAGTCGCGCAGGACGTCGGCGGCGCGCTCGTCGCTCATGTGGCTGCTGGAGTACACGCAGCCGATGCCGCGCGAGCCGTTCAGGCCAATCTCCCACAGCCAGCCGGCCTCGTGTGCGGTGGCGATGGTGCAGCTCTCCATCGGCATGTCGGGCGCATCGAACGGCAGCTTGCAGGCGAGGGCGCGGTCGGCAAAGAGCTGGTCGCGGCAGGACTTGAACGGGCTGCCCAGCGCCTTGCCGATGAGCTCGGCGCGAAAGCCCGAGCAGTCGATGTAGAGGTCGGCTTCAAAGCGGCCCTGTGGCGTGCTCAGGTGGGCGATGGCGCCGCGCGCGTCCAGCGCCACATCGGTCACCGTGCCCTGCTCGTGGCGCACGCCCAGCTGCCGGGCGCGGTCGGCCAGCAGCTCGGCGAGCTTGATGGCGTCGAAGTGGTAGGCGTAGTTCAGCGGTGCGGTGTAGGGCGCCTCACCGGCCCGCTTGGGCGCTCGCTGGCCCTCGGCCACCTTGTATTGCAGCGTCATGGCCTGGGCGAAGGGCGGGCGCTGGGCCTTGTCCTGCAGCAGCCAGTAGGGCACGAGGTTGAGGTCCTCGGCGTAGAACGGCGCCTCGAACGGGTGGAAGAACTGCTGGTGCTGGCCTCCGGTGGGCGTGCGCGCCCAGTCGACGAAGCGGATGCCCTGCTTCAGCGTGGCCGAGGTCTCGCGGATGAAGCGCGCCTCGTCGATGCCCAGGAACTGCAGCGTGCTGCGGATGGTGGGGAAGGTGCCTTCGCCCACGCCGACGCTGCTGATGTCGGGCGACTCCAGCACGGTGATGTCGAGATGGCTGCGCTCCGGCAGCCGCAGCGCCTTGGCCAGGTAGGCGGCGGTCAGCCAGCCTGCGGTGCCGCCGCCGACGATGAGGATGCGTCTCTTGTTTGACATGTCAGTTCTTCAGCGTTCGGGCCGAGCGCCGGGCCGCTCCCAAGCCGGCCCGTCACGGCGATGTGCTTGTGGCTCAATGCCGCAAGCATCGCCGTCCCCGCGGGGGACCGGCCAAGGTACGCCTTGGACGAGGGGCTTCATTTCTATGCGCGTACGTACAGATTCTTCAGCCACTGATGGCCGGTTTGCGTGCCGTGCGCCCAGTCTTCGTCCTCCTCGGTGGGCTGGGCCACATAGCCCGAGGGGTTGAGCAGCTTCACGCGGCCGGCGCGAAAGGCCGTGACGCGGTGGGTCACGAAGGTCAGGCCGTGCTCCAGCGCGGTGGCCGCGAGCAGGCCGTCGCGCGTGTTGGCGTAGGGCAGCTGGGCGCGGCGGCGCACCACGGCCGCGTCCACCGCCAGCACGCGGCCCTCGAAGGCCGGCAGCACGCGCTCGTCTATCCAGGCCCGCACCACCAGGCCCGCCGCGCGGTCCTTGCGGCCCAGGCGGGCGGCGGCGTTCTCGATCTCCAGCAGCGTGAGTGCAGAAATGAAGAGCTTCTGGCGCGGGATGCCGGCCGCCCAGGCCAACAGCCCGGCGTCGGCCTGGCCGGCCTTGGCCTTGCGGAGTTCGAGCACGATGCCGGTGTCGAGCAGGAACATCGCCTTCAGCCCAGTGGTTCGCGGTGGTCCCAGGCGCCGTCCGATGCCGCATCGGCGGCGTCGATGGCGATGACCTCGGGCATGGCCAGCAGCTCCAGGATGCTCTCGCCCTCGCCCGTGAGGCGGCGGTACTCCGCAATGCTCATCAGCACATGCGTGGGCTGGCCGCGGTCGGTGATCAGCACCGGCTCCGCCTGCGCGGCGCGCTTGGCCAGGCTGACATCGCGGTTGAACTCGCGGCTGGACAGGAGCTTCATCGTGGCGCGAATGTAGCCACCTGCCTGCCTTTGCGCAAACGAGAAGTAGGTATGTAGGTACAAATCGGTTCGACCCAATGGACATTGAAAAGCCGGCTGGCACAGTGCCGTCCAGCGTGTCGCCTTGCCGCGATGCAGTAGCAGACAACGTTGTCGCGGCCCCGACCCCGTCGGTCGGCCGGCGGCGACGCCACAAGAAATCCAACAGGGTTGCCCCATGGACATAGACCTGATTGCCATCCTTGGCGACGTGTTCGCCAAGCACGGCCCGCCGGCCGCCGCGGCCGCCAAGACCTACGCGCCGGGCGACTTCAGCATCCACTTCTTCCTGCAGCTGGCGGTCATCCTGCTGGCCTGCCGCGTCGTCGGCTGGGCTGGCCGCAAGTTCCTGGGCCAGCCGCAGGTGGTGGGCGAAATGATCGCCGGGGTCATCCTCGGACCCTCGCTGCTGGGGCTTTACTTCCCTGAAGTGCAAGCCACCATCTTCCCCAAGGAAATGCGCAGCGTGCTCTACACCGGCGCGCAGCTGGGTGTGGGCCTGTACATGTTCCTGGTGGGCACGACGCTGCGGCTGGACCACTTCGCCACCAAGGCCAGGAGCGCCATCGCCGTGTCGGTGTCGGGCATTGCGGCGCCGTTCTGCATCGCCTTCCTGATCACGCCGATGCTGCTGACCATTCCCGGTCTGTTCGCCGACGGCATCTCGACGGCCAACGCGACCCTCTTCATGGGCGCCTGCATCGCGCTGACGGCCTTCCCCATGCTGGCCCGCATCATCAACGAGCAAGGGCTGCAGAACACCTCGCTGGGCACGCTCACGCTGACGGCCGGCGCCTTCGACGACGCCGTCTCCTGGTGCGTGCTGGCGCTGGTGCTGGCGGCCTTCGGCGCCGGGCCCGGTGTGGCGGTGCTGGCCATCGGCGGCGGCGCCATCTGGGCGGTCTTCATCATGCTGTTCGGCCGCAGGCTGCTGGCACCGCTGGGCCGCATGGTCGAGCGCGACGGCCACATGAGCCACACGGTGCTGAGCCTGACGCTGATCGCGTTCTGCGTGTCAGCCTTCGTCATGGACGCGGTCGGCATCCACGCCATCTTCGGCGGCTTCATCATCGGCGCCGTCATGCCGCGCGGCCTGTTTGCGGCCGAGCTGAAGAAGAAGGTCGAGCCGCTCACGGTCATCCTGCTGCTGCCGATGTTCTTCACCTACTCGGGCCTGAACACGCGGCTGGACATGATCAATTCGGTCGACCTGTTCCTGATCGCCCTGGGGGTGCTGGTGGCCTCGGTGCTGGCCAAGTTCGGCGCCTGTTACCTGGCGGCGCGCCTGGCGGGTGAAGACAACCGCACGGCTTTGGGCATAGGCGCGCTGATGAACTCACGCGGCCTGATGGAGCTCATCATCATCAACATCGGCCTGCAGAAGGGCATCATCGGCCCGGCGCTGTTCTCGATGCTGGTGCTGATGGCCGTGGTGACCACCATGATGGCTACACCGCTGTTCGAGCTGTTCTACGGCCGCAAGGCGCGTGAGTCGGGCGAGCTGGGTGCCCTCCCGGGCGGCAACGCGGCCAACAGCACGGCCTGACGGGCCGGTCCGGAACCTGCTTTTCAGCGGCCAGGCGCTTGCCCGCCGGCTTGGCACCGGCCACCGAGGAGATCCATGAACGAGCTTGCCCCCAGCGCCACGGTGCGCGCGCCGGAGGCGGCCCCCGCCGCGAGTCGCACCGATGCCGTGCCGGGCACCGCGACGGCGCCCGGCTACACGCTGCGTTTCGGTGCCGTCGCCTGCCTGGGCGTCGCCCTCATCATCGGCGTGCTGGCCTTCAGTTCGTTCAACCTGGGTGTGCTGCTCGCGCTGGGCTCGTTCGGCTCAACGGCCGTGATGATGTTCACCTTCCCGGAGCTGCATTTCTCGCAGCCACGCAGCGTTGTCGGTGGTCATTTCATCTGTACGGCCGTGGGCCTGGCGGCGTTGGCGCTGTTCGGCCCAGCTTGGTGGGCGCTGGCGCTGGCGGCGGGGGTGTCCTGCGCGCTGATGATGCTGGCGCGCTGCATGCACCCGCCGGCCGGGTCCAACCCCGTCATCGTCTTCCTCGTCGCGCCCAAGCTCAGCTTCCTGTTCTTCCCGACGCTGTTCGGTGCGCTGGCGATGGTGGCCGTGGCGGTGCTGTACCACCGGGCCTGCCGGCGGGTGTATCCGGTGTATTGGTACTGACCGGCGCGGTGGCGGCAGCGACCGTGAAGTCGGCGGCTAGCGACCCAGAGCAGAAGTCGGCCTTGGTCAAGTGGACCGCCCGGAAGCTGTGGATCAACGTTGAAGTTGAGCCGCGAGCGGCGGCTGACGCTTCTGCGCAGGTGCTCCCTGACAGCTTGGAACGTCTTCTTCGCCATCACCTTGCGCATCGACTCGCCCTTGAGGCTGACGCGGTGCGGCTTGCATGATGCGGTCGAGCTCCGCGTCGGCGCGGCCGGGTCCGGGAAGAAGTCGTGCCACCTCTCTGCCGGGTACTGGCTAGTGATGAGCAGAGGCCCGGTACGTCGTGATGTGCGCGCTACATACAGCTGAAACTTTAGTCTGCAACGTACGAGTCCACCACGACGCCATTCTCAACTCGTGAGAACTCGCCGCATGCCCGGTTACTACGTAGACATACTCCATCGACTTTGGTTCCGACTTCAGGAGGACCAAAACTATGGCACCTATTATCTGGCCCGCATTTTTCAGTATCCACATAGCACCCACCGCTGCATTCTGACGAATTTCTGCAAGGCTTGCCGCCATCCGGATATGTCTGAACGCACTGCGCCTCACCCAAAAGGCACACATATTGCACTTTCCCGCTGCGGGCTTTGCATAAAAGACTGCCGGCTAAAGTTTCAACGGGATTCTCAGCTGAGGTATAGCTCTGCCAAAATGCGATGGCCGCCAGCACGAAGAGCGCGACACTCAAAGCAAGAAGAAAAAATGTTCGCTTGGAAATCTCCATCTCCAATAGCCTACTGGAAAGCTGCCTCTCGCGCCTGACCGCTCATGGCCGACCACCGTCACTCAGCGCTTATTCCTGTTGATCTCCGGCGTAAATTGACGAGGCATTCCTTCGCACCCTTCTTGCTCGCAGTCGTACCACAAGCAGTCTGAAAAACTGCAGTCCGCGTTGAGGTTGTCTTTCAAGAACCTGCAGCCTTTAAAGCTGCACCTCGCGAAGATGCAGCCGGCGAAAGCCGATCCAGAAAAAACACAGTTGCGGAACTCGACCTCAATGAACCTGGTCAAGTTAAACAGGCCCCAGTACCAAGACGAATCGCTGACCGTACAGGCGCTCAGGATGCCCTCGAACGCCTTACCTTCCAGTTCGATACCGGAAAAGGTGCAGTACCGAAACACGTCCTCTTCCCATCCTCGGGGAAGCTCGGACTTTCCGGTGAAATCGATGCTCTCGTGAAGGCCTGCCATGGAGGAAATGGTAGCCTCGTCGAGCCGCCCGACAGCCGCCGTTCGTGAGTATCCGCTCCTGGCCGGGACCGTCAGGTGGAGACCCACCTTGGCAGCAGACCCTGGCGGCCTCGTTGGATGCTTGTCACTCTGGCGGGGCAGCTTTCGAGACGTGATGTTCGGCAGAGTACGGACAAAACCCGCTGCCGATGAGAGCATGCTGCCATGCATTTCCTTCCTGTCCCAAGGTCGTTCCGCCCCCGCATGGGCTTAGTAGCGGTCCTGTTCTCGACATTCGTATTGACCGCCGTTCCCATGTCCAGTCAAGCCACCGAAGAGCCGGCGTATCGGGTCGTGCGCGAACTCCCGGACGTTGAGGTGCGGCAGTACGCCGCCTACGCGGTGGCCGAGGTCATCGTGCCCGGGCCGGCAGCTGAGGCCGGCAATCAGGCCTTCCCCATCCTGGCGGGCTACATCTTCGGCAAGAACAAGGGCGAGCGTAAGTTCGCCATGACCGCGCCCGTGACGCAGGCCGCCGCGCCGGTCAAGCTGGAAATGACCGCGCCGGTGACCCAGACATCCGCGCCCGGCGGCTTCCTGGTGCAGTTCGTCTTGCCCAAAGGCGTCACGGCGGCCACCGCACCGGAGCCTCTGGATGCACGCGTTCAACTTCGCGAGGTGCCGCCCACGCGGTTCGCCGTCATCCGTTACTCGGGTTTCTGGTCGGAGTCGAACTACAACGAGCATCTGGCCAAGTTGCAGGCGGCGCTGCGCGTGGCCGACCTCGCGTGGGACGGTGAGCCGGTGTACTCACGCTACAACGCGCCGTTCACGCCTTGGTTCATGCGCCGCAACGAGATCTGGCTGCGCTTGGCCGTGCAGCCTTGACCTGCCGCCCGCATGCTCGGGCCGATCCGAGCATCGCCTGCGCCTGGCCCGATGCGCCAGGCTGGCTCAGGACACGAGCGAGAAGGTGACGTAGCCGTCACCCTCCTCGGCCAGGTGCTTGATGCCTGATGTGCTGGCACTGATGGCAATGAACTTGAGCTGCCGCTCGGTTTCCTTGGCGTGCTTGGCAAGGTCCAACGCCGCAGCCAGCCTTTCGCTGGCGTGAGGCGCCAGATCGCCGTACTGGAGTTCGAGGTTCGCGCCGGCGGTCATGAGGGATTTCAGGAACGCGGGTTGGAGCGTGTTGCTGTGCATGCGATGTCTCCGTAGGTGTGGGGCAGCATAGTCCCGCAGGGTCGTCGCCGTGGCAGCGCTTTTGCAGGTCGGCGCGTCAGGCCGCGGGCGGCGCGCCGTCGTCGAGTTCGCGGGCCACGTCGGCGCTCAACTCGCCCGTGCCCGCATGACGCCGTTCGCGATCGTGGGCCTTGCCGAGTGCTGATTCGAGCGCCTTCGTCAGCTTCTCGGCGGCACCCGCGATGGCGACGTGCAGGCTTTCCGCCTGATGCTTGACCGCGATGTTCTTCAACCCGGCCACACGCGCCTCCAGCAGGCAGCGCATGTCGTCGGCGCCCGACTTCTCGCTGCCGTTGACGTCGCCCAGGTGGGCCTCGACGTGGGTCACCTGGCCCGCGAAGTGGCCCACGGCATCGCGGATCACGCCCTCGACGTGCTCGATCAGCTTCTCACGGCCTTCCACATGGTTGTCGGTCTCGACGTGCATCTGCATGGCATTCCCTTTCAGCGCACGGACATCGCACGGTCCGGGTGAGGGGCAAGCGTCGTGCCACCGTCTCCCGTCGCGCGGGGGAGCGGCGGCTCACGCCCTCATGCCGAAGCTCGTCAACGCGAAGCCGAGGCCGGCGCAGAGCCCGAGCAGCGGCAGCGCGCCCAGCTTGAAGCGGAACAGCGCCACGCCGGCAGCCTCTGCGATGAGGGTCGAGATCCAGTCGAAGCGCCCGGCCGGCCCGCCGAAGCTGATGAAGCCGAGCTTGAGCCAGAAGCGCAGGGCGGGCCTGGGCTGCGGGGGTGATTCGCCTCAGCTCATGCCCCGCGACAGGCCGTCATCCATTCAGTCGCCAAGTTGACTGCTTCGGCCACCTCTGCGGCTTTAAGGTTGCGGCTTGTTCGCTTGTCTCCTCCTCCCGCAAGGGTGGATTCAACCCTTCGAGCCGGTCCGCCGGCCGAAGGGTTTTTTTATGCGCGTGCCGCCGCGCTGCCCTTATTGCGCCTTCACCTTCAACCAGTTCAGGTTCCACTCCTTGCCGACGGACTTCAGGCGCAAGGTGTGGTTGCCGGCGGTCATGGCGAAGGTGGCGCTGGTCTGCGTGACCCAGGTCTGCCAGCCGCCGGTGTTGGGCACGGCCATGGCATCCACCGCCTTGACGCCGTCGATCCAGACTTCAAAGCCGGTGCTGCCGTTGGGGGTCGCCAGGCGGTAATCGATGCTGAAGTTGCCAGCGGTTGCCACGCGGATCTTGAACTCGATGTAGTCGTCCGGGTCGAAGTGGCCGACGTTCTGGCCACCACCGGTGTCGCTGGCGTTCTCGAGCTGGATGCCGCTCATGGCGGTGAAGGCTTCCGCTTCGAGGGTGGCGGGGACGACCACATACTGGATGGCCGTGCTGACCGGGTCGCTGTAATAGCTTTCGTTGGCCGCCGTGAGTGACGTCACCACGTAGTAGTAGGTGCTGCCACTGGCTGCGGTGCTGTCGGTGTAGCTGGCGGCGGCGACCTTCTCGGCGAGCTTGGCGTAGGTGCCGCCGGCGCTGGTGGCGCGGTACACGTTGTAGCCGGTGACCTTGGCATCCGTGCTGGCGTTCCAGGTGAGGGCGTTGCCGTTGCTGCCTTCGATGAGCTTCAGGTTGGCGGGGGCCGCCGGCAGCTGGAACACGTCGGGTGCGGTGCTGCTCGTCATCCATTGGGCCAGGCCCGAGTGGACCTCGTAGGCCTGCGTGGCGTAGCTCTTGAACAAGTTCTCGATTTCCATGACGGTGGCGGTCGTGAAATCCACCATGCCGTTCATGTCGATGACGTCCTTGCCTTGCACCGGTTCCTTGTCGAGCAGGTACATCTCGGCCCAGGTGTTGGCGCTGGCGTTGTCCTTGAAGACGCCGTTCAGCGCGTAGGTCTGCCCGCCCTGGAGCGTGATGGCCTGGTAGACGCCGCCGTTGATCTCGCCAGTCACGCCGTCGGGGCGGGTCACGCGCAGCACCGCGCCTTCGCTGCCGGTGGGCGTCTTGCCCGCGGCCGAGTAGCTGAAGTCCAGCCCCGGCTTGCCGCTGATGGTCAGCACGGTCCATCCTGCGTTCGAGCCGAAGCCGCCGTTGGTGACGACTTCCGTGTTGGTGGCGGTGTTGGTGATGCTGATCTTGTCGAAGGTCACGTCGGGGTTGCTGCCGCTGACCGCGCCGCTCTTGATGACGAAGTAGTAGGTCTTGGGGCCGGTGCCGCCCACCTTGATGGTGGGTGACTTGACCGCGCAGGCATTGGCAAAGCCGGCGTCCCAGCCGGCGCAGTCCCAGGTGCTGGCCTTGGCCACCATGCCGACGCCGGTGTCGGTATTGGCGTTGACGGCGTTGGTGACCATGCCCCACGTCCCCTTGCCCGAACCGCCCGCCGGGCTGACCAGCTTGTAGGCCCAGGAGGTCGACGCCCAGCCATAGTTGGCGTAGGTGTCGTAGGTGGCGCGGCCGATCTGGCCGCCCAGATCCAGGCCCGCACCTTGCCAGGGTTGGAACTCGCCCACGAGCAGCGGGATCTTCAGGTCGCTGACCTGCTTGTTGTAGGCGCACACCCCGCCGGTGCCCGTCGCGCCGCAGCGCAGCCAGTCGCGGTGGACCATGTAGGTTGAATCTCCCGGGCGATCACCGAACAGGCCGGGGTAGGGGTGGATCTCGAAGGCGACGTTGGTGAAGCCCTTGGCGGCCGGGCTGCCATAGGCGTCGATGCTGCCGTAGTGGCTGGGCAGCAGGACGATGTGTTTGTCGTCGATGGCGCGAATGGTTTTGTACAAGTCCTCGACGCGCGTCACCATGGCTTCGGCGGTGGAGCCCCAGGGTTCGTTGAGCGGGTCATAGGCCGCCACCGCCGGCTCATCCTTGTATTTGGTGGCGATCTGCTGCCACAGCCACTTGGTGCGCGCCTGTGCCTCGGTATCGGTCCAGTACTTGTTCTGGCCGGCGCAGCCGGTGTGGTCGTTGGGCGTCTGGCCGCCGTGGGCGCCGTGCAGGTCGAGGATCACGTAGATGCCGCGCTTCTTGGCCTGCGCGATGCTCCAGTCCAGGTACTTCCATGCATCGGCGCGCAGGGTCTTGGGCTTCTTCTCGTCTTCGATGACGCTCCACAAGATGGGCAAGCGGACGACGTTGAAGCCGAAGGCCTTCAGCTGGTCCCAATCCCGCTCGGTGATCCAGCTGTCACGGAAGAGCTTGATCAGCCGTTCCTTCTCGTCATAGCCGAAGCGCTCCGTCAGCTTGGCTTCGAGCGTGCACTGGTCGGTCACGCCGTTGCCGCCCTGACCCATCATCCAGAACTCCTGCACCAGCCAGTTGCCCAGGTTGGTGCCTTTGAGCAGCACCTGCTTGCCACTGGCATCCACCCAGCGGGTGCCGTCGGCCTTCAGCTGGGAGAGGCTGTCGGTGATGACGGGCGGGGTGGGGGGCGGTGGTGTCGGTGTTTCGGGTGCGCTGCCGCCGGACCCCCCGCCACAGCCAGCCAGCAGCGCCGCGCCCACCAGGCCGGCCACCCATGCGCCGCGCGCGGAACTTCCCCAGTGGGCGGCAGCGCCGCCCACGAACCATCGTTTAGCCACGTCTTGTCTCCGTCGTTGATATTGGAACCGGTTCCAAACAAGTATCTGAGAGAGGCTGATGGCTTGTCAACCATGCCCAGGGGAACCCGTTGCGAATGGCGACGTTGGCGGTCATTCCAGGTGAAGAAGCATGGAATCGATTCCATATCGCGCCGGCAATACCACTGCGGATGGCAAGCCGCAACGGCAGCCCGCGCGGCGTCGGCATTACAAGGAGGTACTCGCCTACGATTCGCCGCATGAGCCATACCCCCGACCCCCAACGCTACGAACGTCAGCCCTACCGCCGCAGCGGGCGCAGCGGGCTTTTGCTGCCCACGCTGTCGCTCGGCTTGTGGCACAACTTCGGTGATGTCGACCGCTTTGATACCGCACGCGAGATGGTGCTGGGCGCGTTCGACCGGGGCATCACGCATTTCGACCTGGCCAACAACTACGGCCCGCCGCCCGGCTCGGCCGAGCTGACGATGGGCCGGCTGCTGCGCGAAGAGCTGCACGCCCACCGCGACGAACTCATCATCTCCACCAAGGCCGGCTACCGCATGGGCCCGGGGCCTTACGGTGAGTGGGGGTCGCGCAAGTACATGCTCGCCAGCCTGGACGCGAGCCTGAAGCGGCTGGGCCTGCCCTACGTCGACATCTTCTATTCCCACCGCCCCGACCCGGACACCCCGCTGGAAGAGACGATGGGCGCGCTGGACCACGCGGTGCGCAGCGGGCGAGCGCTGTACGTTGGCGTCTCCAACTACTCGGTCGAGCAGACACGCGAGGCCAGCGCCATCCTGCGCCGGCTGGGCACGCCCTGCGTCATCCACCAGCCGCGCTACAGCATGCTGGACCGCTGGGTCGAAGGTGGCCTGCTTGAGACTCTGGCTGATGAAGGCATAGGTTGCATCGCGTTCTCGCCGTTGGCGCAGGGCCTGCTGACCGAGCGCTACCTTGCCTCGGCCATCCCCGCCGACTCGCGCGCCGCAAAGGGCGGCTTCCTCAAGCCTGCCGATGTCACTCCTGGCCGCGTGGCCGTGGTGCGCGCGCTCAAGGAACTGGCCGATTCACGCGGCCAGACGCTGCCGCAACTGGCGCTCACCTGGGTGCTGCGCCATCCCGGCATGACATCGGTGTTGGTCGGCGCCAGCCGGCTTGCGCAGATCGACGACGCGCTCGGTGCGGCGAATGGCGCGCCGCTGACGGACGACGAGCTGGCGAGGGTGGAAGCAGCGCTGGGGCTGGAGCAGCAGCCGGCTTGACACCATCTGCCTGCCTGCCGTCGCCGCCTGGCCATCATGGCGGGCTTCAAAAAAAAAGGGGCGCCAGCGGCGCCCCTTGTCTTTGGCAGATGCCGATCAGGCCGCAACCACGCGAACCATCTCCAGCACCTTGTTCGAGTAGCCCCACTCGTTGTCGTACCAGGACACCAGCTTGACGAAGGTGCTGTCCAGTGCGAGGCCGGCTTCGGCGTCGAAGATCGACGTGCGCGAGTCGCCACGGAAGTCGGTCGCGACGACCTTCTCGTCGGTGTAGCCCAGCACGCCCTTCAGCGCGCCCTCGCTCTGGGCCTTGAACTCGGCGCAGATCTCGGCGTAGCTGGCTTCGCTGTTCAGCTCCACGGTCAGGTCGACGACCGACACGTCGCTGGTGGGCACGCGGAAGGCCATGCCGGTCAGCTTCTTGTTCAGCTCGGGGATGACCTTGCCGACGGCCTTGGCGGCGCCGGTGCTGCTGGGGATGATGTTCTCCAGGATGCCGCGGCCGCCGCGCCAGTCCTTGTTGCTCGGGCCGTCCACGGTCTTTTGCGTGGCGGTGGCGGCGTGCACGGTCGTCATCAGGCCGCGCTTGATGCCCCACTTGTCGTTCAGCACCTTGGCCAGCGGGGCCAGGCAGTTGGTGGTGCACGAGGCGTTGGAGATGATGGCCTGGCCGGCGTAGGTGTTGTGGTTCACACCGAACACGAACATCGGGGTGTCGTCCTTCGACGGGGCCGAGAACACCACCTTCATGGCGCCCGCAGCCAGGTGCTTCTCGCCCGAAGCCTTGTCCAGGAACAGGCCGGTGGCTTCAACGACGATGTCGGCGCCGACTTCGTTCCACTTCAGATTGGCGGGATCACGCTCTTGGGTCAGGCGGATGGCCTTGCCATTGACGACCAGGGTGTTGCCGTCGACCGAGACTTCGCCGTCGAACTTGCCGTGCACGCTGTCGTACTTGAGCATGTAGGCCAGGTAATCAGGCTCGAGCAGGTCGTTGATGCCGACGACTTCCACGTCCTTGAAGTTGGCG
>Ga0187845_1000304_pt1 | contig 28619 bp, 23 predicted proteins | sample SpaLakP09_SKY_68_FD_134515 | JGI IMG/M metagenome (GOLD analysis project Ga0187845, IMG submission 134515) | Oligotrophic lake water microbial communities from Sparkling Lake, Wisconsin, USA - SP09_SKY_68 | ecosystem: Environmental > Aquatic > Freshwater > Lake | place: USA: Sparkling Lake... | reverse complement strand
CGGCCATGGCCGCGTCGAGCATGGGCGCGCCGGCGTACACGGCGTCGAGGTTGCCGCCGACCAGCATGCGCAGCAATTCCTTGTAGTCCTTGCCTTCGACGATGGTCGTGAACCGCTCCGCATGCAGGTTGCGCGCGATGGGCGAGCCCCGCAGCGTGCCCACGCGCAGCGTGCGCAGCTGAGCCAGGCTCAGTTGGCGACCGTTGGCGGGTGTGATCAGCACGTAGCGCACTTGCATCAGCGGTACCAGCCACTGGAAGCGCTGCTCGCGGTCCGGCGTGCGTGCCAGCGGGAAGACACCGATGCGGTTGCTCCGCTCGGTCAGTTGCACGGCTCGCGCCCAAGGGTAGTAAGTCACCTGCGTGGACCGGCCGATCTGCTGGGCCATCTGCAGCACCAGTTCATGGGCATACCCCTGAGCGCCGGTGGGCGAGCGCCAGGCAAACGGTGGCAGATCGCCGGCCACCCATTCCAGCTGCGTCGCCCGTTCCGCCACCTCATTGGCGTGATCGGCCCGGGCGGTCAGCGGCGCGAGTCCTGTCACGGACATCAGCATGTGGCGACGCAACATCATTGCTGGCAGGGCTTTCCTTGTCGCGGCAAGTTTAGCCATGCGCCGGCACGCGCCGTTGACGCTACATCGCCTTGAACAGATGAACGTAGGCCCGGCTGACCGGCAGCTCATTGGCCCGGCCGCGAATGCGCACGAACAGGCGGCTCTGCTCGTCGCGGCGCGTGCCGGCCAGGTGGTCGAGGTTGATGATGGTGGAGCGGTGCACCTGCCAGAAGCGTTCGGGGTCCAGCTGGCCGGCCAGCTCGAAGATGGGCGTGCGGATCAGGTGCTCGGTCGTCGCCGTCTGCACGATGGTGTACTTGTCGTCGGCGTGGAAGAACAGCACCTCGTCCACCGGCACCTGATGCATCAGCTCGCCCTGGGCGGCGCGGATGTAGCGCAGCCGGGCGGGCGCCGCAGCGGACGGCAGCAGGCGCTTCAGCGTGTCGGCCAGCGCGCCATCGCCTGCGGGCTGCGCCTGCTGCAGCCGCTCGACGCAGGCAGCCAGCCGTTCGGCCTTCAGCGGCTTGAGCAGGTAGTCGACGGCGCGGGCCTCGAAGGCGTCGACGGCGTACTGGTCGTAGGCCGTCACGAAGACGACGCGCGTCGCGCCTTCGATGCCCTGGGCCACCTCCAGCCCCGTCAGGCCGGGCATCTGGATGTCCAGGAAGGCAATGTCGGGCTCCAGCGCGGCGATGGCCTCGGCGGCCTCGATGCCGTGGGCGGCGGTTCTGACGATCTGCAGCTCCGGCCAGGCCTGGGCGAGCTGGGCCTTGAGGTACTGGGCCAGATGGGGTTCGTCGTCGGCAATCAGGGCGGTGGTCATGGCGTCACAGCGGCAAGGGAATGTTGATGCGCGAGCAGGTGCCACCGCCCTCACGCGGCAGCAGCGCCAGCATGGCGGCGGGACCCCAGCGGGCGGTCAGGCGCGCGCGGATGTTGTCCAGCGCCAGGCCGTTGCCGACGCGCCGCTTCGGCGCATCCAGCCCCTGGCCATCATCCTCGACGGCGATGCAGAGCTGACCTGCCTCGCGCCGGGCGCTGACGGTGACCGCGCCACCGCCGACCTTGGGCTCCAGCCCGTGGTGGATGGCGTTCTCCACCAGCGGCTGCACCAACAGCGGCGGCAACTCGAAGCCGGCGAGCTCGGCGGGAAGGTCCAGCCTCACCCGCAGCCGCTCGCCCATGCGCAGCTGCATCAGCCCGAGATAGGCCTCCAGCATGGCGAACTCCTGGGCCAGCGTCGTCGACTCGCCGCGCAGCTGGCCCAGGCTGGCACGGAGGTAGTCGGTGAATCGCTCCAGCATCAGCTTGGCCCGCTCGGGGTCGAAGTCGATGAGGCTTTGCACATTGGCCAGCGTGTTGAACAGGAAGTGGGGCTCGATCTGGCCCTGCAGCAGGCGCAGCTGCGACTCGGTGATGCGGGCCTGCAGCGCCTCCTGCTTCCAGCGGGCGCGGTAGCGCAGGCCGATGATGAAGGAGATGACCACCGAAATGACCAGGAACTCGGCCCAGAACGCCGGTTGGGACAGCGCCTTGTTCCAGTTCTGCGTCAGCCAGACATGGTCGACCACCGCGAGGCCGATGACGACGCCGATGGCCGAGCAGCCCACCGACACCGACGTGTAGAACAGCCCCGCGCGCCAGTCCCGCCAGCCCACGATCGTGTCCAGCCAGCGCTGCGGCGCGAACTTCTCGAAGCCGCGGAATACGAAGAAAAAGCAGGCCGTCACGCAGGCGCTGACGACCATGTGGCCCGGCACGTCGTGCACCCACCAGCGCGCCGTGCCGAGGCGCCCACCCTGCAGACCATGGATGACGGCGAAGAAGAAGCCGAAGAACAGCAGCCAGGCCAGGTAGATCAGCGCCCGTATGCGCAGCCGGTCGGGCCGGTGCTTCATCAGCAAGCGCTGGTGGCGCAGGGCCTGGGCGAATTCCTCTTTGAAAGTCATGGGGCGGGAGTGTAGGAAGGCCCGGCGAGCTGCCCTTCTGATTGAGCGACGGATCGACGGGCCGGGCGACGGATCGACAGACATGCTGGGTGCCTACAATCCGCCGCGATTTCAAAACCCAGTATTCGAGGGCATTTCATGCAGGTTCACGCTTCCATCTTCAAGGCCTATGACATCCGTGGCGTCGTCGGCCAGACCTTGAACGAGGAGCTCGCAGAGCACCTGGGTCGAGCTTTCGGTTCCGAGGCCAAGGCGCTCGGCGAGAAGGCCGTCGCCGTCGGCCGTGACGGCCGCCTGTCCGGTCCCGGCTTGGTGGCCGCCCTGGTGCGCGGCCTGCGCGCCACGGGGCTGGACGTCGTCGACATCGGCGCCGTGACGACGCCCATGCTCTATTACGTCGCCGCCACGCGCGGCGCGCACGGCTGCAGCTCCGGCATCATGGTCACGGGCAGCCACAACCCCAAGGACTACAACGGCTTCAAGATGGTGCTCAAGGGCGCCGCCGTCTACGGTGAGCAGATCCAGGGCCTGAAGCGCCGCATCGAAGCGGAGGACTACGCCAAGGGCCGCGGCCGGGTCGCCAAGATGGACATCGTGCCGGAGTACACCCACCGCGTCGTCAATGACTGCAAGCTGGCCCGGCCGATGAAGATCGTCGTCGACAGCGGCAACGGCATCCCGGGCGCCTCGGCACCGGCCATCCTGCGCGCTTTGGGCTGCGAGGTCATCGACATCTTCTCCAAGGTCGACGGCGACTTCCCCAACCATCACCCGGACCCGAGCCGCCCGGAGAACCTGGAAGACCTCAAGCGCATCGTCCACGCGACCGGCGCGGAGCTGGGACTGGCCTTCGACGGTGACGGCGACCGCCTGGGCATCGTCACCAAGGACGGCGAGATGATCATGCCGGACCGCCAGATCATGCTGATCGCCGCTGACATCCTGAAGCGAAACAAGGGCGCACAGATCATCTTCGACGTGAAGTGCACGCAGCGCCTGGCGCCGTGGATCAAGAAGCACGGCGGCAAGCCGCTGATGTGGATGACCGGCCACTCGCTGGCCAAGGCCAAGCTGAAGGAAACCGGCGCACCGCTGGCCGGCGAACTGTCGGGCCACATCTTCTTCAGCGAGCGCTGGTACGGCTTCGACGACGCGCTGTACACGGCCGGCCGCATGCTGGAGATCCTGTCCCGCGCCAAGGACCCGAGCGCCGTGCTGAAGGCCCTGCCCAACAGCTTCAACACGCCCGAGATCAACGTGCCCTGTGCCGAGGGCGAGCACCACGAAGTCGTCAAGCAACTCAAGGCGCTGGTCACGCTGGCCGACCTGCCGGGTGCGCTGGAGATCAACACCATCGACGGCATGCGCTTCGAATATGCCGACGGCTTCGGCCTGATCCGCCCGTCCAACACCACGCCGGTGCTGGTGCTGCGCTTCGAGGGCCACACGCCCGAGGCGCTGGAGCGCATCCAGCACGACGTGCTGGCACAGCTCAAGCGCGTGAAGCCGGACGCGACCTTCGCCGCCGGGCACTGAGCGGGCCATGGGTGACGTCGGCTTGTTCCTGGTGGCGTTAGTCTTCCTGCTGTTGTACGTCACCCCGGCGATATTGGCCATCGGCCATGTGCTGCGCCACAACCAGCCGCGCCTCTGGTTCGTGGTCTTCTTCTGCATGCCGCTGTTCGGGCCCATGCTCTACATGCTCTGGCCCAAGGGCAGCAAGTCACGGCCCCTTCCCGGTAGCAGGCTGCCGCATTGAGGCAGGCGGCCGCAGAGCCGCCCTTCATTCAACACAGGGAGAAACGACATGCCATTGATCGGCGGCCTGCACATCCTGATCGCGCTGCTGTGCGCGGTCCATGTCGTGCGCAGTGGCCAGCAGCTGTACTGGCTTTTCATCCTCTTCGCTTTCCCCTTGCTGGGCAGCCTGGTGTACTTCTTCGCCATCTACCTGCCCAACTCGCGGCTGGACCAAGGCGCCCGCAAGGCCGTGACCGCCGCAGCCCGGGCGATGGACCCGGGCCGCGACGTGCGTGAGGCGCGCGTTGTCTACGACGTGTCCCCGTCGGCCCAGAACCAGATGCGCCTGGCCGAAGCTCTGCTGAACGCCGGCGAGGCCAAGGAGGCGGCCGAGCTGTACGAGGGCGCGCTGAAGGGGCCGTTCGCCAACGACCCCGACCTGCGCTTCGGCGCCGTGCGCGCCTATGTGGAGTGCCAGCGCTTCGACGCGGCGCTGAGCCATCTGCAGGCGCTGAAGGCCGAGCGGCCCGAGTTCCGACCCGACCAGGTGCTGCTGCTGCTCGCGCGATGCTTTGCCGGCGCCGGCCGTCAGGCCGAGGCCCGTGAGAGCTTCGAGGCAGCGGTGCGCCAGCACGGCAGCTTCGAGGCCCACGCCGAGTTTTCGATCTGGGCGCTGGCCACCGGCGACGCTGCCACGGCCGCCCGCCTGCAGACCGAGATCGACCGGCAGGTCCAGCTCTGGACGCCGGCCAGCCGGCATCTGAACGAGCCGGTCATGCGTCGCCTGAAAGCGGCGCACGATCTTGCGCGCAAGGGTGACTGATGCCTGAAGGCCTCGCGCTGGCCCTCTACGCGGCCGCGCTGCGGTTGCTGACGCCCTTCTACCTGCTGCGGCTGTGGCGGCGCGGCGCCAGGGAGCCGCTTTATCGGCATGCACTGGCCGAGCGGCTCGGTTTCGTTTCCGGCTCGACGGCACCGGGGCGCTTGTGGGTGCATGCCGTCTCGCTGGGCGAGACCCGGGCCGCCAGCGCACTGATCAGTGCTTTGCGCGAGCGGGACCCATCGCTGCGCTTCTTGCTGACCCATTCGACGGCGACGGGCCGCGAAGCCGGCCAGCCGCTGCTGAAAGACGGCGACGCGCAGGCCTGGCTGCCCTACGACACGCCCGGCGCCGTGCGCCGCTTCCTGCGCCACTGGCAGCCCCGCCTGGGCGTGCTGATGGAGACCGAGGTCTGGCCCACGCTGCAGCGCGAGGCCGAACGCGCTGCGGTGCCCATGGTGCTGGCCAATGCCCGCTTGTCCGAGAGAAGCCTGCGCCAGGGGCAGCGCTTCGCATCCCTGATGCGCCCCGCCGCGCGCCGCATGACGCTGGCGCTGGCGCAGACCGAGGCCGATGCCCAGCGCATCCGCGCGATAGGTACGACGCGCGTCGAATTGGCCGGCAACCTCAAGTACGACATCGCCGTCGACCCGGCACTAATCGCACGCGGCCACGCCTGGGCCGCTCTTCTCGGCAGGCCGGTGCTGATGCTGGCCGTCAGCCGCGAAGGCGAGGAGGCCGCGCTGCTGGCCGAATGGGTGAAGGTCCCCTCCCCTCGCCCGCTGCTGGCCATCGTGCCGCGCCACCCGCAGCGCTTCGACGAGATCGCCGGGCTGATCGAAGGCGCCGGCTTCAAGCTCGCCCGCCGCAGCGGCTGGGCAGACCAGCCGCCGGCCGACGCGCTGCAAGCCGACGTCTGGCTGGGCGACTCGATGCGCGAGATGCCGCTGTACTACGGCCTCGCCAGCGTTGCCTTGCTGGGCGGCAGCTTCGAGCCGCTGGGCGGTCAGAACCTCATCGAGGCGGCCGCCTGTGGCTGCCCGGTGCTGGCGGGGCCGCACACCTTCAACTTCGCCGAGGCGACCGAGTTGGCGCTGGCGGCGGGCGCGGCCGAACGCTGCGCGTCGCTAGCAGAGGCGGTCTCGCGCGGACTGGGTTTGTGCGCCGACACCGCTGCGCGAGACGTGATGAGCGCCAACGCCCTCGCCTTCTCAGCCGCCCACCGCGGCGCAGCGCTACGAATGGCGAAAGCTCTGCAGGCGTTCATAGGTTGAAGCAGATATCAGGCAGTCATGCCGGCCTGAACTCATAGGAAAGCCCGGGGCTTGGCAACCCCAAAGCGCTATGCGCTTGGAGAGCTGCTGAGGCCACGTCGCAAAGTACGGCCGTGTCGCCGCTTGCGCACGAATCGAAAGGTGGCGAGACAGTGACCAACGACTCAAGAAGATTGGTCGCCAATCTGAAGACCCGCCCCTTGTGACCGAAGAGGTAAACGACTTCGAAGGGTGAGCGAGAGCGGTCTTCGATCATGCATTGGACTGAGACGAGGAAACTGTTCGCGTGCGCATCAACGACCCAGCGGACGCCTTCCCTCAAATCACGCGTCGTGATGAAGAGATCGACGCATTCTGATTTCCACTCTGGCGCGAGGGCTCGAATTCGTTCGACGTCATCGAATGTCAGTTGGTGGATTGCGAAAGCCATCGGGCTCGAGGGCGCCATGGGGACGACCTCGTGCTACGAGTAGATCAACCTCCAGCAGCCCAGCCCCCACCCAACGCTTTCACCAACTGCGCCGTTGCCGCCCACTGCGCGCCGCGCAACTGTGCCAGCGCGCGCTCGGTCGCCAGCGGCGTGCGCTCGGCTTCGGTCACGTCGAGGTAGCTGACGGCGCCCTGGTCGTAGCGGCTCCTGGCCACCGTCAGTGCCTGGCTGGCCGAGCTCAAGGTGCGGTTCTGGGCGTCCACCGTGGCGGCGCGACCCTGCAACTCGGCCAGCGCGTCGTCCACCTCGCGCAGCGCCTGCAGCATGCGGCCACGGAAGGCGGCGAGCGCCTCGTCGACCTGGGCCTTGCTCGACGCCAGGTTGGCCTTGTTGCGGCCACCTTCAAACAGCGGCAGCGAGACGCTGGGCCCGACGTTGTAAAGCCGCGCCGGTGCCGAGATCAGCGAGCCGAGGTCTTCGCTGGAATAGCCGAAGCTGCCGGTCAGCTTGATGGACGGGTAGAAGGCTGCTTCGGCAATGCCGACCTGGGCCGTGGCGGCGTGCAACTGGGCCAGGCTCTGGGCCAGGTCGGGGCGGCGTTGCAGCAGCTCGGATGGCAGGCCCGCCCGGATTTGCGGCGGCGCCGCCATCGGCGCAGCCCGCAGCCTCAGCTCGGCGGCGGCCTGGCCCGTCAGTGCGGCGATCTGGTTCAGCAACAGGGCCTGGCGGCGCGGCAGGTCGGTGACGTCGGCGTCGGCCGCTGCAAGCTCGGCGCGCACGCGTTCCAGGTCTTGTGTCGTCGACGAGCCGGCGTCGAAGCGTGTCTGCGCCACCTTGAACGCCTTGGCGCGGCTGTCGCGCAGGCGTTGCAGCGCAGCGGCTTCGTCGGCCAGCGCGCGCCACTGCCAGTAGGCGTTGGCGACGTCGGCCGTCAACGCGACGCGGGCCGCAGCAGCGTCCAGCGTGGAGGCGTCGAGCTGAGCCTGGGCCGACTCGCTCTGGCGCTTGACGCGGCCCCACAGGTCCAGCTCCCAGCCGATGCTGGCCGAGAGACCGAAGGTCTCGCCTTCGAAGGTGACGGGGTGACCGTTCAGGACCGGCGTTGTCGTCGCCTTGGCCGAGGTGCGCAGGCCGCCAGCATTGGCGCCGAGGTCGATGCGCGGCAGGTGATCGGCCTTCGTCGCACCGAACACGGCCCGGGCGCGTTCGACTCGCGCAGCGGCAGCGGCCAGCGTCGGGCTGGCCTGCAGCGCCTGGGCTTCCAGTGCGTTGAGCTGAGCGTCGCCGAACATCAGCCACCAGTCGCGCTGCAGCTCGGCACCGGCCACGGGCGCGGCGGCGCGGTAGGTAGCAGGCGCGTTGGCAGCGGGCGCCTGGTAGTTGGGCCCCAGCGTCGTGCAGGCGGCGAGAGAAGCTGTCAACAGCAGCGACAGCGAAAACTTTGCATTCATCTCAATCTCCAAACCAGAGTGCATGGCCAAGCGGCAGCCGTGGAACCGGCTTTGCCGGGCCACTGGCTGCGCCCCCTTGAGGGGGAGCGCGAAGCGCAACGGGGGTAGGCCATCAATGTGCGGCTTCGGCGGCGCCAGCGCCACCGAGCACTTTCTTGCTCATCCAGACGATGACGACGCAGCTGAGCAGCGCGATGCCCAGGATCAGGAAGGCGTCGTTGTAGGCCATGACGAAGCTGTCGCGGCGCACGACGTTGTCCAGGGCTTTCATGGCCATGTCCTGCGCCGTGGCCAGGTCGAAGCCCTTGGCCGCGAAGTTCTGCGCCAACGCATCCAGCCTGGCTTGCGTGGCCGGCTCGTAGAGGCTGACGGACTCGCCGATGCGGGCGCTGTGCAGGTGCTCGCGGTTGGTCAGCGGCGTGGCCAGCATGGCGATGCCGACCGAGCCGCCCAGGTTGCGCATCATGTTGAACATGCCCGAGGCGCTGGGCAGCAGTTGCGGCGAGATGCCGCTGACGGCGAAGTTGGTCAGCGTGATCATGATCAGCGGCTGGCCCAGCGCGCGGACGATCTGCGCGGCGATCAGCTCCGGGCCTGCCGTGTCGGCGCTCATGTGCGTGTTCATGAAGCACGACAGCGCAAACAGCCCCAGCCCCACACTCATCATCACGCGGTTGTCCAGCTTGGTGGAGAGCTTGGCCGCGAACGGCATGATGAACAGCTGCGGCAGGCCCATCCACATGATGACCAGGCCGATCTGCATGGGCGTGTACTGCGCGATCTGCCCCAGGTACAGCGGCAGGATGAAGGCCGAACCGTAGAGGCCCATGCCCGTGGTGAAGGCGATGACGCCGGCGATCAGGAAGCTGGGGCGGCCCAGGATGTGCAGGTCGATGAAGGTGTTCTTGCGCGTCAGGCCGCGCCAGGCCCAGCCGTAGATGCCGCCCACCGCCAGTACGGCCGTGGTGATGATGAACGGGCTCTGGAACCAGTCCTTGGCATTGCCCTCCTCCAGCATGGCCGTGAGCGACCCCAGGCCGATGGCCATGCAGGCGATGCCGAACCAGTCGACGTCGCGCAGCAGCTTCAAGTTCATCGGCTCCTTGTCCAGGCCTATGCCCACGCCCAGCACCAGCAGGATGCCGGGCACCCAGTTGATGTAGAAGATGCTGGGCCAGCCGTACAGCTCGGTGAGGTAGCCGCCGACCGTCGGGCCCAAGGTGGGTGCCAGCGTCGCCGTCATGCCGAACAGGGCCAGGCCGATGGGGCGCTTGTTCATCGGCAGCTTGCGCGTGACCAGCGTCATCGCCATCGGGATCATCACGCCGCCCGTGAAGCCCTGGGCCGCGCGGAAGGCGATCATCGATTCCAGGCTCCAGGCCATGCCGCACAGCGTGCTGAAGACCAGGAACAGCACCACGTTGACGATCAGGTAGCGGCGCGTGGAGAACACCATCGACAGGAAGCCCGCCAGCGGGATGACGACGATTTCGGCGACGAGGTAGGCGCTGGAGATCCAGGAGCCCTCTTCCTGCGTGGCCGACAGCGCGCCGAGGATGTCGCGCAGCGAGGAGTTGGTGATGGCGATGTCCAGCACCGCCATGAAGGCGCCCAGCAGCCCGGCCAGCACAGCCAGCCAGGTGCGGCCGCTGACCTTCTGGTCGGGCGGCGGGGGTAGGTAGTTCTCGTTGCCCATGGCGGATTCAGCCCGCGATTTCGACTTCCACTTGCACCGAGAGGCCCGGCACGATGCGCGTTGCGGCCTCGCCCAGGGCCTTGAGGCTCTCAGGCTCGAAGACGACCTTGACCGGGACGCGCTGGACGATCTTGGTGAAGTTGCCGGTCGCGTTGTCCGGTGGCAGCAGCGCGAAGCTGGCGCCCGAGGCAGGCGCGAAGCTGTCGACATGGCCCAGCAGCTCCTGGCCAGGGAAGGCGTCGATGTGCACATGCACCTTCTGGCCGGGCTTCATCCGGGCGAGCTGCGTCTCCTTGAAGTTGGCGACGATCCAGACCTCGGGCTCGACGATGGCGGCGAGTTGCTGGCCGGCCTGCACGCGCTGACCCACTTCCACCGTGCGCTTGCCGATGCGTCCGTCACTGGAGGCCTTCAGCTCCACGTAGCCGAGCTGGTTCTGCGCATCCTTGAGCTGGGCCTGGGTGGCGCTCTTCTGGGCGTTGGCCGACTGGCGGGCGCTCTCGGCAGCCACGATGGCCTCCTTGGCGGCAGAGGCGCCGGCCTTGCGGGCGCTCAGGTCGGCGCGGGCCACGTCACGCGCAGCGAGCGCTGCATCGAGTTCTTGCTTGGACGTGGCGCGCAGCTCCGCGCCGAACAGCGCCTGGCTGCGCTTGGCGTCCAATTCGGTGCGGGCCAGCACGCTCTCGGCCTGGGCGACCTGCGAGTTCGTCACGGCCGCCTGGGCCTTGGCCTGCGCGATCTGCGCGGCGCTGGTGGCGATGGCCGCGTCGGCCTGGGCGATCTGGGCCTTCAGGCGCTCGATCTGCACGGCAGCGTCGGCCGGGTCCAGACGCAGCAGCACGTCGCCGGCCTTGACGACCGCGTTGTCCTGCATCCGCATCTCGGTGACGACACCGGCCACGCGCGTGGCGACGGGGTGAATACGCCCGGCGACATAGGCGTTCTCGGTCTCCACCAGATGCTGCGCGCGCCACCACATGCGGCCACCCAGGGCTATGCCGCCGATCAGCAGCAGCGCGCCGACGAGGAGCAGCGGCACGGGCGGGCCCTTCTTGGCGGGCTTGGGCGCGGTGGTGTTTTCTTGCGGTGCGTTCATGACAGGTTTCCTTCTTATTGCTTGGCTTGTCTGGGGCTCAGGCGGCCCATGCCGCCCGACTGAAATCGCTGCAGCGCGGCCACGACCTGGCCCTCGTCGCTCATGACGAAGGGGCCGTGGCGCACGACGGGCTCGTGAAGCGGCCGGCCGCAGAAGCAGGCCAGGCGCAGGGCCTCGTCTGCTGCGATGCGGGCGCTGCTGCCCAGGGGCAGGCTGAGGGCGCGGCCGGTGGACAGCGGCAGCTCATCGGTGCGGCCGCTGCCGTGGATGACGATGGCAAAGCCTTGTTCGCCCGCAGGCAGCGAGAAGTCGAAGCAGGCACCGGCCTCGACGTCGACCAGCACCAGCGACGTCGACCATGGCAGGTCGAGCGCGGTGTCGGCGCCGAAGACCTGAACGGCCCGCCAGCCCTCGCCGACACGGCGCGGCATCTGCTCGGGTGACAGGCGCATCACTGTCGGCGCGCGCAGCTTCTGGTCAGCCGGCAGGTTGACGAAGATCTGCAGGCCGTGCGCCTCGCGGCCCGGCTCGGCGGGGAACTCATCGTGCATGACGCCACGACCGGCCAGCGTCCAGTGCAGGCCGCCGGGCTCGATGGCGTGCTCGCCACCCAGCGAGTCGCGACTGACCATGCCGGTGGCCGAGTCGTCGAACAGATAGGTCACCGCCGAGAAGCCGGCATGCGGATGCGGCGCGAAGGCCGGCTCGCTCATGCGGAAGTGGTCGACCATGATGAAGGGGTCGAGCAGCAGCATCGGCTCACGCCAGCCTTCGGCCTGGAAGCCTGCGCCGATGCGGTGCCTTTGGGGCTGCAGGAGATGGATGCTTGACATGATGGGGCGGACTGTAGAGAGTTCCATTTCCGGTGAATAGCCGCAAAACTCAAACGCACCGTTCCGGAAACGAAACGAGACAAATCGACAAGAAGGCCGACATGAAGATCGACGACCTCCTGCTGCTGGCCCAGGTTCACAAGGCCGGATCGCTCTCCGAGGCGGCCCGCCAGCTGGACCTGCCCAAGGCCACATTGAGCCGACGCCTGACGGCACTGGAAACCTCGGTGGGCGCGCGCCTCTTCGTGCCCGGCGCCAGCCGGCTCACGCTGACCGAGCTGGGCGAGCAGCTCGCCGAGCGCGCCGCGCGGCACGACGACGACATCGCCGAGACGCGCCAATGGCTGGCGTCCCGAGAGGCCACGCCGCAGGGGCGGCTGCGCGTGGCGGTGCCGGCCGAGTTCGCGATGCTGGTTTTGGCCGAGAGCTTTGCGCGCTTCGTGCGTCGCTACCCCAGGGTGGAGCTGGAGGTCGACACGACGCCGCGCCGCGTCGACCTCTTCAACGAGCCCTACGACGTGGCCGTGCGCATGGGCCCGGTGGACGAGCCCGACCTGATCGCCCGGCAATACATGCTGCTGGAGCGCGGCCTTTACGCCAGCCCCGTCTACCTGCAGGCCCGCCCCGCGCCGCAGACGCCGGCCGACCTGGCCGACCACGACTTCGTCGTGCTGAGCCAGGGCAAGGGCATGTATCGGAGGCTGCAGAACGGCCGGCAGACGGTGGACGTTGAAGTGCGCGGCCCGCTGGAGGCCAATTCCATCGGGCTGGTGCTGTCACTGGCGCGCGCCGGGGGCGGTATCGGGAGCTTTCCGTTCGGCATGGTCGCATCGGACATCGCAGCCGGCACGCTGGTGCCCGTGCTGCCGGAGTGGCGCTACGAACCGCTGCCCGTGCACCTGCTGACGGCCAGCCGCCGCCTGATGCCGGCCAAGACCCGCGCCTTCATCGACCACCTGTTCGAGACCAAGCCGGAGTGGGCCAGGCCCGGATTGCTTCCACCGCTGCCCAGCACAGCGACCCGCGACCGGGGCGGCTGAGAGGCGCCGCTCAACCTCTCAGGGGCCCAGCCGCTTCCAGAGCTGGATGCTCTTGTCCACCCAGCCGTTCATCAAGCCCTGGCGCGCCAGCGTGTACATCGCGCGGGCGAGCCGGCCGCGCAGCTCCGGCGTGTTGCAGGCCGAGCGGTGCGAAAGCGTCAGGTACAGCGGCTCGGTGGCCACGGCGACCTGCAGCGGCTTGATGCCCTCGATGTTCAACCGCGCCTGGTAGGCAGCGGCCGGGCTGTCCTCGTAGACCAGATAGTCGACGCGCAAGCGTTGCAGCATCTGCAGTGCCTGCTCCAGGCTCGCCACCTGGGAGATGTTCAGTTTGTCGCGGGCGTAGCGGTCGAAGTCCTCGCCGAAGCTGTTGCCGATGACGGTGACCCCCTGCAGCGCCGCCAGGTCACTCCAGCGCCGGTAGTCGAGGCGGCTGCCGTCACGCACCAGCACCACCGAACGCGTCTCGCGGAACGCCGGGTAGAAGTAGTCCATGTACTCGGTGCGCGCCATCGTCAGGAAGGCGCCAGCGATCAGGTCGATGCGGCCGGCGCGCATCTCCTCCTGCACACGGCCCCAGGGGCCCACGTAGCGCGATTCGATCGGCAGTCCCAGTTCCTTGGACAGCCAGGCCAGCATGTCCGCATTGGCGCCGACCAGGCGGTTCTCGTTCTCGGCGCTGCGCCACAGATAGGGCGGGTACTGCGGATTGCCTGAAGCCACCAGTTGCCGGCAGGCGGCCGGCGGCGTCTGGACCTGGGCCCATGCATACACCGGCAGAAGGAGCGCGAGCACCAGGGGCCAGCGTGACCGGCGGATGGGTGGCATCTTCATCGTCGGCGGCTCCTGGTGATGGTGACTCAGCCCTGATCCTGGAGCAACGTGCGCAGCCCCGCTTCGTCCAGCACGGTAACACCCAGCGTGCGCGCCTTCTCCAACTTGCTGCCGGCCTCTTCGCCAGCGATGACGTAGCTGGTCTTCTTGGACACCGAGCCGCTGACTTTGCCACCGGCTTCTTCGATCAGCGCCTGGGCCTCGTCGCGGGAAAGCGTGGGGAGCGTGCCGGTCAGCACCAGCGTCTTGCCCAACAGCGGGCGCGGCCGGTCGTCGGCCTCACCGGCGCTTTCCTTCGGCTGCACGCCGGCTGCCAGCAACTGCTCGACCACCTCGACGTTGTGCGACTGGGCAAAGAAGGTGTGGATGCTGGCAGCGACGATGGGGCCGACGTCCGGCACTTCCAGCAACTGGTCGACGCTGGCGTGCGTCAGCTTGTCAAGCGTGCCGAAGTGCCGCGCCAGGTCCTTGGCCGTGGTCTCGCCAACCTGGCGGATGCCCAGCGAGAACAGGAAGCGCGCCAGCGTCGGCGACTTGCTCTTCTCCAGCGCGTCGACGATGTTCTGCGCGCTCTTCTCGGCCATACGGTCCAGCGCCGCGAGCTTGGCCACGCCCAGCTTGTAGAGGCCCGGCAGGCTCAGCACGATGCCGGCGTCGACGAGCTGCTCTACCAGCTTGTCGCCCAGGCCCTCGATGTCCATCGCGCGGCGGCCGGCGAAGTGCAGCATGGCCTGCTTGCGCTGCGCCGGGCAGAACACGCCGCCGGTGCAGCGGTAATCCATGCCGCCACGCTCGCGCGCCGCTTCGCTCTTGCAGATCGGGCATTCGCGCGGCATATGGAAGTTGGGCACATAGCTGGCGCGGTCACCGGGCACGCGACCCACCACTTCCGGGATCACGTCGCCTGCGCGGCGGATGATGACCTTGTCGCCAACACGCACGCCCTTGCGGCGCATCTCGAAGACGTTGTGCAGCGTCGCGTTGCTGACCGTCGTGCCGCCGACGAACACCGGGTCCAGGCGCGCCACCGGCGTCAGCTTGCCGGTGCGGCCCACCTGCACGTCGATGGCCAGCAGCGTCGTCACCTGCTCCTGCGCGGGGTACTTGTGCGCCACGGCCCAGCGCGGCTCGCGGGTCTTGAAGCCCAGCCTGGCCTGCAGCTCGCGCGAGTTGACCTTGTAGACGATGCCGTCGATGTCGAAGGGCAGTGCATCGCGCTTGATCGCCATCGCGTGATGAAACTGAACCAGGCCACTCGGGCCGTAAGCCACGACGCGGTCGCCATTGACGGGCAGGCCGAAGGCGGCGAGCGCGTCCAGCAGCGCGGCGTGCGTCGCCGGGACGTCCCATCCCTGCACCTCGCCCAGACCGTATGCGTAGAAGCACAACGGCCGCTGGCGCACGAGGGCCGGATCGAGCTGGCGGATGGCGCCGGCCGCCGTGTTGCGCGGGTTCACGAAGGTCTTCTCGCCGCGCTCGCGCTGGCGCTCGTTGAGCTTCTCGAAGTCGTCGCGGCGCATGTAGACCTCGCCGCGAACCTCCAGCACGGCCGGTGCCTCGCCCTTCAGCCGCAGCGGAATCTGGCCGATGGTGCGCACGTTCTGCGTGACGTCCTCGCCCGTCTCGCCATCGCCTCGCGTTGCGGCCTGCACGAGCACGCCTTGCTCGTAGCGCAGGCTCATCGCCAGGCCGTCGAACTTCAACTCGGCGGCGTACTCGACCGGCCCGTCCAGTTCCCCCAGGCCCAGCTCCCGTCGCACGCGAGCATCGAAGGCGATGGCACCGCCCTCGGTGGTGTCGGTCTCGGTCGTGATCGACAGCATGGGCACCACATGCCGCACCGGCGTCAGGCCGGGCAACACCTTGCCGATGACGCGCTGCGTCGGCGAATCCGGTGTCAGCAGGTGGGGGTGCGCAGCCTCGATGGCTTGCAGCTCGGCGAACAGCTTGTCGTACTCGGCGTCCGGCAGCTCGGGCGCATCGAGCACGTAGTACAGGTGGGCGTGGTGGTTCAGCTGGGCGCGCAGCTCGGCGGCGCGCTGGGCGGGTGCGTCGGTCATGGCGCCATTGTCGTGGCCGCCCGGCGCCACGGCCGGCGCGCAACAACCGTCAGTCGGCGAAGCGCTCGCGGATCTCCCGGCGAGCGTCATCAGCGCTCAGCAGCGCCTCGACGCAGGCGTCATCGATGAGCCCACGCGCGGCCTGGCTGCGCAGCTCCTCGGCGCAGCGGCCCTCGTCCCAGGGGCCCTTGTAGGGCCGGGCGGAGGACAAGGCGTCGTACATGTCGGCCACGGCCACGATGCGGGCCGGCACCGGGATGTCGGCCAGCTTGAGCCCCCGTGGGTAACCGCTGCCGTCTCCGCGCTCGTGGTGGCCGGCAACCACGTCGCGCATGATGGTGGCGGCCGCATCGCCCTGCAGGCCGAGGTCGCTAACGATGTGGTCGATGAGCTCCTCGCCGATGCGCACATGCTGCTGCATTTGCTTCCATTCGTCAGCGTCCAGCTTGCCGGGCTTGAGCAGGATGGCGTCGGGGATGCCGACCTTGCCGATGTCATGCAGCGGCGCGAAGAGGTGCAGGTACTCGACGACCTCGTCGCTGAGGTCGTAGCGCTCGGCCACGCCGCGCGCGATGAGCCTGGAGTACCTCGCGATGCGCTCCAGGTGCCGGCCGGTCTCTACGTCCCGGATGCGCGCCAGGCCCGTGGCGATGTCCACCGCGCCTATCAGGTGACGCACGGCCGACAGGCGCAGCACGTAGAGCTGCGCAATGATGTCGGCAAACTGGTCCAGCACCCCGCGAACCGGCGCTGTAAAGGCGGCGCGCTCGGTCGAGTCGAAGAACAGAAAGGCTGACAGCTCCGTGCCGCGGAAAATGGGCAGCGTGTAGCTGCTGCAGTACTGGTGCGACTTGAGCCAATCGGTGTGGACGCTGGCGCTGCGGAAGGTTTCGGGGATGTCGTCGACCACGCGCGGCAGCCGCGTCTGGCGCATTGCCATCAGCGACGGCACACTCGCCAGCGTCGCCTCGTGCCGCTTCAGCGTTGGGCCACCCTTGTTGCTGCTGGCAAAGGTCTTCAGCAGGTCGGTGTCGGGGTCGTACAGCGCCAGGGCGATGCGTCCTACGAAAGGAAAGCGCGTCAGCAGGATGCCGTGCAGGCTCTGGGTGCGTTCGCCGAGGCCCGATTTCTCGATCTCGGCCCGGTTCAGCACCTGTTCCGAAGTTCGCATGAGGCCCCCCTATCGACGCACTCCCGGCCATGGTAGGCCCGCAAGCGCAGACCTGGGGCGAGCCACTGACCGCCACCGATGTCGATACGACAGCCGTGCGTTAATTCTTCCCGGCTGGGCCGGCAGAACCCTACAGGCAAGCCTCAGGTGAGCCACGACGGCGATGTGCGCTGCCCCTCAGTGAGGGCAACAGGCGTCCATCCATGGCAGGCGAGAGCCCGTGCGTTGACGCCACCTTCAAGCCCGGGCGGCGGGCGCCATTGCCGTGATCATCACCTGGTCGGCGCGGTAGCTGTCCACGTCCACCACCTCGAGGCGCCAGCCTTCCCACTCGACGACATCGGTGAGCCTTGGGATGCGGCGCAGCATGAGCATCAGAAAGCCGGCCAGCGTGTCGTAGGTGCCGGCATGCAGCCAGCCCTGCTCACCGCAAGCGCCGGGTGACCTGCGTTGCAAGGCCCTCGTAGACCGCTTTGATGAGCCGGTTGCTGGCGATTTCCCGGTGGGTGTTCAGCCGCAGCGGCAGGCGCGGCAGGGGCAGGCCGCCTTGGCATCGGCGCGCAGCGCAAACTGCGGCCGCCCGAGCGGCACACCGGCTTGCTTGAGCCACTGTGTCACGGTGTCCAGCTTGTCGTTGCCGAGCAGGCGGTGGCCGGCCAGATCCTCGATGGCCGCAGGCTCGCCGTGCTGATCGAGGTAAGCCTGGCTGGCGCAGGCCATGATGCGGAATTCGCCAAGCTTGCGGCTGACGATGTCTAGTTGCTCGGGCGGGCTGATCCAAGAGCCTATGTCGGCGTTGCGGCTCAGCAGGTCGGGCAGCAGCGTCGTCGCGATCATCTGCGTGGCGTACACGCGCACCGTGCCGGTCAACCCGCTCTTCCTGCGCACGCTGGGCGACACCTTGACGCTCCGATCCCTGGCAGACGGCAGCGATCACCGGCTCGCCCGGGTAGCCAGCCGCGACGGCAACACCTTCGGCCTGTGGCTGCCTGCGGGCGAGTACAAGATCCACAAGTGGCGCGACCACCTCATGCCGGCCTACCCGAACGTCTCGGTCACCGCGGTCCAGCTGACCGACATGGCCAGCATGGTGTCGGTGCCGGTGGGCGACAACCAGTTCGTGCTGCTGCCAGTGCGCAATGCCGAGACCGCCCGCAAGGCTGAGGCCGCAGTCGCCGAACTGCACGGCGGATGGCAGTCCACCCAGCCCAAGCCCTGGCTCTGGAGCGCGTGCCGCCGACGTTTCGACCGACGGAGGACGCCGAGAACCGGTTCGGCATCATCCAGTTGCTGCTCATGTTCCACGAGACCCAGGCCAACGCGGCGCCGGTGAACAAGCGCCTGCGCGCGACGGCGAATCTCGATGAGTTCATGGCTCTGGCCAAGGCCTCGACGCCACCGCAGACGCCCAAGGCCGTCAGCGACAGCCAGGGCAACAGCTGCTGCGGTGCCGCGCTGGGACAGGTGCGGGTGCGCGATGCCAACGGCCGCTGGCGGGCGCTTGCCACGGGCAGCCTGCACAACGTCACCGCCGTGGCGGCCTGGGACGACCGGCTGCTGGCCAGCTTCGAGAACGGCTGGGGCCGCCAGAGCACCGACGGTGGCCTGACTTGGACACCGGCAGCCTCGCTGGAGCGCGGCGTGCCGGTCCAAGCTGTGGCGCCTGGACGCCCGGGACATGCAGTGGCGCGCCCTCGGCCCCGACACCGACATCCACGGCTTCCAGATCTCGCCGGCCACCGGCACGCTGGCCGCCTATCGCATCAAGGGCGCTTTCTCCAAGCTCTTCATGTCTCGTGATCTGGGCGGCAGCTGGACCCAGCGGGACACCCCGCCCTACGTCATCCTGGACATCAGGTTCAACGAAGCCGCCGAAGGCCTGGCAACCCGCTGGAACACGGGCACCCTCTCGGGCGTCATCGAACTCTTCCAGTAAGACGGGGCCAAGGACAGCTGGGCCAAGTTCGCCGACGCGCCCGTGGGCTGCAAGCTCAGCTGCCCGATGCCTCGAGCACCGCACGGTTCTGCGTGACCCGCGGCGGCGACATCCTGGCTTACGCGGGCGACACCTGGAAGGCCGAGTTCGCGGTCGACTGACGATGCCCGACGCGCCACTCAGCTCCGCACCAACCTAGGCATCCTGTTGTGAAATTACATTGACAACCATCACCCGGAGACCGAAAAAGAAGCTGTTTAATAGGGGCGTAGTGCCACGTAACTGGATGAAGTGACGCGCGTACGTAGTTTTACTACGCATAACAGGGGCACACCTGCATAGAGTTGCGTCACTTTCCAGCCTTCTGGAAAGGCGGCCAGGGCAAGCAGTCGATTGGCCGAAACCCAGTCGCCCCAGTTGAGGGCGGCGGTCAATCCACCGGAGACATCCATGCCCTTGCACCAGCCTTCGAGCCGCCGGCTCGCCCTCGTGGCCGCCCTCGCCTGCGCGTTCGCCGCTTCCTCGCCCGCCGCCGCCCAGGCGCTCAACCCCAAGTCGACGTCCGTGCAGATGTTCGAGTGGGCCTGGCCCGACATCGCCACTGAATGCACGCAGTGGCTCGGCCCCAAGGGCTTCGGCGGTGTGCAGATCTCGCCGCCCGGCGCCTCCAAGAACGCCAACGGCTGGTGGGGTGTCTACCAGCCCGTCAACTACGCCAACCTGACCAGCCGCATGGGCACACCGGCGCAGCTGCAGTCCATGGTCAACGCCTGCCACACGGCCGGCGTGCGCGTCTACGCGGACATCGTCGTCAACCAGATGGCCGACGGCAGCGGCACCGCCACCGACGGCTCGACCTGGAACGCCGCGACGCTGAGCTATCCCTTCTTCAGCGCCAACGATTTTCACGCCAACTGCAACATCAACCCGGCCGACTACAACTCCCCCGCCGGCCGCAGCAACGTGCAGAACTGCCGCCTCGGCGGCCTGCCCGACCTGGCCACCGAGAGCAGCTACGTCAAGGGCCAGATCGTCAACTACCTGAAGTCGCTGCTGGCGCTGGGCTTCGACGGGTTCCGCATCGACGCCGCCAAGCACATGCCGGCCAGCGCGTGGGTGGAGATCATGAACACCGTCAAGGCCAGCTACCCGACGACGCTCAAGGGCGAGCCCATCTGGGTCACGCAGGAGATCATCAACGACGGCGAGGTGGACCGCCCGAGCTATTTCCCGGTCGGCACGCTCAACGAGTTCCAGTTCACGTCGGCCATGCGCGACGTCTTCCGCAACAACAACGGTCTGAACCTCGCCAGCATCCCGGGCGTGATGGGCACCTGGGGCAACTGGGGCGGCAGCTGGGGCTTCATCCAGCCGCAGAACGCGACCGTCTTCGTCACCAACTGGGACACCGAGCGCAACGGCGGATCGCTGAACATCAACAACAACGGCGGCGCCGACGCGGCCGGCCAGCGCTACACGCTGGCGCATGTCTTCATGCTGGCCCAGGGCTATGGCGAGGCGCAGCTCTACTCGGGCTTCAAGTTCACCAACACCGACGCCGACCGGCCGAGCACCAGCCCCTACAGCGGCGGCACGCCGCAGATCAACGTCGTCTGGGACTTTGCCCACCGCTGGACGCCACTGGCCAACATGGTGGGCTTCCGCAACGCGGCCACGGGCCAGGCGCAGCAAAACTGGATCGTCGGCAACAACGGCAACCAGGTCGCCTTCAGCCGCGGCAACGTCGGCTTCGTGGCCTTGAACAACAGCGCCAGCGCCTGGACACGCAGCTTCGCCACCGGCCTGGCCAGTGGCACCTACTGCAATGTCATCAACGGCACCAAGAACGCCGCCGGCACCGGCTGCACGGCCGACTCGGTCACCGTGGATGCCAGCGGCAACGCCAGCTTCACGGTGCCGGCCAACAGCAGCGGCAGCACGCCGGCCGTGGCGATCTACACCGGGCAGAAGGTGACGGGCGGCGGCACAAGCTGCGCAGTGACCTTCACCATCGCAAATGCCAGCACTGCAGCCGGCCAGACGCTGCGCGTCGTTGGCAACGTCACCGGCCTGGGCGCCTGGGCGCCGGCGTCGGGCTTCGCGCTGACCATTCAGGGTTCGGGCACCAACGTGCCGTGGAAGGGCACGGTCAGCCTGCCTGCCGGCACGGCGATCCAGTACAAGTACGTGAAGTGGAACGGCTCGACGGCAGCGTGGGAAAGCAACCAGGCCACCGGCAGCGGCAACCGCGAGTTCACGAGTTGCGCGAGCGGTACTCAGGCGCGCGCGGACGGCAACTTCAAGTTTTGATGAGGGGGGCGACTCGCGTCACCATGACCTGGTCGACGCGATAGCTGTCCACATCCACCACCTCGAAGCGCCAGCCTTCCCACTCGACGACGTCCGTGCGCCGCGGAATGCGGCGCAGCATCACCATCAGGAAGCCGGCCAGCGTGTCATAGGTGCCGGCATGCGGCCAGGTCTCTATGCCCAGCGAACGCTCGACATCGGGGATGGGCGTGATGCCATCGGCGAGGAAAGAGCCGTCCTCGCGACGCACGATCTGTTCCTCGTCGTGCGGCGACACGAGACTGCCCATCACCGTGTTCATCACGTCGTTCAGCGTGATGACGCCCACCACGCGGCTGTACTCGTTGACGACGACGGCGAAGTCCTCGTGCGCTTCGCGGAAGTGGGTCAGCATCTCGGACAGCGTCAGCCGGTCCGGCACGATGAGCACCTTCCTGACGAGCACGCCGCCGGCATCGCGCAACACGAGAGGCTCGTCGCGCAGTACACGTTGGAACAGATCCGTCGCGTCCACGTAGCCCACGACCTGGTCCACGTCGCCGTCGCAGACGACATAGGTCGAGTGCGGTGCGTCGGCAATGCGGTTGCGGATCAGCGCGTCGTCGTCGTCGCGCGAGAAGAAGACGATGCGCTCGCGCTCCGTCATGACCGTCTCGACGGTGCGCGTGTCCAGTTCGAACACATTGGCGATGACCTGCTGCTCTTCATCGGCCACGACGCCGGCCTGGTAGCCGGCCTCGGTCAGCGCCAGGATGTCGCGGTAGCTGATGGTCTCGTCGCGCTTGGCCGGCAGGCCCAGCACGCGGATCAGGCCCTCGGTGAGCGCGCTGAATGCCCAGGCCAGCGGCTTGAGCACGCGGCACAGCAACAGCATGGGGCCGACCAGCGCCATGGCGACGCGCTCGGGCTCGTTCATGGACAGGCGCTTGGGCACCAGGTCGGCCAGCACGATGAACAGCGACGTGATGCTGATGAAGGACGCGGCAAAGCCGAGGGTGGCCGCCAGCTCGGGCGCTGTGACGAGGCGGAAGAAGCCTTCGAAATGCGGCGTGAACGCACCCTCGCCGACGATGCCGGCCAGGATGGCGACGGTGTTGACGCCGATCTGCACGACGGTGAAGTAGTCGCCCGGGTGCTCCTGCACAGCCAGCACCCTGGCCGCACGGGCGTCGCCCGAATCCGCGCGCTGCTGCAGGTTGAGCCGGCGCGATGCGGCCAGCGACAGCTCGGCCATCGAGAAGAAGGCGCTGGCGGCAATGAGAAGGGCAATCAGCAGCAGGCTGAAGCTCAAGAGCGCTCCGGCGGGAAGGGGTCGTCAGTTTAGCGGCGCCCTGCCCTGCGCCGCAGGCCAGTGCGGGCTCAGGCGCGCGGTCGGCCCTCGTAGGCGGCGCGAACCTTGCGCGCGTAGTCGCGCATGCCGGGCGACTGCTGGCGGGCCACTTCGCGAACTTGCCGCACGTACTCCAGCGCGGCGATGCTGTCCGCCGGCGGCATGAACGGCGCCTGGCCCACGCCCTGCTCCGGCAGCCAGTGCAGGCCGGCGAGGATGTAGAACCAGTTGTGCGCGCCGAACAGCGACAGCCTGTGGCGCATGTCGGTCGGCGACGGCGCTTTCACCTCCCACAGCCGCAGGTCGCCGACCAACGAAGCCGGCAACGCAACCTCCTCGGTGATGTGGCGCCAGAACGCGCTGTCGCGCCGCTGCGAGAGGACATAGTGCAGCAGCACGAAGTCGCGCAGCTCGTCGTAGACGGTACTCATCAGCTGATTGACCCGGCTGCGGCAGATCTCCAGCCCGCTGGCGTTGGGCAGGTGGTCGACGAACAGCTGCAGCGCGTATTCGATCAGGTAGATCGCCGTCGATTCCAGTGGCTCTATGAAACCACCCGCCAGGCCCAGCGCCATGCAGTTGCCTTCCCAGCTGCGCTCATGGCGGCCGACGCGCATCTTCAGCAGGCGCGGCTCGGCCAGTGCTTCGCGGGCGCCAATCTGGCGCTTCAGCGTCGCCACGGCTTCGTCGTCGCTGCAGTGGGCGGACGAGTAGACGTAGCCCGAGCCAGTGCGCGACTGCAGGTCGATCTCCCAGGTCCAGCCTGCAGTCTGGGCGGTGGCGGTGGTGTAGGTGCGCAATGGGCCTTGCGCGTCGGCGTAGGCCCAGGGCATGGCAACGGCGCGGTCACAGGGCAGCTGCTCGGCGTAGGAATGCCAGGGCACGCCCAGCGTCTTGCCCAGCAACAGCGCGTGGAAGCCGCTGCAGTCGAAGAAGAAGTCACCCTCCAGCTGCGTGCCATCGGCGAGGCCGAGGCTGGCGATGCCGGCGTCGCAGCGCTGCACGTCGACCACCTCGCCGACGATGTGCTCCACGCCCCGCGAGATGGCCGTGTCGCGCAGCAGCGCGGCCAGCTTGACCGCATCCAGGTGGTAGGCATAGGTCAGCGGCGCCTGGTAGTCGGGCGACTGCATGGTCTTGGGTGACAGCAAGTCGTCCATCAACGCGGTCTGCGCGACGCAGGCGTCTGCCATCGCCGGCACCGGCGCGCCGCGCTGCTTCAGGTTGAGCCAGTGCAGTGACAGCGGGAAGCCGTTGAACGGCCCGGGCGCCTCGAACGGATGGTCGTAACGGTCCGTCTCGACGGCGCCGCCCTCGCGCCACCCGGCGAAGCGGATGCCGTTCTTCAGCGTGGCGTCGGCACTGGCGAACAACGCGGCTTCGGGGATGCCCAGCGCCGCAAGCGTGCTGCGCAACGTGGGCACGGTGGCCTCGCCGACGCCGATGATGCCGATGTCGCGGGACTCGACCAGGCGGATGCGCACGCCTGCGGCGGGGTCGGACGCCATCGTGCGTTGCAGGTAACAGGCCGCCAGCCAGCCAGCGGTGCCGCCCCCGACGATGACGATGTTGCGGATCGGATGCATGGTGTCCTCGGCGGAGCGCGGCTCAGTGGGGGGCAGCGACGGGCGGATTGACGAACAGACGCTGGGTCAGGCGTGCAGTGTCCATCGTGTGGTTGGCCTGGACGTCGCGCATGTCTATCGAATGGAAGGCATTGCCCGGGTACATCACGAGGCGGTTGTAGCGGCCTGAGATGGTGTGCAGCCGCTTCCAGATGCCGTCCTGCTCTACCGCATAGCCGGCGGGCTGCGTGGCCTCGCCATGCTCGCGCAGCCAGTTGCCGTAGTCGGCCATCTCGGCCGCATCGCGCAGCATGGCCTTGCCCGTGGGCAGATGGCGGAACAGGCAAGTGCCAATCTCCAGCTGCGGACTGAGATAGATCACACCCGCCACCAGCAGACCGTCGATGTGCGGGTGCTTCTGGTTGGCCAGCATCTCGGACGCCGGCGTCGTGACGATGGAGAAGTCCGAGCTGAAATGCTCGGGCAGCAGCCCTGGCGTGCCCAACGCGCCCAGAAGTTTGGCTAGCTGCTCGTACAGCGGCTGCAGCGCCTGCGGCGGGATCTTGCTGTGCAGCCCGGGGTAGTAGGCCAGCGAGCTGTCGTAGCTGCCGTTCAGCGCCAGTTGACGCACGGCTTCGGGGTCTTCGTAGAACTGGTCGACAACCAGCACCGGGCAGTCTTCAGAAACCGACTCGATCCGCAGCTGGGCCGCGGGGTTGAGCCGGAATACCCGGTCGAGTGCGGTCACGACGTCTTGCGGCGGCGGCGCGTGAACGCGGCACCGGTGACGGCCGCCGTGGCCAGCAAGGCGATGCCTGCGGGCTCAGGCACGCTGTTGGCCTCCACCTGCAGGTTCAGCGTGGCAGACAGCACGCGGAACTGGCCCGCGGTCGCGGCAACGTTGAAGCCCAGCACCGAGTCCTGGTTCAGGTCGGCCAGCGCGGTGGAGTCGAGGCCGACGTTGACGGACAGGTCGCCGTAGACAGCTTCGTACACGTCGCGCTGGCGGTTGTAGTAGATGGTGTTGTTCAGGCCGCCGGTCTGGCCCTCGTAGCTCCAGCCGCCGAAGCCGGTGGCCGAGCTGGAGGTCTGGTCTGCGGTGTCGCTGGCCTGGGTGCCGCCGGCGGTGACGCGCATGGTGTCGGCCACCGTATCGCGGTGGACCATGTCGACGTCGCGGCCGACCTGGTTGGTGGAGCCGTAGACCGGGTAGTACGAGCAGTAGCCGCCGCCCCACGAGGAGTAGTAGCAGCCACCGTAGTAGTAGGCGATGTAGCTGGAATAGCTTAACTGCTGGTAGCTGCCAGAGGTCATGCTGGTCGAGCCGTAAGCCGCGTCGGACACGCCGTAGACGATCAGGCTGCCCGACAGCGTGTTGCCGCCCGAGACACCTGCCTGTGCCAGCGCTGCGCTGACATCAAACTGGAAGTTGCTGGCGCCGCCGTTGAGCACCTGGCCCAGGTTGACCGTCTGGGAGACGAGCACGGGAGAACCCTGGGCTGCAATCGCCGAGCCAAGTGCCAGCGCAGTGGCAGAAAGTTTCAAGATCGTCATGGTGCTCCTCGCTCCTCTATCCCTAGTTCTAGGGAGTGGAGTGTCAGGTCCACGCCCGCCGGGAAGGCGGTCAGAACCCCCACAACGCGGGGGCTCGGCGGCCCCGAAAGACGTCAGCGCGGGCTCGATCGTGACTTAGTGCGCAGGCCGCAGATCAGCTGAACAACCTGCGCGCTGCGGGCGACCCGGCCGCCAGATCGCGCTCGGCCAGCGCCTCGTAGAGCTTCTTCAGCTCCACGTCGATGGCCGCAAAGGCGTGCAGTCCCAGCACCTGGCCGCGGTCGTCGCAGACCTCGGCCTCCAGGTCACGGGACAGCGCGCGTGCGGCTTCCTGCCAGGCGGCGAAGGGTTCCTGGTCGGCCGGCGTCTGCGGCACGTCCAGCGCCAGCGTCAGCTCGCGCAGCGATTGCGCCTCGGGGTCTTCGGCCAGCGCGGCCTGGGCATCGAACTGCAGCGTCAGCACCGGCGGCGCGCCCTCCTCCGGCGCGGGCATGACCAGGCGGCCCGGCAAGGCGCCCGCGACGAAGCCATGGCGGCCGGCCGCCTGCTGAACGAACCCGGGCGTCCACGCCGCGGCTTTGGGGCGCAGCAACAGCGCGAGCTGGGCATCGTGGCCGGCGGCGAACTGGTCCAGCTCACGGGCGCGGGCCACCACGTCCAGCATGTCCGGGAACTGCACGAAGCCGCCGATGCCGTCGGCAAAGGCCTGGATCTTCTGCACGAACTCCGAGTACTCGATCTCGTTCATCGCGCCGCTGCGGTTGGCCATCTTCAGGCCGGCCTGGAACTCGCTGTAGCGCTGGCCCGGCGCGGGCAGCTCCCAGTCACCGGTCTCGGCGTTCAGGCCTTCGATCTGCAGCGGTTTGGTGCCGGCGCGGCGGCTGCCGGGTTGGTGCTGCAGGGCCAACTCGCCGGAGACCGGCGCCTCAACAGTGATGGTGGCGATGGCGTCGATCAGCGCATCGATGCGGGCCGAAGGCCGGCGCACCGGGCGGGCGACGGCAGGCATGGTCACTTCCAGCGGGTCGGCCGCTGCGCCCGCCCCGTCGCCGAGCACGGGCGCCGGGCCGTCGAAGTGCGGCTCCTCCAGCGGCGGCGCGGCGCGTTTGGGGCCGGCCTTGCGCGCCTGCCAGGCGCCGTGGGCGACGACGGCAATCAGTACCAGGCCGCCAAGGATGGCGAGCAATGTCGTGAGGCTGATGTTCATGCTTCCGCCATGGCCAAGGCCTTGTCCATGTCGACCGCGACGATGCGCGAGACGCCCTGCTCCTGCATCGTCACCCCAATCAGTTGTTCAGCCATTTCCATCGCAATCTTGTTGTGCGAAATGAAGAGGAATTGCGTGATGCGGCTCATCTGCGACACCAACTTGGCATAACGCTCGGTGTTGGCGTCGTCCAGCGGCGCGTCCACTTCGTCCAGCAGGCAGAAGGGCGCGGGGTTGAGCTGGAAGATCGCGAACACCAGCGCGATGGCCGTCAGCGCCTTCTCGCCGCCCGACAGCAGGTGGATGCTGCTGTTCTTCTTGCCTGGCGGCTGGGCCATGACCTGCACGCCCGCATCCAGGATCTCGTCGCCCGTCATCACCAGCCGCGCCTCGCCGCCGCCGAACAACTCCGGGAACATGCGGCCGAAGTGGCTGTTGACCTGGTTGAAGGTCGCGCCCAGCAGGTCGCGGGTTTCGAGGTCGATCTTGTGGATGGCGTCTTCCAGCGTCTTGATGGCCGAGTTCAGGTCGGCGCACTGCGAGTCGAGGAAGGTCTTACGTTCGCGGGCCGTGGTCAGCTCGTCCAGCGCGGCAAGGTTGACGGCGCCGAGTGCCGCGATCTCGCGGTTGATGCGGTCGATCTCGGTCTGCAGGCCATGCAGCTTGACGCCGTTCTCTTCCACCGACTTGGCGAGCGCTTCGAGGTCGACTGCAGCAGCTTCGAGCTGCTCGCGGTACTGCGCGCCGCCGAGCTGGGCGGCCTGCTCTTCGAGCTGCAGCTTGGTGATGGCCTCGCGCAGCGGGTCCAGGCTGCGCTCGAAGGTCATGCGCTGCTCGTCGGCCTTGCGCAGGCGCAGCGAAAGGTCTTCGTAGTTGGCGCGCACGGCGGCCAGCGCCTGTTCGCGTTCGACCTTGAGGGCCAGCGCTTCCTGCAGGCCGGTCTGTGCGGCGACGTCGTTGAAGCCATCCAGCTCGGTCTGCAGGCTGGCAGCGGACGCGCTAACGGTGGCGATCTGGGCCTGGGCCGTCTCGATGCCGCGCTGCAGCTCGCCTCGGCGGGCGGCCAGCGTCTGCGTGGCAAAGCGGGCCTCCTGAGCGCGGCGCTCCAGCGCACGCAGCTGCTCGCGCGCATCGGCCAGCTTGCGTTCCGCGGCGATCGTGCTGTCTTCCAGCTCGGCGTGGCGCTGCTGCGCGTCGCCCAGCTGGATGTCCAGCTCCTCGAAGCGCGCCTCGCCCACCGCGCGGCGCTCCTGCAGCGCTTCCTGCTGGGCGGCGATCTCGGCGAGTTCTGCGTCCAGCGCGCTGCGGCGCTGCTGGCTGGCTTCGGCCTGGCTGGTCAGGCGCAGCAGCTCGACGTGGATCTGGTGGGCGCGCGTCTGCGCCTCGCTGGCCTCGCGGCGCAGCGTGGCTAGGCGGCCGTTGGCGTCGTTGAACTGGTGCTCGATGCGGCTCAGCGTGATGCGCGCTTCGTCGGCGATCAGGTTCTGCGCGCGCTGTGCGGTCGTCAGCTGCTCGATCTCCTGGGCGCGGGCGAGAAGCCCCGCCTGCTCGGAGTCCGGCGCGTAGAAGGTGACCGAGAACTGGCCGACCGCGTGGCCGGCCGGCGTCAGGATCAGCTCGCCATGCGTGAGCTTGCCGCGTGCGGCCAGCGCCTCGTCCAGCGTCGGCGCGGTGTAGACGCCTTCCAGCCAGTCATTCAGCAGCGCGGACAGGCCCGCGTCGTTCAGCTGCAGCAACTCGCTGAGCTTGGGCAGCGTTTCGTGCGTG
>Ga0187845_1000303_pt1 | contig 28633 bp, 20 predicted proteins | sample SpaLakP09_SKY_68_FD_134515 | JGI IMG/M metagenome (GOLD analysis project Ga0187845, IMG submission 134515) | Oligotrophic lake water microbial communities from Sparkling Lake, Wisconsin, USA - SP09_SKY_68 | ecosystem: Environmental > Aquatic > Freshwater > Lake | place: USA: Sparkling Lake... | reverse complement strand
GGCGCCGGCATTGCCCAGGTGCGCGCCAGCGTGGCCCTGCGCCAAGGCCCCCTGCCGCTGTGGCTGAACCTGGACGCGGCCCTGCGCGAGAGCGCGGAGTTGCCGGTGGTGGAGCGGCTGCGCATTGGCCGGCTGCCGGTGCCCGGCTGGTTAGCACGCTGGTGGCTGGAGTCCCTGCGCAGCCGGCTCGGCGCCACCAGCGAAGGCCAGCTTGCCAACGACCTGGTGAAGAGCGTGCAGCTGCGCCCCGCCTGGCTGCAGCTGAACTATGAGTGGCGCGACGACACCTACGGCCGCATGCTCGGCGCCCTCGTGCCCCAGGCCGAGCAGGCCAGGCTGAAGGCCTACTCCGACCGTCTGGCCGAGCTGTCGGAATTGCCGGCGGCAACGCCCGTGGATGGCGGCACCTCGCTGGCCCTGCTGCTGCCGCCGCTGTTCGAGCTGGCCCGCCAGCGCAGCCTGCCCGGTGGCGACGCCGCCGCCGAGAACCGCGCCGCCCTGCTGACCCTGGCCCTGCACGCCAGCGGCCGCGGCCTGAAGGCGCTGGTGCCCGCAGCGCGCGATTGGCGCCAGCCCCGGCCCATGCTGGTCACGCTGTACGGCCGCGACGACTTCCCCCAGCATCTGCTGATCTCGGCCGTGCTGGCCATCGAGGGCGGTGGCCCGCTGGCCGACGCGATCGGCGTCTACAAGGAGCTGGCCGATTCGCGCAGCGGCAGCGGCTTCAGCTTCAACGACATTGCCGCCGACCGCGCCGGCACCCGCCTGGGCCTGCTGGCCAAGAACGCCCCTGAGCGGCTGCAGGCGCGCCTCGCCGGCCCGCTGCGCGAGGCCCAGCTGATGCCCGAGGTGTCGGACCTGCCGGAATTTTTGCGCGCCCAGGACTTTCAAAATACCTATGGCGGCGTCGGCGCGCCGGCCTATCAGCAGATGCTGGCCGAGATCGAGCGGCGGCTGGACGCAACCCCGCTGTTGGCACCCTGACAAGACGGTTTGGCCCGCTCCAACGATAATCGAGGGTTCCACGAATCCGGCCGGGCCGGTTGTTCAACGCTTCAGGCCCAGATCCCATGTCCACCGAGCTCAGCCCCCAGGTACGGCGCCGCCGCACTTTCGCCATCATTTCCCACCCGGACGCCGGCAAGACGACGCTGACGGAAAAGCTGCTGCTGTTCTCGGGCGCGATCCAGATCGCCGGCTCGGTGAAGGCACGCAAGGCCTCCCGCCACGCCACCTCGGACTGGATGGAGATCGAAAAGCAGCGCGGCATTTCGGTGGCCTCTTCGGTGATGCAGATGGAGTACCGCGACTGCGTGATCAATCTGCTCGACACCCCGGGCCACCAGGACTTCTCGGAAGACACCTACCGCGTGCTCACCGCCGTTGACGCAGCGCTGATGGTCATCGACGCGGCCAACGGCGTCGAGCCGCAGACGCGGCGCCTGCTGCAGGTCTGCCGGGCGCGCAACACGCCCATCCTGACCTTCGTCAACAAGATGGACCGCGAGGTGCAGGAACCGCTGACCCTGATGGACGAGATCGAGCGCGAGCTGGGCATGACCGTCGTGCCCTTCACCTGGCCGGTCGGCATGGGCAAGCAGTTCCATGGCGTGATGGACCTGCGCAAGGAGCAGATGCGCGTGTTCTCGCCCGGCGAGGACCGCGCGGCCGGCGAGGAAGAAGTCTTGCTGGGCCTCAACAACCCCGAGTACGCCAGCCGCTTCGGCATGCAGTACGAGCAGGCCGAGGGTGAGATCGAGCTGGTGCGCGATGCCGCCCCGGCCTTCGACAAGGAGCAGTTCCTCGCCGGCCACCAGACGCCGATGTTCTTCGGCTCGGCCGTCAACAACTTTGGCGTGCAGGAGGTGCTGGACGCGCTGGTCGACCTGGCCCCCTCGCCCGCCGCCCGGCCGGCGATGCAGCGCATCGTCGAGCCCGACGAGGCCAAGTTCAGCGGCGTGGTGTTCAAGATCCAGGCCAATATGGACCCGGCCCACCGCGACCGCATTGCCTTTCTGCGCGTGGCCAGCGGCCACTTCGAGCGCGGCATGCGGCTGAAGGTGGTGCGGTCCGGCAAGGAGCTGCGCCCCAACTCGGTGGTGAGCTTCCTGAGCCAGCGCCGCGAACTGCTGGACGAGGCCTTTGCCGGCGACATCATCGGCATCCCCAACCACGGCGTGCTGCAGCTGGGCGACACGATCACCGAGGGCGAGCAGCTGCAGTTCACCGGCCTGCCCTTCTTCGCGCCGGAGATGTTCCGCGCCGTCGAGGTGGCCGATCCGCTGCGCACCAAGCAGCTGCGTGCCGGTCTGACGCAGCTCGGTGAAGAGGGCGCGATCCAGGTCTTCCGCCCGGTCGCCGGCTCGGTGCTGCTGCTGGGCGCCGTCGGCCAGCTGCAGTTCGAGGTGGTGGCCCACCGCCTGGAGCATGAGTACGGCGTCAAGGCCCGCATCATGCCCAGCCGCTTCCAGGTCGCCCGCTGGGTGACCTGCGACGATGCCGATGGCGGCGAGAAGGAGCTCAAGCGCTTCATCGAAGCCAATGCCCACCGCGTCGCCTACGACGCCGTTGATGCCCCGACCGTACTGGTCGAGTACGCCCCCGAGCTGCGCGCCATCGAGAGCAACTGGCCCAAGATCAAGTTCCACGCGATGCGCGAGCACGCCGGGCTGATGTTCCAGAACCGACTGGACGGCTGATCCTGCGACCGCGCGATGGCACCGCTGCCGCGGGCAGCCGCAGACGTATCAGCCAAAAGCCCGCGACGATCAGCAGCAGGCCGGGCAGCAGTCGCCAGCTCAGGGCCTCATCGAACAGCAGCGCGCCGAGAAGCAGGCCTGTCAAGGTGATGACGTAGCCCATGAAGCTGAAGCTGACCGGCTCGGCCACGCGCTGCAGCCGGAAGTAGAGCATGTATCCCAGCGCCATAGCCACCGCCTGACCGGCCAGAGCGGACCAGGCCTCGGGCAGGGCCGGCGGCAGTTCGAGGTCGACCAGCAGGCGCAGCGGTGCCAGCAGCAGCACCGAGCCCGCCAGCGTGGCCGCGCCGAGCCACTCATTGGCCTGGCCCTGGGGCAGGTGGCGGCTGCGATAGACATTGCCCGCACCGATCAGCGCCGGCACCGCCAGCAGCAGCAACAGCACCGCGGCATCGGCGGCCCCGGGCCCGGCCTCGCGCAGCCGGGAGCCCACCAGCAGCAGCGCACCGGTGAGCCCCAGCACCACCGCCAGGGCGCGCTGCCAGCGCCAGGCCTCCAGGCGCAGCAGCAGGCTGAAGGCCAGCGTGAACACCGGCGGCAGGGTGAAGGCCAATGCCGCGAAGCCGGCGCCGGCCTGAGCGGACAGGTAGAAGGCCAGGCTCATCGGCAGGGCATGACCGAGCAGGCCGGCGAGCAGGCCGAAGCGCAGCAGCCGGGCGGCCTGGGCCGGCCGGCCATGGCGGCGCAGCGCCAGCATCGACAGCACGAGGGCGGCCAGCCCGGTCGGCCACAGCGCGAAATCCAGCGCGCCGACGCCCTGCTGCGCCGCGTACTTCGACAGGGGCAGGGCAAGGCCCAGAGAGACACCGGTGCCGATCAGCAGCGGCCACACAGGTTGGGACTTCATCGCGCAACACCTCCGCGGCCCAGTTTATTGCTGAGCAATGAGCGCGTATCCTTGAAATCTACAGATCAGAAGTGAGCATTCGTAATGAATCAGTCGCTGCCCTCCACCGCCGCCCTGCTCGCCTTCCGCCGTGTGGCCGAGCTGCGCTCATTCAAGGCGGCGGCGACCAGCCTCGGCCTGACCGGCGGCGCCGTCAGCAAGCTGGTGGCCCAGCTGGAGGCCGAGCTGGGTGTGCGCCTGCTGACGCGCAGCACGCGCCATGTCGCGCTCAGCGAGGCCGGGGCACGCTATCTGGCCTCGGTCGGCGCCGCGCTGGACGCGCTCGGCGAGGCCGGCGCTTCGCTGCGCGAACAGGCCGAGCGGGTCGGTGGCCGGCTGAGGGTGGCGGTGCCCAGCTCGTTCGCGCTGATGTGGCTGGCGCGCCGCCTGCCGGACCTGCTGGTGCGCTATCCGGAGCTGCAGGTCGAGCTGTCGCTGAGCGACCAGTTCGTCGACCTGCTCGAGGGCGGGCATGACTGCGCGCTGCGTATCGCCACCGCCCTGCCCAGCTCCAGCCTTGTGGCGCGGCGCCTTGGCAGCGTGCCCCGGGTGCTGGTGGCCAGCCCGGCCTATCTGCGCCATGCGCCGCCGCTGCAGCGGCCGCAGGACCTGCTGCGGCACAACTGCCTGCTCTACTCGCTGTCGAGCACGCCCGGCATCTGGCCCCTGCGCGAGTGGCGCGATGGCACCTGGCATGAACTGGCGCTGGAGGTCGGCGGCAGCCTGAAGGCGAACAACAGCGTGGTGCTGCGCGAGGCCCTGCTGGCCGGCATCGGCCTGATGCTGACGCCGCTGTTCGTCGTCCGCGATCTGCTGGACAGCGGCGCCGTCCAGCCCCTGCTCAGCGACTGCATGCCCGCGCCCCATGTGCTGTACGGCGTGATGCCGCAGGCACGCCAGGTGCCGGCGCGGCTGCGCGCCTTTCTCGACTTCGTCGAGCAGGCCTGCGCGGCCGAGCCGGAGCGGCTCGTCAGAGCCTGATGCCCGCCAGCTCGGCGCTCCTGCGCGGGTTGATCAGGTTGACGCGGCCGGCCTTGCCGTCGGCACCGGACAGGCGCTCGGCGCCTTGCAGTATCAGCGCCTTCACCTCGGTGGGTTTCAGCTCCGGCTTCAGCGCGATCAGCTTGGCCGCCAGATTGGCGACCTGGGGGCTGGCCATGCTGGTACCGCTGAGCTTCATGCGCACGCCGCCGGGCACCGGGCTCTCGACTTCGAAGCCATTGGCATGGACGACCACCGTCTTGCCGAAGGTCGAGAAGCTGGTCTCGCTGCCCGATAGATCAACGGCACCGGCCGTGATCAGGTTGGGCAGCTCCAGGCCGGCAGGGATGTACTCCTCGAAGTCGGCGCTGTTGTCTTCATTGCCAGCGCCGGCCACGAACAGGATCTCCGGCGCAGCGGCAATCGCGCCATGCAGCGCGTCGCGTTCGATCTTGAACAGCCGCGCGGCCTCCAGTTTGCGCGCCTCCGGTGTGCCGCCCAGGTTGTGATACGCCATCACCGCCTCGTAGGCGCTGGGCCCGTAGCGCCAGCTCATGTTGACGACGCGCACGCCCGCGCTCTTGAAGCCCTGCACCATCGAGCGGTAGGCCGCGGCGGTGCGGCGCGAGCGCTCCTCGCCGGGCTTGGCCGGCTCGGCCTTGTGGCTCCACAGCATCGTGCCGGCATAGATCTGGGCGAACGGATTGCCGTCTACGGCGATGCCGGCCACATGGGTGCCGTGCACATACAGGCCGGCCAGCGCCATGTCTTCGCTGAAGCCCTTGACCTGATCGGCCTTGAGGCTGCCCAGCGTGGTGCGGAGCTGGCGCGAATCGGGGGTATCCAGCGCGGCCCGCTGGTCCATCGAACCCTTGATCATCGTGCGCAGCTGCGGCCAGCGCGCCTCGGCCTCGCCCAGCGGACGCAGCAGCGTCTTGGCCGGCTGGGCGTCGTCGTCGAAGGCCAGGCCGCGTGCTGCCGCCGTCTTGAACAGACTCAGATCGACCCCCGAATCCCAGACGCCGATCAGCACCGGGCTGGCCTTGGCCTCGGGGGCGATGGTAAAGGTGCGCGGGGTCCAGATATCGGCCTTGGCCACCGCCTGGGTATTGGCGTCGAGCACCTGCTGCAGGCCCTGGACGATGGCCTGCTTGTTCGGACCCAGCAGTTCGATCTGCATGCGCGCGCTGACGATGGTCATGGCCACGCGGGCGGGCACGACCATCTGGCCATTGGCGGCCAGCACATCGAGCTGGGCCTTGAAGCCGCCCACCAGCAGCTCGGGGTTGAAGGTCTCGATCGCGCCACGGTTGCTCTTCACCGTGTCCTGCACCTCGGTCCAGTTCATCGCGCTGTGGCGGCGCGTCACCTCGGCCGTCAGCCAGGCCGCGTCACGCTGCTCCAGGCGCTGCTGCGACAGCAGATCGGTCAGCACGCCGCTGGTCTGGCGGCCGGCGGCCTTCTCCTGCAGCAAACGGGCCTTGGCCGTCCATCCGGGCACAGCGGCCCAGTCGTCGCGCAGCTGGGCCAGCGTGGCCAGCGCGCCGTAGCCCTCGCGCAGGGTGGTCGGGTCCTGGATGTCGTAGGCGGCGAGATCCGCCAGCAGTTGCGCCTCCAACTGGGTGCCGAGCTTGCGCACCTCGTCCAGCGGCGCCCGCAGGTAGGCACTGGGCAGCATCGCCAGGGTGACGCTGCGGCGCGGCAGCTGGTCGGCGCGGGTGATGACCTGGCGGGTGTTGCTGGCCGCGTTGTTGGCCGCGCTGTTGGCCGTTGTTCCGGCATCTGCGGGCTGGGCCAGGGCCTGGCCTTGCAACGAGGCCAGCAAGGCGACGGCCGCGGCCACCGGAATCAGGTTCAGTTTGCTCATTGTTATGCGCTCCTTCAAAACAGAGAGCCGCACGATAGCCAAGCCCGGCCGCCCGGGCCAGCGCGATCTGACGAGCTGTCGGTTTCGCCGCTTGACTGGCGCCAAGCCGCACGCGACCTGTGGGCCATGCCGCGCCGTGCCATCATCACGCCATGCACGCCTTCTCGCGCTCCATGGTCGATCTGTACAGCCTGGCCGAGCAGGCCAGCTATCAGGAGTTCCCGGGCGAGGCGCTGCGCCTGCTGCAGCGCTGGGTGGGCTTTGACGGCGCAGTGTTGGGGCTGGGCGAAGCCGGCCGCGACCCGCGCACCGGCCTGCTGATCACGCAGGCTCATGTGCACCAACGCGAGCACCACATCCTGCCGGCCTATGGCGAGGTGTCGGGCCGCGACCCGGTCACCGGCGCCTTTTTGCGTGGCCTGCACCGGCCGCTGGCGGTGGACTGCCAGGCGCAGTACCGGCGGCGCGGCAAGGAGCTTGCGGAGATGGATGCCTTCACGCGCGCCTACGATCTGCGCCATCTGCTGCTGTTCGGTGACAGCCCCGCCGCCGGCGCGCCCGGACGCTGGCTGGTGCTGTACCGCGCCGACGATGCCAGCTTCAAGGCCGAGGATGCCGAAGTGCTGCATGCTGCCTGGTTGCACCTGTCGCGGGCCATAGGCCTGCACCGCGCGGCGCTGCTGGACCGCCAGGACGGCGCGCGGGCACAGCGCGCCTCGGCCCTGGTCAACGGCCTGGGTGGCATCGAGAGCGCCGATGCGCTGTTTGTGGATCGGCTGCGCGAGGAATGGCCCGCCTTCTGCGGTCGGCAGCTGCCCGCCGCGCTGTTGGGCGCGCTGGGACGCGGTCAGACCTGGCGCGGCCGGCTGATCGAGGTGGTGGCCCGGCGCGAGCCGCACCTGCTCGTCTGCACGGCCCGCCCTGTCGACGCCGTGGCCCGGTTGCCGCCGGCCGAGGCAGCGGTGGCGCGGCGCTTTGCCGCGGGCCAGAGCCACAAGCAGATCGCCCGCGAGCTGGGCGTGGCGCCGAACACGGTGCGCACCCAGATCAGCCGGCTGTACGCCAAGCTGCAAGTGCACGACAAGGCGGCGCTGGCCCAGCGGTTGATGGCGGCCGACCGAGACCTGCTCGACTCCTGACACCGGGCTTGTCACGCATTTGCGTGATTGAGTGGCGCCCTCGCCCTGCCTATGGTGGGCTCCATAACAACGGAGACCCTCATGAACCTGCCCCTGCTGCGCAACGCGGCCGTTCTGGCCCTGCCCACCCTGCTGCTCGCCGCCTGCGGTGGCAGCGATAGCGGCAATCCGGCCGACGCCTTCAAGGCCCGCCCCACCTTCCTGCTCGCCGAGCCCAGTCGCATCGACTACGACGGCACAAGCAACGGCCTGCTCACCGGCAAGGCCGGCTCGCTGGCCGCGCTGATCACGTATCAGCTGCCGGCCAACCCCACGGCCGCCGACCTGCGCACGCTGGCCATTCAGACAAGCTACACCGGCCTGCTCGACGTAACGGCCGCCGGCGGCTTCGGTACGTACTACGGCAAGGTCTCGGCCGCGGCCAACAAGGGCAGCGAGTACGTCGCCTTGTCGGATGACGGCACAGGTTTGAGGAACGTCACCCTGGTCGTCACCGTACCCAGCCATTTCGACGCCGCCAAGCCCTGCATCGTTGCCGTGCCGTCCAGCGGTTCGCGGCCGGTCTATGGCGAGCTGGGCACCATCGGCGAATGGGCGCTGAACAAGGGCTGCGCCGTGGCGCTGACCGACAAGGGCGGCGGCGTCGGCATCCATGACCTGGACCGCGACCAGAGCTTCGCCATCGACGGCACGCTGGCCGCCCCCGGCACGCGCAAGGACCTGAGCTTCAACGCAAATCTGCTGGGCGACGACCTGGCCAAGTTCCGCGCCGCCAGCCCCAACCGCCTGGCGCTCAAGCACGCGCACGGCAAGCAGAATCCCGAGAAGGACTGGGGCAGCTACACCCTGCAGTCCATCAAGCTGGCCTTCTATGTGCTGAACAGGCAATTCCCCGGCGCCGAGCTGTCACCGGCCAACACGCTGGTGATCGCGTCCAGCATCTCCAACGGCGGCGCGGCCGCGCTGCGCGCCGCCGAGCAGGACAGCGAGGGCCTGATACGCGGCGTGGTGGCCGGCGAGCCGCAGCTCAACCTGCCCGACAACGCCGGCCTCGTCGTCAAGCGCGGCGGCGTGACCGTACCGACCTCGGCCAAGCCGCTGTTCGACTACACCACGTTCGCCGGGCTGTACCAGGCCTGCGCCACCCAATCCGCGGCGCTGGCGCCCACCAGCGCCTTCGTCATCGCACCCTATGCCGCCAACCGCTGCGCGGCCTTGGCCGCCAAGGGCCTGGTGACCGGTGCGACGCTGGCCGAGCAATCGGCCGATGCGCTGGCCAAGCTCCGTGCCTATGGCTGGGAGGCCGACAGCGATCTGCTGCACGACAGCCACTCCGGCTTCGAATTCACCGAGCTAGTGGCCCACACCTACGCCAACGCCTTCGCCCGCGCCTCGGTGACGGAGGGCCTCTGCGGCTACAGCGTGGCCGGCATCAGCGCCAGCTACCAGACGCCGGTGGCACCAGCCGCCGGGGCCTTCAAGACGGGCTGGGCCACAGGCGGCGGCCTGGGCTTCCTCGGCGGCGCCTTCAACCTCATTGCCGACAGCTCGGTAGGCGGGCCGGCGCTGTACCTGCTGGCCACCTCGCCGAGCACCGGCCAGGCCGACTTCTTCGTCGACGGTGCCACCTGCCTGCGCCGCCTGGCCACCGGCGCGGCCGTGGGCAACACCACGCTCAGCGCCACCGAGCCGGCGCTGGCTGCACGGGTCAAGACCGGCCTCGCCGAGGTGAGGGTGACGGGCGACCTGCGCGGCAAGCCGACGGTGATCGTCCACGGCCGCTCGGACGCGCTGATTCCGGTCAATCACAACTCGCGGCCCTACGCCGCGCTGAACAAGCGGGCCGAGTCGAACAGCGCGCTGCGCTACTACGAGGTCGCCGACGCGAACCACTTCGACGCACTGGTGGGCCTGTACCCGAAGACGCTGGTGCCGCTGCACGTCTACACGCTGCGTGCGCTGGACCTGATGTGGGCCAAGCTGAACAACGGCACGGCCCTGCCCGACTCGCAGGTGGTGCGCGCCAAGGCGCGGGCCTCGGCGGCGGCCGTGCTGAGCGATGCCAACGTGCCGGCGATTGCGGCCACGCCGGCCGCCGGGGACCAGATCACGCTGGGCAGCGGCACGATAGACGTGCCGAACTAAGCGCTGCTCGGCTCCGCGGCCTGGATCATCTTCCAGCCATTGCCGGCCGGGTCGCGGAAACCAGCGTCGACGCTGCCGTAGCGGTCAACCGGCTCCTGCGTGAACTCCACGCCGCGCTCGCGCCATTGCGCGTAGCTGGCCCGGCAGTCGGCCACGCTCAGAACCAGGGGCGGCATCGCCCCCTTGGCCACCATGGCGAGCAGCGTCTGCGCCGTTGCCTCGTCATGGATGGGCGCCCCCGGCTTGAACAGGCCCAGCTGGAAGCCAGGCTGCTCCGGATGCTGCACCGTCAGCCAGCGGTAGGCGCCATTGCGCACGTCCGTATGAACGCGAAAGCCGAGCTTGTCGACATAGAAGGCGAGTGCCTCGTCCTGGTCGTTGACGTACAGACCCACCACACCGATGCCTTGCTTCATCATCAAACCTCCTTGATTGAGGCCTCGTTTGTACCCTCGGCCAGGCGGCGGCGCTTCTCCGAAACTGCGGTGATCAGGTCCGGCCGCTGCGCGGCCTTCAGCAGGCAGGCGGGCACAAGATCGAGTTGCTGCCTCGCTGCCCGGGCCTCGAGGCGCAGCGCGCTGGGGCTGCTGCCGGTGATGTTGTGGAAGGTGCGGCCGAAGGTGCCCAGGCTCTCCCAGCCGGTGGCAAAGGCGATCTCGGTGATGGGGAGCTCGGTGTCGCGCAGCAGCGTGCTCGCCTGCTCGATGCGTCGAGTCAGCAGATAACGGTGCGGCGGAATGCCGAAGGCCTGCCTGAACGAACGCGCGAAATGCGCTTCGGAGACGCCACTGACCTCGGCCAGCCGCTTGACCGGCCAGGCCTCGTGCGAGGCGGCGTCCATGCGGTCTCTGGCACGCAACAGGCGACGCAGCAGGGCCGGGTCTTGAGGGGCTGCGGGTTCGGGTGACAGTTCAGGGTCTGCGCGTCGGGGCATGGCTTGCAAAGTGGGCCGGCGATGGGCAGCAAGCTTAGCCTGAACGTCGAGGCGCAAATGCCGCATCAGCCCCCTGGGCTTGGTGCGCTGCCGAACAGACCAGGCCCGGACGGGCGGCGACGATGGTGGCCCGCCCAGCCTCAGGAGTCGCCATGACCAAGATACGCACCGGCCAGGCGCCGCCACCGCTGACCCGGGCGCAATTCCACGAGCGCTACCAGCTGCGCTTCTACGACCCGGCCTATGCCGGCGAGCAAGAGGCCATTGCCCGCCTCGAGGACATCGCCTGGCAGGCGCTGCAGGAGGGCCGCAAGGCGCCCTTCACCCGGCCCGCGGGCCGCGGCTTTGCCGACCCGACCTATCAGATCTCGGTCGAGTGGCTGGACACCCGCAAGCGCCTGCGCCTGGCGCAGAAGCGCTGGCAGGACGCTGACACGGCCTCGCGCGTGCTGCTGGTCTGCGGCAGCGCGCGCAATGATGGCACCTGCCCGGGCGAGGTCTCCAAGACCTGGAGACTGACCGGCATCGCCCAGCAGGTCATCACTGCGTCGGGCGTCGAAGCCGATGTGCTGGACCTGAGCCTGGTGACCTCGGAATTCGGCCGCACGATACAGCCCTGCAAGGGCTGCGTGGCAAGCGCCATGCCGCTGTGCCACTGGCCCTGCACCTGCTACCCGAATCACGCGCTGGGCCAGGCCGACGACTGGATGGCCGAGATCTACGAGCGCTGGGTCGCCGCCCATGCGGTGATCATCCTGGCGCCGACCTACTGGTACCAGTCGCCCGGCCCGCTGAAGCTGATGATGGACCGCATGGTCTGCGCCGACGGCGGCAACCCCGATCCGACGACGACCCACGGCAAGCGCGTGGTCGAAGCCAAGCGCATCGAGAAAATGGGCTGGGACTATCCCAAGCATGTCGCCGGGCGGGCCTTCGGCGTCGTCGTCCATGGCGATGTGGCCGGCGTCGAGGACCACCGACGAAATCTGTGCGACTGGCTGGAGTGGATGGGCATGGTGGACGCCGGCGCCGCCGCCAAGCTCGACCGCTACATCGGCTACTACGGTCCCTATTTCGACAGCCACGACGCGCTGGACAAAGACAAGGCCGTGCAGGAAGAGGTCCGCAACGTGGCCCGCTCGGTTGTCGCGGCCGTCAAGGAGCTGCGCGCCGGCCGCCTGAGCCAACCGGACCAGCGGATCCAGTCACCGCGCCCGAAACGACGCCACCCCAACCACCACCGAAAGGAAGCACCATGACCGAAAAGACCGCCACCATCCATTGGCAGGGCTCAGGCAAAGCTGGCCTGGGACAGATCAGCACCGAGACCGGGGCGCTGAAGGCCTATCCCTACGGCTTTGCCAGCCGCTTCGAGGACGACCGACGCGGCAGCAACCCGGAAGAGATACTGGCCGCCGCGCATGCCGCCTGCTTCACGATGGCATTCTCGTTCGCCTGCGACAAGGCCGGGTTTGCCACCGCCGTGATCGATACCGAGGCCCGCGTGCGCCTGGCCAAGCAGGGCGAGGGCTTCGTGATCGACCGCATCGCGCTGATCCTGAAGGCCCAGGTGCCGGGCATCGATGAACCGCGCTTCCAGGAAATCGCTCAGGCCGCCAAGCGCGACTGCCCGCTGTCCAAGGCGTTGGCCAGCGTGCCCGAGATCACGCTGGAGGCGACGCTGCTGGCCGCCAGCGAGTAAAAGCGCTCACTCGAGCGACTCGTCGGCCCCGGTGGCGCGCCCCCGGTGCTGACGAGGATCATGTTTGGCCAGCGCGGATTCGACCGCCCGCTTGAGCTTGTGCAGCGCACCGTCGATGGCTTGGTGGGCGCTGCCGGCATGGTCTTTCACGATCACCGGCTCGAGGCCGATCAGGCGCGCCTCCAGCGTGCAATGGCTGCCGTCAGGGCTCGACTTGGCCTGGCTGTGGACCTCGGACAGATGGGCCTCGACCCGGGTGATGTGCTCGGCGAAATGCGCCATCGCGTCGTTGACGACGGTGGTCAGGTGATTGGCCATCAACTGGCTGCCATCGGCATGCGGGTCTGAATGAAGCAGGATTTGCATCAGGTTCCTTGAGGTTGGAGGCCAGACTGCATCATGACACCCGGCGCGTCTGTGCCCTGGCGCACACAGCGCCGCCTAGGGTGTCGGCAGCAGACCCGCCTCGAACAGATAGCGCGACGGCCGCTGCGCATCGAACAGCACGGTCAGCCGATGCTTGGCGCGGGTCATGCCGACGTAGAGCAGGTTGCGGTTCTCGGTGCTGGCGCCGCCGATGGCGAAATCGGCCTGGTTCAGACCGGGCAGCCAGACATGGTCGAACTCCAGGCCCTTGGCGGCCTCGATGCCGGCCAGCACGACGGCGTTGCGGCCCTCCATCAGGCGTTGCCGCGCCGCCTGCTCGTGCATGACGCGGAACAGCGCCTCTATCGTGCCCTCGGTCGCTATCAAACCCACCAGCTGCGCCAGGTTCTGCTCCAGTTGGTCTATGTCTTCGCGCCGCACCAGCACATGGGCCGCCAGCCGGTGCGGTTGCAGCACCTCGATGAAGCGGGTGGCAAAGGCCTGGGCGTCGTCGCTGCGCAGCAGTTCGAGGGTGTCCAGCAGCTGGCGGCGCACGTCGGCGCCGGCGTTGCGCAGAATGTGATTCTCGATATAGGGTGCCATGGCCGCGGCCTGCGCCGCCGCCTGCTTCATGCTGACGCGTTGCGCCTCGACCTGATCGAGGTGGCGGAGTTCCTCGCTGTCCACGAAGGAGCCGGAGAACAGCATCAGGGCCTGCAGCACGGCCAGGCGGGTCGGCTCCGACTCGAAGCCCGAGAAGTCGTTCACCGCATGGGCGTACAGCCCCCGCACCAGCAGGATCTCGCGCCGCTGCAGATAGCTGGTGAAACCGGCGGTGCGGTAGTGCACGCCGGCCCGCAGCAGCTGGTCCTCCAGCGCGATCGACTGGTGCGGCTGGCGTATCAGCACCGCGATGCTGGCGCCCGCCGAGGTCTTGGCCTCGCGCTCCTGTTCGCGCAGGGACTGGATCGCACGCGCGACGTGGCGGCCGATCTCCTTCTCGCCCGCGAGGGGCAGGACATCGATCGCGGTCGACCAGCCGGCGCTGGAGCCATAGGGCTTGCGCGCCAGCTGACCGGCATGGCGGGCCAGGCCCTCGCCAAAGCGGAAGCTCGCCGTCAACGGGAAGCGCGTCGCCCGGCCGATGCCGTTGTCGAAGCCCGCGCCCATGAATGTGGCATCGGCGCCGGCCGCCGAGTGAATCACCTGGTCGCGGTCACCGACGCCCAGGAAGGCGGCCTTCGGATTGCAGGCCAGCAGCCGCGCCAGCACGGTGAACATGGCGCGGTTGGTGTCATGCATCTCGTCGAGCACCAGCAGATTGAGGCCCAGGCTCAGCGGGTTGGCGTCGCCGGTGTCCAGCTCGTCGTCGGTGATCAGCCGGGCCAGGTCATAGGTTGCATCACCGGGCGCGCGAAAGGCCGGATGGTCCGGATGGCCGCCACGCCGTATGACCTCGTAGGCGCTGAAGATGCGCAGGGTCGCGTAGGCCAAGCCCAGTTCATCGGCCAAGGCCGGCGACATGCGCTGCTCGGGCGGATCCACCACCAGGCGCAGGGTGCCCTTGAGCACGGCGAACTGATCCAGCAGCCCCTCGACAATGCCCTCGCCGGTGCCCTGTATCACCAGTTCGTCCGGATAGCGCTCCTCGGGCAGGGTCTGGGCGCGGTCTATCGCTCTGAGCACATAGGGCTTGACCTGCTCGGGTGCCGGGCAGCGCACCACGCCACCGCCCTCCACCAAGGCCAGGCGCTGGGCGCTGAAGTCGTCGAAGCTGCGTATTTGCAGCCTCGCCACCGTGGCCGGGCCCAGGCCGACGCGCAACAGCGCCTCGCGCAGCGCCGTCACCGCCGTATCGGTATAGGTCAGCGCCAGGATGCGTTCGGCCACCGCGCCGCGAACCAGCGCCTGGCCTATGCGCAGCGCCATGGTCGTGGTCTTGGCGGCGCCGGCATTGGCCTCCACCAGGCCATAGCGAACCCGCGCCCGCTGCACGTCCAGCTGCTCGGGGGACGGCTCAATGCCGGCCGGTACAAAGATCTCTTCAGTCATTCCGGATCGTACCGTCCACCACCTGCTTCGCGGGAAAGTCCCGCAGCGCCAGCCGGCATCGTCCGACAGCGCGGCGGCCATCCAGGCCGTACCTTGATGGCTCTCCCTCGACCGCCTTGCAACGACCCGATGACCGACACCACCGCAGCCCCCGCCGACGCAGCGCCGGCCGAACCCCGCCCCCGGCGGCGCCCGTCACCGCTGTCCATGGCGGCCTGGACGCAATTCCTGGCCGTGGCCAAGCCCTACTGGCTGGGTGATCAGAAGAAGGCGGCCTGGACCCTGCTGGCCCTGCTGATCGCCTTGATGCTGGCGGAAACCCAGTTCGCCGTGATGCTCAACAACCAGACCGGCGAAATGACCTCGGCACTGGCGGGCAAGGACGCCGACCGCTTCTGGCATTCAGTGCGCGCCTGCCTGTGGATACTGGCCTTCGCGGTGCCCATCTACGCCTTCTACTACTACATGCGCGACGCCTTCTCGAACCAGTGGCGACGCTGGCTGACCGGGCGCTTTCTTGATGGCTATCTGGACGGGCGCAAATACTACGCGCTGGGCACCAGCAGCGATATCGACAACCCCGATCAGCGCATCAGCGAAGACATCAACACCTTCACCGGCCGCTCCACCCACTTTCTGCTGATTTTCCTGGGCTCGCTGATGCAGCTGGTGGCCTTCAGCACGGTGCTGTGGTCGATCTCGCATCTGCTGGTCGGCGTGCTGGCCGTCTATGCGTTGCTGGGCACCGTGGTTGCGCTGTACGTGTTCGGCGCGCCGCTGATACAGCTGAACTTCTGGCAGATACGGCGCGAGGCCGACTTCCGTTTCGGCCTGATGCGGGTGCGCGAGAACGCCGAATCAATCGCCTTCTATCGCGGCGAGGCCCAGGAGCGGGCACAGATCGACGGCAAGTTCGGCAAGGTGTTCACCAACTACGCGCGGTTGATCAAGAAGCAGCGCGCGCTGAACCTGTTCCAGCGCGGCTTCAGCCAGCTCACCCTGGTGCTGCCCAGCGTGGTACTGGCCCAAGGCGTGCTGTCCGGTGAGCTGGAGGTGGGCCGCGCGGTGCAGGCGGCCGGCGCCTTTGCCGCCGTGCTTGGCGCGGTGGCGCTGATCGTTGACAACTTCGAGAGCCTGAGCCGCTTCGTCGCCGGCATCGACCGCCTGCAGGCCCTGTCGCGCGAGGTGTTGCAAACGGGGGCTGCGGCGCCGCCGACAGAGGCCCGCCCGCAGATCCGCACCGAAGCCGGCGAGCAGCTGGCGCTGGATGCGCTGACCCTGTACACCCCACAGTACGAGCGCGTGCTGATCAAGGAGCTGAGCCTGAGCCTGAAGCCCGGCGACGGCCTCTTGATCACCGGCGACAGCGGCTGCGGCAAGAGCTCGCTGCTGCGCGCGATTGCCGGCCTGTGGCGGGCGGGCAGCGGCGTGGTCCATCTGCCGCCGCTGGACGATGTGTTCTTCCTGCCGCAGCAGCCCTATATGCAGTTCGGCACGTTGCGCAGCCAGCTCATCTACCCAGCGGCGGCCACCGAGCTGGCCGACGAGCGCCTGCTGGAAATCCTCGGCGAGGTGCATATGGCCGAGCTGGCCGATCGCGTCGGCGGGCTGGACGCCGTGCACGACTGGGAGAAGCTGCTGTCGGTCGGCGAACAGCAGCGCCTGGCCTTTGGCCGAGTGCTGGTGCGCCAGCCCCGCATCGTCATCCTCGACGAAGCCACAAGCGCGCTCGACAGCAGCAACGAGGCCTCGTTGTACGAGCGCCTGCGCGCCATGGGCACCACCGTGATCAGCATCGCCCACCGCGCCGCCGTGCTGCGCCACCACACCCAGGTGCTGCAGCTCAAGGGCGAAGGTGCCTGGGCGCTGCACGCGGCCCGCGGGTATCAGTTCGACGACGCCGGGACGGGCGCCGTCGTCAAGAGCTGATCAGGCTCGGCCTAAGGCTTGGTGCTGTAGTTCGCCGGCAGCCAGCGGTAGCCCTTGCCATCGGTGCGGAGCTTGCCGATGCCCGGGAAGGACACGTGAGCAACGGCGACGTAGTAGCCGTTCTTGGCCGCGTCGGCATAGGCCTTCTTGCGCTGGGGCATCGCGGCCTTGGAGTCGGTGTCGAAGGCGATGGTCACGGCCGGGTCGGGGAACTGCACCGCAGCCACATGCATCAGGTCGCCCCAGATGGCCAGCTTCTGGCCCTTGCTCTCGACCAGATAGACGGTGTGGCCGGGGGTGTGGCCATAGGCCGAGACGGCGCGCACGCCGGGCACCAGCTCGCTGCTGCCGTCAAAGGTCTGCAGCTTGCCAGCTTCCTGATAGGGTTTGACCGAGGCTTGCGCGCCCTGGAAAAAGCCCTTGGCATCGTCCGGCGCCTTGGCCAGGTTGTCGGCGCTGAGCCAGTAGTCGGCATCTCGCTTGTCGAAACGCACGGTAGCGTTCGGGAAAGCCGCCTTGCCGCCATCGAGCAGGCCACCGACATGGTCGGGGTGCAGATGGGTGATGTAGATCTCGTCCACCTGCTCGGGCTGGTAGCCGGCCGCCTTCAGATTGGCCAGCAGCTTGCCCAGGGTCGGGCCGAACAGGCTGGCCGCGCCGGTGTCGATCAGCACCAGCTTGGAACCCGTGTTGACCAGATAGCCATTGACCGAGGTCTCCAGCGGCACGCCCAGATAGGCATGTTGCAGCGCACGCACGACCTGGCCCTGCTTGGCCTGGAGCAGCTTGTCCACCGGCAGATCGACGGTGCCATCGCTCAGCGCGGTGACCTCGAAGTCACCCAGCATCATGCGGTAGTAGCCAGGCGCCTGGGTCTTGACCTGGGGGGCCCCGGCAAAGGCACCGGTCGTGGCCAGGGCCAGGCTCAGGCCCAGCGCGGCAAATCCGAAATGACGGGACATCAGACGCTCCTTGAATGAGATGGCGGGCGGCATAGCAAGGCGCAATACGCCTGCCATCTGCCCGCCCGAATAGCCCCACGGGCCGGACAGCGGATGCCGTCGGTCCGTGGTCCTTTGCCTGAGACGGCCTACTCCAGCACGTTCACTCCGGCACGTTCAGCGTGTTGCTGGTGAAGTTGATGGTGTCCGCCGCACCTGGCGCGGCGGCCCAGGCCGGCACGTTGGCGGGGGTCAGCGCCGCGCCCGCGGCGCGCGGCGTGGTGCGCACCACCTGGCTGGCCGGCAGGGCCGTGCCGCTCTTCAGGTGCGCATACATCTGGTCCAGCGCCCGCACAAAGTACATGTGCAGCGGCACAAAGCGGGTCTCGTAGCCCAGCAGCGCACCGAAGGCGATGAAGCTGTCGAAGTGCTGGGCATTGGTGACCTCGTAGTAACGCAGCTTTGAGGTCGCGGCGTCGACGATCTGGTTCTTGCCGTAGTAGGCCCGCGAGGCATGGTTGACCGGGATCAGCGTGTCATTGCGGCCTGCCACGATGATGGTCGGCACGGCGCGCAGCTTGGCCGTGGCCTGCACCTCGGCGATGCCGGCCATGACGCGGTCGGACCAGGCCTTCATCGTGCCGAACAGGGCGCGGCCGGTGACCTCGTCCTTGCCAGTGACCAGGGCGCGCATGCACAGCGCGCCGTCCAGCCCGAAGTCGGCCGTGCCGCTGATCGGCGAAGTGGACAGGAAGTCCAGCTTGGCGCCACCGACCGAGTCGTTGAAGACAATGTTCACGCCACCGGTCGGCGGGACGCCATTGCCGTTGGAGAACAGCGTGGCCTGCACCGCCGCCAGCTGGGCCGTGACATCGCCGGTGGCCGTGGTGTTGGCCAGGCTGTAACCGCAGACGTTGTCGGTCACCTTGAAGCGGCCGGCCGCATTGACGTAGGTGTAGACGATGGAGTTGGTGGCGAAGCGGAAGTGCGACTGGTGCAGGTAGTTGGTCTCGGCCTGCCAGCCGTAGCTGTTCAGCTTGGCCAACGCCTCGTCGGCCTGCTCGGCCAGGGTGGCGCCGGTCAGCAGGCCGCGCGCCTTCAGTGCGGCACAGCGGTTCTGCGAGCTGGCGGTGTAGGCCGCGGGCCAGAAGGCCGGGTTCAGCGACAGGCCGCTCTGCGTGGACAGCGCCGCGCAGGGCTGGTAGATGTTCTCGTACGAGAAATAGTCGGCCAGCGGCTTGCTGTGCGTGGCGACGGTGGCCGTGCCCTGCTTGATCGTCAGGCTGGCATTGGCGCCCGGCTGGATCTGCGGCTCGGTCACGGCCACGCCGTCGATAAGGCCCTCGGTGTCCTGCTCGGCGGCCAGCAAGGCGGCGCCGGCGCCGTTGGAGATCGACGAGGCGATCACCAGCGTGTTGGCCGGCGTCAGCAGCACCTCCTTCTTGCCCGGCTGGGCGGCGATGGCGGTACCGAACTTCTCGTTCAGCACATAGAACGCCAGCTTGACGGCACGCAGCGTGTCTCGGCCCCAGTCCTTCTCGGGGTTCTGCTGCGAGTGCGCATGCTTGTAGGCGACGCGGTTCGGGTAGGCGGCGTTGAAGGCGCTGCGTTCGCCGTCGCTGATGTCAGCCTTGAAGTGGGCCTTCTTGGCCGCGACGGTGGCACTGGCCACGGTGCCGTCGAGCTGGATGACCTGATCGCTCATCAGATCGTGCAGGCCGTTGCCCGAGCCCTTGTCGGCATAGGCCACGGCGCAGCCCTTCTTGAGGCCCCATTCGCCGGAGCTGCCGATGGCGCCATAGATGCCGCGCGAGCCAGAAGACGTGCCGGTGACGATGCAGGGGTTCTTGACGTCGAAGCTGGCCGGCACCTGGACCATCAGCAGAACGTTCTGGCGGCCCGTGCCGTCATCGGCCACGGCGATGTATTCGGTGCCGGCGACCTTGCCCTCGCCCAGGGTGTCATTGCCGCTGGCGTCGATGTTCGGGCCGTACAGGCGGGTGAAGCCGCCGCCGGAGGTGTAGTCCAGCACGGCGCGGTAGTTGGTGAAGATGGCATTGCGGCGCACCTCGGCGGCGGTGGGTGCCAGCGGATTGGCAAAGGCCGGCGCGGCAGCCGCCAGCAGGCCGGTCTTGCCCAGACCGCCGGTCAGCAGGTCGTCGCTGGTGCCGTTGTACGCGACCTCGCTGGGTGCGCCGGTGACGAAGGTCGGCAGGGTGTTGACCACTGGAGCGGGTGCCGGCGCCGGTGGTGGCGGCGGCGGAGGGGGCGCATCATCGGAACCGCCACAGGCGGCAAGGAACAAGGCGGCCAGCAGGGCGGGGACGGGCTTGAGGGTGCCAGGTGTGACGGTCATCGATGTCTCCATACTTTTTAGCGAGGGCGGAATGACTTGTCCCGTGGCGGCCCTCTTGCGCCTGCGACGGGCATTCGCTGCAGGCCCGTTAACCGGGCACACAGAGTTCGCAAGGCTAGGCGGTCATGAGCCACGCCGACAGCCGCGGGAATACGCCAGGGTTTCCCCTGCGCTCAGCCGTCGAGCGGCAGGCGCAGCGAGACGGCGGTTCCCCAGCCGGCAGCGGATGTGATCTCCATCCGGCCGCCGAGCAGGCGCGCCCGGTGTTGCATATTGACGATGCCACGGCCCTGTGCCACGAGCGACGGGTCGAAGCCACGGCCGTCATCAACGATACGCACCAGCACCGCGCCGTCGTTGACCTGGGCGGAGATGGCCACCGAGTCGGCCCCGGCGTGCTTGATGACGTTCGTCAGCGTCTCTTGTATCAGGCGCAGCACCTGAAGCGCCTGGTTCGCATCCAGCCAGGGCAGCGGCGGCAAATCGTCCATCGTCCACAGCAGGCGCAGGCCGGCCGCTTCGAGGCGGCGGCCGACGCGGGTGCGCAGACTGGCGAGCAGCGTGGTCAGGTCGTGCTCGATCGGCTCGAGCGAATCGATGACGAGCCGCAGGTCCTCGATCGCAGCGCGCAGCATGTCCACCACACCGTCGCGCGAGGTGGCCCCGTGCTCGACGGCGCGCAGCGTGGCGATCAGGGTCGAGCCGACGCCATCGTGCATATCGCGCATCAGGCGCTGGCGCTCGATCAGCACCGCCTGCTCGCTTTCGATGCGGCGCAGCTGGCGGTGGCTGGCCTCAATCTCGCGCTCACGGTCGGCGAGCTTGTCGGCCAGCACACTGTTGGCTGCTTCCACCTGGGCAATGGCGCCAACAAAGCGCCGCATCGCGGCATAGAGAAAACTGCCAATCACCAGCATAGCGCCGTAGGGCAGCAGGTAGATGGTCTCCGGTGTGATGCGCTGAGCCACCAGCAACCAGTCATGCACGGCAAAACCGAAGCTCAACAGCAGTGCGGCGACGATGGCCCCCAGCTCGCGGCTGCCGCCTTGCCAGGCCAGGCTGCCGAGCAGCAGGGTGACGAACAGCGCGGCGACCAGGTTGGCGGCGTGCTGCAGAACCAGCGAGTCATAGGGCCAGAACGGCAGCGTCGCCAGACCGCTGACAACGACAAAAACGGCAAATCCGCGCTCCACCTTGGGAAAACGCCGCGCGTCAAAGCGGAAGGCGAACAGATACATCACGAACATCACCCAGGAGACCGAGGCGCTCGTCATCCACCAGAACCAGTTGCGCCACAGCGGGTCGCCGGGCAGGTCGATGAAGTGGTGCAGATTGCGCAGCGGCCAGACGATGGATGCGACGGCAAAATAGAGATAGGCCGGCTCCCTGCGCCGCCGCAGCCAGACCGCAAACGACAGCAGGCCAAGGCCCACCATCGCCAGACTGGCGGCCTGCGGCAGCGTCAGCTGCAGGGCCGTGCGCCAGCTGGCGCGGATCCGCAGCTCGGTCAGCGGGCCGCCCCAGAGGCTGGACAGCGCATGGAAGCGGCCATCCACAAAGGGCAGGCCGACGGCCACGGTCCAGCGCGAGCCGGGCTGCGGCGCCGACGGCAGAGACACCAGCAGCGGCCGGTTCCACTGCTCGCGCCTGCCGGCCTCGTTGTCGAAGACCGGCCGCCACTGCGGCGCGTCCTTAGTCAGCTGCCAGACCTGTACCGCCTGCCCAATGGCCCTGGGCACATAAACGGCCGCAAGCTCCTTGTCATCGCCTGCCCAGCTGATGCGGTACCAGGCCATCAAACGGGTGCCGGCTTGATCGGGCACCACGGCCACCGGCCGCGTCGCCACATCCGGCAGCGCCACCGGCTGCCACAACGTGCTGTCCATTGGTGGTGGGCCATGCCTGGCGGCCTCCAGCGCGACGACGGCGCGATCGGCGAGGACATGGTGCGTCGCCTGGGCCAGGACCGGGCCGACGAGGAGCAGGGACATCAGCAACAGCAGCAGCCGGGCCGGCTCCCTACTCATCGAGATAGCCCATGCGCCGCGCCTCGTACACCGCCTCGGTCTTGGAGTGCACCTGCAGCTTGCGGTAGATCCGTTTGACGAAACTGGTGACGGTGTGGCGCGACACCTCCAGCAGCGGCGCGATCTCCTCATAGCTATAGCCCTTGGCACACAGCATCAGCACCTCGCGTTCGCGCGGCGACAGCAGCGGCGCCTTGCCATCCGCCGCCTGCGCGTCGGCGCCAGCGCCGGTGGGTGGCAGGGCAAACCGCCGCAGCAGCTGGCGCGCGATCACCGCGCTGATCGGGCTGCCGCCGGCGCGCAGCACGCGCAGCTGTTCGACGATCTCAGCCGCCGTCGCGTCCTTCAGCAGGTAGCCGGTGGCACCGGCCTCGATCGAGGTCAGCACGTGGCGCTCGTCGCCGAACACCGTCACCACCATCACATCGCAGTCCGGCAGGCTGCGCGCCGCTTCGTGTATCAGCGTGATGCCGTTGCCGTCCGGCAGGCCCAGGTCGACGATCAGCACATCGGGCCGGGTGGTGCGCAGCAGGCGCGCGCCTTCGCTCAGATCCGCCGCCATGCCCACCGCCTGCATGTCCGGCGTGGCCGCCAACGCCGCGCCGAAGGCCTCGCGCAGGGCAGCGTCGTCATCGACGATCAGGACACGCAGCTTCATGCGACCAGTGTAGTCACCGGCGGCGACTTCAATCTGGGGGGGCGTGCCGCGTTTGCGGTACAGCGGGGGCTGGTGCGGCACGGGCGCCACCGGGACACTCATTTCACGCTCAGCAACTCAGGGGCAGCGATGAAAGCAAGCAATTCTCGGACGCGGATTTGGCAAGGTGTCGCCCGCGCCGCCTGCGCCAACGCCGGACCGTCAGCCAAAAAAGGAGAAGCAAGATGAAGCTCATTCCCGCCCTCGCTGCTCTGGGCCTCGCCGCCCTGATCAGCCCGTCACGTGCCCAGACCTGTGACGTGGCCGCCGGACAGACGCTGATCAATACCGACGTCTGGCGGATATGCCAGGGCGGCTATGTCGAGGGCCTGCTGCACAACCGGGCCCTCGCGATCCTCGACAGCAAGGATATGTTCGTGGGCTACCACGCGCGTCCAGACAATACCGGTGGCCCAGGCTCAGGCAGCCTGCTCACGGATGGCGCCTTCATCAGCCGCGATCACGGCTTGGTCAACTTCGGAACGGTGACCATCACCGGCCCCCGCAGCGACGGTGCCCAAGGCAGCTTCCTTCAATACAGCGGAACCCTGTACAGCTTTGGCCAGTTCAGCAACCTCGGGCTGTTCACCAACCACGGCCGAGCGATCTTTGGCGGCGGCTGGGAAGGCCGCAGCGTGCTGAACAATGCCGGCACGCTGATGAACCTGGGCACGCTTGAGCTCGCCACCCCATCCGAGTTCGTCATCCCCTACCCCGGCGGCGGAACCAGCACCTGGATTCCCGGGGACGGCGCCTACCTGATCAACTCTGGCGAGATCAACAACCTGCCCGGTGCTTCGCTGTTGCTGGAGAGCGGATACGGCCGCCTCGACTTCACCGGCGGGCGCCTCATCAACCAGGGCTATCTGCGCATGCGCGAGTCTGTCCTGCAGATGGGTGCGGCGAATGCGGGCACCCTGGAGCTGCGGGCGCAGGGCACGGCCGACCTCGACACTCTGGAAATCAAGAAGGGCTATCTGCAGCTGAACGCCGGGACGCTGATTGCCGACCGATTGGCCGTAAGCGGTGCCTTGCAAAACAACGGCACGATGATGGTTCGCAGCCGTGCCAGCATCGACGACTACTATCAGGGCGGCGAAGTCGGGCTGGTCAACAACGGCAGCCTCAGCATCGGCGGGCGAATCGGGGCGGAGACCTTCTCGGCGACCCTGTACCTGTTTTTCCAGGGTCGCCTGGAGAACAAGGGCAGCCTGCGGATCGAAGCCGGCAGCGAGCTCATCAACCGGTCTGTCCTGCTCAGCTCGGGCGAGTTGATCAACCGCGGGCAGATCAGCAACCAGGGCGGAAGTTTCGAGATCAGCGGCGGCAATTTCACGCTCGATGGCCGCATGGACAACAGCCTGAACGGGCACGTGACCTTCGCCGCCGGGTCAGCCACCGCGGGCACTGGGCACTACTATCAGTCCGACGGCTGGACTCAGCTCGACGGCCAGGTCGACATCGCCAACTTCGAGATCGCCGGCGGCCGGCTGTGCGGCAGCGGTTTCCTCAACGGCAATCTGCTCATGAGCGACGGCACCCTGTGCCCGGGCAACTCGCCCGGCAGCTTGCACATCGGCGGCGACCTGATCTTCACGGGTGGCAGCCTGCGATTGGAAGTGGCCGGCACAGCGGCAGGGCAATACGACGTGCTCCAGGTTGACGGCACGGCCAGCTTCTCCTCTGGCGTATTGCTGGAAGTGGCCTTCATCAACGGCTATGTTCCCCAGCTCGGTGATCATTGGTCGATGCTGCGCACATCCGGTGGGGCGTCAGGGCTGGCGGGTCTTGCGGTGAAACTCACCGGCCTGCCAGTCGGCTATGCACTGGCCTTCGACGGCAGCGGCGCATTCACCGTCCAGCCCTCGCCAGTGCCCGAGCCCGGCAGCTGGCTGCTGATGCTGGCCGGCCTGTCGGGTTTGCGCGGCTTGACGCTGCGGCGCAAGGCCGGGTTGGCTGTGTTGGCGGTGGGCGGAGCATTCGCCCTGCCCGCCCAGGCCACTTGCGATGACGCCAACCGGGTTGTGCCAATCCCCACCGACTTCGGCAACCCTCGCATCCGTGCGGGCGAGGTCGTACCGAACCTCAATGCCCAGGGCTGCCACGACCTCCTGCCCCTGATCATCGAGGCCGGTGGTCGGCTCGACAACTACGCGGGTCTCAGCAACCAGCCCGGCTCCGACCGGGGCCCCAACGGGCGGGGCGGCCTGTTCGTCAACGGCCTGCTGGACAACAAGGCGGGGGCCCGGATCAGCAATTTGGGCGAGTTTTATGTGGACTTTCTCGTTGGGCAGGGCGTCGGCAGCGTCATCAACGACGGCGCGTTCACGAACCAGGGCCTGGTCGAGCTGTGGGGCCGGTTCACGACCGGCAGCCAGGGCAGCTTTCACCACCAGAGCGGCAGCTTTCGCAGCGGCGGGGAGTTCATCAGCGCGGGCAGCTTCGAGAACAGCGCCAGCGTCAGCCTCGTCGGCGGCAGCTTCAGCAACAGCGGCCTGCTGACGAATCGCGGCCACATCGCCGTCAGCGGTTTCAGTACCAGCCTCGCCAATGCCGGCTTGATCGACAACCAGGCCGGTGCCAGCCTGACGATCGATGCACCGTTCGGCGTTCACGACTTCACCAGCGGCACGCTGAACAACGCCGGGCTGTTCAGCCTCCGCAGCGGCCTGTCACTGGGCACAGGTGGCACGGTGAACATGCTGGCCGGCAGCCTGATCGAGGGCACGCCCGTCGTGATCTTCGAGGGCCATACCCAGGTCAATGCCGGACGGCTGCGCATGAACGACAGCCTGACCGTTTGGGGCAGCCTGCAGAACGATGGTGTGCTGGACATCCATACCGAGTACGCGACGATAGGCTACCCCGGTGGCTTCGCCAGCCTGGCGAACAACCAGACCATCACCATCGGCGGCTATGAAGGCATGACGTATTTCGCCGGGAAGCTGACCAACGGCGCCAGCCTGGTCAACAACGGCCAGATGCGGATCGAACCCGGCAGCAGGCTGGTGAACGGGGCGGTCGATGTCAATTTCGGCCAGGTCCACGGGCACTTCCAGAACAACGGCCAGCTGGTCAACGCCGGCGCCATCACCAACCGCGGCACGGTCGAGATCAGCGGCACGCTGACGCAGGACGGCACGTTCGAGAACACGGGCACGGTGACCTTTGCCGCCGGCTCGGAGACGACGGGCCAGGGCAGCTACCTCCAGCTGGCCGGGCTGACGCGCTTGAACGGCAGCGTCGACATCCCGGTGTTCGAGGTGCGCGGCGGTGATCTGTGCGGCAGCGGCGTGCTGCGTGGCTCGCTGGTGTTCGGGGGCAGCAAGCTATGCCCCGGCAACTCGCCCGGCATCCTGTACATCGTCGGCGATCTGGACTTCCAAGGCGGCACCCTGGAGCTGGAAATCGCCGGCCCCGGTGCGGGCGAATACGACCAGCTGCAGGTCGACGGCCTCGCGAGCTTCATCTCGCAGGCCAGCCGCATCGAGATCGTCTTCATCAACGGCTATGTGCCGCAGGCTGGCGATCAGTGGGTGCTGCTGCGGTTCCAGAACCCGGGCTCCGGGCTGGCGAATCTGGCTGTGAAGGTCAGCGGTGCGCCCGCCGGACTGGCGTTCGCGTTCAACGACAACGGCGGCTTCGGCGTCACTGCGGCACCGGTGTCCGAGCCAGCCAGCGTCGTGTTACTGCTGGCCGGGCTGGCGGGGCTGTCCTTGAGGCGCATGCGCGTCCGGACGGGCTGACATCAGATTGGCTACGTTGTGCGCTAGGCTAGGCGGACATGAGCCAAGCCGATCGCCGCACCCATACGCCCGGGTTTTCCCCAGCCGAAAGCTTTGCCGCGCTGAGTCCGCTGGGGCTGGCGCTGTCCCGCGACCGGGTGCTGTTCTGGGTCAACGAGCGCTTTGCCGCGCTGTTCGGCTTCGCCGCCGAAGAACTGGCCGGTCAGAGCTTTGCCGTACTGTTCCCCAGTGAGGCCGAGTTCAGGCGCATAGGCCTGCGCATGCAGGCGGCGATGCAGGGCTGCGGCAGCTACCGGGATGAACGGCTGATGCGCCGCCGCGATGGCCGGCTGCAGTGGTTTCGCGTCCATGGCCATGCCACCGACCCGAACGAGCCGTTCCGCGAGGCCGCCTGGGTGTTCGAGCCCATGACCACCGGCGTCGAGCCCGACACGCTGACCCCGCGCGAACGCGAAGTGCTTGCCGCACTGACCGCGGGCCAGACGGCCAAGGAATGCGCCAAATCGCTGGGCATCTCGCCGCGCACGGTCGAAAAGCTCAGCGCCCGGCTGCGCCAGCACTATGGCGTGCACACCTCGGCCGGGTTGATTGCGCGGGTGCTGGGAATGCCCTGATGCTGGCGCATCCGGTCTTCGAGGCTCTGAGCCAGTCCCGCGCACGGCTGGAGCGCCACGTCGAGCTGGGTGACGCGCTGCGCCTGGCGCAGTGGGCCAACCGGGACGACAGCACCCACTACCGCCAGCCGGGTCACCACACCCTGTCGGTCTATCTGGAGGGGGGCCTGGGCACGCATCTGGTCGATCAGCCCGGCAACACCGGTGCACCAGGGCGCTTTTGTGTACTGCCGGCCGAGCATGAGTCGCAGTGGCGAATCGAGGGCCGGTTGCGCTTTGTCCATCTGTACGTGTCGGATGCCGCCTGGGCCGACCGCGTCGTGCGCCTGCTCGATGCCGAGCCGCGAGCGGTGACCTTGAGCCAGCGCATCTTCGGCGAGGACGCCGCGCTGGCAGGGTGGGCGGCCGGCGTCGCTGGCCTCGACTGGGCCGAAACCAGCGGCCGCCTGCAGTCACACATGCTCAGCCATGCGGCACTGGACCGGCTGGTGCTGCTGGCCGCCAGCCCGCGTTCCCGTGCCGCCGCCGAGCGGACGGGCGGCGGCCTGGCCAGCGCCGCGCGCCGACGCGTGCTGGAACATGTGCAGGCGCATCTGGATGGGGCACAGGACACGCTCTCGCTGAGCCGCCTGGCCGGGCTGGCAAATCTGTCGGAATTCCATTTCGCGCGGATGTTCCGCGTCTCGATGGGATGCTCGGTCCACCAGTGGATCACGCAACGCCGGCTGGCCCGTGCTCAAGAGCTGCTGGCGGATGATCGACTTCCGCTGGCCGATGTGGCCGCCGCCTGCGGCTTTGGCAGCGCCTGCCATCTGAGCCAGGCCTTCAGGCAGCAGCTGCGAGCGACGCCGCGGCAGTTCAGTCGGGCACTTCGGAGCGTCTGAAGGGAGCCGCGCCGTCCAGGGTGCCGACGAATTGCGGCGTCGGGAAGGGCCGCTCGCGGTAGGCCTGCTCGATGCGCCGGGCGAGTACCGCCAGGCTGCCGGTCCAGGCCTGGGCGGCCAACGCAAACTCATAGGTGAACAGGCCGAAGCGCCGTTGCTGCGTCGGGTCTTGCGGATCGGGCCTCAATTCTTCCAACGTGCCCTCCCCCTCCTGCGACGAGAAGAAGCCGACATAGCGGCCCGGCGTGATGCGGCCGGTGGCCGCACCGGATTGCGTCGCCGGGCTGCGCAGGCCCAGGCTCTGGCGGCGCAGGCTGGTGCGCCAGCGCTCGATCCACAGCGAGAGCGGAATCTGCAGCGCCTGCGGACCCAGAAAACGCCAGCCGGCCGCCGCGCCGGGGCCGCGCAGCATATCGGCCGCATGACAGGTGTCGAACACCACCCAGACATTGGCGCCGCGGGCCTGGATGCGGCGCAGCGCAGCGCCCAGCTCCTTGTCGCGCAGCGCGCCGCGCACCTCGTGCCGCGCCGGGTCCCAGGCTTGCGTGTCGCGGGGCAGAAAGACCTCGTCCAGACCATCGCCTTCGACCCACTCGCCGGGCCCGGCG
>Ga0187845_1000301_pt1 | contig 28725 bp, 25 predicted proteins | sample SpaLakP09_SKY_68_FD_134515 | JGI IMG/M metagenome (GOLD analysis project Ga0187845, IMG submission 134515) | Oligotrophic lake water microbial communities from Sparkling Lake, Wisconsin, USA - SP09_SKY_68 | ecosystem: Environmental > Aquatic > Freshwater > Lake | place: USA: Sparkling Lake... | reverse complement strand
TTGCGGAGAATCGCGTGACAACGCCGATCCAAGTTGAGATTCCAACGATCCGGGACCTGAAGGACAACGCCGCGCGCCAGCTCCAGCAGGCGCTTACCGACGCTTCGTTGTCGGCCGACAACGCGCTGTCTGTGGCCGACATCAAGCTGGCCCGGTCCAATCTCGATGCCATGGCATTCGTCCAGGGCGTCGGCATCCACGGGGCCTACCGTTATCTGAAGGATTTCATTGCTCGCCAGGCAATCCCGACCAAGGCTGTCGAGGAATACCTGGATGGCTGGCTTGAGGCATACGGCATTCCGCGTAAGGAAGCGCGCGTGGCAACTGGCGTGGCGCTGGGCACCGGGGAAGCCGGCTACATCATCGAGGCCGAGGCCGAAATGCAGGACCCTGACGGGGTGGTTTTCACCGTTCTGGAAGACACACCAGTCTCGGGCGTCCTGCGCACCGTAAATCCGCGCATTGTCTGCACCACCCCCGGTGCGGCAGGCAATCTTGCGGCTGGCACTGTCCTGGAGTTGGTGACCACGATTCCAGGCATCGATCGTCAGTTCACGGTCGGCCCGGCCGGCCTCAGTGGCGGCATCAATCGGGAAACCGACTCGGAAGCCGTCTATAGGCTCAATCAGCGATTGGCGAACCCACCACGAGGCAGCGCGCCGTCGGACTATGAGCGGTGGGCACTGTCTGTGCCTGGAATTACCCGCGCTTGGGGCATTCGGAACCCCAGCGGCCCCACGTCGGCCGGCGTGATCATCATGGCGGACAACAATCAATACGGTCTGCCCACCCAGGCCCAGCGCAACGAAGTTTTCGCGTACATCCGGGATCCCGATCGCGGACCTCCTGACGAGCTGTTAGTGATCATTCCGGAACCGGTCTTCGTGGATCCGCAGTTGAGCCTGACACCAGATACGCAGGCGGTTCGTGACGCGGTGACGCTGGAGCTAAAGGACCTGTTCTTCCGCGAGGCTGTCCCGCATGGCCGCATTCCGCATACGCACCTGAGCGAAGCTGTGTCGGCCGCTTCCGGCGAGACGGACCACATCTTCCTGCAGCCGGTGCTGCAGCCGGGAGGCTTCCTGACGGCTGGCGCCTTCCAGATTCTGGTGCTGCGCAATATCAGCTATGTGGCCGCCTGACTATGGATAAGTTCTGGCAGGCCCTTAGCCATCTCCTACCCCCTGGATACGCATTTCCGCGGAATCCGGGATCCGTGGTTATGCGGTGGCTGCGCGCCTGGGCCGGCGTACTGCGGGAACACGACGATTTTGTCCAGCACGCCAGTCAGCAGTGGTTGCCGCACCGCACGTGCTCGCGTTTGGAGGAGTGGGAGGAAGCACTTGGCTTGCCAGACGCTTGCTTTGAAGGCGGCCAGACGATAGGTGAGCGCCAAGCCAGCATGCTGGCCCGATTGCGCGGAGACGTCGACCTGGCATACGAAGACAGCTCGGCGGAAAGCCCTGGGTCTATCAAGGCGTATCTGAACCGCTTCGGCTACCAGGTCGAAATCTGGTATTCGACGCCGTTTCGCGTAGGCCGGGAACGCGTTGGCGCTCGGCTTGGTGCGCTCAATGGCGTGCTCAACGTGAAGATTCTGTACCTCTGCGAGCCATATCGCGTCGGCAGCAATCGTGTCGGAACTCGGCTTCGAATCTGTACGAAGGACGGCATCGAAATCGAATGCTTGCTTCAGCGCATCGTGCCGGCGCGCTACCAAATCAACGTCATCTATCTCTGACGCTCAAGGACCCGTCGATGAACTACACAAACAGTCTGGACAGCCTGGTGCATGCGGCTACAGGCCACGCCATGCACACCGATACGGCCGCAATTCCCACGGTCTGGTCGGACAAGGACGCCAATTCCATCATCTGGTCGATGATGGAAGTCCTGAACTCGGCCGGAATTGAGGGGAAAACGTTCAACCCCGATGACCCGGACACCTACCAACGGTTCGTCAAGGCCATTCGCAAGCTGATCATTACGGACGCCGTGCCCCGATTTACCACGGGCGTGGTGCTCCCTGCCTCCAACATTGGCCCGATCTGGCATGACGACTACAACTCGCTCATGACTTGGCAGGTTTTCAACGCCAACGGTGCCAACTACACCGGCTACGCGAGCATCCTTGTCGGCTCGCTGCTGGCGGATACGCAGCCGACGCCTCGTCGCGGGTACGTCAAGTCCGGCGTAACAAACCTTTCTCGAACCGCCTACGCGGCGTTGCGAGGCTGGGCTATGCACAACGGCGTCCTCGTCGCAGCAGGCGTGTGGGCTGCCGGCGCAATCGCTATGAAGGACAACGCTGACGGCACTACTTTCACGGTCTATGACGTGCGAGGTGAATTCCCAAGGTTCTGGGACGATGCGCGCGGGGCTGATCCCTTGCGCGGCTTCGGTACGTTCCAGGCATTCGAAGTTCAAAGTCACGATCACGCCGCCCAAGGCAGTAACGGCTTCTGGGTCGACGCGCCTGGCCTCTATACGGTCAACGCGTCCGGTGCCATCGTCAACATGAACCGGTTTGCCAAAACCTCGCTAACCGGTGGGACCGAAACAAGGCCGCGAAACACCGCGTTCCTTGCGGCCATTAAGTTCTAAGGAAGTCTCATGCCCACGATCGTCTATATCTACGATGAATTTACGTTTGAGTATCTCGGTCCCCAGGAAGCTCAAGACTCGCCGCTGGAGCCCGGAACACCGCTGCTGCCGTCGTTTGCCACCGAGATTGAGCCACCGGCTCACAACGAGCGGCAGGCGGCCGTCTTTCATCCGGACTTGAACTCATGGTCCCTGGAACCGGATTTCCGAGGGGTTTCGTTGTTCTCGACGGCAGACGGAAAGCCAGTAATTGTTACGGTGATCGGCCCTCAGCCGGCTGGAACAACCACTCAGCCGCGCCCGTCGACCGATCATGTTTGGTCAGCCGATGGCTGGGTAATCAGCGAAGAGGCAGTGCAGCGGCGCATCGCGGCACTCCGGACCTCCTGCCTTTCGGAAATCGACGCGGAAGCCGGTCGGACACGGGGCAAGCACATTACCGTGAGCCCAGGTCAGGATGGCGTGTACCAGCTTAAGCTGGAGCAAGCCACGCAGTTCTCAGACTCGGGATATCAGGGAACAGTGCCTGAGCTGGTCCAGGCTGAAGCCGACGCGATGGGAGATAACGCTGCCGCTGCCTGCATGCGTATTCAGGGAAAGGCCGGAGAATGGGCAAGCAAAGCAGCTCAGATTGAGCTGGTGCGCCGACGCGGCAAGATTGCGGTCAGTGCAGCCGCCGACGCGTCTGCCATCGAGCTGGCCAGGGACGAGGCAGTAGCGGCGTTGAAGGCGCTTTAAGTGTATTTTGCACAATCGGCAAGACGTGCAAAAAGGGCGCTTGCAATTGCTACACTAGTTAAACGCCAACTTCGGCGTCTTTTTTTCGAGGTGAGCAATGACCGGTACATCGGCGTCTGACGAGGCCCATGAGCACCTGCTAGCCCTTTACGCGGCTTTGTCTTCGATCCTCTCTTCTGGCCTAGATGACGTCTCACGCCGTCTCGCCGAAGAAACGATGAAGGAGGCGGCGGATTATTTGGCTCCCATCCAACGGCGAAGGGACGCAAGTCTCACACCCGATTTCGTGCGCCCAGGCAGGGAGCGCATTACGTGAGGGAAAGTGCTTATGGAGCAACCCCTTTCTGACCTCCCGCACTGTCGGGAGGTTTTTTTTCCTGGGCGGGCAATTTTTGAGGGGGAAATTGCCGGGTCAAACTATACGTCCGGCTAGGTCAAAATAAACGGCGCGCTACTTCGCCTGACGTCTTTTCGACAGGTCAATGTAGCGCGCAAGCCAAAAAAAATGGCGCCCCTAGGGCGCCATATCCGGTGAGGCAGCGTCGAAGCCGGTCAGTGCTTCGGCTCGGTAATGAAACCGATCTTGCCGAGGCCGCCGTGCTGCGCGGCGGCCATCACCTCGGCCACGCGCTCGTAACGGACATCGCGATCGGCGCGCAGGTGCAACTCCGGCTGAGGCTGCACTTGGGCCGCTGCGGCAATTCGCTGTTCCAGCTGGGCCTGATCGACTTCTTCCTGGTTCCAGTACACCTTGCCCTGCGCATCGACGGAAACGTTGATGCTTTGCGGCTTGGCGTCGTTGGGTTGGTTGGTCGCACGCGGCAGGTCGATCTTGACCGCGTGATTGATGACGGGAATCGTGATGATGAAGATGATCAGCAGCACCAGCATGACGTCGACCAGCGGCGTCATGTTGATTTCGCTCATCACCTCGTCATCGTCTCCGTCGAGCGTGCCGAATGCCATGATGCTTTCCTTCAGGCGCGAGAAATCAGCGCTTAGTTCTTGACGGCCAGGCGTACCGACGCGTCGTCGGACGCGCGGGCGGCGGCGTTGGTGGGACGCACGCGGGCGCCAGTCACAAAGTATGCGTGCAGGTCATGGGCAAAGCGGTTCAGCTTGCTGATCACGCCCTTGTTGCCGCGGCTCAGCGCGTTGTAGCCGAGCACGGCGGGAATCGCAACGGCCAGGCCGAAGGCGGTCATGATCAGCGCCTCGCCAACCGGACCCGCCACCTTGTCGATGGTCGGCACGCCGGACGCGCCAATACCGATCAGCGCGTGATAGATGCCCCACACGGTGCCGAACAGACCGACGAACGGCGCGGTCGAGCCGACCGATGCCAGCACGGCCAGTCCCGATTGCATGTGCGATACGGCCTCATCGATCGCGCTCTTGAGCGAACGGGTGAGCCAGTCGGAAATATCCAGCGCATCGTGCAGTTGCGGCTGGCTGGCGCGATGGTGCTGGGCGGCTTCACGTCCGGTGATGGCCAGCACGCGGAACGGGTTCGCGTCGCTGGAGCCGAGCGTGTCGAGCGCATGGTCGAAGTCGTCCGAATGCCAGAAACGCTTTTCTGCGCCATGCGCCATCTTCTTGAGGCGAACCAGATCCCACGCCTTGGTGAGGATCACAATCCACGACAACAGCGACATGATCAGCAGAATGATGGCGGTCGCACGCATGACGAAATCGCCTTGCGACCAGAGGTGGGAGAGTCCGAGGTCCTGCATGGTGGTTCCTGAAAAGGTCAGTGTTTAGATATGTCGGAAAGATCCGGGAAAAATCAGTTTGCCAACTGCCAGACGATGGGCTGATCCGGCGTCACCGCGATCGCGCGGCCGTTCTGCATGAAGGGTTTGCAACGCATGCCCTTCACGGCTTCGACTGCGGCGTCGTCGAGTCGGCTCGACCCGCTGGACTTCTTCACCACAGCCTTGACGACCTTGCCCTTGTCGTCGATGGTCAGATTCACAATCGTCGTGCCCGATTCGCCCATGCGCTGCGACTGGCGCGGATATACGGCCTGCGGGCGCGAGCATTCGATTTCGTCGATGCCCACGGCACGTGGCGCGGCATTGGCCGGCGGCGGGGCGGGCGGTTCCGCGGGCGCCGGCTGGGCCGGCGGGGCGGGGGGCGCCTCGATCGCGGTCGGCGACGGCGGCAGCGATGCCACCGGTTCCGGCGTCGGTTGCGGCTTGGGCGGCGCCGGACGCGGCGTGACCACCTTGACCTGCTTGGGCGGCTCGGGTGTCTTCTGCGGCTTGGGCGGTTCCGGCGCCTTCTGCTGCTGAGGCGGTTCCATCGGGATGATGCGGGCGATGATTTCCGGGGCGATGACGGCCTCGGTCATCTTGCGCGCCAGACCGGACTGGATCAGATACAGCAATCCGGCATGAAACAACAGGACCGCGACGGTGATCTTGAAAAATCGTTGATCGAACATGAGAGGAACGACAGATGCTCGCCAAATGGCGCAATCACTTGCGGTAGAACAGGATCAGCGAGATGCCACATCCGACCAGCAGGCTCAATAGCAGTTCCATGATGATAACGCTCCAGAAAAACACAGCCGTGAAACGGGGTTGCCAGGGGAGCGCTACTCTTGGGCAGCGTATCAGCGAGCAGTATAAACGATAATGATTCTTATTTGTTGCGCATTGTGCAATGCGGGCGATTCTTCTGCATCCGCTTCATTCGGGCGGAACATCAATGGCGGCCGCTACGTCGGGCCGGCGTAACGTGGCCTAGGCCGCGCCAAAAAGCGCGCCCGGCGCCCATCGGCCGGAAAACCGCGCTACGATAAACAGAAACCCCATTGCGGCAGACACGGCATAGGTTGGGCGATCCCTGCGGTCCGGACGTCCGAAGTCCTGTGCGAAGGGAGCCAGTCATGGATTTCACCCGTTTTGCTGAAGACGACCGCACGATGGACGACCGCACCACGTTGCTTCGCGCGTCGCCCGGCGCGCCGGGAACGTCGGCCCTCGACTGGATGTGCGCCCAGTTTGCCTTGCGCGTGGTCTGCGCACTGGGCCCGCGCTTCAACTTGCGCAGCAATATCAACGATGTCCTGACCGTCAGCGCGCAGGAGATGGTCTGGCCCTACGGCGTGGTGTTGCGCGTGCAGCGATTCCTGTCGGCGCGATGCGCCGATATGCCCGCGTGGAAGGGCGCCTCGCGGCTGTCGCCCGAGGACTTTCTGGAGCGCCACGGTCAATGGAACAGCGCCTTCGACGAAAGCGCGTTGTTCTATTACCTCGACGAATACGTCAAGCATCACGCCAAGGACATGTTCGCGGTATTCGCCGCGTCGTCGGCCGCCATCGCCGCGCGGCTGGACGGCGAGCGCGTGCTGCTCGTGCGCAATATCGACATGCTGAGCCATGTGCTCAACCTGCCGGACCACGAGCGCAAGCTGCTGCTCTACGCCGCGCTCGCCAAGTACAAGCGCGACCTCCGCGCGGTGATGGTCGACTGCAAGGTCGCGCACAGCCAGGAGGCATTCCAGATCCTGTCGGGCCTCACCGGCGCCAGTCCGGCCGATATCGCGGTCTCGCTGCGCCCCGGGTCGCGGCTGGAGACGCTGAACCTGATCGAGCAACCGCTGCCCGAAAACAGTGTGACCGATCTGGGCGACCTGATGCGGCTGTCCGATCGGCTGCTGCACGTACTGCTGGGCAATTACGCGAACGAAGCCGAGATGATGGCGGTGTTCACGCGGCCGGCCGCGCCGCCGACGCTGGGTACCGCCGACTATCCGCATGTCGAAACCGATGTGCGCTATCTGACCGCGTTGCTTGGCAACGCTACGCGCCAGAATGCGCCGGGCGTGAACGTACTGATCTATGGGCCGCCAGGCACGGGCAAGACCGAGTTTGCGCGATTGCTTGCGCGCGAAGCGGCGTGCGAACTTTACGAGGTCGACTGCTTCGATCGCGACGGCAACAGTCTGTCGGGCAAGGACCGCTATCGCTCGCTGCAGGTGTCCCAGGCGTTCCTGCGCGGACGCCCCCGCACCGCGCTGCTGTTCGACGAGGTCGAGGACGTGTTTCCGGGCAGCGCGCGCGAGCTGATGAGCCTGTTCGGTCAGGAAGACACGCGCGGGTCCGTCAACGGCAAGGCGTGGGTCAACCAGACGCTTGAGCAGAATCCCGTGCCGGTGATCTGGATATCGAATTCGATCCGGCAGATCGATCCGGCATATCTGCGCCGCTTCCAGTTTCACCTAGAGCTGAAGATCCCGCCGCCGCTGGTGCGCGAGAACATCATCCGCAAACATCTGGGCAGCCTCGATGTCAGCGATGCGTTCATTGCCACGCTGGCCGCGCGCAAGACGCTGACGCCGGCCCAGGTGCAATCGGCCGCGCGGTTCGTGGAACTGGCGCGACCCGATGTCGACGAACCGCTCGAAGCGCTGATCCTGCGCCAGCTCGAACATGCTGATCGCGCGATGGGGCTGCGCCCCGAGGCCGAGGCGCGCCCGGTCGTCACGCATTACCGGCTCGACAATCTCAATCTGGAATCGCGCTACGCCGTCGACAAGATCGTGCAGGCGCTGGGCGCGCGGCGGCGCGGCACGCTGTGTTTCTATGGCCCGCCCGGCACGGGAAAGACGGCGCTGGCCGAGCATATTGCGGCCGCGCTCGATCTGCCGCTGATGATCCGTCGCGCGTCCGACCTGATGAGCAAGTACGTCGGCGAAACCGAGCAGCAGATTGCGGCGATGTTCGCGCGCGCCGAGGAAGATGGCGCGGTGTTGCTGCTCGACGAGGCCGACAGTTTCATGCAGAGCCGCCAGCAGGCCGTGCGCAATTACGAAGTGTCCGAAGTCAACGAGATGCTGCAGGGCATGGAGCGTTTCAACGGCATTTTCGTCTGCACGACGAATCTGTTCGAGCGGATCGACGAAGCGGCGCTGCGGCGCTTTTCCTTCAAGATCCGCTTCCTGCCGCTCAAGCCTGCGCAGCGCGTGGCGATGTTCGTCGACGAGGCGCTCGATGGCGACGACACCCGCATGACCGACGCGATTCGCCGCGATCTCGATGCGATGGATTGCCTGACGCCCGGAGACTTCGCCACCGTCAAGCGACAGTCCGTGGTGCTTGGCGAAGCGCTGACGCCCGATGAATTCCTGGCGCAATTGCGGCAGGAGCACGCCGTGAAGCCGGACGTGCGGCATCACAAGCCCGTCGGCTTCACGCAGTAAGCGGTCCGTCGTCCAGCGCGGGTGCGGGTTCGATGACCACGGTTTCGGCACGGGCCTCGACCTGCAGCAGCGCCGCGGCCATCTCGTTCAGATGTGCCGCGTCCTTCGTCGACAGATAGCGAATGCCGGCCGCGTTGGAAGGATCGGCCGCCATATCGAATTCGGCCAGCTTGCGCGCCAGTTGTCGCGCAATTGCGGCGCCCGTGTCGATCAGTGTCAGCCTGTCCCCGACCATCTCGCGAATCGTGGCCGACAGGAACGGGTAGTGCGTGCAGCCAAGCACCAATGTGTCGGCGCCGGCTTCGAGCATGGGCCCAAGATAGGCGTCGAGCTTTTCGCGAATGGCCGGACTGGACACGTCGCCTTGCTCGATCAGCGCAACCAGCCCGTGGCCCGCCGCGCACAGGTAGCGGCTTTCCGGCGCGAGCGTCGCCAGCAGACGAGAGAACTTCTCGCTTTTCAGGGTGTTGGCGGTGGCCAGCACACCTACCACCTTGCTGCGACTGATCGCCGCCGCGGGCTTCAATCCCGGTTCGACGCCGATGACCGGCACGTTCAATTCGCTGCGCAGCGCCTGCACGGCATGCATCGTGGCCGTGTTGCAGGCAATCACCAGCGCCTTGCACCCCTGCGCGACGAGCCATCGGCACACTTGCAAGGTGCGCGCCGTCACGAACCGCTCGGGCTTGTCGCCGTAGGGGGCGTAGCGAGAATCGGCAAGGTAGATCAGCGGCTCATGCGGCAGCAGCGCGCGCACTTCGCGCAGGACCGAGAGGCCGCCAAGACCGGAATCGAAAATGCCGACAGGAGAAGAGTCCACGAAATCGCGCGCGTAAAAAAGCCGGACAGCAATTGTCCGGCTTCCGAGGGTAAAAGACTACCGGTCGATCAGGCCGTTGCGACCGGAATCTTGCCGATCTTCGCCTGCCATTCGGCAGGGCCGGTCTTGTGCACCGACGTACCCGAACTATCCACGGCCACCGTCACGGGCATGTCCTTGACGTCGAATTCGTAGATCGCTTCCATGCCGAGGTCTTCAAACGCCAGCACCTTGGCGCCGCGAATCGCCTTCGACACCAGGTAGGCGGCGCCACCCACGGCCATCAGGTAGGCCGACTTGTGCTTCTGGATCGATTCGATCGCCACGGGGCCGCGCTCGGCCTTGCCGATCATCGCGATCAGGCCGGTCTGCGAGAGCATCGTTTCCGTGAACTTGTCCATGCGGGTCGCCGTCGTCGGGCCGGCCGGGCCGACTACCTCGTCGCGCACCGGATCGACCGGGCCGACGTAGTAGATCACGCGGTTGGTGAAATCGATGGGCAGCTTTTCGCCCTTGGCCAGCATGTCGGCGATGCGCTTGTGCGCGGCGTCGCGGCCGGTCAGCATCTTGCCGTTGAGCAGCAGCGTCTGGCCCGGCGTCCACGAGGCGACTTCCTCGGGCGTCAGCGTGTTGAGATCGACGCGCTTCGAGGTTTCCGTGTTCGGCGCCCATTCCACCTTCGGCCATGCCGACAGATCCGGCGCTTCCAGCTTGGCCGGGCCGCTGCCGTCCAGCGTGAAGTGAACGTGGCGGGTGGCCGCGCAGTTCGGGATCATCGCCACGGGCTTGGAAGCCGCGTGCGTCGGCGACGCCATGATCTTGACGTCGAGCACGGTGGCCAGGCCGCCCAGGCCCTGCGCGCCGATGCCGAGCGCATTCACCTTTTCATACAGTTCGACGCGCAGTTCCTCGATCCAGTCCTTCGGGCCGCGCGCGATGATGTCCTGGATGTCGATGGATTCCATCAGCGATTCCTTGGCCATCACCATTGCCTTTTCGGCGGTGCCGCCAATGCCGATGCCGAGCATGCCCGGCGGGCACCAGCCGGCGCCCATCGTCGGCACGGTCTTCAGCACCCAGTCGACGATCGAGTCGGACGGGTTCAGCATCACGAACTTCGACTTGTTCTCCGAACCGCCGCCCTTGGCCGCCACCTGGATGTCCACCGTGTTGCCCGGCACCACTTCGTAGTGGATCACGGCCGGCGTGTTGTCCTTGGTGTTCTTGCGGGCGCCTTCCGGCGGGCTGACGATCGATGCGCGCAGCACGTTGTCCGGGTGCGTGTAACCGCGGCGCACGCCTTCGTTGATCATCTCGGTCAGGCCCATCGTGGCGCCATCCCAGCGCACGTCCATCCCCACCTTGACGAAGACCGTGACGATGCCGGTGTCCTGGCACAGCGGGCGCTTGCCTTCGGCGCACATGCGGCTGTTGGTCAGGATCTGTGCAATCGCGTCCTTGGCGGCCGGACTCTGCTCCAGCTCGTAGGCGCGGCCCAGGCTGGTGATGTAGTCCATCGGGTGGTAATAGCTGATGTACTGCAGGGAATCGGCGACGCTCTGGATGAGGTCTTCTTGCTTGATGACTGTCATTTTGTGGGGGGAGGGCAGCGGTGAAACACAGCCCGGGATGATACACCGTGGCGGCGACGGCTGTTGCAATGCATACAGCCGTCGACACATTTGGTCGGGTATTGCGGCGGTGGCAGCCCTCGCCCCGCCAGTCGCGAAGGCAGTGTGCGTTTTGCGGCGCGCCGGGCACGCCGCCGGACGCGCCCGCCGGGTGCGGATGCGACACCATGCGGTCCACCCAGGCCATCGCCAGCGCCGAGAGCAGGAACGCGACGTGGATGATCACCTGCCACATGATCGTATGCGAGCTGCGCTGCTCGGCGTCGATAAACGTCTTGAGCAGGTGGATCGACGAGATGCCGATCAGCGCCATCGAAAGTTTTACCTTCAGCACGCCGGCGTTGACGTGGTCGAGCCATTCGGGCTCGTCGGGATGATTGTCGATGCCGAGCCGCGACACGAAGGTCTCGTAGCCGCCCACGATCACCATGATCAGCAGGTTCGAAATCATCACCACGTCGATCAGCCCCAGCACCACCAGCATGATCTTGGTCTCGTCGAAGGACGTGACGTGCGACAGCAGGTGCCAGACCTCGACCAGGAAGTGATAGACGTAGACGCCTTGCGCGACGATCAGGCCAAGATATAGCGGCAGTTGCAGCCAGCGCGAAGCGAAGATAATGCGGGGAATTGGACGAAGCGGTCGGTTGGGAGTGTCTGCCATGGGATGGGACGCGGGAATTGGTAATGTCCTAAGACAATCGAAGTGGGGTTCGATTGTACCGTGCGTCCGATAACACCCGGCGGCGCCGCCTGGTAACGGTTCGTCACCGTACCGACTGGTCGCCCAGCGCGCGGCGCGCGATCGGTCCGGGCCAGCTGGCCAGCGCGATGCCGCCCAACACGCAACCGAGGGCCACGCCGTGAGCCCAGCCGGGCCGCTCGCCCAGCACCGCGATGCCGTATCCGGCCGCGGCCACCGGCAACACTGCCGTGAACACGCCAGCCAACTGCGCGGGCACATGGCGGATGCCCTTCATCCAGAGCCAGAAAGAGAAGATGCTGGCCGACAACGCGTACCACAGCAGCAGTGCCCAGGTGGTCAAGCCCACGCCGGCGAAATCGAATGTCAGCAGCGGCACGATGCCCAGCGGCAGCATCAATGCGCCGCCGATCAGATGCGTGTATGCGCAGATTTCGATCGCGGCAAGCGTCTGCGACAACCGGCGCGACAGGATCACGTAGATCGACTCGCATAACACCGCGCCCAGGATCATCAGGTTGCCCATCAGCGCCTGGTTGCTGGCGGTGCCTTGCGGCGCGCCATGATCGCCACCGCGCGCAATGTTCAGGACCGCAATGCCGGCCACCGCCAGCAATACCGAAAACACTGTCCGTCTGGACAGGCGTTCGCGCAGCCATAGCCACGACAGGATCGCCACGGTGGCCGGGATAGTGCTCGTGATCACGCCGGCGGCCATCGCACTGGTCAGCCGCACGCCGCCCAGCATCAGCAGCGTGAACATGAAGGTGCCGAAGAACGCCATCAGGAACAGGTTGAGCCATTCGCCGCGCGATACCTGGCGCATACGGGCGGGCCGATACCACGGCGACAGGCACACGATGGCCACCAGGAAGCGCAGCAGCGCGAACAGCAGCACCGGCACTTCGGCGATGATCGATTTGCCCAGTCCGACATTGCTGCCGACGAGGGCCATGGCGGCAATCAGTAGGAGCGCGTGGATCGGCAAGGGTGGTGTGGCAGGAAAGGAATGGGACAACGCGACAGGCGCGATGAATGGGCGTGCGCGCTGTTCGGGTATTCGCGACCGGCGCATTATAGCTGTGCTAACTTAGTAGAGCCGACTGCACTTGCGCCCCCGCTTGCCCGCCGCGGTCGACCTCTCGACGGATCTGTTGCGACGCAGCATGACTGCGGCATCGGCTGCCCTGTCAGTCATGATCGTCGGGTTGGACCGTCAGGTTTAAGTAAGGCGCCGGGCGTACCTTGCACGCAAAGCAGTCAAAGCCAAACAGGAGACACCCATGTCCGCCATCGAGTCGGTGATGCAGGAGCATCGCGTTTTCAATCCCCCTGAGTCGTTCGCGAAGAACGCCGCCATTCCGAGCATGGAGGCCTACAACGCCCTGTGCGACGAGGCCACCAAGGACTACGAGGGCTTCTGGGCGCGCCATGCCCGCGAGCTGCTGCACTGGCACAAGCCGTTCACGAAGGTGCTCGATGAAAGCAACGCGCCGTTCTACAAATGGTTCGAGGACGGCGAACTCAATGCGTCCCACAATTGCCTCGAACGCAATATCGAGAAGGGCCTTGGCGACAAGACCGCGATTGTTTTCGAAGCCGACGACGGCAGCGTTTCGCACGTCACCTACAAGGATCTGCTGGCCAAGGTCAGCCGCTTTGCAAACGGCCTGAAGGCGCTCGGCATCAAGAAGGGCGACCGCGTTGTCATCTACATGCCGATGTCCGTGGAGGGCGTGGTGGCGATGCAGGCCTGCGCGCGGATCGGCGCGACCCATTCGGTCGTGTTCGGCGGCTTTTCCGCCAAGTCGCTGCAGGAGCGCCTGGTCGACGTCGGTGCCGTGGCGCTGATCACCGCCGACGAGCAGATGCGCGGCGGCAAGGCACTGCCGCTCAAGGCGATTGCGGACGAAGCGCTTGCACTGGGGGGCTGCGAGGCTGTCAAGCATGTGGTGGTCTATCGCCGCACTGGCGGCAAGGTGAACTGGACCGAGGGCCGCGATCGCTATATGGAAGATGTCGCCGCCGGCCAGCCCGATCACTGCGAGGCCGAGCCGGTAAGCGCCGAGCATCCGCTGTTCGTGCTCTACACGTCGGGTTCGACCGGCAAGCCCAAGGGCGTGCAGCACAGCACCGGCGGCTACCTGCTGTGGGCGTTGATGACGATGCGCTGGACGTTCGACATCAAGCCCGACGACATGTTCTGGTGCACCGCCGACATCGGCTGGGTGACCGGCCACACCTACATCTCGTACGGGCCGCTGGCCGCCGGCGCCACGCAGGTCGTGTTCGAAGGCGTGCCGACTTTCCCGAACGCGGGCCGCTTCTGGGACATGATCCAGCGCCACAAGGTCAGCATCTTCTACACCGCGCCAACTGCGATCCGTTCGCTGATCAAGGCTGCCGAGGCCGACGAGAAGATCCACCCGAAGCAGTACGACCTGTCGAGCCTGCGTCTGCTGGGAACGGTTGGCGAGCCGATCAATCCGGAAGCGTGGATGTGGTACTACAAGAACATCGGCCAGGAACGCTGCCCGATCGTCGATACCTTCTGGCAAACCGAAACCGGCGGCCACGTGATCACGCCGCTGCCGGGCGCCACGCCGCTGGTGCCGGGCTCGTGCACGCTGCCGTTGCCGGGCATCATGGCGGCCATCGTCGATGAAACCGGCCAGGACGTGCCCAATGGCAGCGGTGGCATTCTGGTGATCAAGCGTCCGTGGCCGTCGATGATCCGCACCATCTGGGGCGATCCGGAGCGCTTCAAGAAGAGCTATTTCCCCGAGGAACTGGGCGGCACGCTGTATCTGGCCGGCGACGGTTCGATCCGTGACAAGGACACCGGCTACTTCACGATCATGGGTCGCATCGACGACGTGCTGAACGTGTCGGGCCACCGCATGGGTACGATGGAAATCGAATCGGCGCTGGTGTCCAACCCGATCGTCGCCGAGGCCGCCGTGGTTGGTCGTCCCGACGACACGACCGGCGAAGCGATTTGCGCATTCGTGGTGCTCAAACGCTCGCGTCCGACCGGCGAAGAGGCCGTAAAGATTGCCGCCGAACTGCGCAACTGGGTGGGCAAAGAAATCGGCCCGATCGCCAAGCCCAAGGACATCCGCTTTGGCGACAACCTGCCCAAGACGCGCTCCGGCAAGATCATGCGTCGCTGCTGCGGTCGCTGGCCAAGGGCGAGGAGATCACGCAGGACACCTCGACGCTGGAGAATCCGGCCATCCTCGACCAACTGAAGCAAGCGCAGTAATCCACCGGTCATGCGCGCTTGGCGCTTGCGTGACAACCGTTGTGCCCGCCCCGGCGTTGTCCGGCGCGGGCACATTTGTCTGCTCGATGACTCCTTTTTCTGATGGCTGACACCCAGTCGCGCTTTGGCCGACGGCTGATGCTTTATTACGGCCTGTTCACGCTCGGGCTGTTCGGCTTCGTCGGCATGATGGCGCTGCTGGAGCGTTCGAACGCGGATGCGCTGTGGCTCGGCTATGTCTTCCTGTTTGTCACGATCGCGATCTACGCCTGCATCGGGCTGATTTGCCGCACCTCGGACCTGAGCGAGTACTACGTGGCGGGCCGGCGCGTGCCGGCGATGTTCAACGGCATGGCGATCGCCGCGGACTGGATGAGCGCCGCGTCCTTCATCGGCCTGGCCGGCATCATCTTCGCGTCGGGCTACGAGGGGCTGGCCTACGTGATGGGATGGACCGGCGGCTATTGCCTGGTGGCGTTCCTGCTGGCGCCATACCTGCGCAAGTACGGCGGCTATACGATTCCCGATTTTCTGGCCGCGCGCTACGGCAACGGCAAGCCGGGCGGAAATATTCCCGTGCGGGCCATCGCGGTGCTGGCCGCGTCGCTGTGTTCATTCGTCTACCTCGTGGCGCAGATCCAGGGCGTCGGGCTGATCGTCACACGCTTTATCGGCGTCGAGTTTGCCGTCGGCGTGTTCTTCGGGCTCGCCGGCATCCTGGTCTGCTCGTTTCTGGGCGGCATGCGCGCGGTGACGTGGACCCAGGTGGCGCAGTACATCATGCTGATCGTGGCGTTTTTGCTGGCCGTGTCTCTGATCGCATGGAAGCATCATCAGCAGGTGGTGCCACAGGTGAGCTACGGCGGGCTTCTCAGGCAGATCGACGCCGAGGAAAAGCGTATCGATCGCGATCCGGCCGAGCAGCAGGTGCGCGAGATATTCCGCCAGCAGGCAATCGACCTGCAGGATCGCATCGCCCGTCTGCCGCAGTCGTTCCACGAAGAGCGGGCGGCACTGGACGCGCGGCTGCAGGAACTGCGCGCGCGCAATGCGCCGCTACGCGAGATCAAGGCCGTCGAGCGCGAACGGCAGGCCTTTCCGACCGATGCGGCGGACGCGCAGCAGCAGTGGAGCCAGGCGCGCGAGCATGCGCTGGCGCGCAGCCAGCCTTCGACGTCGTCCACCGAACCCTATCCCGCCGCATCGGAACAGGAGCGCAAGACGCGGCGTCTTAATTTCGTGCTGCTGGTGTTCTGCTTAATGGTTGGCACCGCCAGCCTGCCGCACATCCTGACGCGGCTCTACACCACGCCGTCGGTCAAGGAGACGCGCAATTCGGTAGCGTGGGCCGTGTTCTGTATTGCGCTGCTCTACGTATCGGCGCCCACGCTGGCTGCGCTGGTCAAGGTGGAATTCTTCCAGCATCTGGTCGGCATCCCGTACGCGGAGTTACCGCAATGGGTGGTGCAATGGCGCAAGGTCGATCCGCCGGTGTTCGGGATCCGGGACATGAATGCCGACGGCATCGTGCAGTGGGCGGAAATTCTGATCCAGCCCGACATGATCGTGCTTGCCGCGCCGGAGATCGCGGGTTTGCCGTATGTGATCTCGGGCCTTGTCGCGGCGGGCGCGCTGGCCGCCGCACTGTCGACCGCCGATGGCTTGCTGCTGACCATCGCCAATGCGCTGTCGCACGACGTCTACTATCACATGATCGATCGTCAGGCCAGCCATCAGCGCCGCGTTACCACCGCGAAGATCGTGCTGCTTGGCGTGGCGCTGTTTGCGTCTTATGTGACGTCGCTGCGGCCGGGCAACATCCTGTTCCTGGTCGGCGCGGCGTTCTCGCTGGCGGCTTCAAGTTTTTTTCCGGTGCTGGTGCTGGCGATCTTCTGGCGGCGGACCACCGCGGCGGGCGCGGTCGCCGGCATGGCCACCGGACTCGGCGTGGCGGTCTATTACATCTTCGTCAACTACCCGTTCTTTACCAGGATGACCGGCATTTTTGGCGACCGCTGGTTTGGCGTGGATCCGATCGCTTCGGGCGCGTTCGGCGTGCCGGCCGGATTCGCGGCGGCGATCCTGGTCAGCCTGATCACGCCGCGCAACGCCCCGGTGATCGACCGGCTGGTCAACTATCTTCGCAAGGGCTGACAGTGCACTAGCGGTTGGCGACACGTTGGCCGACCGGTGCGGCGGGCAGCACCTGATACAGCTGGATGCGGCGCGGCGCAATCGGCCCGCGCACCACCACTTCCTCGATATACCTCGCGCGCCGCAGCGCGTGGCGGGCCGCCTTCAGATACACCTTCGCTTCGCGGCCCATGTCGCGAAACGGCTCGCGCTGGCCGCGGAACGCGGGAATCAGCGGCGAGCAATAGTTCAGTTGCCGGATGTCCTCGCCGTTACTGAAGTGCCCCGCGTGGTTCAGCGTCGTCGGATATGAGAAGCCAAGTTCGGGCGTGACTTCGATGTGTTCGAGGCCGCGAATGTCGATACGGTAAGCGTAAAGGACCCCGTTGCCGATGGGCCGAAGGCGCGGCGGAAGATATTGCGGACGCTCGACGCGCTCGCCGCTTCGGCCATTGATCCGCTCCAGTCCGAACGAAATGAGTCCGAGCACTGACCGGCATGCCTGGATCGTCTGGCTGCCGTAGATCCGTGGATCAAGGTGGCTGGTAGCCCCGCCGGAAAATCCTTCTTTGAGGATTACGGAAGGGTCTCGGACATCAAGCTTGTAGACGTACTCGATCATGTGGCGGCTCCTGAAAGGATCGGCCCCGCGCATGTCGTGTGGCCCACCCCCTGGCCGCGCGTCGGGCCAAAAAGAAAAGCCCCGCAAGTTTGTGCAACTTGTGGGGCTTTCTTATGGGTGTCCTGGCGGAGAGAGGGGGATTCGAACCCCCGATAGGCTATTAACCTATACACGCTTTCCAGGCGTGCGACTTAAACCACTCATCCATCTCTCCGGGAAGTCCGCGATTATAGCAGAGTCATTTCGGGTGTCCAGAGGCGGAGGTGAAGCGGAAAAATCGGGGCCGGCGCTGCATCGGGCAGACAGCAAGTTCCGTTGCCGACGTGGTGGCATGCATCTATAACGATTTCCGGGGGAGCGCTTTCACGACGTCGCCTTGGAGGTCGAAACATGCTGCCACGCAAGCTTGTGGGTTTACTGATGTTGCTGATGCTCACTGGCTGCATGTCGCGCCAGGTGAATCATCTGCTGCCGCCCGCGCCAGAACCGCCGCGTATGTCGCCCGATCAGGCCGCCGAGCCACGGGACGCCGTACAGGTCCTGGCGCCCACCACCGGGGCGACCGCGGTGTCGCGTGCACCTGTGTCGCCATAGGGATAGGCGTCGATGGCCCGCGAGGCAGTGCGCACCGTCGCGCGCCGAAGCCTGCCGGGTCCGCATCGCGATTCGCAATCTTGGCGATCGTCCACTACCATGCAGCGTAGGTGTTCGCACAACGGGAGAGACGCGCATGTCGAATGAAAAACGGGGCATTGCCTTGCCGACGCTGCTGGCCTTCACGATCGCCGGCATGGCGTTTACCGCGTCGCTGGTGCTGGCGTACTACGCCACGCACCCCGAGAGGATCGGGCGCTAGCCCAGGATGGCGCGGGTCACGCGATTGCGGCCGCTGCGCTTGGCTTCGTAAAGCGCTTCGTCGGCGCGGCCGTAGGCATGTTCGAAGGTGCGGCCCTGCGGCGACCAGCTCACGCCGAAACTGGCCGTGACCTGGCGGTTCACAGGTGACGGGAAGCGGTATGCGGCGATGGCCTCGCGCATGCGTTCGGCCAGTGCGATGGCCTCGTCGATCATGAAGTCGGGCAGCAGGGCGGCGAATTCTTCCCCGCCCACGCGGCCGATCACGCCTTCGGCGCAGACCGTATCCTTCAGGCACGCCGTCACGCCGCAGATCACCGCATCGCCGACCGGATGGCCGAAATCGTCGTTCAGTCGCTTGAAATGGTCGATGTCCAGCACGATCAACGCGAGGCTGCCGCGCGCCAGCGCAGCGGTGGCGCGGTCGATCACGGCGCCGCGGTTCAGCGCACCGGTCAGCGTGTCATGCGTGGCGCGATATTCGAGTTCCTGCGCCAGTTCCTGCAGCCGATGGTTGAGCCGGTTCATTTCCAGCTCTTCGCGGTCGCTGCGTCGGATCAGCCGCCGCGTTTCGCGCATCAGTCGTTCGTAATAGCTGATCAGTTGACCGAGCGTATGCCGGTAGGCGTCCTCGCCGGCGTCGACGTCGCAGAACACGGCCTTGGCATGCGCCAGCACGCTGTTCTCCGATTCGAACAGGTCAGGTTCCGACATGGCTGCGGCAGGAGGCACTTCGCGCGGCGCGTTCAACTGCTGGTGGTGATTTCGTCGACAAAGTCGATGGCGGGAAAGTCGTCGTGCAGTTCCTGGCCGAATTCCAGGATCGTGTCGTCGTCTTCGTCGTGGAACCAGTGCAGCGTCACGCGATTGCCGTTCTCGGCCGCTTCGTTCAGCGCGTCGAACATGCTGAACAGCATCTTGGTGCTGGAGCTGTTGAAATAGGTCAGCGCAACGTTCACGGTGATGTCCATGTCGTCGCACTCGGCCAGGTACTTGCGCAGCCGGCCGAGCGCTTCGCCGTAAAAGACCGCGGCGTTTTCGGGGTAGGACTCGCCCTTGAGCGAAAGCGTGTGCCGCGCGAAGTCGAAGCTCAACTCGGGCGAGCTTGGCGTGGCGGCGATAAACAGGTTTTCCATGTCTGGCTCTGTGCGATCGGCGGATCAGATGGTGGCGACCAACTGGAACATCGTCGAGACCGGATCCGTATCGATCGGCTGAAAGTTGTACTCCAGGGGCGCGCTGGCATCGCGTGCCATCGTCAGGATGCCAAGCCCCGCGCCCTTGCTGCCTTCGGGTGCGTCGGCGCGCAGTGTTTCCTTGTACGCGCGCTTGATTTCGTCCAGCGTCATGGTGCGGACTTTCTCCAGCGTGCCGCGCAATTGTTCGACGCGCGCCGAGGAAACCGGGTTCGAGCACATCAGGCGATAGTGTTCGTCCACCATGCTGATGCAGACCGATCCGTGCCGCAACTGGCCGTCCGGCTGCGAGGGCGACGTGAGGGAATCGGACGAATAGTGCACGATGTTCTGCGCCATTTCCACGAACGACGAAAACAGCTTGCGCCGCGTGGTGCCATCCACGCCGCTCACGGTGAGTTGCAGGCGCACCGCATCGGACATGGCGGCAATGATGTTCTGCGAAAAATAGCCGACGTAGTAGAAGATCACGTTGCGTTCCCGAGCCATCTGGAAGAACGGCTCATATTCCTTGTCAATCGAGTAGGCGGCGGTCATGTGCGGTGCGGTCTGGCGCGATGCGGCGAGGTTCATTGCGCGCGGAAACAGAAGAAGGTCAGGTCGTCGCGGCGGCGCTGCGCGCCTTGCCACGCGCGATGCGCATCGAGCACGGCTTCGCCGATCTGCGCGGCCGACACGTGGCGCTGGGCGCAAATCGCTTCACGCATGCGGCGCTTGCCGAACGCGATCTCGCGAGGGCCGCCGATCTGGTCGATCAAGCCGTCGGTGGTGACGAACACGAGCGTTCCGGAGCGGGTCGGCACGGTGCGGTTTTCCCACGCAAAATCCATGGCCGTGTCGACATAGCCCACACCCATGCGGGCGCCGTTGATGATCTCGCCCTCGGTGTCGGCGGGGTCGGCCTGCAGCACGAACAGCGACGATTTCGCGCCGGCAAACGTCAGCGCGCCGGTACCGTTGTCGAACCAGAAGAATGCGGCGTCCATGCCGTCGTCCGACGCCGAGGCGTCCAGCACCTGGCGCGGCTCGCGGTCATTCTGCGCCAGCATCTGTTTGATGCCGCGATTGACCGCCATCAGCAGCGCGCCGGGATCGCGCGGGCCCAGTTGTTCCAGCGCCTGCGTCAGCAGCGACGACGCGATCAGCGTCATGAATGCGCCTGGCACGCCATGCCCGGTGCAGTCGGCCAGCGCGGCGAACCAGCCGTCCGGGTACGCGGCGAAGTGATAGAAATCGCCACCCACCACGTCGCGCGGCTCCCACACCAGCGCGGCGTCGGGCAGCGTGGCCGCCAGCGATTCGCGCGACGTGCGCAGCATCGCGCGCTGGATCGTGCTGGCGTAGTCGATGCTGTGCATGATCTGACGATTGCGCTCGGCCTGCATGTCGGCCACCACGCGCATCAGTTGAAGGCCCTGGCCCAGGCCGATGTACTGGCCGTCGCGCGCGATGATGAAGCCATCAGCCAGCGCCTTTTCGCCGTACTCGACGGTGCGAAAGGTCAGCGCATCGATGCTCATCGACGCGTCCACCACCAGCGGCTCCTTGTCCATGAAGGCGATGCAGCTTTTGCGGTTGTAGAGCTCGCGGTGATACGGCTTGCTCATCTGCGACAGGAAAATCGACCGGTTGATCAAGCCGATGGGCCTGCCTTGCTCGGTGACCGGCAGGCAGGCCAGCTCGCGATGCATCGCGAAGACTTCCAGCACGTCCTGGTTGGAATGGTCCGTGGTGACCGAAGGCGTAGGCACGGCCAGATCCTCTGCGCATGGCTGCCGGAAGCGTGGTCGGGCAGCGGAAGGATCCACCAGAAAGCCGGACATGACGAGGAGAGCAGGGAATTGGAAAGTGGCCCAGAGTCTAGGCACGCTTTATGTCGAATCCGTGACGAATTCCCTTGCAAATCAACGGCTAAGTCCCTACTCGCGAGGGGTGGCGGCATTAGCGTTCCGGCCGGGTGTGTACGCCGCCCTCACGGCTCCCGGTCGGCCGTGCGCGCAGGCGCGGCGTTGTCCGTGGCGGCCAGCGCCGCGCCGTCCTCGCGCAACTGCAAGCCCATCGTGCGCGCCAGCAGCGGCCAGCGCTGCGCCGCCTGGCGCGTTTCCACTTCACCCTGCTGGTCGAAGTAGTGACTGCCGTCAAAGCCACTGACTTGTTGCGCCAGCGCGTCGATGTCGTTGTAGGCGATGGCCGCCTTGCGCGAGGTGATTGGCTTGGCCATGACGATGCCTATTTTTGTTCGACCCAGACACCGTCCGGGGTGTGGATCACGTAGCCCTCGGTGCGTTTCATCGTGACCGTGGCTTCGTTCTCGCCCACCATCTGGGTCTGCGGCAGGTCCGCCGCGTATTGCGACAGCGCGGGCGCGCCTTGCCGGAACGGGCTGTCGGCGACCAGGTTGAACACCAGTTGCGACAGTCCCAGGAAGCTCATGGGCGCGTCGATGGTCACCGGCTGCGGCGTCTCGCTGCTCGGCAGGCCTACCAGCTTCACGCCCACCGGCACATGGATGATATTGGGCGTGGGAATTTCGCGCAGGCCGGAGATCTGGTTCTTGTCGCCACGCAGTGCCGCGCCATGCTCGGGCACGAAGACCACCACGGCCTTGCGGCCGGATTTGGCGATGGTGTCGATGATGCTGTCGACATCGTCGAGCAGGCTCTTGAGCCGCAACGGATACGATTCCAGGCTGGTCAGGCGCTTGCCGGGCAGGCGGTTGCCGTCGTGCAGCGTCACCGTGTTGTAGTACAGCGCCACCGGCTTCTTGTCGGCCTGCGCCAGGCGTTGCCGATACCAGTGATCGAAGGTGTCGAAATCGCCCAGCACCGGGGAATTGTCGAACGACCGCATCGCCACAGGCACGCCGTCGGTCGGCTCGGGATGCAGGCCGTCCACGCCCATTTCCCTTTCTACAATCGAGCGGAAATTGTCGAACCGGCCATCGTGGTTCATCAGGACATGCGGCGTGAAACCTGCCTGGGCCAGATCGGCAAAGATATGGCATTCGGCCGGCGCCGGATCGTACAGCGCCTTGTGTTCTTCCTGTCCGCACGCGCCGCGCAGCACGCGGATCGCGGCCGGACCGCTGTAGCTGGCCGCCGAGCTGAAATTCTTGAACAGGTAATCGAAACGCGACAGCAACGGGTGATTCAGGCTCTTGGCCGCATCGAGGTCGTCCCACGACAGCGAGCAGATATGCAGCAGGATGACGTCGAACTGGGCATCGGGGCTTGCCGTCAACGGCGCCACAGTGACGCTGCGCGACGCCTCCTGTTGCCGGAACGCTGCCAGGATGGCGTCGTAGTTGTTGGTGGCGTTGATGTCCGCGCGCGGGCTGTCCGCGGCGCGCGCCACATCCGCCGCGCTAGCGCCGCGCGTGCCAATCCCGAGCCCATACCAGAACGGCATGGCCAGCAACGCGATCAGCACGAACGTCGTGGTACGCAGCCAGCGATTCACCAGCAGATAGACGCCCAGCACCAGCAGCGCGGCCACCACCATCTGGATCGACACCAGGCGTTGCAGCAATTCGACCAGATAGGCGGGCGTGAACTCGCTGATATTGGAAAACTGGGAGATCACGCGCTCGAACGGCGGCAGCGTCGATTCGCGCCACGCCAGCGCGGCGCCAACGCCAATCGCCAGGATTTGCCGGATCACCCGCAGCGGACGCGATTCCATCGGCGCCACCAACAGCAGCGCGAGGGCGATGTTGAGGATCCAAACCGGCTTCATCTGCCCGGTATGGAACAAGTACAGCTTGGTGAGGAAGTAGAGATTCCAGAGTCCCATGTCGTCTCGATACAGGCGGATTCGGTCGCAGTCAGGGCATGCGCGAGCGGCGCCGCGCGACGACCAGATCCACGGCGTCCATCAGCGCGTCGTACAGGCGCAGCAAGCCCTGGTAGCCCATTTCGATCACTTCCTTGAGGCTGCGCAGCGGCGCGTCCACGCGTTCGTCGTCGAGCCAGTCGATCCATGCGTAGGCCCGGCCGAAGGTGCACTGGATCAACTGCGTTTCACGCTCGATGGTCAGGTTGTCCATGCGAACTCCGAGATGGCGATTGACGTGGCGCGTGACCACCGCCGGGAAGTGATAGGTGCGCGGACCGCGCGAAAGGCACAGGCCAACCCGCGCGCCTTCGGGCAATGGCACATCGATCGGCAATACCACGCCCAGTCCGCCCATCGAATAATTTTCCGTCTTGCACGCGAGCGTGCGGCCGTCGGGCAGCAACAGCGTGGCGGGCACGCGCATCGGAATCCGGTGCGACACGCGCACCTGCCGCGCCTCGCGCGCCACGCCCACCGCCGCGCCCAGCATGATCAGGTTGAACAACGCCCAGGCCATGTTCATCAGCACCGTGGCCGGCTCCTCGGTGCCCCAGAACAGCAGGCGCGCGATACCGCAGCCCAGGCCGATAACGTTCAGCCCCAGCAGCACCAGGTAGGGCTTGGAGATGGTCCAGTCCAGGTAATCCTCGGCAATCTGCCCGCCCTTGGCCGTCACGTTGAACTTGCCCGCGCGCGGATTAATGAACGCCACGGTGGTGGGCAGCACGATATACCAGGCCAGCACCGATTCGTAGACCTCTGCCCAGAACGAATGCCGGAAGCGGCCCTGCAGCCGCGAATTGGTGATGTTGGCGATCAGCAGGTAAGGCACCACATAGGCCGTGATCAGCAGCGCGGAGGTGTTGATCACATGCAGCCCGAAATACAGGTACGCGATCGGCATGGTCAGGAAGATCAGCCGCGGAATGCCGTAGAAGCAGTGCAGCATGGCGTTGCTGTAGCAAAGCCGCTGGAAAAACTTCAGCCCACGGCCGAACATCGGGTTGTCGAGCCGGAAGATCTGCGCCATCCCGCGCGCCCAGCGAATGCGCTGGCCGATATGGCCGGACAGGCTTTCCGTGGCCAGTCCCGCCGCCTGCACGGTGCGCAGGTAGGCGCTGTTGTAGCCCAGCCGGTGCAGCTTCAGTGCGGTGTGTGCGTCCTCGGTGACGGTTTCCACGACAATGCCGCCGATTTCGAGCAGCGGCTCGCGCTTGATGACCGCGCACGAGCCGCAGAAGAACGTGGCGTTCCAGAAATCGTTGCCGTCCTGGATCAGCCCGTAGAACAGGCTGCCTTCGTTGGGCACGCGCCGGAACGTATCGAAATTTCGCTCGAACGGATCGGGCGAGAAAAAATGGTGCGGCGTCTGCACCAGCGCGCACTTCGGATCGGCCAGGAATTCGCCCATCGTCATCTGCAGGAATGAGCGTGTGGGGATGTGGTCGCAGTCGAAGATGGCGATATAGTCGCCGCCAGTCTTAGGCAATGCGGCGTTGATGTTGCCGGCCTTGGCGTGCCGATTGTCGGTGCGCGTCAGGTAGCCCACGCCAGCCGCTTCGGCGAATTCGCGGATGTGTGCGCGGCGACCGTCGTCGAGGATGTACACGCGCAGCTTGTCGGCAGGCCAGTCCATGCTGCGTGCGGCGAACACCGTGGGCTGGATCACGTTCAGCGACTCGTTGTAGGTCGGTATGAACACGTCCACGGTCGGCCATTGTTGCGGATCGGCGGGCAGCGGCTTCGGTTTGCGATGCAGCGGCCACGCGGTTTGCAGATAGCCCAGCGCCAGGACGATCCACGTATAGACTTCGGCGGCATACAGCACATAGCCAACCGCCGCTTCGATCGCGGTGGAAAACTGCAGCGTCTGCGTGGATCGCCACCAGATGTAGCGGCCCGCCATCAGGGTCGAAATGGCGATCATCGTCAGCGTCGCCAGCCGTCCCGGAATGCGACGCACCACGGCCAGCGCGATCCACACCACGGCGAACAGCGTGAGCTGCTCCTTGAGCGGCAGCGGCGTCGTGCTGACCGCCACCACCGCGATCGCGGCCAGCACCAGCGACACCGGCAGCACGAACGGAATCCTTCCGACGCGCGCCGAAAACGCTTCCGATACATAGCCCACGCGATTCCAGTTCGGCCGCGGCAGCCGCGTCACGATCTTGTGCCGCAGGCGCGATACGCGATGCCACAGCGGCTCCAGTACGCGATCGAGCGCCCGGCGCAGCCAACCCGTGCGCGCAGGTTCCTGTTCGGTCCGCTGCTTGCGCGGATCGGCCGCCAGGCGCACGCGCGGCTTGGGCGGCCGCACGAACAGCCGCCAGACCCACGTACCGCTATGCGCGCGCTTGCCGATGCCGAGCCGGAGCTTCGCGCGGCGGTAGATCAGCGCGCTCCATTCCGCGGGGATGTCGCGTTTGCCGGGGCGCGGCGGCCGGAAGAACAGGCGCAGCAGCCAGTCCCCGAAATGCGGCGCGCTCCCCGTGTCGGCCTGCACGCCGAGCCGGCGCGCAATGCGTGCGCGCGCCGCGGTGGTCCATTGTCGCCATCCGCTTGCGATTGCGTTCATGACTGGCTCCCGCCTGGATCGCCGTCAGCCGCGCGCGTGTCGTTCGATTCCAGCCACGCGGACAGCCATGACGCCAGCCCGTTCAAATCGTGCGCGGTCTTCGAATGCGGCGTGCTGCGGCAGAAACTCTCGCTGCGCGCCAGGGCGTCGGCGACGCTGCTGTCCTCGTGCACGTGATAAGGCAGCATGTCCTGCCCCACCATGGCTTGCAGCATGGCAACGATATCGACCTGCAGTTGCCGCGCCGGCATCAGTCGCGTGGCCAGGTAGCGGACCGTCTTGCCGCGCGACGCCAGCGCATCCACCAGCCGTCGCAGCGTCAGGCAGGTTTCCGGTTGCGCGGGCGTCAGCACCAGCACCAGGTCGGCTGCATCGATGGCCTGGTTGGCGCCTGCCGACGGCCATGGCGGCGTATCGACCAGCACCGCCGCGCGTGCCGGCAGGTCGACCTGATCGATGCGCCGCGCGAGCCAGTTGGCGGGCAGGCGTTCCATCACGCCGATGGCCGTGTCGTCGCCCCATGGCACGAACAGCACGTCGTCGTCGCTGCGCTGGCCCGTGCCGGCCCATGCGGCGCCAGGGTTTTCCTGCAGATGGCTGCCGAGGCCGGCGGCGGGAATGTCGCGCAGCCCGAAATGAAAGCCGAGCACATTGCGCGGGTCGCATTCCAGCGCCAGCACCGCGTGCTTTCGCCACGCCAGCAGCGCCGCAAGCTCGGCGGTCAGCGTGGTGCGGCCGGCGCCGCCCGTGGTGGAGACGATTGCCACGGTTTTCATCGAGGGCCTCCGCCATTGGACTGGCGCTTGCCGCGGATTACCAGGGCTTCGAGCTGCGGCGGCAGGCGCACCGCGCGCCTTGGGCGCGGTGCGGTCCAGCGCGGCAGCCAGCGCAGCAGGTCGAAGCGCCACGCCAGCCATGCCAGCGGTGCGGCCAGGATCAGTCCCCAAACGAAGTAGCCGAGAAAGATGGGCATCGTCAGTCCTGTCGTTTGAGCGGCACGGGATGGTGCTCGGGTAGCGCGCGCGGCCCGGGGCGTGGCCCGACGCGGCGCGGTGCGATCAAGGGCAGCGATACGGGCGGCGATACCGGCTGCGGCGCGGGTGGGGCTCCCGGCGGGGTGTCGAGCTTTGTGGCCGCGTCGGCGCCGGTGCCGATGTGGGAGGACGATTCCTGCGCGGCCGGCGACGGCAGCCAGGTGCTGTAGTCGGGCGGTGGATATGCGGCGATCTCGGCCTCCAAGCGGCCCAGCACGGCGGCGATCGATTCGTTGTCGCCACTGCGCAGATCACCCTGGAACAGATCGGCCATGGGTCGCTTGAACACGCGCTGGCATACGGCGTCGACGTCGTCCATGCGGCACGCGAAGAAGAACGCGTAGAGACTGTCGCTGCTGGCCGTGCAAAGGTCGCCTGCCCGGTTCATCTGGCAAGCACGCAGTGCGTCGATATGCGCCTTTTCGGGCAACAACGGCAGTTGCAGCAACACATGCGGCAGCCGAATCATCCGGCTGCGCTCGACCGCGTCGCGCACCAGCGCGATAAAGGTGGATGCGGTGACATAGCCGCTGGTCGTGGTGGTCAGCACGGCGGACAAGGCATTGCGATAGTCGGCAAGGATCGGCCGCGAGAACACCTGGCCTTGCAAGCCGTCGATCATCGCCTGCATGCGCGCAAACGGCGTGCGCTGTGCAATCACGGCATTGGCGCCCAGATTGAGCATCAATAATTCGTAGTGTTGCCGCATGGCCTCGCGGTCTTCGCGGATCACGATCTTGAGCGCGCGCCCCGCGGTGCGGCGCAGGCGATGCACCTGGCCGGCCAGCGTTTCCAGGTCTCGACTGCCCGCGTAATGGAGGATCACTGTCGCGGCAACCGACTTGCTCGCGGTGGCGACTGCCGCCTCGTTGCTGTCGACCACGCGCCAATCTTCCGGGATATGGCGCTCACGCAGCACCGCCTCGCGGCTGACGATCACGCGGTTCTCGTCGGGCGCGAGCATGCCGGCTTCCTCGATGGCATCGCTAAAAGTATCGGACGCTACCATCAGGCGGTGTTCCTGCGGCGCAAAGCGCAGGCGGATCACCTCGCCGGCCACCACGGCCTGGTTGTCACGCCAGAACGCGACTTCCCACGTGTATTGGCCTTGTTGCTGCGAGAGCTGCACCGCGCCGGCAAAGCGGCCGTGAAAGCCATGCAGGTCGGATGGCGCCTGTCCCGGCTCCAGCGTGGGCGGCGTCACGACCAGCAGCAGGCTGCAGCGTTCCTGCGCACACCAGTCGCCCAGCCGCGCGCCCTCCACGGCCAGCGCCGTGGCGTCGTGCCAGCTGAAAAACGCCTCCGCGCCTTCGATCAGGAACGCCGTGCCGCGCGCGCCGCATTGATCGACCAGCGCCTGCAGCGCGTCGAGCAGGACGTCGATGCCCGGGCGGCCTTGTTGCGGACGCAATGCGCACAGGTTGGCGCGTGCGTGCAGGGCGCGGTTCACATCGATATCGAGACCATGCTCGCGCAGCGCCGTGGCGATCTCCGCCGGGCTGCGCG
>Ga0187845_1000299_pt1 | contig 28772 bp, 24 predicted proteins | sample SpaLakP09_SKY_68_FD_134515 | JGI IMG/M metagenome (GOLD analysis project Ga0187845, IMG submission 134515) | Oligotrophic lake water microbial communities from Sparkling Lake, Wisconsin, USA - SP09_SKY_68 | ecosystem: Environmental > Aquatic > Freshwater > Lake | place: USA: Sparkling Lake... | reverse complement strand
TGGATGCGCCGGAGCTGGCAGTGGAAGCGCAGGCCGAAGCGGGTGCCGAAACGCCTGCCGATGGTACGGGCACTGCTGACGATAACGGTGCAGCCGACGGCGAGGAGGCTACGCCAGCGGCCTAAAAAGCCGTTGCCGCCCGCCTGCTTTCACGTAAAATCAGCTTAAGAAATCAGCTCAAAACTTCAGCTCCAACCCTAGCTACCGGCCCTGTGTGAAGTCCTACCGAGAAAATCGCCTCCTGTACCTGGCCTGCGGCATATCGCTGCTGGTCCATGCTGCATTGCTGGCTGTGCGGCTGGTGGCGCCGGTAGCGGCGCCCGTCAAGCCGACTGATCCCGGGCTGGAAGTGATCCTGGTGAACGCCAAGCATAGCAAGGCGCCGCTCAAGGCCGACGCGCTGGCGCAGGCCAATCTGGATGGCGGCGGCACGGTCGACCAGGGGCGTTCCAAGTCGCCCATGCCGGACATGCGCAAGATGGAAACGGGCGACAGCATCAAGGCCGCCAAGCGCCGTATCGCCCAGCTGGAAGAGCTGCAGCAGAAACTGCTGACGCAGGCCACCGCGGCAACCCCGTTCGCAGCGCCGCCCGTAACGGAAAAGAACAAGCCCGACCCGACGCCGACCGGCGCCGATCTGCTCGATGCCAGCAAGGCGATTGCCCGCCGCGCCGCCGAAATCAGCGAGAGCATCGAAGACCAGAACAAGCGGCCCAAGAAAACCTTCATTACGCCCAGCACGCGCGGGGTAGGCTACGCCATGTACTACAAGGCGATCCAGAAGCGCATCGAGGATATCGGTACGCTCAACTTCCCTCAGTCGCATGGGCGCAAACTGTATGGCCAGCTGGTGCTGTCGATCCCGGTTTTCCAGGATGGCACCATCTATATGGCAGATGGCGGCATCAAGGTAGATCGCAGTTCCGGCAATCCCGAGCTCGACGCGGCTGCCGTCAATATCGTGCGCCGTGCCGCGCCGTTTGGCAAATTCCCGCCGAATATGCTGTCGAATGAGAAAGACGATCTGTGGGTGATCGTCACCACCTTCAAATTTACCCGCGACGACAAACTACAAGCCGATTTAAGCGGCGGAGGACATTGATGGATCGCTACTGCGTTTTTGGCAACCCTATCGCTCACAGCAAATCGCCCGATATCCACGCTGCGTTTGCAGCGCAGACGGGGCAGCAACTGAGCTATGAACGCCGGCTGGCGCCACTGGACGGCTTTGCCGCAGCGGTGCAGGACTTCATCGCCGAAGGCGGCAAGGGCGCCAATGTCACCGTGCCGTTCAAGCTGGAAGCGGTCAAGGTGGCGCAGGCGCTCACCATCCGGGCGCGTGCTGCCGGTGCGGTCAATACGCTGCACTTCACCGACGAAGGCATCATCGGCGACAACACCGATGGAGCAGGGCTGGTGGCCGACATCGTGCGCAATGCCGGTGTGCCCATTACCGGCAAGCGCGTGCTGCTGCTGGGCGCAGGCGGCGCGGCGCGCGGCGTGGTGCTGCCCATCCTCGAATACCGTCCGGCCCAGCTGGTGATTGCCAACCGTACCGTGGCGACTGCCGAGGCGCTGGTCGAGCAGTTCGCCGCCCTGGGAGGCGAAGGCGTGGTATCGGCCTGCGGCTATGCCGAAATTGAAGGTGCCTACGACATTATCATCAACGCTACGTCGGCCAGCCTGAGCGCGGAACTGCCGCCGGTACCGGCCAGCGTGTTTGCGCCGGGTGCACTGGCGCTGGACATGATGTACGGCGCCCAGCCTACCGTGTTCCTGCAGTTCGCGGCGCAGCATGGGGCGCAATTGCGCGATGGGCTGGGCGTGCTGGTGGAGCAGGCGGCCGAGGCGTTTAGCCTGTGGCGCGGCGTGCAGCCGGAAACGGCGGCCGTGTTGCAAGCCCTGCGGGAGCAGCTGTGAGCACGGCCAAGCGCGGCGTGTGGCGCTGGCCGAAGTTGCTGAAGTGGTTAATACTGGCACCGCTGCTGCTGTTCACGCTGATCCAGCTGTATTCCTTCGTGCAGATCTGGTGGTGGGTCGACCATAATCCCACCAGTACCAGCTTTATGCGCGCCCAGCAGGCCGCCCTGCGCGAGAAAAATCCATCGGCGAATATCCAGCAGCTGTGGGTGCCGTATGCGCGTATTTCGAATAATCTCAAGCGCGCCATCATCGCTTCGGAAGATGCCAACTTCTCCGATCACGACGGGGTGGACTGGGAAGCCTTGCAAAAAGCTTATGATAAGAACGCCAAGAAGCACAAGGTGGTATCGGGCGGCTCTACCATCACCCAGCAGCTGGCTAAGAATCTGTTCCTGTCCGGCTCGCGCAGCTATCTGCGCAAGGGGCAGGAGCTGATCATCACCTATATGCTGGAAACCTTGATGGAGAAGGAGCGGATTTTCGAGATCTACCTGAATGTGGTGGAATTCGGCACCGGCACCTTTGGCGCCGAGGCGGCAGCGCGCCATTACTATGGCGTCAGCGCGGCCAATCTGGGGCCGGCGCAGGCGGCGCGGCTGGCGGTAATGCTGCCTAACCCGCGCTTCTTCGACAAGCACCGCGATTCCAACTATCTGGCCAAGCGTACCGAAGTGATCCTGCATCGCATGAATTCGGCCGAGCTGCCCTAGCTTGGCGCCCGCGCGCAGGCATGAAACTAGTTGAAAATGGCCCGTCCCCTCTGGCGGGCCACCCTAGCGCTGAAAAAAAGCACGCAACGTGCGGAAATTAGCCTATACAGGCTGGCTTAGGCAGGCGCTTTGCGGGTACACTTGCGCTGTTTTCAGAAGGCTCGTGCACCCATGATCAATGTTTTCGTACTCCAGAACGGCCGGCTCAACCAGGTACCTATCGACACGCGCGCCGATCTGGAGCATGCCGATCCGGTCTGGGTGGATCTGACCGATCCGACCGATGACGAACGCACCTGGGTCAAGACCATCTATGGCGTGACGCTGCCGGGCGAGGACGAAGTCAAGGACATCGAAGCCTCGGCCCGATACTACGAAGCGGAAAACGGCGATCTGCACCTGCGTACCGACTTCCTGCTGGAAGAAGAGGATGGCCCTTCGCGCATCGTGACGGTGGCCTTCATCCTCGCGCGCAAAATGCTGTTCTCCGTGCATACCGATGATCTGCCGGTATTCCGGCTGGTGCGCATGCGCGCCCGTTCGCGTCCCGGTTCGATTGCCGACTACATGGACGTGCTGCTTGACCTGTACGCCACCGACGCCGAGTATTCGGCCGACGCGCTGGAAGGTATCTACCAGAATCTGGAAGAGGTCAGCGGCCGCGTGCTGCAGGAAGAATTCACCGACCAGGATGCCGCCGCCGCGCTGAACGCCATCGCCCACGAGGAAGATCTGAATGGCCGTATCCGCCGCAATATGATGGATACCCGCCGCGCCGTCAGCTTCCTGATGCGTGGCCGCCTGCTCAATTCCGAGCAGTTCGAAGAGGCGCGCCAGATTCTGCGCGATATCGAATCGCTAGACGGGCATACCTCCTTCCTGTTCGATAAGATCAACTTCCTGATGGATGCCACCGTCGGCTTCATCAACATCAACCAGAACAAGATCATCAAGATCTTCTCGGTGGCGAGCGTGGCCTTCCTGCCACCTACCCTGATCGCGTCGATCTACGGCATGAACTTCAAGTGGCTGCCGGAACTGGAATGGCCGCTGGGCTATCCATTTGCCCTGCTGCTGATGGTCATCAGCGCGATTGCGCCGTTCTGGTACTTCCGTCGGCGTGGCTGGCTGAAATAGACCCTCTGGTCGAACTTACAACACCGTAATAGAGCCAGCCGGTTTTATCGCTTAAAATCGCGCCTGTGTCACTTTCCGGTCAAACGCATCGGGTATGCTGGCGCCAGAAAGTGTGAACATGAACAAAAAACGGCAATTTTTCCCACGCCAGGTCGTGGAAGCTGGCGGTAACCGCTGGGACTGGGCCTTGCTGCCCATCGTATTGGCAGTCTTCGTGCTGATGGCATATGGTAGCCAGCAGATGTCGCGCCCCTATGAGCTGGGGCAGCCGCTGCCCCTGTCGCTGGACCCCAGCTTCCTGCCTTACTATCTGCTGCGCACCACGCTGCGCATGTTTATCGCGCTGGGCGCTTCGATGGTGTTCAGCTGCGTGTTTGCGGCCCTCACCACCAAATACCGGCTGGCGGAAAAAGTGCTGGTGCCCTTGCTCGATATTCTGCAGTCGATTCCGATTCTGGGCTTTCTGTCGATTACCGTAACGGCGTTTATCGCCATGTTCCCCGGTAATCTGCTGGGAGTGGAATGCGCGGCGATCTTCGCGATTTTCACTTCGCAGGCGTGGAATATGGCCTTCTCGGCCTATCAGGGCTTCCGCACCGTGCCGGCCGAACTGTCCGAGGCGGCCATGGTGTACCAGCTCTCGGGCTGGCAGCGCTTCTGGCGGCTGGAGCTGCCGTTCGCCATGCCCGGCCTGCTGTGGAATATGATGATGTCGATGTCGGGCGGCTGGTTCTTCGTGGTGGCCTCGGAAGCGATTTCCGTGTCGGGTCAGGATATCAAGCTGCCCGGCATCGGCTCCTATATCGCGATGGCGATTGCGCAGAGCGATATGCACGCCATCGGCTGGGCCATTGCCGCCATGTTCGTGGCCGTGCTGATGTACGACCAGCTGTTCTTCCGTCCACTGCTGGCGTGGGCCGACCGCTTCCGCTTCGAGGAGACCGGCAGCGACACGGCACAGCAATCGTGGCTGCTGACCTGGCTGCGCCGCACCGAGCGCACCCAGGCCATTGTAGAGTGGTTTGGCGATATGCTGGGCCGCTCGATTGCGCTGTTCCGCCTTAGCCATGACGGTACCTCGATCCGCGCGCGGCGCGACCAGCCCTCGCTGGTACCGCAGCGGGTGTGGGATGCCGTGATTGCCGCCGTGGTGTTTTACGCCCTGTGGAGCCTGGGGCACTTCATCAGCACGGAAGTGGGCTGGAGCGAAGTAGGTCACGTCTTCCTGATGGGGATTTATACGCTGGCGCGGGTGATACTGCTGCTGGCGCTGGCGGCGCTGATCTGGGTGCCGGTGGGTGTGTGGATAGGCATGAATCCGCGCTGGGCTTCGCGCACCCAGGCGGTGGCGCAGTTCCTTGCGGCCTTCCCTACCAATCTGGTGTTCCCGGTGGCAGTGGTGGTCATCGTGCGCTTCAACCTCAACCCCGATATCTGGCTGTCGCCGCTGATGATCCTCGGGACCCAGTGGTATCTGCTGTTTAACGTGATTGCCGGTGCTTCCACCATTCCGACCGAATTGCGCCACGCCGCACAGAACTTCGGCCTGTCGGGCTGGCTCAAATGGCGCCGCTATCTGCTGCCGGCCATTTTCCCCAGCTTTGTCACCGGGGCGATTACCGCCACCGGCGGTTCGTGGAATGCCAGCATCGTGGCCGAGTATGTGAGCTGGGGCCCGACCACGCTGAAAGCGCATGGCATCGGCAGCTATATCCAGGAGATGACCACCGCAGGCGACTTCCCGCGCATCGCGCTGGGCATAGGCGTGATGTGTATCTTCGTCATGGGCTTCAACCATTTTGTCTGGCGCCGCCTGTACACGCTGGCCGAGAGCCGCCTGCACTTCTAGTGCGCTAACAGTATCAGTATCGGAATCGAATTATGAGCACTCCTATCGTCGAATTGAAAGCCGTGGGCAAGCACTTCCGTGGCGCCGATGGTTCTGCCCGTGCGGTGCTGGAAGGCGTGGACTTCACCCTGCACGAAGGCGAGATCGTCGCGCTGCTGGGCCAGTCCGGCTCCGGCAAATCCACCATGTTGCGGATTATGGCGGGCCTGATCCAGGCCGATGCCGGCCAGGTACTGTATCGCGGCATGCCGCTCTACGGCACGGCGCGCGGTATCCGCATGGTGTTCCAGTCGTTTGCCCTGTTCCCGTGGCTGACGGTGCAGAAGAATGTGGAGCTGGGACTGGAAGCGCAGGGCATGCCGGCGGAAGAGCGGGCCCGCCGCGCCGAGAAAGTGATAGAACTGATAGGCCTGTCCGGCTTCGAGGGCGCGCTGCCGCGCGAACTTTCCGGCGGCATGCGCCAGCGGGTCGGCATTGCCCGCGCGCTGGTGATGGAGCCGGAAGTGCTGCTGATGGACGAAGCGTTTTCCGCGCTCGACGTACTGACGGGGGAGCGGCTGCGCGAAGAGATACTGGAATTGTGGCAGTCGGGCCAGATTCCGACCAAGGCCATACTGGTGGTATCGCACAACATCGAAGAAGCCGTGATGATGGCCGACCGCGTGCTGATTTTCGCCAGTGATCCGGGCCGCGTGCGGGCCGAGCTGCCGATCTCGCTGATGCAGCCGCGCAAGGCCGAGAGCAATGAAGTACGCCAGTTGATCGACAAGGTGTATGAGCTGATGACGGCTGGTGCAGGCCGCCGTGGTCTGATCAGCGAGAAGGAAGTCAAGCTGCAGCTGGGCGATCGTCTGCCGCAAGCAGGCATCGCCCACATGGAAGGGATACTGGAGCTGCTGGCCGAAGAGCCGTTCCATGGCCGCGCCGACCTGCCGCAGCTGGCCGAAGAAACCGAACTGACCGACGCGGAACTGCTGGAGGTGCTGAATGGCTTGATCCTGCTGGGCTTTGCCTATCTGACCAACGGCGACATCCTGCTCACCGATCTGGGCAGCAAATATGCGACGGCCAGCAATACCGAACGGCAGGAGCTGTTCGGCCAGCAGCTACTGGAACACATTCCGCTGGTGGCTTACATCTGTCACGGACTGGAACAGGACAAGTCGGGCGATTTGCCGGAGGATCTGTTCCTCAAGCTGCTGCGTTTCACGCTCAGCGCGGAAGAAGCGGAAAAAGCCTTGCGGGTGGCGATCGAATGGGGCCGTTATGGCGATCTGTTCGAATACAACTTCAACACCGGCGTGATCCAGATGGCCAAGGAAGACGAAGAGGACGAAATCTAGGCGCAGTAGCACGCCTGTAGACCCCGGCGGGCAGTGGCGACAAACCAGCGATGCGCGGCAAGCATCGCCAGTTTGCCGCAGCTGCCCGCCGTTTTTTTTACGCCAGTTTCTTGAAGACGCGCACAGCGGCGGCGATGGTTTCGTCGATCACGGCATCGCTGTGCTGGGCCGAGACGAAGCCTGCTTCGAAGGCGGCCGGGGCGAAGTACACGCCTTCGTCCAGCATGGCGTGGAAGAACACGTTGAAGCGTTCGCGGTTGCCGGCCATCATTTCAGCGTAGTTGTTGGGCGGGGTGGCGCTGAAGTACAGACCGAACATGCCGCCGATAGCGTCGGCACAGAATTCGATGCCGGCCGCGCGCGCCGCTGCGGTCAGACCTGCCGCCAGGCGGCTGGCCGTTGCGCTCAGGCGGTCGTAGAAGCCGTCTTCCTGAATCAGGCGCAGGGTGGTCATGCCGGCCGCCACTGCTACCGGATTGCCCGACAGCGTGCCGGCCTGATACACGGCGCCCAGCGGCGCCATTTTGCTCATCAGCTCTGCGCTGCCGCCGAAGGCAGCCACCGGCAGGCCGCCGCCGATGACCTTGCCCAGCGCCGTCAGGTCAGGCTTGATGCCGTACAGTTGCTGGGCGCCGCCCAGCGCAACGCGGAAGCCGCACATCACTTCGTCGAAGATCAGGATGGCGCCATGCTTGCTGCACAGCTGGCGCAGCGCCTGCAGGAACTCCGGCGTGGCCTTGATCAGGTTCATATTGCCGGCAACCGGCTCGACGATCACGCAGGCGATTTCGTCGCCGTAGGAGGCGAAGGCGTCTTCGATCTGCTGCACGTTGTTATAGTCGAGCACCAGGGTGTGCTTGACGAAGTCTTCCGGTACACCGGCCGAAGTCGGGTTGCCGAAGGTGAGCAGGCCGCTGCCCGCTTTCACCAGCAGGGCGTCGGCGTGGCCGTGATAGCAGCCTTCGAATTTGATAATCTTGTCGCGGCCAGTAGCACCACGGGCCAGACGCAGGGCGCTCATGGTGGCTTCCGTGCCGGACGATACCAGCCGCACCTGTTCGATCGATGGCACCAGACGGCAGATTTCTTCCGCCATCAGGATTTCGCCTTCGGTCGGCGCGCCGAACGACAGGCCGCGCTCCGCCGCTTCCTGCACTGCCTTGATGACCACCGGATGGGCGTGGCCGACGATGGCCGGACCCCACGAACCGATGTAGTCGATGTAGCGCTTGTCGTCGGCATCCCAGAAGTACGGGCCTTCGGCGCGGGTGATGAAGCGCGGCGTACCGCCCACCGAGCGGAAGGCGCGCACCGGCGAATTGACACCGCCGGGCGTGGTTTTCTGGGCGCGTTCGAACAGCAGATCGTTCTTGGAAGTGGTAGTCATAGTGGCGTCGTCAAGGTCAAATGGGTAAAGCTTGCTGGAGATGGAAAAAACGGTTGGGCACCAGTTTGCCCATACCGTAGCGCTGGGCATGGGCCAGCGCGCCGACAGTATATTCCTGCGCCGTGGCCACGGCGTCAACCGCGTCGGCGCCGCGCGCCATGAAGGCGGCGATGGCTGCCGACAGTGTACCGCCGGCGCCGATGAAGGGGCCAGCCATGTGTTGCCAGGCGTCGTGGCTGAGCAGGCCGTCGCCGCCGTACAGGGTGTTGGCCAGCGTATTCGGCGCCGCGCTCTCGCCCTGCGTTGCAGCGGCACTGGTGCCGGTGACCAATACGAACTCGCAGCCCAGAGCCAGCAGGTGGTCGACGTCCGATTCCATGCTGTCTTCGGCGCCCTCGCGCCAGGTTTCGGCCAACCGGCCCAGCTCCACCTGCGACAGCATCAGCAGGGTAGCCTGCGGCACCAGCAACTGGCGCACCGCCGTCATGACGTCTTCGGCATCGTCGTCGGACAGGGCCGGCAGGCGCGAGCTGAATGGATCGAGGATCAGCGGCGCATCGGGATAGTCGGACAGGATTTCCGCAATCGCGGCCACCTGTTCCACATTGGTCAGCGCACCCACCTTGAAGGCGGCCACGGTCATATCTTCCAGCAGCACGCGGGCCTGATCGGACACCCAGTCAGGATCGACCTCCTGGACGTCTTCGATGCGGGCACTGTCGCCGATCAGCAACGCGGTGGTGGTGCTCAGACCAGTGCAGGAGAGCGCGGAAAAAACCGCCAGATCGGCCTGTACGCCGGTGGCGCCGGCCGGATCGGTGGCGCCAAAGCTTAATATCAAGGGAGAAGTTTGGATTTGCACGGCGGGTAGATTAAGATACCTGATTCAGCATTTTACTAGATTGAAGGGTAAGCCAACGTGAGTAGCAATGAAACAACGCAGCCATTCAAGACGTGGATGTGCCTGATCTGCGGCTGGATCTACGATGAGCAGGCCGGCCTGCCGGAAGAGGGCATCGCCCCCGGCACCCGCTGGGCCGATGTACCGATGAACTGGAGCTGCCCGGAGTGCGGTGCGCGCAAGGACGATTTCGAGATGGTTGCCATCTGATGTCGGCGGGCCGGCGCTCGCGCGATTTACGCCCAGTGTGCCCTGCCTATGCTATGGTATGGCTATCCATCCAGCGTCCAGCGTGTAGCGTATGACTGACTCTCCGTCCGCTCAAAATCCAGTGATCATGGTGATCGACGATAGCAATACCATCCGTCGGTCGGCCGAGATGTTTCTGACGCAGGCTGGTTATCAGGTGGTGCTGGCCGAGGATGGCTTCGATGCCCTCGCCAAAATCGCCGACCATCAGCCTGCGCTGGTGTTTTGCGACATCCTGATGCCGCGGCTGGACGGCTATCAAACCTGCGCGCTGATTAAGAAAAGTGCAAAATTCCACGCCACGCCGGTGCTGCTGCTGTCCTCCAAGGATGGCCTGTTCGACCGCGCCCGCGGCAGCATGGTGGGCGCCGCCGCCTACCTGACCAAACCCTTTACCAAGGACAGCCTGCTGGCTGCGGTACGCGAGCACACCGGTGCTGCGCCCGCTGCCGGACAGACTGCCGGATAGACTGCCGAGAACCCAGCATGGCCATACATAACGTTCTGATTGTTGATGACTCGCCCACCGAGCGCTACTACCTGAGCGATATCCTGATCCGTCAGGGCTACAGCGTCAGCACGGCAGAAACCGGCGAGGAAGCCATGCTGAAAATCCGCGCCAGCAAACCGGACCTGATCCTGATGGATGTGGTGATGCCGGGCGCGAACGGTTTTCAGGTGACCCGCTCCATCGCTCGTGACCCGGAGTTGAAAGATGTGCCGGTAATTATCTGCTCAAGCAAGAATCAGGAAACCGACAAGATCTGGGGCCTGCGCCAGGGGGCCTGCGCGTATCTGGTCAAACCCGTGGCAGCGGCCGATCTGCTGGCACGGATCGCTGAACTAGGCTAGGCATGGACGCAACGACGCCGGAACGCCGCAGCCGTCTGCGCCAGTATCAGGTGCAGCTGCTGGAGCGTATGCAGGCAGCGAAAACGGGGCCGGCCACTAGCGGACGCGAACTGGGGGTGCTGATCGGCGGCCGCCACTGCCTGCTGGACTTGACCCAGATCAGTGAAATCGTGCCGCTGCAGGCGCTGACACCGGTGCCGCTAACGCAGCCGTGGTATCTGGGGCTGGCCAATATCCGCGGCCAGCTGACGGGCGTGGTGGAACTGGCCAGCTATCTGCATGGCCAGCCGCCCGCGCCGGCGGCGTCCGGCCAGCGCGATATCACGCTGGCACCGGCGCTGAAACTGCATTGCGCGCTGCGGGTGGAAGCGCTGCTGGGACTGCGCTATCTGGCTGAGATGGAGGCGTGCGAGGATGCCGCCGGTGCGCCGCCATGGTGCCGCCAGCAGTACCAGGACAGCGACGGCTGCCGCTGGCATCGGCTCGATCTGGCGCAGCTGGTGCGCGAGCCCGGTTTTCTGCAAGTGGGCTTATAGGGATTTTCAGGGATCAGGAACGCAGTCGTGTGCCTGATGGTGAATGTAAGGAAAGGCGACCAAGATGGGGATATTCTCGCGCGGCACCCGGCCAGACCAGCCAGAGGCGGAGCCCGCTGACGGCGACACGCTGATGATGGGGCAGGAGCCGGCCGCAGCCAGCGAGGCAGATGCGCCGTTGCGGCTGCGCGATGCGCTGGTGTTGCGCGCACCGGCTGCGGCAGCTGCGCCGCTGGATGCAGCGGGCGGTTTCCGCCTGCCCTTGATCGGCCATCTGCCGGCCCAGCGTCAGCTCAGCATATTATCGACCACGCTGGCCGTGAGCCTGCTGCTCAGTGCTGGCGCAGTGGCGCTGAACACCATCCACAGCGGCTATCGTTCGACTCAGACGCAGGTGGCCAGTGACGCGCTGATGCACTCGCAGCGTCTCGGCAAGGCCGCGTCGAGTGCGGTGCAGGGCAGCGAGGAAGGTTTCCGCCAGCTCGAGCAAAGCCGCCGGGAACTCAATGGCGCTTTCAATCTTATGCTGCGCGGCGGCAGCTATCAGGGGCGCGGACTGGGTGAACCCATCGAAGCGCTGGCGCCTACGGTAGCTGCGGCGCGCAAACAGTGGCAGCCGTCCGATCTGGCTGCCGGTACTATCCTGCTGCTGAAAAAAGATCTGAGCGGAGTCGAAAAGACGCTCAAGGAACTGAATGCCATGTCGCCCGATTTGCTGCTGCACACCGAGGAAGTGCTGGCGCTGAAAGTGCAGCAGGGCGGCACGCCGCGCGAGATCGCTGCGCTGGGCAAGCTCACCATGCTGACCCAGCGCATGAGCCGCAATGCCAGCGAATTTCTTACCATGGGCGGGGTCAGCTCGGAAACAGCGTTTCAGCTGGGGCGCGACACGACGGTATTTCGCAATACGCTCGACGGCTTCCTGACCGGCAGTGCCACGCTGGGGCTGGGCGCGGTGCACGCGCCGGAGCTGCGCGAAAAAATCACCGGTCTGAAAGCCGACTTCGAGGATTACCAGAAGCTGGTAACGGGCATACTCGACAAGCTGGATAAATTCAGCGCAGCGAAGAATGCCGAACAGCTGATCTTCAGCGACAACGAAGCGTTGCGCCAGCGTCTGAGCGCATTGCAGCAGGCTTACCGCGCCGAACAGGATGCGCTGGGCCTGACGTTCTGGCTGATGGTGGCGTGCGGCACTTTGACGCTGCTGCTGGCTGCCGCCATCGGCCGGGTGCTGCTGCTCGATTCCTTGCAACGCACGCGCGGTGCGGAACGGCGCAGGCGCGAAGCCGAAGCCATGCGCCAGCAATCGCAGCAGCAGGAAGAGCAGGCCAAGGCGGCCAACGCGCAGAATCAGGCCGCGATTCTGCGCCTGATGAACGAGCTGCAGGAAGTGGCAGACGGTGATCTGACCGTGCAGGCCACGGTATCGGAAGACATTACCGGCGCGATTGCCGATTCGGTCAACTACACGGTGGAAGAGTTGCGCGGGCTGGTGGGAAGGGTGACGGAAACGGCCGAGCAGGTGACGCAGGCCTCCAGTCAGGCACAGAATATTTCCAGCGGCCTGCTGGCAGCTTCGCAGCAGCAGTCGCGTGAAATCATCGATGCTTCCGCCACAGTAGTGCAGATGGCCGACCAGATCAACGACGTCTCGCGTTCGGCCAGCGAATCGGCCGAGGTGGCGCGCCAGTCGGTGGCGGCGGCCCAGCAAGGCGCTACGGCGGTGGCCAATGCCATCAAGGGCATGCACGAAATCCGCGAGCAGATACAGGACACTTCCAAGCGCATCAAGCGGCTGGGCGAATCGTCGCAGGAAATCGGCGAGATCACCGAGCTGATTTCCGACATTACCGAGCAGACCAATGTGCTGGCGCTGAACGCGGCCATACAGGCCGCATCGGCCGGTGAAGCAGGACGCGGTTTCTCGGTGGTGGCGGAAGAAGTACAGCGGCTGGCGGAACGTTCGGCCGGCGCGGCCAAGCAGATTGGTGCGCTGGTGCGGACGATCCAGACCGATACCCATGATGCCGTGGCGGCGACGGAAAAATCCACCCAGGGCGTGGTTGAAGGTGCGCGCCTGTCCGATGCCGCTGGTGCTGCTTTGAACGATATCTCGCAAGTGTCGGACCGGCTGGCCGAACTGATCTCCGGCATTGCCCTCGCCACCAGCCAGCAGGCCACGTCGGCTAGCGGCGTGGCGCAGAATATCCAGCATATCCTGATGGTGACTGAGCAGACCCAGGACGGCACTCAGCAAACCACTTTATCTATTCACAAGCTCTCAGTGCTGGCGCAGGAACTGAAAAATTCCGTCGCGCGTTTCCGCATCGCGACCTGATGCGCCAGAATTGAAAGACCGAGGCAAGTATGACCACACCAGATTTCCCTACTCTTCCGCAGTTTGACACCGGCCCGCTGTCGTGGGTGATGGTGGAGATACGCGAAGCGCTGGCACGCTCGAAGACGGCATTATTCGAGGCAGGTGGACGCGCGGCAGAAGATCAGGCCACCCAGCTGCAGCATGCGCGTTCGCACCTGCATCAGGCGCACGGCGCGCTGCAGATGGTGGATCTGGATGGTCCAACCCAGCTCACCCGGCTGGCCGAAACGGCACTGGACCGCTTCAAGGACGGCGGCCTGAAATGCAGCACCGATCATGCGCAGGTAGTGGCCGATGCCTATCAGGCACTGGTGGAATATCTGCAGGAGCTGCTCGACGGCTCGCAGGTGCAGCCGCTGCGCCTGTTCCCTTATTATCAAGCCTTGCAGCAGATGCTGGGGGCGGAGCGCATCCATCCGGCCGATCTGTTCTATCCGTCGTTGCAGCCGGCGCAGGCGCCTGGTGCAGCAAAGACTGGCGCCAGCGAGGTCGCAACGGATGGCGCACCAGCGGCAGCGGCCGATTATGCCAGCCACCGGGCCAGCTTTGAAAAGTCGCTGCTGCCGTATCTGCGCAGTACCGATCTGGAACAGCAGCAGGAACATGCCGAAGGTTTGCTGGCCGCCGTGCAGGCCATCGCCGCCATGCAGACAGCGGCGCAGGCGCAGACCTTCTGGCTGGCCATGCAGGCCTTTGCCGAACTGGTGGCAACCGGCAAGCTGGCGGGCAGCCTGTATGTGAAGCAGCTGTTCGGTCTGATCAATCTGCAAATTCGCCGTCTCGCGCAAGGTAATCCGTCGCAGCCGGAGACCATGCTGCGCGACGCGCTGTTCTTCGTCGCCTCTGCCGACACTACGCTGGCTTCCGATACGGTGCAGCAGATCCGCAAGGGATTTGCGCTGGACGGGCAGGTGCCTGCCAACTTTGAACAGAAGCGCTATGGCCGCATCGATAACGGTGCGCTGGCCCATGCGCAGGCCGGCATGTCCAAGGCCAAGGCAGCGTGGGACCGGCTGGCCGCTTCGGAACATGATCCGGCGCTGGAAGCCGGCTTTAGCGCCGCTTTGTCCGATGTGGCGCGCGCTTCCGAACAATTGAACCTGCCCGCGCTGGGGGCGCTGATGCGCGAGCTGTCCAGCGTGGCCGACCACACTGCGCATGCTGGCCGTAGCGATGCGCTGGCGCTGGAAATCGCCTCGACGCTGCTGTTTGCAGAACACGGACTAGCGCAGATCCGCCATCTGCCCGGCGACTTTGCGGCCCATGCCGATACGCTGGGCGCACGTCTGCATGCGCTGGCCAGCGGCGCTACGCCACCGCCGACAGGGCAGTGGCAGGACGGTATCGCCGAGCATATGCAGCAGGACGATACGGTGGTGGCGCTGGCGCATGAGCTGAAGAACAGCTTGCGTCAGGTGGAGCAGACGCTGGACGAATTCTATGCCGATGCCGGCAAGCGGGATAAGCTGCAGGAGCTCGATCCGGTGCTGCACCAGTTGCAGGGAGCGCTGGCCGCGCTGGATCAGGAGGACGCAACGCAGGCCGCGCAGCATGTACAGGCGACGGTGGCTGCGCTGGCGCAAGGACGCAGCGCTGGTAGTGATGCCGCCACGCTGGAAGAGGTTGCGCAGAATTTGGGCGCGCTGGGCTTCTTCCTCGACATGCTGGGCCAGAATGCTGCCGCGGCGCGCCAGCGCTTTGCTTTTGATGCCACGCTGGGACGCTTCCGTTCTGTGCCATTCCGCAAACTGGCGGCGGTGGGCAGTGTGCCCGTGCTCGACCAGGCGGTGGCTGCGGCGCCTGCACCTGCACCGCTGCAACTGCTGCCGCCAGTCGCCGCGCCTGAAGTGCAGCCCGAGGCATCGCAGGCGGAACTGCTGGAGATTTTTGTCGATGAGGCGCAGGAAGTGCTGCGCACGGTAGGTGCAGCACTGGTGCAGGCTCAGGATGCCGATGAGGCGGCGCTGGCCACATTGCGGCGCTCCTTCCACACGCTCAAAGGCAGTGCGCGCATGGTGGCGTTGTTCCAGTTCGCCGATGCTGCTCATGCGGTAGAACGGGTATTGAACAGCTGGCTGGCCGAAGCCAGGCCTGCCAGTGCGGCGCTGCTCGCGCTGCTGGGACTGGCGCATCGGGAAATGACCGTGTGGGTGGGCGAACTTCAGGCTAGCGGCGTGTCGGCGCTGGATGGCAGCGCCATCATCGCGGCAGCGGCGCGCCTGCAGCATGGCACGCCCGAGCATGGTGTAGCCGTGAAATCTGCCGGCGTTGCCGCAGCTGCGAGCGATGCAGCTGTTGCAGCAGGCGCCGAGGCTGAACCTGAGCCAGAAGCTGATACCGAAGCCGAAGCCGAAGCCGAAGCTGGTGTTGTCGCAGAAGCTGAAGCTGCAGCTGCGCCGGCGGTTGAACCGAATACCGAGCTGGAAGCGCTGGAGGAAGCCATTTCTCCGCTTGCCGAAGTAGCGATCGAGACGCAAGAAATGCCTGTCGCTGCGACGGAAGATGTTGTTGCACCGGAGCCGGCCGCGCCGGTCCGTCCTGCGCCAGTCGTCAACGGTAATGTGATCGAATTCCCCACTATCGCTGCGGCGGCTGCGCGTGACGATAATGTCAAGCAGGTGGGTGAGCTGGAAATCCCTCTGCCGCTGTATAACATCTATCTGCACGAAACAGATGAACTGGTGCGCCTGCTGGCGCAGGACTTTGGCGAATGGCGCCACGAGCCGCGCCGCCCGGTCAATCCGCAGGCATTGCAGGCAGCGCACACGCTGGCCGGCACGTCCGGCACGGTGGGCTTTGCCGCCTTGCGCGAACTGGCGATGGCGCTGGAGTCGACGCTGGAAGCCTTGCTGCCACCGGCGCCGCATCTCGATCAGGTACAGCATGATCTGCTCGACTTTACGATAGCCCGTATCCGCCAGATGTTGCAGAGCTTTGCTGCAGCCGAGCTGCCTGCAGCGCAGCCGGAATTGATCGCCGCCTTGCGTGATCTGGCGGCGCAACTGGCAGCCACGCCGCCAGCGGCCAGCCCTGACATCGAAGCGCGGCTTGACGATCTGGTGGCCGACACCATGGACAGCCTGAATGCGCAAAAGCCTATGGACGCTGCGCTGGACAAGCTGTTCCGCGACACGTTTGCGGAGATCAGCGCCAGTGTGAGGGAGGATGCAGCAGGCAAAACGGCAGAGGCGCCGGAGATGGTGAAAGCGCGTGGCGAGGACAGTATCGACGATCTGTTCAACGCAGCCTTCGACGACACTTTTGCCGAACCGCCGTTGCGCATGGCCGAGCCGATAGCGCTGGCGCCGGAACTGGAGCCGATTCCACAGGCCGAACCGGAACCGGCAGCAGTGCAGCAACCCGAGCCAGCTGCTGAAGCGGAAACCGAACCAGAAGCCGAACCGGTCGTGGAGTTGGTACCGCAGGAAGCAGCGCGCGTAGCTGAAGCAACTGAGGCTGCGTCAGAGACAGCGGCTGGCGCACAGCTTGAAGCAGAGGCAGAGACCCTAACCACGGAAGAAACAGTGCTGGAAGCTGTTCAGGCGCCGGCATCCATGCAGGTAGTGCCTGCCGCGGATACGGACTCGGTCGAACCGCCGGCACCCGCCGTATACACCGATGAACTGGATGCCGACCTGCTGCCGGTATTCCTTGAAGAAGGCGCGGATCTGCTGCCGCAGGTGGGGGCTGCGTTGCGCGCATGGCAGCACGAACCGGAAGACAAGGAACCGGCGCAATCGCTTACCCGCCTGCTGCACACGCTCAAAGGCAGCGCGCGTATGGCCGGTGCGATGCGCCTCGGCCAGCACGTGCACGAAATGGAAACCCATATCGAGAACATGCTGCACGCTGGCGCTGCCACTCCGCACGCTTTTGAAGAACTGCTCACCCAGTACGACTATGCGCTGCTGCTGTTCGAACAACTGCATCAGCCAGCGCTGGCTGAAGGCGGCAGCCCTGCCAGTACGGATGCTCCGGCCGAGGAAGAGGCGCAAGCCAGCGGCAAAGCGCCGATGGTGCGCGTACGTGCCGATATTCTGGACCGGCTGGTTAATCAGGCTGGCGAAGTCTCGATATCGCGCTCGCGGCTGGAAAACGAAGTCAGCACGCTGCGCACTTCGCTCAGCGATTTCTCGGAAAACCTGCAACGCTTGCAGCGCCAGTTGCGCGAAGTGGAAATGCAGGCCGAATCGCAGATCGCTTCGCGCATGTCGATCTCCGGGGAGCGTGAATTCGATCCGCTGGAATTCGACCGTTTCACCCGCCTGCATGAGCTGACCCGCATGATGGCCGAGAGCGTGAACGACGTGGCCGCCTTCCACGAAGGGCTGGAACGTAGCGTGGAAAGTGCCGGCGATGATCTGCTCCATCAGGCCCGTCTAACCCGCGAGCTCCAGCACGACCTGATGCGCGTGCGCATGGTGCCGTTCTCCAGCATCGCCGAGCGCCTGTTCCGCGTTGCCCGCCAGAGCGCCAAGGAAGTGGATAAGCGCGTCAATCTGGATATCCGCGGCGGCGAGGTCGAGATAGACCGCAGCGTGCTGGAACGCATGGCTGCGCCGTTCGAACATCTGGTACGCAATGCGATTGCACACGGCGTGGAGAGCCGCAGCGCACGCAGCGCCGCCGGCAAGCAGGAAGTGGGCGAATTGCTGGTGCAGGTCAGCCAGCAAGGCAATGAAGTCGTGCTGGAATTCAGTGACGATGGCGCTGGACTCGATCTGGCGCGCATCCGCGCCAAAGGCATAGAAAACGGCCTGCTGGCAGCCGATGCCACGCCGGGCGAAGCCCAGCTTGCCCAGTTGATTTTCACCCCCGGCTTTTCCACTGCCAGCGAACTGACCGAACTTTCCGGCCGTGGCGTGGGCATGGATGTAGTGCAGTCGGAAGCGCAGTCGCTTGGTGGCCGGGTTGAACTGGCAACGGAAGCGGGCAAGGGCGCGCGGGTGACGGTGCACCTGCCGATCACGCTGGCGGTTTCGCAAGTGGTGCTGGTACGGGCAGGCGGCAAATCGTATGCCGTGCCCGCCGTGATGGTGGAGCAGGTGGCGCAGCTGAAGGAAGCGCTGCTGGCGGAGGGACAGAGCCACGGCAGCATCAGCCTGCAGGGGCAGCAGATGGCGTTCGACTATCTGCCTGCCCTGCTGGGCCACGCCGGTCCGTCGGCTGCGCTGCGCTCAGCACCGGTGCTGATGCTGCGCCATGGTGCCGAGCGGCTGGCACTGGTAGTGGACGAAGTGCAGGGCAACCGTGAAGTGGTGGTGAAGAATCTGGGCCCGCAACTGGCGCGCATGGTGGGTATCTCCGGTGCCACCGTGCTGGGCTCGGGCGAGATCGTCCTGATTCTGAATCCGCTGGCGCTGGTGCAGCATCTGGCCCAGCACCCCGAACTGCGCGAGCGCTATGCCCAGGCCACGCAGGAAAGCACGCTGCCGCAGGTGGCAGCGCCCAGCATCATGGTGGTGGACGATTCGCTTACCGTGCGCCGTGTCACCCAGCGGTTGCTGGAGCGCGAAGGCTATCGGGTGATGCTGGCCAAGGATGGCGTGGATGCGCTCGAACAGATGCAGGCCGGTGTGCCGGACCTGATGCTGGTGGATATCGAGATGCCGCGCATGGATGGTTTCGATCTGACCCGCAATGTGCGCGGCGATGAACGCAGCCGCCATGTGCCCATCATAATGATCACTTCGCGCAGCGCCGACAAGCATCGCAATCTGGCGCTGGAACTGGGCGTAAATGCCTATTTCGGCAAGCCCTATCAGGAAGAGGTGCTGCTGCAGGCGATTGCCGGCCTGCTGGAACAGAACAAGGTACAGGCGCCTGAGTGATCGTTTATTCAGGCCGGCGGCCGTAGCCTCTCCCATGAAGAGAGGCGCGGCCAGAGCTGGTTTTAGTCAGTCTTTTTGACGACGGCGTAACGTTCCAGCGTGCGTTTGCGCGCTTCGTCATGCATCACGATGGGCTCGGGATAATCGGGCCGCAGCATGCGCGGCACCAGCCATGGCGCATGGATTTCCTTGTCGCTCAGGCTCTTTAACTGCGGCAGATAGCGGCGGATGAATTTGCCGCTGGCGTCGAATTTCTCCGACTGCGTGATCGGGTTGAAGATGCGGAAGTAGGGCTGGGCATCACAACCGGACGACGACGCCCATTGCCAGCCACCGTTGTTGGAGGCCAGATCGAAGTCGTTCAGATGCAGGGCGAAATAGGCTTCGCCCCAGCGCCAGTCTATGCCCAGGTCCTTGATCAGGAAGCAGGCCGTCACCATGCGCAGGCGGTTGTGCATATAGCCGGTCTGGTTGAGCTGCGCCATGGCCGCATCCACCAGCGGATAGCCGGTGCGGCCTTCGCACCATGCTGCAAACAGTTCCTCGGCCTGCGGCCCTTTTTCCCACTCGATGGCGTCATAGGCCGGCTTGAAGGAAGCGCCCACCACATACGGATGGTGGTACAGGATCATGGCGTAGAACTCGCGCCAGATCAGTTCTGTCAGCCACACGCTGGCGCCTTCGCCGCCGGCGCCGCGTTCCATCAGATCGACCACCGTGCGCACCAGATGGCGCACCGACAGCGTGCCGAAGCGGAAATGCAGCGACAGATAGGACGGGCCTTTCACGGCCGGGAAATCGCGCGCATCCTTGTACTGGGCGATACGGGGCAGGAACTGTTCGAACAGGCTGGCCGCGCCGGACATGCCGGTGGGGATCTGCAGGCTGGCCAGATTGCTGGGTTCGAAGCCCAGTTCGGCCAGCGTTGGCAGCTGCGCTGCGGACGTTGGCGGCGGTGCCAGCCGCGCCGCGTGCGGTTCTATATGGTAGGGCGCCAGTACGGTAGGATCGGCCGCCAGCTTTTTCAGCCAGGCGTTCTTGTAGGGCGTGAACACGGAAAACACACCGCCTGTTTGCGACAGCACTTCGCTTTTCTCGAAGATCACCTGATCCTTGTAGCTGAAGAACTGGCGGCCCGCCGCCTGCAAGGCCTGCTGCACGGCTTGGTCGCGGGCGATGGCCTGCGGTTCGTAATCGTGATTGCAGAACACTGCATCGACGCCCAGTTCGGCTGCCAGTTGCGGAATCGCCTGTACCGGGTCGGCATGGCGGGTGATCAGATAGCCGCCCAGCTGGCGCAGCTCGGCATCCACTTCGGCAATGCTGGCGTGGATGAAGTCAACCCGGCGGTCTTGGCGCTGCAACACGGACAGGATGGTACTGTCGTAGATAAAAACACAATACACGCGTTCACTGTGCAGCAAAGCCTGATGCAGGGCTACGTGATCGAAGGCGCGCAGGTCGCGGCGCAGCCAGACCAGGGTAGATTTCAGTTTCATTCTGTCTGTCTCAAAGGGTTCGGGTGTGGTCAAACATGGTTGTTGGCGCAATTCAGTGTAAACTATCGCTTAATGATGGCTGTACACCGAAAGAGTTGCTCACGGGCAGAAATTTTCCGTGCGAATACTACAGGAATTGTTAGCAGCTCAGAAAGATCACGATTATGACGAAAAGCAAACACGGCACTACCACGTCAGCGCCCGGCTTATTGCCAGAGGCCGCCGATCCGCTGGCCGCCGTCGCCCAGGGCGCGCCCGCCGCGCTGAATCTGGCGGATAATTTCCTAATTGCAATGCCATCCATGCAGGACCCGGTGTTTGGCGGCACGGTGGTCTACGTTTGCGAGCACAATGAAAACGGCGTGCTGGGCGTAGTCATCAACAAACCCACCGACATGACGATGGAAACCCTGTTCGAGCGCATCGACCTGAAGCCGGTCGATAGCGTCGATATCGACGAGCCCATCATGTTCGGCGGCCCCGTACAGGATGACCGCGGCTTTGTGCTGCATACCCCGGGCAAGCGCTATTCCTCCTCGCTGATGGTAACCAAGGACGTGGCCTTCACCACCTCGATCGACGTGCTGGAAGCTGTGGCAGCGGGCGAAGGTCCGCGCCGCATGCTGGTCTCGATCGGCTATGCCGGCTGGAGCCCCGGCCAGCTGGAAGGCGAAATCAGCCGCAATGGCTGGCTGACCGTCAGCGCTGACCCGGAAATTCTGTTCAGTCTGCCTATCGAGCAGCGCTACACGGCAGCCATGCGCCTGCTCGGTATTGACCCGCTGATGCTCACCTCCGAGGCGGGCCATGCATAAGGATGCCCTGCCACTGTGAGCGCTGAAACCATTTTCGCCTTCGATTTCGGCGTCAAACGCATCGGCATCGCCATGGGCAATACCCTGATCCGTCAGGCCAGCCCGTCAAAGTCATTAACGCGGTGGACAACGCCACCCGTTTCGCCGCCATCGGCGCGCTGCTGGAAGAATGGCAGCCCGGCCTGCTGGTGGTAGGCCTGCCGTTGCATCCCGATGGCGCCGAACACGAGATGACGGCGCGCTGCCGCAAGTTTGCCAACCAGCTGCATGGCCGCTTCAATCTGCCGGTGGAACTGGTGGACGAACGTTATTCCTCGGCCGTGATCGGCGGCCAGCGCGGCGAAGTGATCGACCACCGCGCTGCCGCCATCATCCTGCAGCAGTATTTTGATACCCACTGATTTCTAAAACGAGAACGCGCCCTAAGCAGGTGCTAGCCCCCCATGACCTTACTCAACCCTCAACAACTCGATGCCGAAGCGCTGTATGCCACGCTGCTGGCCGACGTGCGCGCCGGTCTGGCCGGCGTGGCCGATGTGGCCATCGTCGGCATCCACTCCGGCGGCGCCTGGCTGGCCGAGCGTCTGGCGGCCGATCTGGGCCTGACGGAACGCTGCGGCGTGCTCGACGTGTCGTTCTACCGCGACGACTACGCCAAGAAAGGCTTGCCGGCCGACGTCAAGCCCACCCGCATCAATTTCGATGTCAACGCCGCCACCATTCTGCTGGTGGACGACGTGCTGTACACGGGCCGCACCACCCGCGCCGCGCTGAACGAACTGTTCGACTACGGCCGTCCGGCCCGCATCATGCTGGCCGCGCTGGTGGACCGTGGCGAGCGCCAGCTGCCGGTGGCAGCCGATTTCGTTGCCGCCCACGTCAGGGTGGAAGCGGGCAAGGCACTGGTGCTGCAGCAGTCCGACGACGGTAAATTCACGCTAACCATAGACCAGGCTTAAATCATCATGCTCAATCCGCAACTCAACAAACACGGTGAACTACAGCATCTGCTGTCGATCGAAGGGCTGCCCAAGTCTATCCTCAACCACATCCTCGATACGGCATCGTCCTTCGTCGGCATCTCCGACCGCGATGTGAAGAAGGTGCCGCTGATGCGCGGTAAATCGGTGTTCAACCTGTTCTTCGAGAACTCCACGCGTACCCGCACCACTTTCGAAATCGCCGCCAAGCGCCTGTCGGCTGACGTGTTCAATCTGAACATCCAGGCTTCTTCGGCCAGCAAGGGCGAATCGCTGCTCGATACCATCGACAACCTGTCGGCCATGCACGCCGATATGTTCGTGGTGCGCCACGCCCAATCGGGCGCGCCTTACCTGATCGCCAAACACTTGCAGGATACCGGCCAGTCGCATGTGCACGTGGTGAACGCCGGTGACGGCCGCCATGCCCACCCGACCCAGGGCCTGCTGGACATGTACACCATCCGCCACTACAAGAAGGACTTCACCAATCTGACGGTGGCCATCGTGGGCGACATTCTGCACAGCCGTGTGGCCCGTTCCGATATCCACGCACTGACCACGCTGGGCGTGCCGGAAGTGCGCGCCATCGGCCCGCACACGCTGCTGCCCGGCGGTCTGGAGCAGATGGGCGTGCGCACCTTCACCAATATGGACGAAGGCTTGAAAGGCGTGGACGTAATCATCATGCTGCGTCTGCAGAACGAGCGCATGAGCGGCGCGCTGCTGCCGTCGGCACAGGAATACTTCAAGGCTACGGGCTGACGCCGGAACGCCTGGCGCTGGCCAAGCCGGATGCCATCGTGATGCACCCGGGACCGATGAACCGCGGCGTGGAAATCGATTCGGCCGTGGCCGACGGCCCGCAGGCCGTGATTCTGCCGCAGGTCACTTTCGGTATCGCAGTACGGATGGCAGTTATGAGCATAGTCGCAGGGACGCAAGCATGAAACTACACATTAAAAACGGCCATCTGATCGATCCGGCCAATGGTATCGACGCCCAGCAGGATCTGTTTATCGACGCCGGCAAAGTGCTGGCCGTAGGTGCCGCGCCGGCTGGCTTCAGCGCCGAGCAGACTATCGACGCCAGCGGTCTGGTGGTGGCACCGGGGCTGGTGGACCTGTCGGTCCGTCTGCGCGAGCCGGGTTATGAATACAAGGCCACGCTGGAATCGGAACTGCAGGCCGCCATGCAGGGCGGTGTGACCAGTCTGGTGTGCCCGCCTGATACTGACCCTGTGCTCGACGAGTCGGGTCTGGTGGAAATGCTCAAGTACCGCGCCAAGACGCGCAATCAGGCCAATGTGCACCCGCTGGGCGCACTGACCGTGGGCCTGAAAGGCGAGGCGCTGACGGAAATGGCGGAACTGACGGAAGCCGGCTGCATCGGCTTCTCGCAGGCGGAAGAACCGATCGAAGACACCACCGTGCTGCTGCGCGCGCTGCAGTATGCCAAGACCTTTGACTACACCGTGTGGCTGCGTCCGCAGGACGCCCACATCGGCCGTGGCGGCATTGCGGCCAGCGGCGCCTTCGCTTCGCGGCTGGGCCTGTCCGGCGTGCCGGCGATGGCCGAGACCATCGCCCTGCACACCATCTTTGAACTGATGCGTGCTACCGGCGCGCGCGTGCACCTGTGCCGTCTGTCCTCGGCCGCCGGCATCGAGCTGGTACGTCAGGCCAAGCGCGAAGGCCTGCCGGTGAGCTGCGACGTGGGTGCCCACCACGTCCACCTGACCGACGCCGACATCGGCTTCTTCGATTCGAATGCCCGTTTGACGCCGCCGCTGCGCAGCCAGCGCGACCGCGACGCCATCCGTCTCGGTCTGCTCGATGGCACCATCGATGCGCTGTGCTCCGACCACACGCCGGTGGACGACGATGAAAAACTGCTGCCGTTTGGCGAAGCCTCGCCCGGTGCGACCGGTCTGGAACTGCTGCTGTCGCTGTCGCTGAAGTGGGCCAACGATTATGCTGCCACCCAGGCAGCTGGCGGTCCGCGTCCGCTGGCGCGCGCGCTGGCGCTGATTACCTCGCAAGCTGCCCAGGTGGCCGGGCTGTCGGCCGGCACGCTGTCGGTGGGCGCCAATGCCGACGTCTGCATCTTCGATCCGCAGGCGCACTGGACAGTGGAAGCAGCTGCGCTGGCCAGCCAGGGCAAGCATACGCCTTTCCTCGGCTACAACCTGGCAGCACAGGTGCAAACCACCATCGTAGCAGGACGCGTGGCTTTCCAGCGCAATGCTGCCTGACTGAGTGGGCGGCATGAAACTGCTGACGTTTATCCGCATCGTGCGGGTGCTGTTGCACGTCCTGAAGGGGATGCTGATCTGCGCGGTGGTGTTTCCGTGGCTGGGCCACGCGGCCCGCAACGCGCATATCCGCCGCTGGTCTACCCATTTGCTGGGCCTGTTCAATGTGACAGTGCGCCAGTCGGCGGGCAGTGCGCCCGTGCTCGATACGGCCATGGTGGTGGCCAACCACATTTCGTGGCTGGACATCTTCGTGATCCACAGCCTGCACCCCAGCCATTTTGTCGCCAAGGCCGAGATTCGTTCCTGGCCGCTGGCGGGCTGGCTGGCGCAGAAGGCCGGCACGGTGTTCATTTCGCGCGGCAGCCGGCGCGATCTGCGGCATATTTTCAAAGGGCTGGTGCACAGCCTGCAGAGCGGCGAACGGGTGGCCTTCTTCCCCGAGGGGACCACGGCGGCGCAGGGCACGCTGCTGCCGTTTCACGCCAATCTGTTTGAAGCGGCGATCGATGCCCACGTGCCGGTGCAGCCGTTTGCGCTGTCGTATCAGGGCAGCGACGGCGGCTACCATCCGTCGGTGGATTTTATCGGCGAGATGAGTTTTGCCGAGAGCATCGTGCTGATACTGAATGGCCCGCCCGTGTTGGCGACGCTCGACATTCTGGCGCCGCTCAGCAGCGAAGGTGCGCACCGGCGCGAGCTGGCGCAGGCAGCCGAGCAGGCTGTGGCGGCAGCGCTGGGCGTCGCGCTGCCCGGCGCGGCAGAAACGGGCACCGACTAGGCCGGCCCGGCTGGGCCGGGCTCAGTGTCCGGCCTATCTCTAGCGGGCGGCCTGCTTGCCGCTGTGCTGCTGGAATTCGGGACACTGGGCCTGCAGCAGGCTGCGATCCTGCAGGCAGACGGCCGACAGCTGGCCACCCCAGACACAACCGCTATCGAGGCCGATGACGTCCGGCCGCATAATCAATCCCAGTGCCGACCAGTGGCCGAATACCACGGTCTGGGCGGCGCTGCGGCGCTGCGGCACATCAAACCACGGCATCAGGCCGGAGTCCGGATCGGCCGTGCCGCTATCCTTGATCTTGAAGTCCATCACACCTTCAGCGCTGCAGAAGCGCAGCCGCGTCATGGCGTTGATGATGCAGCGCAGCCGCTCGGCGCCCTGCAGGCCGTCATGCCAGCGGTCCGGCTGGTTGCCATACATATCTGCCAGAAAATCCGCCAGCCCATCGCTGCGCAGCATCTGTTCCACTTCGGCCGACAGGGCCAGCGCCTGCGTACCATCCCATTGGGGCAGCAGCCCCGCATGCACCAGCAGGTGGCCGTCCGCTTCCAGCGCCAGCGGGCGCTGGCGCAGCCAGGCTATCAGTTCGTCGCGGTCCGGCGCGGCCAGTATCTGGTCCAGCGTGTCGGAAGCGTGGGCCGGGCGGATGCCGTAGGCCACGGCCAGCAGATGCAGATCATGGTTGCCCAGCACGCTATCGATGCGGCCGCGGCTTTCCTGCTCCAGCTGGCGCACATAGCGCAGGGTGGCGAGGGAGTCGGGGCCGCGGTTGATGAGGTCGCCAGCGAACAGGATGCGTACATCGGGCGTACCGGCGTGGGCCTGGATGCGCGCGACCATGTCGCGGGCCTGCTGGTGGCAGCCCTGTAAATCGCCGATTACGTAGGTTTTCATGGGAGTAATCTCGGGTTCGTGGTGAGGCATACTGGTTTAATCTGTTATTCGGGCGCAGAGTATCGATAATTGCCCGATATGGCGTGGCTTTCACATAAAATGATGCCTACTCCTCTTTTGACTCTTGCTGCGGGATACTAAATGATTTTTGTGACTGGTGGGGCGGGTTTCATAGGCTCGAACTTCGTGCTGGACTGGCTGGCCCAGTCGGATGAGCCGGTGATTAACTACGACAAGCTGACCTATGCCGGCAATCTGAACAATCTGGCTTCGCTCAAGAATGACAGCCGGCATATCTTTGTACGCGGCGATATCTGCGATCAGGCGCAAGTGCTGGCGCTGTTCCGCGAACATAAGCCGCGTGCGATTGTGCACTTTGCTGCCGAGAGCCACGTGGACCGTTCCATCCTGGGGCCCGGCGAATTCATCCAGACCAATATCAACGGCACCTTCAGCCTGCTGGAAGCGGCGCGTGCCTACTGGTCGGAACTGCCAGAAGCCGAGAAAACTGCGTTCCGTTTCCTGCACGTCTCCACCGACGAGGTGTACGGCACGCTGGGGCCGGACGATGCGCCATTCAGCGAAACCACCGCGTTTGCGCCGAACAGCCCGTATTCCGCGTCGAAAGCTGCCTCCGACCATCTGGTGCGCTCCTACCACCATACTTATGGCCTGCCGACGCTGACCACCAATTGCTCGAATAACTACGGCCCGTATCACTTCCCCGAGAAGCTGATCCCGCTGATTATCGCCAATGCGCAGGCCGGCAAGCCGCTGCCTATCTATGGCGACGGCCAGCAGATCCGCGACTGGCTGTACGTGAGCGACCACTGCGCCGCGATCCGCCGCGTGCTGGAGGCCGGCCGGCTGGGCGAAACCTACAACGTGGGCGGCTGGAACGAAATGGCCAACCTCGATGTGGTGCACACCCTGTGCGATATGCTGGACCAGCAGAAGCCCAAGGCCGATGGCAGCAGCTATCGCACCCAGATTACCTATGTCAAGGACCGCCCCGGCCATGACCGCCGCTACGCCATCGATGCACGCAAGCTGGAGCGCGAACTGGGCTGGAAACCGGCCGAGACCTTCCAGACCGGCATCGCCAAGACGGTGCAGTGGTATCTGACCCATCAGGACTGGGTGACGGATGTGCAGTCGGGCAGTTATGCCAAGTGGGTAGAAACCAATTACTTTAATCGCGAAGGCTAGCCATGAGTACGACCACTCCTCGCCGCAAAGGCATTATCCTCGCCGGTGGTTCGGGTACCCGTCTGTATCCGATCACCATGAGCGTGTCCAAGCAGTTGCTGCCGATTTACGACAAGCCCATGATCTACCACCCGCTGACGGTGCTGATGCTGGCCGGTATCACGGAAATTCTGCTGATCTCCACGCCGCAGGATACGCCGCGCTTCCGCGATCTGCTGGGTGACGGCAGCCAGTGGGGCTTGCAGCTCAGCTACGCGGTACAGCCTTCGCCCGACGGTCTGGCCCAGGCCTTCATCATCGGCCGCGAGTTCGTTGGCGAGGCACCGTCGGCCCTTATCCTGGGCGACAATATCTACTACGGCAACGACCTCGACGCGCTGCTGCGCCATGCTACCGAACAGACTAGTGGCGCCACCGTGTTTGCCTACCACGTGCAGGACCCCGAGCGTTATGGCGTGGTGGAGTTCGATGCCGACCACCAGGCCGTGTCGATCGAGGAAAAACCGCTCCAGCCCAAGTCCAACTATGCCGTGACGGGGCTGTATTTCTACGATAGTCAGGTGTGCGATATCGCTGCCGGCATCAAGCCGTCGGCGCGGGGCGAGCTGGAAATTACCGACGTCAACCGCGTGTATCTGGAACAGCAGCAGCTCAATGTGGAAGTGATGGGGCGCGGCATGGCATGGCTGGACACCGGCACCCACGAATCGCTGCTTGACGCTTCGCAGTTTATTGCTACCATCGAAAAACGGCAGGGCCTGAAAGTGGCTTGTCCGGAAGAGATCGCCTATCGCAAGGGCTATATCGATGCTGCGCAGTTGCGCAAGCTGGCCGAGCCGCTGAAAAAGAACAACTACGGGCAGTACCTGCTGCAAATTCTTGAAGATAAGGTTGAACCGCGATGAAAGTGATGACTACGCCGCTGGAAGGCGTACTGCTGCTGGAGCCGAAAGTGTTCGGCGACGAGCGCGGTTTTTTCTACGAAAGTTACAACGGCCGCCGTTTTGCCGAACTGACGGGTGTGGAAACGGCTTTTGTGCAGGATAACCACTCGCGTTCGCTCAAAGGCGTGCTGCGCGGCATGCACTACCAGATCCGCCAGCCACAGGGCAAACTGGTGCGCGCCAGTTCCGGCAGCGTGTTCGATGTGGTGGTGGATCTGCGCAAGAGTTCGCCGACCTTCGGCCAGTGGTTTGGCGCCGAACTGTCGGCTGAGAACAAGCTACAGATGTGGAT
>Ga0187845_1000295_pt1 | contig 28859 bp, 25 predicted proteins | sample SpaLakP09_SKY_68_FD_134515 | JGI IMG/M metagenome (GOLD analysis project Ga0187845, IMG submission 134515) | Oligotrophic lake water microbial communities from Sparkling Lake, Wisconsin, USA - SP09_SKY_68 | ecosystem: Environmental > Aquatic > Freshwater > Lake | place: USA: Sparkling Lake... | reverse complement strand
TGCGTGCATGCCGCACTCGCCATGCGCGAGGATGGCTACGAAACCATCATGGTCAACTGCAACCCTGAAACGGTTTCGACCGACTACGACACCTCCGACCGCCTGTACTTCGAGCCGCTGACGCTGGAAGACGTGCTCGAGATCGTGGACAAGGAAAAGCCACACGGCGTGATCGTGCAGTACGGCGGCCAGACGCCGCTCAAGCTCGCGCTGGGCCTCGAAGCCGAAGGCGTTCCGATCATCGGCACCAGCCCCGACATGATCGACGCGGCCGAAGACCGCGAGCGTTTCCAGAAACTGCTGGGCGACCTGGGCCTGCGCCAGCCGCCCAATGCCACAGCACGCACCGAAGCCGAGGCCCTGGAAAAGGCCGCCACGCTGGGTTACCCCCTGGTGGTGCGCCCCAGCTACGTGCTCGGCGGCCGTGCGATGGAAATCGTGCACGAACAACGCGACCTGGAGCGCTACATGCGTGAGGCCGTGAAGGTGAGCAATGACTCGCCCGTGCTGCTGGACCGTTTCCTGAACGACGCCATCGAGTGCGATGTGGACTGCCTGCGCGACCCTGAAGGCAAGACCTTCATCGGTGGCGTGATGGAGCATATTGAGCAAGCGGGCGTGCACTCGGGCGACTCGGCCTGTTCGCTGCCCCCGTACTACCTCAAGCAGGCCACGGTGGATGAGCTCAAGCGCCAGTCCGCTGCCATGGCCGAAGGCCTGAACGTGGTGGGTCTGATGAACGTGCAGTTCGCCATTCAGGAGGTGGATGGCAAGGACGTGATCTACGTGCTGGAAGTGAACCCCCGCGCATCGCGCACGGTGCCGTTTGTCTCCAAGGCCACGGGCATTCAGTTGGCCAAGGTGGCTGCACGTTGCATGGCAGGCCAGACGCTGGCTTCGCAAGGCATCACCAAGGAAGTCACGCCGCCTTACTTCAGTGTGAAGGAAGCTGTGTTCCCGTTCGTCAAGTTCCCCGGCGTGGACACCATCCTCGGCCCCGAGATGAAGTCCACCGGTGAAGTGATGGGTGTGGCAAGACCTTTGGCGAAGCCTTTGTGAAGAGCCAGCTGGGGGCAGGCACCAAGCTGCCCACCTCGGGCAAGGTGTTCCTCACCGTGAAGAACAACGACAAGCCCCGCGCGGTGGACATCGCGCGCCAGCTGGTGGCGTTGGGCTTTGACCTGGTGGCGACCAAGGGCACCGCTGCAGCGATTGCCGAGGCCGGTGTCCCGGTGGTGGTAGTCAACAAGGTCACGGAAGGCCGTCCGCACATCGTGGACATGATCAAGAACAACGAGATCGTGATGGTGATCAACACCGTGGAAGAGCGTCGCAATGCGATTGCCGATTCGCGGGCGATCCGCACCTCGTCCTTGCTGGCCCGCGTGACGACTTTCACGACCATCTTCGGCGCCGAGGCGGCCGTGGAAGGCATGAAGTACCTCGACAAGCTCGACGTGTACTCGGTGCAGGAACTGCACGCCCAGTTGGCCGCTTGATCGTGGCCTGGGGGTGGCTTGCTGCCCGGTAAAAGCGGCATAATCTGCCCCTGACCAGACACCGCCGCGCGGCAACGTGCGGCGGTTTCCTTTTGTAGATTGCCTTTTCACACTGCCCGGCCCGTCCGGGGTGTGACATGGCGGCTGACCGGTGGAAGTGCTTTGCGCTTTCACCGTTTTGATTTGTGGAGTCTCAACAAAATGGCCACCATTCCGATTACCAAACGCGGCGCCGAAAAGCTCAAGGAAGAGCTGCACCGCCTCAAGACCGTGGAGCGGCCCGCCGTGATCACGGCCATCGCCGAAGCGCGTGCGCAAGGCGATCTGAGTGAAAACGCCGACTACGACGCGGCCAAGGATCGCCAGGGCTTTGTCGAAGGCCGTATTCAGGAGATCGAGGGCAAGCTCTCTGTGGCGCAAGTCATCGACCCCAGCGGGGTGGATGGCGGCGGCAAGGTGGTCTTTGGCGCTACGGTCGAGCTGGAGGATGAGGACTCTGGCGATACCGTGAAGTACCAGATCGTGGGCGAGGATGAGGCCGATCTGAAACAAGGCCTGATCAATATCTCCAGCCCCATCGCGCGCGCGCTGATCGGCAAGGAAGAGGGCGACACCGCCGAAGTGCAGGCGCCCGGCGGCATCCGCCGCTACGAAGTGGTGGCCGTGAGCTACCTGTGAACACCGCCGTGCAGCGCATGCGCCACCGTCTTCCCGCCCTGGTGGCTGCCCTCTGGTGGGGCAGCTTGACCACCATCGGCTTTCTGGTGGTGCCTCTGTTGTTTGCCTACCTGCCATCCCCCAGCATCGCTGGCAACATGGCGGCCCGGCTGTTTGCCGCGCAGACCTGGGTGGCCGTGGCATGTTGCCTGGTGCTGTTGTTGGTTTCTCGGCCCAGGGGCGCTGTCGCGCAATACCCGTGGGCACAGGCTGCTATGCTTTTTATACTAGGTGGCCTGCTGTTGGCGTTGCTCAATCAGTATGGCGTGGCACCTCGCATCGTGGCTAGGCAGGACCTGCGTCTGTGGCACAGCGTGGGGACGGTCATGTACGCGTTGCAGTGGGTCTGCGCCCTGGTGGTGTTTTGGCACACCCTGCGCCAGGAAGCGGCTTTGACCCAGTGTGAGGGCGGTTCGGCCAGCGTCTGAGTAGGCTGGCTGGAGCGGTCCAGGATCGTGGATCAGGGGCGCTATAGCGCAGTTTGTGCGGCTACCTCGGGAGTGGCCGAGCTGCTACTGATAAGGCCGCAGTTGCAGCTTTCGATAGGCCTACTCGTGCCAGTGCTCCGCAACCCAGGTGGCGGGCCGGATGTAGCGAAAGCGCCGGTTGCGCCGACCGGCCAGCGCGTCGGGAGGGTTGCATTCCCCATGGAAAATCACGATGCGGGCGCCAGGGGGCACAAAGGGTACCCGCCAGTAATTGGTGGGCCAGGCCGGGATGCCGTGGTACTTGAAACTCGGGCACCAGTCCGCAGGCCAGTAGGCGAGTTTGCCCTGACGGTGCAGGAAGTCCGACAGGTAGGCTTGTTCGTTGCGGAACTGCGCACGAATCTCTGCAAAGTGCCCCCGAAAGTGCTCCAGCACATCGGGGTGCGCGCCCAGCTCAAAGCGGTACACGGACGAATTGCCGGTGATGCGCCAGGGGCGCTTGTAGTCGTGGATGATCAGGAATTCGCCGGGTTGGGTGAAGAAATCATCCAGCGATCCGGTGATCACCACGTCCACATCGAGAAACAGGGCCGTGCCTTTCAGGCCATGTAAGTCCTGGCTGAAGGTGGCCAGCTTGGTCCACCCCCGCTCGGGAATGCCAGGTGGCAGATCAAGTGGAGGGATGGGCAGGCATTGCACCTCACTGCGTATGCCGGTGTGGTCATCCGTCAGGCAGACAAAGCGGAAGTCGCCGCTCAGGTGCCGACGGACCATGGCGTAAAGCCGGTTGACATACTCGGGGCCGTATTTCGTGCCCCATTTCATGCAGAGGATGTGGCGGACAGGCGCCGCGCCGACCGGGGCTGCAGGTGCTGCCGCGCGGTTCATCAGTCTGCCTGGCGTTTCTTGATGGATTTTTGCTTGGGCTTGGCACGCTTGATCTGGCCACCCGAGGTCAGGCGCTGGTTGCCCAGCACGCGCAGTTGTTTGATTTCCGGGCGTTGGCCGCCTTGTTTGCTGAATTTGAGCACCTTGACGTCGCGCGGGCCGGGCATGCGGTCTTCGTCTACCGCCTTGGCCTTGGCGGGCATGGGGCGCCAGAGCACCAGCAGCTTGCCAATGTGCTGCACCGGGGCGGCATTGAGTTCAGCGGCGAGTTCCTGGTACATCAGCTCGCGCGCCGCGCGGTCGTCGCCGAAGACGCGGACCTTGATGAGCCCGTGGGCGTTGAGGGCGGCGTCCACCTCTTTTTTGACGGCGGGAGTCAGACCATCGCCGCCGATCAGGACCACGGGGTCCAGGTGGTGGGCATTGGCGCGTTGTTCCCGGCGCTCGGCGGGAGTCAGTTGAATTTGGGGCATGGGCCGTATTATCGAGGCTGAAAGAAAAAAGTAATGAAAGTCAAAACCCAGAGCAAGAAGGTCAACAAGGCGTGGCTGAACGACCACGTCAACGACACCTACGTCAAATTGGCCCATAAAGAGGGATATCGCGCGCGCGCTGCCTACAAGCTCAAGGAGATTGATGAGCAGTTAGGCCTCATCAAACCGGGTTACACCGTGGTGGACCTGGGTTCTACCCCGGGTGCGTGGAGTCAATACCTGCGTCGGCGCCTGTCCCCCACGGGGGCGGCTGCAGGGCAGCTCAATGGCGTGATCATCGCGCTGGACATTCTCCCCATGGAGCCCATCGAGGGCGTGACGTATCTCAACGGCGATTTTCGTGAGCCCGAGGTGCTGGAGCGCCTGGAGCAGGCGCTCGATGGCCGTGTGGTGGATGTGGTGGTGTCCGACATGGCGCCCAACCTGTCTGGCATCGGGTCGGCCGATGCAGCCCGCATTGCCCACCTGGTGGAACTGGCTGTGGATTTTGCTTGCAACCATTTGAAACCGGATGGAGCGCTGGTTGTGAAGCTCTTCCATGGCAGCGGATACAACGACCTGGTGACCTTGTTCAAACAGACCTTCAAAGTGGTCAAACCGCTCAAACCCAAGGCTTCGCGCGACAAGTCGTCAGAGACCTTTCTCGTGGGCATGGGGCTCAAGAAGGCTGCCTGAATTGGCTTGCCCCCGGTCAAGAATTCGTGAAATTTGGCAGCAAAGCCCGCGCTGATCCCATGGCCGTCAGTGGGAATATGGGTGGCCCTGCGGCTTGAAAGACCTAAAATGCGCCACACATACGCCGTGACGGCAATGTGTCCGTTTTCTGTTCCTTGCAACTGGAGCCCCGCTTGAACAATCAGTGGTTTTCAAAAATTGCCGTATGGCTGGTTATCGCCATGGTGCTGTTCACGGTGTTCAAGCAGTTTGACACCCGCACTGGCGCCAGTGCCGGACACATCGGCTATTCCGAATTTCTTGACGAAGTCCGGAACAACCGCATCAAGAGCGCGACCATCCCCGAGGGGTTGAGCGGCGGTGAAATCGTGGCGATCACTACCGATGAGCGCAAGATCCGCACGAACGCTTCAGTGCTGGACCGTGGCTTGGTGGGCGACCTGCTCAACCACAACGTCAAGTTCGACGTGAAGCCCCGAGAAGAAGGCTCGCTTCTCATGACCCTGCTGGTCAGCTGGGGCCCCATGCTGTTGCTGATTGGCGTGTGGGTGTACTTCATGCGCCAGATGCAGGGCGGCGGCAAGGGCGGAGCGTTCAGCTTTGGCAAAAGCAAGGCGCGCATGCTCGACGAGAACAACAACCAGGTCACGTTCGCGGACGTGGCGGGGTGTGACGAAGCCAAGGAAGAAGTCAAGGAAGTTGTGGACTTCCTGAAGGACCCGCAGAAGTTCCAGAAGCTTGGCGGCCGCATTCCGCGTGGCCTGCTGCTGGTTGGCCCGCCCGGCACCGGCAAGACCCTGCTGGCAAAGTCCATTGCAGGCGAAGCCAAGGTGCCGTTCTTCAGCATCTCGGGTTCGGACTTTGTGGAAATGTTCGTTGGCGTTGGCGCCGCCCGTGTGCGCGACATGTTCGACAACGCCAAGAAGAACGCCCCTTGCATCATCTTCATCGATGAAATCGACGCCGTGGGCCGCCAGCGTGGCGCCGGCCTGGGTGGTGGTAACGACGAGCGCGAGCAGACGCTGAACCAGATGCTGGTTGAGATGGACGGCTTCGAAACCAACCTGGGTGTGATCGTGGTGGCTGCCACCAACCGCCCAGACATCCTGGATGCAGCCTTGCTGCGCCCTGGTCGCTTTGACCGCCAGGTGTATGTGACGCTGCCAGACATCCGTGGCCGCGAACAGATCCTGAACGTGCACATGCGCAAGATTCCGGTCGGCCAGGACGTAGCCCCGGCGATCATTGCCCGTGGCACGCCCGGCATGAGTGGTGCCGATCTGGCCAACCTGTGCAACGAGGCTGCGTTGATGGCGGCCCGCCGCAACGCCCGCACCGTGGAGATGCAGGACTTTGAGAAGGCCAAGGACAAGATCCTCATGGGCCCCGAGCGCAAGAGCATGGTCATGCCCGAAGAAGAGCGCCGCAACACGGCCTACCACGAAGCCGGCCATGCCCTGATTGGCAAGCTGCTGCCCAAGTGTGATCCGGTGCACAAGGTCACGATCATCCCCCGTGGCCGTGCCCTGGGCGTGACGATGAGCCTGCCCGAGCAGGACCGTTACAGCTATGACCGCGAATACATGCTCAATCAGATCAGCATGCTGTTCGGTGGCCGCATCGCCGAAGAAGTGTTCATGAACCAGATGACCACCGGTGCGAGCAACGACTTTGAGCGCGCCACGCACATCGCACGCGACATGGTGACCCGTTACGGCATGACTGCGGCCCTGGGGCCCATGGTCTATGCCGAAAATGAGGGTGAGGTCTTTCTGGGCCGCTCAGTCACCAAGACGACGAACATGAGCGAGCAGACTATGGAAAAAGTCGATGGCGAAGTGCGCCGCATCATTGACGAACAGTACAACCTGGCACGTCGCCTGATCGAAGAGAACAGCGACAAGATGCACGCCATGGCCAAGGCTTTGCTCGAATGGGAAACCATTGATGCGGAGCAACTGGACGACATCATGGCGGGCAAGGAGCCCCGTCCTCCCAAGGACTGGACGCCCCGCACCCCGCCCTCGGGTGGTGACAACTCCAGCGGCGGCACCCCTGCAGTGGCGGCAGATACAGCGCCCACAGCGGCTTGAGGGTTTGCCTGTTCAGCTGTTCCCACGGGGCCTTGTGCCCCGTTTTTCGTTGTGTTTGAGGCTGTTGTGCTTTTTCTCCCGCACTTTCAGGTTCGGCGCATACGCGCCGCATCGGCCGGTTCCACGGGCTTTCTGGTAGTGATTTCATGATCTGGCAAACCACCCGCTTTTCCATCGATCTGGAGCGGCCCAAGGTCATGGGCATTGTCAATGTGACCCCTGACTCCTTCTCTGATGGCGGGCACCATGCTTCCACCATCGCGGCGTTGCGGCATTGCGAGCAATTGCTCAAGGAAGGAGCCGATATCCTGGACATAGGGGGCGAGTCCACCCGCCCAGGCAGCCCGGCCGTGCCTTTGGACGAAGAACTGGCCCGTGTGGTGCCGCTGGTGCGCGAGGCGGTGGCGCTGGGCGTGCCGATTTCGGTGGACACGTACAAACCTGCCGTGATGCGGGCTGTGCTGGACCTGGGGGCCGATATCGTCAACGACATCTGGGCCTTGCGGCAACCGGGTGCTTTGGCCGTGGTGGCGGCCCACCCCCAATGTGGTGTGTGCCTGATGCACATGCACCGCGATCCCCAGACCATGCAGGCGGCCCCCATGACGGGAGATGTGGTGCCGCAAGTGCTATCGTTTTTAGAGCTGCAAGCGCATAATCTGCAGGCCCAGGGGGCCAAAAAGGATCAAATTCTCCTGGACCCGGGCATCGGCTTCGGTAAAACGGTGGAGCAGAACTTTGCCTTGCTCGCCCGGCAAGACGTCTTGCTGAGGGCGGGTTATCCGCTGCTGGCGGGCTGGTCGCGCAAGTCGTCGCTGGGTGCTGTGACTGGCCTGGATGTAGACCAGCGCATGGTGCCCAGTGTGGCTGCTGCGGTGCTGGCGGTAGACCGGGGGGGGTCGGTGGTGCGTGTGCACGATGTGCGGGAGACGGTTGCAGCGCTGGCCGTGTGGTCGGCCATGCAGCGGACGGGCTGAAGGGGCAGCACGTGGGGCATTCATGAGGGCGGTTTTGTAGCCTGCTCAAAGTGGCCAAACAGATGGGATGGAGAGCCGTCCCGCCAACAACTAGATCAACACGAGGAGACGCAGCAACATGACGCGCCAGTATTTTGGAACCGATGGCATCCGTGGCACGGTGGGGCAGCCACCCATTACGCCGGACTTTGTGTTGCGCCTGGCGCATGCTGTGGGGCGTGTCTTGCGCCGGACGGAGGAACGCCCCACGGTGTTGATTGGCAAGGACACCCGAATTTCTGGCTACATGCTGGAGAGCGCACTGGAGTCCGGCTTCAATTCCGCAGGCGTGGATGTGGTGCTGCTCGGGCCTTTGCCAACACCCGGCGTGGCCTACCTGACCCGTGCCCAGCGGGCCAGCCTGGGCGTGGTCATCAGTGCCAGCCACAACCCGTACCCCGACAACGGCATCAAGTTTTTCAGTGCGCAGGGCACCAAGCTGTCCGACGCCTGGGAGCTTGCCGTGGAAGAGGCCCTGGCCCAGCCACCGGTGTGGGCCGACTCGGCCAGTCTGGGCAAGGCGCGGCGGCTGGATGATGCCGCTGGGCGCTACATCGAATTCTGCAAGAGCACCTTCCCACAGGATCTCACCCTCAAGGGGCTGAAGATCGTGGTGGATGCTGCCCATGGGGCGGCCTATCAAGTGGCTCCCAAGGTGTTTCACGAACTGGGGGCCGAAGTCCTGTCGATCGGGTGTGCCCCCGATGGCCTGAACATCAACCATGAAGTGGGTGCCACACACCCGGACGCCCTGGTGCGCGCGGTGCGTGCCAACCGGGCCGACTATGGGATAGCGCTGGACGGCGATGCGGACCGTCTGCAGGTCGTGGATGCCACGGGGCGCTTGTACAACGGCGACGAGTTGCTGTACCTGATGGCCTCCGATCGCATGGGGCGAGACGAGCATGTGCCCGGTGTGGTGGGCACCTTGATGACCAACATGGCGGTGGAAGTGGCCCTGCAGTCCCGGGGGGTGAAGTTTGTTCGCGCCAAAGTAGGCGACCGCTATGTGCTGGAGGAGTTGGCGCGCCATCGCTGGAACCTGGGGGGCGAAGGCTCTGGCCACCTGCTGGCGCTGGACCGGCACACCACGGGCGATGGCCTGGTGAGCGCCTTGCAGGTGCTGCAGGCCTGCGTGCGCAGTGGCCAGACGCTGGCCCAATTGCTGGCCGAAGTCACGCTCTATCCCCAGGTGCTGCTCAATGTCCGCCTGGCCCCGGGCCAGGACTGGAAGTCGAACCGCCTGCTGGCGGATACGACACAGGCTGTGGAGCGCGATCTGGGGGCTTCGGGCCGCGTGCTCATCCGTGCCAGTGGAACCGAGCCTTTGCTGCGCGTGATGGTGGAGGCCCGGGATGCTGAGATGGCGAGCTCCTGCGCGCAGCGGCTGGCTGATGCGGCCCGTGCGGGCTAAGCGGCTGGTCACTTTTGCACAGGCCCTGGCGGGGCCGTTCTTTCCCGCCATGCCAATCTTCAGGAGCGATCCATGACACCGGCCACAGACTCCGTGCCTCGCATCACCGTGCGCGCCGTGGACTACGCCAACCCCCGCGATGCAGCCGCACTCGTGGATTTGCTGGACGGCTATGCGCGGGACGTGGCGGGCGGTGGCAAGCCCCTGGGGGCAGAGGTCAAGCAGGGGCTGGTCCAGGCGTTGCGCCAGCGGCAGCCCCAGGCGTTCAGCGTCATGGCTTGGGTGGAGGAGGAGGGGGCCGCCTCTGTGCCCCACGCCGGGGTGGCTGTGGGGCTGGTCAACTGCTTCGAAGGGTTCTCCACCTTTGCCTGCAAGCCCCTGGTCAATGTGCACGATGTGGTTGTGGTGCTGGCCTGGCGTGGCCATCGCATTGCGCAGCGCATGTTGCAAGAGGTCGAAACCCTGGCCCGCGGGCGCGGTGCCTGCAAGCTCACGCTGGAGGTTCTGTCTGGCAACCGGGCGGCAATCCAGGCTTATGAGCGCGAAGGCTTTGCTGCCTACGCGCTGGACCCTCGGATGGGGTCGGCGCAATTTTTTCAGAAGCTGTTGCTGGACTGAACGGGCGCCGGAGCCATCGCTCTGCCTGCAGGGCGCGCGGGGCTCAGGCCAGGGCGTTCGCTTCGGCGGCCCGATGCAGGTGCTGGCGCATGAACACCTCCAGGTCCGCTGCAGGCAGTGGCGTGCTGAAGTGGTAGCCTTGGGCCTCATCGCACCCTTGTGCATGGAGGAAGGCCAGCTGACCTTCTGTCTCGACGCCCTCGGCCGTGGTGCGGATGCCCAGCGCCTGCGCCATGCGGATGATGGCACTCACGATGGCGCGATCGTTGGTGTCGTTGCCCAGGTCGCGCACGAACGACTGGTCGATCTTGAGCTTGAAAATCTGGAACCGCTTGAGCTGGCTCAGTGACGAGTAGCCGGTGCCAAAGTCATCCATGGACATGCGCACCCCTCTTGCATGCAACTGGTCCATGGTCGCTACGGCGGTGTGTGGATCGTCCACGGCCACACCTTCGGTCAGCTCCAGCTCCAGAGAGTCGGGCGGAAGGTCAAACTCTGCCAGCATGCGGCTGACGAGTTCAGGCAACTGGGGCTGGCGGAACTGGATGGCGGAGAGGTTCACCGCCATCGTCAGCCCCGGGAAGCCGCAAGACCGCCAGGCCTTGAGCTGTGCGAGTGCTGTGCGCAGCACCCATTCTCCAATCTGCAGGATCTGACCGCTGTCTTCGGCGATGGGGATGAACTCTGCGGGAGAGACCTGGCCGAGTTGTGGGTGCTTCCAGCGCAGCAAGGCCTCCACGCTGCGGACATTGCCCGTGGCCAGGCTCATCTGGGGCTGGTAGTGCAGGCGGAACTGGTCGCGCTCCAGTGCACGGCGCAGGGCGTTTTCCAGCTGCAGCGCGCGCACCGACTGGGCCTGCATTTCAGGGGTGAAGAAGCGGAAGGTGTTGCGGCCATCCAGCTTGGCGCGGTACATGGCCACGTCTGCCGACTGGGTAAGCGTGTCGAAGTCGCTCCCATCCTGCGGGAACAAGGCCACACCCATGGATGGAGCCATGGTCAGCTCATGGTGGTCAATCTGGTAGTGCTGGCGGGACGCCTCTTGCAACTTGCCTGCCACCCGGGCCGCGCCATGGGCATTGGCGCCTGGCAGCAGCAGGATGAACTCGTCCCCGCCCAGGCGTGCCACGGTGTCCTTGTCGCGCACCACAGCACGCAGCCGCTTGGCAATCTCGACCAGCAGGGCATCGCCCACGCGGTGTCCCAGCGAGTCGTTCACATGCTTGAAATGGTCCAGGTCCAGGAAGATCACGGCCAGTGGCGTGTTGTGCTCCTGGGCCACCTGGATGGCCTGCTGGGCACGCTCGGCCAGCAGTGCGCGGTTGGGCAGGCCGGTGAGCGCATCGTAGTGGGCCAGCCAGTAAATGCGCTCCTGGTCGGCCTTGCGGTCGTTGATCTCGCGGTGCAGGTTGTCTACCGTTTCGCGCAGCTCGCGGGTGCGGTCCTGCACCTGCTGTTCCAGTTCCTCGTGGGCGCGGGCCAGCGCTGCCTGGGCCTGTTTGCGCTCGGTGATGTCCATCGTGATCCAGATGGAGCCCTGAGAAGGGTCGGCGGGGTCGATGGACTTGCTGCGAACCTCGCAGATCACCGGGGTGCCGTCCTTGCGGCAGAGTTCCACTTCGCCTTCATAGGACTGACCGGATGCCAGGCCTGGATAGCAGCGGCGGCCCACCTCCTCCCAGGCCTCGTCGCTGGCGTACCAGCGGCGTGATGAACTGCCCATGAGTTCGCCGGGCTGGAACCCCAGCATCTGCTCAAAGTGGTCGTTGCACCGTGTCAGGTGCCTGTCACGCAGAAAAACAATGCCCACCATGGCGCTGTCAAACAGCAGTTGCTTTTCGCGTTCAGCCGCACTGAGGGCGGCTTGGGCGCGCTTTTGTTCATCGATGTCGTCGAGGATCCAGATGGAGCCTTCGGTGGTGTCGTGCGGATTGATGAGCCTGCCCGTGAGGCTGCCCCAGAAAAGCGTGCCATCGCGGCGGCACAGCTGGCGTTCCACGCGGAAGGACTGTCCCTGGGCCAACACCGGGTAGGCCGAGCGACCCAGCTCGCGGAACGCTTCGCGGTCGGGGTAGAAGGCCTCGGTGTTGAGCCCTACCAGGCGCGCGGGGCTGGGGTAGCCAAAAATCTCAGCGTATCGCTGGTTGCAGCGGACCACGCTGCGCTGGCGCAGGAAAACGATACCTACGCCTGCGCTGTCGAGCAGGATTTGTTGTTCACGCAGGGTGCGATGCAGTGGGGGATCAGTAGCTACTCCAGAACGCTGCAATTCCGGAGCGCTGTACAGCGAGGACATAGAGACCAGTACGGGCGGCAGGGCCAGACGGTGGCCTCAAAAAAACTGTGCCAAAGTGTAGCAGTGCCAGCTTACAACCCTACTGCGGGTATGCCGCAGTGGCATGAGCATGCAGATCGGTGCAGTCAGCCGCGCAGGTGCTGGCGCAGGTAGGCCTCGAACTCATCGGCGGGCAGGGGGCGGCTGAAGAGGTAGCCCTGGCCTTCATCGCAGCCTTGTTCTCGCAGGAATTCGAGTTGGCCATTCGTTTCCACCCCTTCGGCCGTAGTCTGCATGCCCAGCGCCTGTGCCATGCGGATGATGGCGCTCACGATGGCGCGATCGTTGGCATCGTCATCGAGGTCGCGCACGAACGACTGGTCGATCTTCAACTTGTAGATCTGGAAGCGTTTGAGGTAACTCAGTGAAGAGTAGCCAGTGCCAAAGTCGTCCATCGACAAGCGCACACCACGGTCGTGCAACTGGTCCATCATGGCCAGTGCTGCGGCAGGGTCATCGACTGCCGCTCCCTCGGTCAGCTCCAGCTCCAGCCGACGGGCAGGCAAACCGGCCTGTTGCAGGCAGCGCGTCACCATTTCTGGCAATTGCGGGTGGCGGAACTGCACGGCAGAGAGGTTGACCGATATCGCCCGCAAGGGCAGCTGCATGTCCAGCCACCGCTTGGCGTCGTGCACAGCGGTGTGGAGCACCCACTCGCCAATTGCCACGATCATGCCGCTGCTCTCCGCCACAGGGATGAACTCTGCCGGTGACACCATGCCCAGTTCCGGATGGCGCCAACGCAGCAGTGCTTCGGCGCCCACCACCTGGCGCGTGGTGAGTGACACTTGCGGCTGGTAGTGCAGTTCGAACTGGTTGCGTTCCAAGGCGCGACGCAGAGCGTTTTCGATTTGCAGCGCGCGGGCCGTTCTTGCCTCCAGATCGGCCGTAAAGAAACCATATCGGTTGCGCCCACTTTGTTTGGCGCGGTACATGGCTGCATCCGCACGCTGGTACAGCGTGTCGAACGAATCACCGTCGGCCGGATACATCGCGATGCCCACGGACAAGGTGGTGGTGAGTTCGTAGGGGTCTATCTGGAAAGGTTGGGCTACAGCCGTCAGCAACCGGGTGGCCACTTCTGCGGCTTGGGCTGCAGAGGCCGAGGGCAGCAGCAGCAGGAATTCATCGCCCCCCAGGCGCGAAACGGTGTCCTGGGGACTCAGCAGGGACTGCAGGCGGCGCGCCACGGCCACAAGCAGGATGTCGCCAACCCGGTGGCCAAGTGAGTCGTTCACATTCTTGAAGTGGTCCAGGTCCAGGAACAGCATCGCCAGGGTGCCGCTCTTGGCATGCTCGTCGGTGATATGGCGCCGGGCCCGTTCGGCCAGCAAGGCGCGGTTGGGCAGGTCGGTCAGTGGGTCAAAATGTGCGAGGCGCTGAATGCGGTCTTGCGCCTCGCGCTGCACCGTGATGTCCCGGAACAGCGTGATCGAATGGGTGGCGCAGCCATTGCCATCGCGCACACTGCTCACGGACAACCATTGGGGGTAAGTGGCGCCGTCCTTGCGGCGGCCCCAGGCTTCGCCCTCCCAGTGCCCTTCTTTGGTGAGCCGGGCGTAGACGGCATCGGCATCGAACTCCTGAGTGGACTCGGCCACGGTGAGCAGGCGCACGGATTGCCCAACAGCCTCGGATTCCTGGTACCCCGTGATGCGTGTGAAAGCCCGGTTGATGCGCACGATGGTGTGGGACGCGTCTGCAACCACGATGGCTTCGCTGCTTTGGTCGAACACCTGGGCAGTCAACTGTAGCTGCTCTTGCGAGCGCTTGCGTTCCGTGATGTCGCGCGACAGAAGGATGAAGCGGGGTGCTGCGCCTGGCGAGCCCGGTTTGCGCGCAGCCGACAGTTCGAACCAGGTGGCCCCAAGACCAGGCAGGTCTAGCACAATTTGCCGTCCAGTAGACCAGCCCTGGGTCTGGGCCTCTTTCAACACATCCATCACCGACAGCGCAGCCAGGGCGGGGAGCACATCGGTCACGTTGCGCCCGATCAATTGCTCGGCGGGGGCCACAAGCAGTTCGGTACGTGGGCTGTGCACGCTGTAGTAGCGGCCATCAACATCAAGCTCAAACAGGGGGTCGGGAATGGCGTCGATGGTGGCTCGCAGCTGCTGCTGCGTGGCCTGGATTTCGGAGGTGCGCTGGGCCACTTGAAAGGCCAGCCCGCGCTCATGCGCCTTCAGGACCACGAGGAGGCGGGACAGATAGGCCATGAGCAGCGCAAACAGCAGACCCAGGGCACAACGCAGCGCCAATACGGCAGGTGCTCCCCAGCCATTGGCAGGTGCCAGGCTCAGCGTCCATTGCCCGTTGGGCAGAGTTAGCGAGCGGCCCTCTGCATCACTTCCGGGGGGCGGGGTCGATGCGGTAATGGTCTGTTCCTCGCCGGTGTCGGGGCGCACCCGCCAAAGGCGGTAGTGGTAACCGCGTTCGGTGAGTTGAGGCAGCCGGGTGGCTGCCAGCACTTCAGGCAGGCGAATGGTGACGTAGGTGAAGCCCCAGAAGCTGCGCCGCCCCTGGTCATCGTCCAGGTACACCGGTTGGCGGCCCACCACCCCAAGGCCTCCCTGCACTAGTTCGATGGGGCCGGCCAGGGTGAGCAGGCCCGTATCGCGCGCTCGGATCGACTCGGCGCTTTGCCGGGGGTCTTTGAGCTGGTCAAACCCGATCAGGCTTTCGTTGCCTTGCCGGGGGACAACCTGCCTTACCACTCCTCCGGGCGAGAGGCCCATGGCTGCAATGCCGGGGTAGAACGGCAGCATCTGCGTGCCCACTTCTTCAAACTGGGTGACATTGCCTTGTCCTTGCCGGACCAGGGCTACGAGCGCGTTGTTGGCCGACAGCGCTAGCTCGATGGCACGTTGCAGCGCCTGCACATGGTCTCCCGCCATGTCTGCAGCCTGAGTACGCTGTTGGGCCCTGTCCTGGCGTTCCAGTGTCCAGATCAGTGTGCCCGCACAGATTGCCGCCAGCGCAAACACGGCCAGAAAGGCCAGCAGAGGGCGGCGGGAAGATGGTGTGGGCAGTGCGGACACGGTGCGATTTTCCTGAACCGATTATGCAGGCCCAGGGGTTGCGTAGCACCCGTTGCAAAGGGCTTCTTTGTCATGGCGCTGACACGTCACAGACACGGTGGCGTCATGCGCCAATTCCACACTCGCGGCCAGGGAAAAGGATTCCCTGAGTGGCTGGCGGCTCCAGCCGGCCCCGTCCTCAAAGAAAGAGACGCTGCACCATGAATGAATTGTCCCATCTGACCTTGTCGCCCGCTGCTGATGCCCTCGGTGCTGGTGCTTCTTCTCATCGCTCTGCAGTTGTGCCTGGGGCTGCGAAGTCTGGTCAGGAGCGAGGAGCCATTGAGGTGACATGGGCAAGGCATCAGGATGAGGTGCGTGCGGCGCAGCGACTCCGGTTCGACGTTTTTGCCGCAGAGATGGGCGCTCGATTGACGACCCCCATCGCAGGCCATGACGTGGACCTGTTCGACGACTACTGCGAGCACCTTCTGGTGCGCGATGCCCAGAGCCAGCAAGTCATTGGGACTTACCGGGTGCTCACACCCGCGCAGGCCAGGCGGGTGGGGGGAACGTACAGCGATACCGAATTTGACCTGACACGCTTGCGCACCCTGCGCCCCCGCATGGTGGAGCTGGGCCGCAGCTGTGTGCATCCCGATCACCGCCACGGGGGGGTGATCATGGCCTTGTGGAGCGCCCTGGCGGACTTCATGGTGCGCAACCAGCTCGACACCATGATTGGCTGCGCCAGCATCCCGATGCTGCACAACGGGGTGGTCAGCGGGGATGCCGCTGCGAGCATCTGGCAGCAGGTACGCAAGACCCATCTTGCCGCGATTGAATACCATGTGCTCCCGCGTCTGCCCTTGCCGGTGGAGCATCTGGACAGCTCGATTGCCGTGGAGCCTCCAGCGCTGATCAAGGGCTATTTGCGCCTGGGGGCGCGTGTGCTGGGTGCCCCCGCTTGGGACCCCGATTTCAACACCGCAGACCTGCCCATGCTGATGCGGCTGGCAGACCTGCATCCCCGCTATCGCAAGCACTTCCTGGGGGCCTGATGCGCGCCGCGTTCGACGCACTCGGTCCTCGGCTGCATGGGCCCCTGGGGCCGGATGAAGCCGAGCCCGACACCCTCCTGTCTGCCAGCGGGTCGCACCGGTACCGCGCCGTGTTCATTTCCGATTTGCACCTCGGCACACCTGGTTGCCAGGCCGTGGCCCTGCTGGACTTTCTCAAACACCACCCCAGCGATCATCTGTATCTTGTGGGGGATATCGTGGACGGCTGGCAGTTGCGGCGCAAGTGGTTCTGGCCACAGACCCACAACGACGTGGTGCAGAAACTGCTGCGTCGCGCGCGCAAGGGATGCCGGGTGGTGTTTGTGCCGGGCAACCATGATGAATTTGCGCGAGCGTTTGTCGGTCACTCGTTTGGCGGCATCGAGGTCGTGGCGGATGCGGTGCACACCACGGCCGATGGCCGCAGCCTCTGGGTTACGCACGGAGACCATTTCGACGGTGTCATCCAGTGCGCCAAGTGGCTCGCGTACCTGGGTGACAACCTGTACGAGTTCACGCTCAAGCTCAATCGTCACCTCAACACTTTGCGTGCGCGCTTGGGGCTGCCTTACTGGTCGTTGTCGGCTTACCTGAAAGGCAAGGTGAAGAAGGCCCTCAACTACGTGACGGATTTCGAGGTTGCTGTGGCCACAGAGGCGCGTCGCCGTGGTCACGATGGGGTGGTATGTGGCCACATCCACCGGGCCGAGATGCGGGAGATTGGTGGCACGCTGTACTGCAACGACGGTGATTGGGTGGAAAGCCACACCGCACTGGTGGAGCATCTGGATGGCCGACTTGAACTGCTGCAGTGGCCCGCTGCGCCAGCGCACAGCACAACATCCCCTGTGAAAGCCGGAGTCACCGCATGAAAATTGCTCTGCTGACAGACGCATGGTTGCCCCAGGTCAATGGGGTGGTCACGACTTTGCTGGAACTGGTGCGGGAGCTGGAAGGGGTGGGGCACGAAGTGCAGGTGGTGCATCCGGGCTTGTTCACCACCCGGCCGTGTCCGGGTTACGCGGGCATTGATCTGGCGGTGCGTCCAGGTCGGCTGGTGGCCAAGATGCTGGATGACATGCAGCCCGATGCCATCCATCTGGCTACCGAGGGACCGCTCGGCTGGGCTGGCCGCCGCCATTGCCTGCGGCGCGGGCTGGCGTTCACGACCGCGTTTCATACCAAGTTTCCGGAAATCCTCCACGCGGCGCTGCGGGTTCCCCTGTCGTGGGGGTATGCGCTGTTTCGGCATTTCCACCGGCCTTCGTCCGGCGTGATGGTGCCCACGCATGGCGTGTTGCAGATGCTGGAGCAGCGGGGCTTTCGCAATCTTCGCCCGTGGACACATGGCGTGGACACGCAGGCTTTTCCGTTCCATGGCGCGGCCTGTCCTAGCCCGCTGACTGGGGCTTTGGCCCACCCCGTGTCCTTGTATGTGGGGCGAATCTCCTACGAGAAGAACATTGAGGCTTTTTTGCAGTTGGACATGCCTGGCACCAAGGTAGTGTGTGGTGTCGGGCCGCTGGAGGCGCGGCTCAAGGCCAAGTATCCACAGGTGCGCTGGCTGGGCATTCTGGATCGCGCGACCCTGGCCCAGGTCTACGCAGCGGCCGATGTTTTTGTTTTTCCAAGTCGCTCAGAAACTTTTGGACTCGTGATGCTGGAGGCCATGGCCTGTGGGACCCCTGTGGCGGCTTTTCCGGTGGACGGCCCCATGGAAGTGCTGGGGGCACACCTGGGGCGTGCTCCCCGTGGTGGCGTGCTGCATGACAACTTGCTGACTGCCAGTCAGCAGGCGCTGGCGATTCCACGCTCCGAGGCGCGCAGCCGTGCAATGGATTTCACTTGGGCCCAGGCCGCGCAGTTGTTTCAGCAATACCTTGTACCTGCTCGCAGTGCTGCTGTGACGGGTTTTGCGACTGTCACAAAACCTGTCACATCATTGTCATCTGGTCGTTAAATACTGGGGCCATCCTGCATTTTTTGCGTTTGCGTATCCATGTTGCCCTTGCTTCCAAATGATGCTGTGTCCGTGCAGCGTGAGCGTTCAGACACTGTGGCAGACGCATCCCGGGCGCCGCAGCCCGAAGAAGGGCGCGCGCCAGAGGCGCCCCACGACGGGGCGCCGCCCGCCATGTTCCTCGACCGTGACCACAGCATCCTGGCGTTCAACGAGCGGGTCTTCGACTGGGCCGTGCGCACGGACGTGCCGCTGCTGGAGCGGCTGCGTTATTTGTGCATCGTGTCATCCAACCTGGACGAGTTCTTCGAGGTGCGCGCTGCACCCCACATCACTGCGGCCAAAAAGGGCGAAACCAAGGGGCCCTACACCGTAGGCTCCTTCGAGGCACTCTCTATCAAGGTCCACGATCTGGTGGAGCGGCAGTACACCCTGTACAACGATGCCCTGGTGCCCGCGTTTGCGCAGCATGGCATTCGTATCGTTGGCCATGGTGATAGGTCACCCGAGCAGAGGCGCTGGGTGCATGACTACTTTGTGCGCGAAGTGCGCCCTTTGCTGATTCCTGTGGGGCTGGACCCGGCGCACCCTTTCCCGCAGGTTGCCAACAAATCCCTGAACTTCATCGTTCGTCTCAAGGGGCACGACGCTTTCGGGCGCGAAAACGAAATCGCCATAGTGAAGGTGCCGCGTGCGCTGCCACGCCTGATCCGCATTCCTGCGAAGGTGGCGCCCAGCGAGGCATTGTTCGTCAGTTTGTCGAGCATCATCCGCGCGCACCTGGAGGATCTTTTTCCAGGCCGGGAGGTCACCGAGTTCTCGCAGTTTCGCGTCACACGCCACTCCGATCTGGCGCTGGACGAGGAGGACGTGCGCAACCTGCGCACTGCGCTTCGCCAAGGGTTGCAGCACCGCCACTATGGACAGGCTGTGCGGCTGGAGGTGTCGGCCGGTTGCTCGAAGTTCCTGTCGGATTTTCTGCTGGCGCAGTTCGGCCTTCCGTCTGCCGCGTTGTACCGCGTGCATGGCCCCGTGAACCTGGTACGGTTGACGCAGTTGGTAGACCTGGTCAACGATCCTGCGTTGTTGTTCCCGGCCTGGAGTTCGTCATGGCCGCGCCAGTTGCAGCCGGGTGTGTCCATCATGGACCAGCTGCGCCAGCGGGACGTGCTGATCCACCAGCCCTTTGAGAGCTTCGACGGCCTGCTGGCCTTCTTGCGCTAAGCCGTGAACGATCCGCAGGTGTTGGTCATCAAGCAGACCATCTACCGCACGGGCGCCGATTCGGAGCTTATGGACCTGTTGTCCGAGGCGGTGCGCCGGGGCAAGGAGGTCATGGCGGTTGTAGAGCTGAAGGCTCGTTTTGACGAAGAGGCCAACATCAACTGGGCCGAGGCCTTGGAGTCGATTGGCGCGCAGGTGGTGTATGGCGTGGTGGGGCTCAAGACGCACGCCAAGATGCTGCTGGTTACGCGCCGAGAGGGGCGGCAGCTGCGGCGCTATGGGCATCTCTCCACCGGCAACTACAACGTGCGCACGGCCCGGCTGTATACCGATCTGAGCTACCTGACAGCCGACGAGGAAACCACCGCCGACATGGACGGGGTGTTCAACCACCTGGCCAGCCAGAATCGCCCGCCCAAGCTTCGCAAGCTCATGCTGGCGCCTTTTCACCTGCACCGCCGCATGATCGACAAGATCGAACAGGTCGGGCAGGCAGCAAGCCGGGGCGAGGACGCGCGTATCGTTGCCAAGATGAACGCACTCACGGATGAGGCGTTGATTCGCGCACTGATCCTCGCGGGGCAGCGCGGAGCGCGTATTGACCTCATTGTGCGCGGTGCCTGCATGCTGGCCGCCCAGGTGCCGGGCGTCACAGACAACATCCGCGTGCGCTCGGTGATCGGCCGTTTTCTTGAGCACACACGTGTCTTCTATTTCCGTGCGGGCGTGGAGGAAGACCTGTATCTATCCAGTGCCGACTGGATGAACCGCAACATGATGCGCCGTGTCGAGCTGGCCTGGCCCATCACGGACCCTGGTTTGCGCCAGCAGATCGTGGACGAATGCCTGGTCGCCTATCTGCATGATGACCGCGACGCCTGGACTCTCAACGCGCGTGGCACCTACGACCGTGCCCCGCGCCCGGCGGATGGACTGGGCGCACAAAATGCCTTGATGGTGCGCTACGGACCCGCTGCGGCCATTTCCCGGGTCGAGCAAAGGAAGTCATGATGGATCTGATCCTGTGGCGTCACGCTGAGGCCGAAGAGGCTCTGGACGGCGGCGATGATCTGGCGCGGGCGCTGACCTCCCGGGGAGAGAAGCAGGCGGCGCGCATGGCTGCATGGCTGGACCGGCAACTGCCAGAGGGGCTGCGCGTGCTGGCGAGCCCCGCGCGGCGAACCGAGCAGACCGCCAACGCGCTGGGGCGCAAGTTCAAGATGCGGGCGGAACTGCTTCCCGGCGGAAGTGTCGAGGATCTGCTGGAGCTGGCCCAGTGGCCTCGCGCCAAGGGAGCGGTGCTGATTGTCGGACACCAGCCTGTGCTGGGGCAGACCATTGCCCAGTTGCTGGAGTTGCAGGCCGCCGAATGCGCTGTCCGAAAAGGCTCCGTGTGGTGGCTGCGTCAGCGCCAGCGGCTGGACCAGAGCCAGACGGTGCTGCTGACGGTGCAATCACCGGAGTTCCTCTAACTCGCGCTGCGAGAAGAGGACGCTGCGGGCGGAGTGCCCATTCGCCCTCGCTCGCTCGTCCCGTGGCTGTACAACCGCCGTTGCCTTATTTGCGGGATTTTGCGCTGGCCTTTGCTGCCGGTGCGGCATTGGTGGCTTCAACTTCTGCCTTGGGGCGTCCCGTCTTGATGGAGGGCACGGCCTGCAACGCGCTGCGCAGCGCAGCGTCAGACAGTCCCGCCAGCACCTTGAGACCCGCTCGCAGCAACTCGCTCTTCTTGACTGGCTGGGCCAGGGTGGCGGCGCGCTGCTTGAGCGTTTCAATCACTGCATACTCATCCTTGGGGATGGTGAAGCTGTCGCGCACCAGCTTGGGCTTCTTGGCCTTGACGTCCTTGCTTACCTTGGCGACGACTGGCGCAGCCGCTTGGGGTGCCTTGGGTGCCACAGCTTTTTTGGCGGCAGGGGCCTTCTTGGCTTCGACCTTTTTGGCGGGCTTGATGGCCTTTGCTGGTTGTGCCGCAGGGGCGGATGCTGCTGGAGGGGGCGTAGTGCTGGGTGCGGAGAGAGCGTTGGTCATGGCAATAAATTGATAAACGGTATAAACAGTTTATATAGTTTATTGCCGATTGCTACGGCAGGTCAATGAGTAGCTCCCAAGGCGTTTTTTGCCAGGCCTGTGCTTCTTCACGCAGAAGATGTGCAGACTGTGGGTATGCAGCGGCCCAGCCGGCCCGCGTGCGGACAAAAAAGCGCTGTCCATTGCACTGCAGCGCCAGACCGGCGGTGTCTGGGTCGCGGCGCGCGTGGCACAGGGCCACGGCAAGCCGCAGGCAGAGCAACTGCAGCACGAAGATGGGGTCATCCAGGTCCACGCCGAGCTTGCGGACCTTGCCACGCTGCCCTTGCACAAGCACGCCAAGCCGATGCAACTCGGGCACGGCAAAGCCAGCGGCATCGGTGTTGTCGAGGATGTAGGCGCCGTGGCGGTGCGAGTCACTGTGCGAGATGAGGCAGCCCATCTCGTGCAGGCGGGCTGCCCAGTCCAGCTTGCGCGATGCGCGCTCGCTACCTTGCGGGGCGGCCTGGTCGAACAGTGCACAGGCTGTGCGCGCAACCCGCTCCGCGTGCTCCGTGTCCACGCCAAAGCGCTGCATGAGCCCGTTCACGGTGGTGGTGCGCAGGTCGGTCCCGGGTTGTTCGCGGTCGAGCAGGTCGTAGAGTGCGCCTTGGCGCAAGGCGCCTTGCGCCACCTGCATTTCGTTGATTTCCAGAAGGTCAAAAATGGCGCGCAGCACACTGATGCCGCCCCCGATCACGGCGCGCCGCTCTTCTTTCAGCCCCTCCATGCGCAAGCGGTCGGCGCTTTGTGCGCGCAGGATGCGGTCATGGAGCCAGTTCAGGCCGTCGCGTGTGATCAGGCCTTCGGGCCCGCCTGCGGCAGCCAGCACATCCCCTACGGCACCTGCGGTGCCCGAAGAGCCATAGGCAACTTCCCAGGCGTCGGGCCGGAAGGTCGCCAGTGCCTCGTCCAGCACCGCCTTGGCCGCAATTTCTGCCGCCAGGAAGGCCCGGGCCGTGAATTCGCCATGGGCAAAGTAACGCTGGGACCAGGCCACACTCCCCACGCGAAATGAGGCGACGGCATGGGGGGTGAACTGCTGGCCGAGGATGAATTCGGTGGAGCGTCCTCCGATATCCACCACCAGCCGCCGTTCATCCGATTGCGGCAAAAGCCGCGCCACGCCCTGATAGATCAGGCGGGCCTCCTCGGGGCCGGACACCACGTCGATGGGGTAGCCCAGCACTTCGCTGCCGCGCGACAGGAATTCCTCGCGGTTGCGGGCTTCCCGCAGGGTTTGGGTGGCCACAGCCCGGACCTGGGCCCTGGGGAAACCAGCCAGCCGCTCGCCGAATCGCGCGAGGCAGGCCCAGCCGCGCTCCATGGCGTCTTGTGTCAGGTTCCGGTCTTCATCCAGCCCGTTGCCCTGGCGCACGGTCTCCTTGAGGTATTCCACCCGTTGTATGTGACCGAACTCATAGCGCCCGATTTCAAGGCGAAAGCTGTTGGAGCCGAGGTCTACCGCGGCGAGGCGTGTGCCGTTCTGCATGTGATTCTGGTGAAAGCTTCGTGCGGCATCGTACCGCGAGCTTTTGAGGGGCTGGGGCAGCAAATCCCCTGTCAGCCGGAGCAGGGAGATTTTTTAGAACACGGGAGTGTGTGCCTCATTTATGACAAATAGGTGACCTGCGCCCGGTGTTCATCGTCACTTGTGTGGCAACGGCTTGAGATCAGCTATTTGTGTCACTGAATTGTCATCTTGACACCCTAGAGTTCAGCCTGTTCCTGTCAACCCTAGCCAAAAGGTACTGAATAATGAAACGCACATTTCTCAAAACCGTCGCTGTAGCCTTGGCCTCCATGGCCGTTGGCAGTGCTTTCGCGGCGGATATCACCGGTGCGGGTGCCACCTTCCCCTTCCCTATGTACGCCAAGTGGGCGGAAGCCTATAAGAAGGAAACGGGGACGGGTCTCAACTACCAGTCCATCGGTTCTTCCGGTGGCATTCGCCAGATCCGCGCCAAGACCGTTGTTTTTGGCGCCACGGATGCCCCGGTGCCCGGCGCAGACCTGGATAAGGATGGCATGGTGCAGTTCCCCGCCATCATCGGCGGCACGGTGCCCGTGATCAACCTGGACGGTTTCAAGCCTGGCGAGCTGCGCGTGACTGGCCCCGTGCTGGCCGAGATTTTCCTGGGCAAGATCGCCAAATGGAATGACGCCAAGCTGGCTGCATTGAACCCCGGCAAGACCCTTCCCGACCAAAGCATCACTGTGGTGCATCGCGCAGATGGTTCCGGCACCACCTTCAACTGGACGGACTACCTGTCTGCCGTCAGCAAGGAATGGGCGGACTCCGTGGGCAAGGGTGCTGCCGTCAAGTGGCCTGCTGCGTCGTCGGTGGGCGGCAAGGGCAACGAAGGCGTTGCCGCCAACGTGACCCGCGTGAAGGGTGCCGTGGGTTATGTGGAATACGCCTACGTCAAGAAGAACAACATGAACTTCCTGCAACTGCAAAACGCCGACGGCAAGTATGTGAGCCCGGACGACGCCACGTTTGCCGCCGCTGCCGCCAGCGCCGACTGGTTCAGCGTGCCCGGCATGGGTATTTCGATGGTGAATGCCAAGGGCGCCAACAGCTGGCCGGTCAGCACGGCCTCCTTCATCCTGATGTACAAGGACCCCGCCGATAAGGCCCAGTCGGCCGAAGTGCTGAAGTTCTTTGATTGGGCGTTCAAGAACGGCAAGGGCATGGCCGCAGAGCTGGACTATGTGCCCCTGCCCGACAGCCTGACCGCTGAGATCCGCTCCAAGGTGTGGTCGCAAATCAAGAAGTAAGCAGTCTGCTCCAAAATAGCGCCCATCGGTCGGCCTGGCTGGCCGATGGGCGCTGGTTTGTGGGGCCTCCAGAAGCCAGATGGGAGTCAACATGAGCGTGGGAACCACCATGAGTTCACAACCCGCGTCTGTCAAAGTGACAGGCGCCCCCACTAAGTCGATGGTGTCGATTGCCAGGCGGCAGCGACTGCAGGACATTTTTTTCCATCGGCTGACCCAGAGCCTCTCTTTGCTGGTGCTGGCTGCGTTGCTCGGCATCATCGTCTCGCTCTTCATTTACGCGTGGCCAGCTTTTCACAAGTTTGGCGTCCAGTTCATCTGGCGTGTCGAGTGGGACATCGTCAATGAAGAATTCGGTGCCGCCATTGCCATCGTCGGCACCCTGGCCAGCGCAGGCATTGCGCTGCTGATCGCGGTGCCGCTGGCCTTCGGCATCGCCCTGTTTCTGACCGAAACCTGCCCCGTGTGGCTGCGCCGCCCGCTGGGTACGGCGGTAGAGCTGCTGGCGGCCGTGCCGTCCATCATCTACGGCATGTTCGGCCTGTTCGTGTTTGCCCCGCTGTTTGCCGACTACTTCCAGATGCCTGTGCAGAAACTGCTCGGCTCCATGCCGCTGGCGGGTTTCCTGTTTGGTGGCAGCACCAATGGTTTCGGCATCCTGGCAGCGGGCATCGTGCTCGCCTTCATGGTGTTGCCTTTCGTGGCGGCCGTGATGCGCGACGTGTTCGAGATCGTGCCCCCCATCCTGCGCGAATCGGCCTATGGCCTGGGCTGCACGACCTGGGAGGTGGTGCGCCGCGTGGTGCTGCCCTACACGCAAAAAGGCGTGATTGGTGGCGTGATGCTGGGCCTGGGCCGCGCTTTAGGCGAGACCATGGCGGTGACCTTTGTGATCGGCAACGCCAACCGCATGCCCACGTCCTTGTTCTCGCCCGGCACGTCCATCGCGTCCACGCTGGCCAATGAGTTCGGCGAGGCTGCAGATTTCCATCTCTCCACGCTGTTCGCCCTGGGCTTCCTGCTCTTCGTGATCACCTTTGTGGTGCTGTCGGCCGCCAAGATCATGCTGCTGCGCGCCGAGAAGGCCAAGGGCCTTTGAGCCCCCATGAAACCCTCTATCGAGACAAGCTCCATGGAATTCAATCAACAACTCTACAAAAAGCGCCAGCGCTCCAACGCCATCGGCCTGACCCTGTCGCTGGGCGCCATGGTGCTGGGTTTGTTCGTGCTGCTCTGGATCCTGAGCGTGCTGCTGTCCAACGGCTTCGCTGCGCTGGACTGGAACATGTTCACCCAGTCCACGCCCGCTCCGGGCTCGGAAGGCGGTGGCCTGGCCAACGCCATCGTGGGCAGCCTGATGATGGTGGGCTTCACCGTGCTGGTGTCCACCCCCATTGGCGTGCTGGCAGGCGTGTATCTGGCCGAGTACAGCGGTCAGAGCAAAACGGCGGAACTGACCCGGTTCGTGACCGACATCATGCTGTCGGCACCGTCCATCGTGCTGGGCCTGTTCGTTTACGCGATCGCGGTGGCCACGGTGGGCAACTTCTCTGGCTGGGCGGGCAGCCTGGCGCTGTCGCTGATCGCCGTGCCGGTGGTCGTGCGCACCACCGAAAACATGTTGCGCCTGGTGCCCGGCAGCCTGCGCGAAGCGGCCTTTGCCCTGGGCGCACCGCGCTGGAAGGTGTCCACCATGGTCACCCTGCGTGCTGCCCGCAGCGGCGTGATGACCGGCCTGCTGCTGGCCGTGGCCCGCATCAGCGGCGAAACGGCTCCCCTGCTGTTCACGGCGCTGAACAACCAGTTCTTCAGCACCAACATGAATGCGCCCATGGCCAACCTGCCTGTGGTGATCTTCCAGTTTGCGCTGAGCCCCTATGAAAACTGGGTGCGCCTGGCCTGGGGCGGCGCGCTGCTCATCACGCTGTCGGTGCTGATCCTCAACGTCGTGGCGCGGGTGTTCCTGCGCGAGAAAAACCGCGTCTGACCCGGCCCGCTGCCCTCACTGCAGACACTGACAAGACAGTCTCCATTTTCAGGAATCGACAATGAACGCCACCGCTACCGCCACTGCCAGCAAGAATGCGCTGGAGCTGCGCAACCTGAGCTTTTTCTACGGCAAGTTCCAGGGCCTGCGCAACGTGAGCCTCAACATTGCTGAACACAAGGTCACGGCCTTCATCGGCCCCTCGGGCTGCGGCAAGTCCACGCTGCTGCGCACGCTCAACCGCATGTACAGCCTGTACCCCGGCCAGCGCGCTGAGGGCTCCATCAACTTCTACGGCCAGGACATCCTGGATGCCAAGCAGGACATCAACCTGCTGCGCGCCCGCATCGGCATGGTGTTCCAAAAGCCCACGCCGTTTCCCATGTCCATCTACGACAACATCGCCTTCGGCGTGAAGCTCTATGAGAGCCTGAGCAAGAGCGAAATGGACGACCGCGTGGAATGGGCGCTGTCCAAGGCCGCGCTGTGGACCGAGGTGAAAGACAAGCTGCACCAGAGCGGTTTGTCGCTGTCCGGCGGCCAGCAGCAGCGCCTGTGCATCGCGCGCAGTGTGGCGGTGAAGCCGTCGGTGCTGCTGCTCGACGAGCCCACCTCGGCGCTGGACCCGCTGTCCACCGCCAAGATCGAAGAGCTGATCGACGAACTCAAACACGACTACACGATCGCCATCGTGACCCACAACATGCAGCAGGCCGCACGCTGCAGCGACTACACCGCCTACATGTACCTCGGCGAGATGATCGAGTTCGGTGCCACCGAGCAGATCTTCTTCAAGCCCGAGCGCAAGGAAACCGAAGACTACATCACCGGCCGTTTCGGCTGATGGATGGTTGCTATTGTATTTATAGCTACTAACGCTTTATGGACAGGCGGTAGAGCCATATTTGATTCATAACCGTGAGGTTGTACGCCAAATGCCAGACAAACACCTTTCCTCTCAGTTCGACAGCGAACTCAACAGTGTCTCTGCCCGTGTGATGGAGATGGGCGGCCTCGTGGAGTCGCAGATCCGCCAGGCGGTCTATGCGCTTTCGCAGTTCAGCCTGGAGGCCGTGGAGACCGTGGCCTCGATGGAGACCCGCATCAATGCGATGGAGGTCGAGATCGACCAGGAGCTGTCGTCCATCATTGCCCGCCGCCAGCCCACCGCGCGCGACCTGCGCCTGCTGCTGGCCTTCTCCAAGGCCACGGCCAACCTGGAGCGCATGGGCGACGAAGCCAACAAGATGGCCCGCATGGTGCGCTCCATCATTGAAGGGGGGGCACCGCGCTCGCTGCCGTCGAGCGACCTGCGCACGGCGGCCGAGCTGGCCTCGGGCCAGCTGCGCAAGACGCTGGACGCCTTCGCGCGCCTGGATGTGAAGGCCGCAGTGGCCATCCTCAAGGAGGACGACCTCATCGACAAGGAGTTTGACGGCTTCGTGCGCAAGCTCATCACCTACATGATGGAAGACCCCCGCACCATCTCGCCCAGCCTGGACCTCTTGTTCCTGGCCAAGGCGATCGAGCGCATCGGCGACCACTCCAAGAACGTGGCCGAGCTGATCATCTATCTGGTCAAGGGTAAGGATGTGCGCCACACTGCCCTCGACGAGATCGAGTCGGCCGTGCTGTAAAGAAAGGGCTTTGGCAAGTTATGAGAAAGCTCCCACGCGTCCTCATCGTCGAGGACGAACCCGCGATTGCCGAGCTGATTGCCGTCAATCTGCGCCACAACGGTTTTCAACCCTTCTGGGCAGAAGACGGCGACTCCGCCCAGCGCGAGCTGGATGCCGTGCTGCCGGACGTGATCCTGCTCGACTGGATGCTGCCGGGCCAAAGCGGCCTGTCGCTGGCTCGCAAATGGCGCGCCGACAGCCGCACCAAGCCGATCCCCATCCTCATGCTCACCGCCCGTGGCGACGAGCCGGACAAGGTGGCGGGCCTGGACGCCGGTGCCGACGACTACATCACCAAGCCGTTCTCCACGCAGGAGCTGCTGGCCCGCATCCGCGCCGTGCTGCGCCGCCGCGCCCCTGAGCAGGTGAGTGACAGCGTGACGATTGGCGAACTGGTGCTGGATGCCGCAACCTACCGCGTCTCCTACCAGGCGCAGCCCCTCAAGGTGGGGCCCACCGAATTCAAGTTGCTGCACTTCTTGATGAAACACGCCGAGCGTGTGCACAGCCGCTCGCAGCTGCTCGACAAGGTGTGGGGCGACCACGTGTTCATTGAAGAGCGCACGGTGGATGTGCACGTGAAGCGCCTGCGCGAGGCACTGGGCGGCGCGTCGGTGATGGTGGAAACCGTGCGGGGCGCGGGCTACCGGCTCACGGCACAGCCACAGGTGCAATTGCAGCAGGCCTGAAACGGTGCGAACGTTCCCGGCATGCCCGCATCCCGGGCGGGCTGGGGCCCTGCTTACCGTCCAAGTCGGTTCCTTGTGTTTTAGGCGGGGCGCACGCGTTGCGCCCCTGGTGTTTTTGAAAAGGCTTTGCTGAGCGCATGCTGTGGCGAATAACGTATTTCCTGCTCTGGCAGATTGCGGGCGGGGGGCTGGGCTGGTGGGAGGGCGGCCCCTG
>Ga0187845_1000294_pt1 | contig 28878 bp, 28 predicted proteins | sample SpaLakP09_SKY_68_FD_134515 | JGI IMG/M metagenome (GOLD analysis project Ga0187845, IMG submission 134515) | Oligotrophic lake water microbial communities from Sparkling Lake, Wisconsin, USA - SP09_SKY_68 | ecosystem: Environmental > Aquatic > Freshwater > Lake | place: USA: Sparkling Lake... | reverse complement strand
TCATGTTCATGTTCATGGTCGTGCCTGTGATCGTGGTTGTGGCTCATGCCTCGCTCCCGTTAGCTGGTTCGGCGATATGTTCCAGCATATCGTTGAGGACACCGCTGATATGGGCATCGGCGGCGGAATAGAACACCTGCTTGCCCTGCCGTTCGGACTTGACGATGCGGGCAGCGCGCAGCAGGCGCAGGTGGTGGCTGACTAGCGAACTGCTCAGTTCCAGCGTCGCAGCAATGCTGCTCACGGCAACCGGCGCATCCAGACAGGCCAGCACGATGCGCAGGCGGGTAGGATCAGCGAGCAGGTGGAACAGGTCGGCCAGTTGAGCGATGGCAGGATCGCAAACGGTGACGTCGTGGTGGCAGCTCATAATGCTAACATTTGAATAGGTGTTCACATGTTAGCATAAAAAAGATGCAGCCGCGAGGGCTGCATCGTGCTGGGGGGGAATCAGCGCCCGGTCAGGGCAGGGTCAGCAGGACCTTGACGGTATCATCTACCGACGCTTTGTTGATATAGCCGATGGCGCTGGGGTCGGCCGCCACCGCCTTTTTCACGGCTGCGTCGGAACCGTAGGATTTGGGCGCCGAACCTTTACCGGCAAACTCTATCTTCGCCCACATGGCTTCGACCTGTGACACGGATTTATTGGAGAGCTTCTGGTAGAACTCTTTGCGGATCGACGAATCCTTGCCCTGTTCGATGGGGGTGAACTGGTTGGACTGGCCGAAGAAGAACTGCGCCGCCTGTTCGGAAAACATGCGCGTAGCCTGATTGGCCGTGCTGGTGATGACGACGATTTCGGCACTGGCGGGCATGGCAAATGTGGCGGCGCCACACAGGACCAGCAGGGAATACAGCTTTTTCATGTTGAACTCCTGGGCAGAGGGTCAGAACAGGCGGTCATAGGACAGGCGCATGACGGTGACGTCGCCGCCGAAGTTGCGCGTCACGTCCTTGTTGCGGTCGATCTGCCCCTTGATGGCGCTGCGGATGCCAAGGTCGTAGCGCAGGGTAAGCGACCAGCGCTGGTAGCTTTGCGGAGAATACAGCTGGCTATTGCTGGTTTTTTCCTTGTAGCTGGCATAGTTGATAAAGGGCGTCCAGTCGCCGTAGTGGTAGCCTGCACCCAGCGTGTAGGCTGGCGCCGTGATTTTGTAGCCGCTCTCGAAATCGCGCGTCAGCTGGGTGACTTCAGTCAGTACGAACCAGGCATCCAGATCGAGGTTGGTGGCCAGTCCGTAAGCGCGCAGCTTGGCGCGATCGTTCACGCCCTCCAGCAGGTTGATACTGCGCACATTGGTCTGCATGTAGACGGCGCGGGCCGTCAGCGCCCCCTGGCTTGCTTCCAGATCGGCGCCGATCAGATTATTCCATTCCACCCGGGTTTTGCTGTTGTAGAACAGCCGGTCATACAGGGCATCCTTGACAGTTTCCTTGCCGCCGAACAAGCCCGCAGCCACATTGGTATCGCCCAGCATCGTACGGTAGCGTACGCTGGCGCCGTTGTAGTTGGTCGCTTCCCAGCCATACAGCTCGGGCGGTACGCCTACCCAAGGATAGGACATGCCGATGTCCTGGAAATCCGAATAGAAATACAGCGGTATGCGCTTGCGGCCTAGCTGGATTTCCAGATTCTTGCTGGGCGCATAGCTGGCGTAGGCCCATTGCAGATTCGGGCTGGTGTCGCTGCCTCGGACTACGATCTGGCTGACCAGATTGAACTGCGGCGTGAGCACATATTTGAGCTGGATGCCGGCGCGCGATTCGGGCCGCAGCGACAGGCTGTCCGTGTACACGCCGGCATTGCTCCAGTCTGCCGTGTAGCATGGGCAGGCATGGCCGTCGATGCTGGCCGGGCCGGCATAGTCGGCGGGCAGGCTGGCACCGGCCGTGCGTCCAGCCACCAGCGACATGAAGCCGCTGACCTTCAGATTCGACTCGCTGTCGTCGGCGTGTGCCAGCGGTGCGGCCAGCAGGCCCAGGCTGGTACCGAGTATGGCCAGCAGGGCGGTCATGCGATGCGGGCGGCAGGATACTTTTTTTATCATATTAATCTCCCTGTATCGGTTGAAGAACCGGCTTGCTGCGCAGGTCGGTCAGATGCGGCTGGTTCTGTCGATAACATAGGACAGTTTTCCTACGGCAGACTTACTGGCTGCTAGCGACCGGCCTGAACTGTTGTCCTGATGCAACGTCTGCGCGTGCGCCCAGAGTGGAGCTATGGCGCCTCGGTTGGCGCGCAGCGGGGGAAGGTGAGTGGAAGAATTTGATGTTGCCGCTGTCGCGCGGCAGACGCGCAACAGCAGGCAAGCAGGGACTTATTTCGGTAGTTCGGCCTGCAGCTGGGCGCGGGTTTTCGGATCAAGCTTGAGGATGGCCTTGTCCAGCTTGTCGGCACGGTCCAGTGCCAGCAGCTGTGCCGGCGTGAGCTCCCTGGCCTGCTGCACGATGGGCGCAGGCGGCGCCACCGGCTTGAAGAACAGTGCCTGCCCGGCCAGTACCAGCAGCGCGCTGAGCACGGCGACGCCGGCCGCAGCCGCCAGCAGGCGCTTTTCGCGCGCATCGAAGCTGGCGCTGGCAGGCGCAGCGGGGCTGGCGGCCACGGCGGCAGTGGCAGATGTTGCGGCCGCACTCGCGCCAGGCTGCCCCGCAGGTGCGCTGGCAGCCTCGTGCTCCGCAGCTTCGTTGGTGGCATCGAGTACCGTGCCCTGGCGCCGTGCGGCGGGCGATTCGGCGGCCAGGCCGCCGGCTGCACGGGCGTGCCGCACCAGTTCGCGCGAAGTGCTGTCCATCAGCGCGACGTGGCGCTGCACGGCATCTTCGAGCACGGCTTCGTTGAGGGCAACCAGCGCGAACACAGGATCATCGATATCGATCTTGACGCCGGTTTTTTCAAATACCAGAGTACGCAGCTTGTGCTGATCCATAGTGGCTTACCATTCCACTTTGTCGAGTTGTTCGAACAGGTCGCGGAACACCACTTTGATGCGCTGCTTTTCCATCAGGTTGAACTTGTCGCTTTCCTTGACTTCGGCGGCGGTCAGACGGGCCGTATTCATTTTCTTGATGTCGGCGCCGAAGGTATCGGCATTGCGTGCCGACAGCACTACGCGGCCTTTCACGCGCGAGGAATTGTCGGCATAGGTCTGCGATTCGGTGAACTGCTTGCCGGCCGCCGATTGCAGCAGGCCGAAGTGTCCGTTTTCCCACAGCACCAGCGGCACCTTGGTCGATTTGGCGGTGGAAACAAAGCCCATGGCCGTGTCGTGCAGGGTGTCGCCGCCGCCGACGATGGTGTGGATATACACTTTGCGGCCCGATTCTTCCAGCAGCGAGAAGCAGTCGTTTTCGATCAGGTAGCCCATCAGTGGCGAGAAGGTGTTGGCGCCGTTGTCGATCACGCAGTTGCCGTCTTCTTCGAGGATGTCGATCATCAGCGCATCGAAACGTTTCGGGTCGATGGTGCGGCTGTCCGTCATCACTGGCACGTGCTTGACGTTCATCGCCTTGTAGCGCGAGAAGGTGGCGTTTTCCTGGTCCGTGTCATAGCAGCGTAAAGGCGTTTCATCTTTGCTGGCAACCCATTGTGCAAGGATGGTGGACACCAGTGTTTTGCCGATGCCGCCTTTGCCCTGAAGGATGAAATGTACCGTGTTTTGCATCGAAATTACTCCTGATTCATTTGGAAAACCGCGCAAGGAAGCGCCCGAATGCAACGAGAGTAGTGGTTTTGACGCGCGCTGGCAACCGCCAGCGCGTGCGCGATGGTCTGCTTTTATCGTTTAGGCAATGAAGCGCAGCAAACCCTGTAGCGCGTGGATCACGGTCTGGGTGCGCACCGACTGGCGGTCGCCGGTAAACACCAGTCGCTCCGTGTGGATCTGGTCGCCTCGGGCCCAGCCGAAACAGATGGTGCCGACCGGCTTGCCCGGTACGGCGCCGGTAGGACCGGCGATGCCGGTGGTCGATAGCGCCACATGGGCGTTGCTGTTGCCCAGCGCGCCCGTGGCCATGGCGGCCGCCACTTCTTCCGAGACGCTGCCCAGCTGGGCGATCAGCGCTGCGGACACATCAAGCATTTCCGTTTTCGAAGCGTTGGAGTAGGTGATGAAGCCGCAGTCGAACCAGGCGGTGGAACCGGCAATCTCCGTGATGGCCTGGGCTACGCCGCCGCCGGTGCAGGATTCTGCCGTTGCCAGCAGCAGCCCGCGTGCCTGCAGGGCTTGCCCCACCTGAGCGGCGAGGTCCAGGATAAGTTCGCAATTATTCGTGTGCATGGCTGTCTCCTTGATGTTCGACGACTCACTGTAACATGGCCTTTACGCCGCTTGCCAGCGACGCACCTGCCATTTGCCTGAAGCGCAACATTTATTTTCAACATCTGCAGCTGGCGTGCGCCATAGATTGATCAAGGTGATAATATTGCTAATTAAATTCGCAACCACGCAGCGGTGAACCGGTACGCCCCGATGGAGGTGCCATGATCAGCCAGAACGACATCTATCACGCCCGTATCCTGATCGTCGACGATCAGCCGGTGAACGTGGAATTGCTGCAATATCTGTTGCAATCGAGCGGCTATCAGGCCGTCAGTGCCACCACCGATCCGCGCGTAGTGGCCGACTGGCATGCGGCCCAGCGCTATGACCTGATCATCCTCGACTTGCAGATGCCGGAGATGAGCGGCTTCGATGTAATGGCAGCCCTGAAATCGCTGGAAGCCGATGCCTGGCTGCCGGTACTGGTGGTCACGGCCCAGCCTGACCACAAGATACGGGCACTGGAGATGGGCGCGCGCGATTTTCTCAGCAAACCCTTCGACCCGCTGGAAGTGCTGACCCGCATCCGCAACCTGCTGGAAGTGCGGCTGCTGCACCGCGAAGTAAAGCGCTATAACGCCGGGCTGGAGCAGACCGTGCGCGAGCGCACAGCGGAATTGCAGCGCTTCCGCAGCGCCATGGACGCCACCGCCGATGCCATCTTTCTGCTCGATGCTGCCAGTGCTGAGCTGGTCGATGTGAACGACGGTGCCTGCCGTATGCTGGACTACCGTAGCGATGAGCTGCTGGGCCAGTCCGCCAGCCGGCTGGGGCTGGGGGCGCCGGCCGCCTTGCGCAGCATGATGGGCCAGCTGGCCATCGAAGGCGCGCCGCCCATGCTGCAGGAACTGGAACTGATGCGCAGCGATCTGGTGGCCGTGCCGGTGGAGCTGAGCTGGCAGTTGATGCAGCGCCCCGGCCAGCCCGATGTGCTGCTGGGCGTGGCGCGCGACATCAGCGAGCGGCGGCTGGCGGCCGAACAGCTGCAGCGCATGGCGCACTACGACAGCCTGACGGGCCTGCCCAACCGCACGCTGTTCTTCCGCACACTGGAAAGTGCCGTAGCGCTGGCGCCCGGACAGGACCAATGCATCGTGGTGATGTTTATTGCACTGGACCGTTTCAAGAGCGTCAACGATACGCTGGGCGCGCTGCATGGCGACGAACTGCTGCGCCAGTTTGCCAACCGCCTGATGCAGTGCGTGCGCCTGCGCGACACGGTGGGACGCATGGGCGGCGACGAGTTCGCCCTCATTCTTAGCGCGCCGCGCGAGCAGCTCGATCCAGTGCAGACGGTGCACGATGTGCGCGCCGCCCTGCGCCGTCCTTTCGAGCTCGATGGCCACCGCGCCGAACTGAGCGCCAGCATAGGCATCGCCATGTATCCCGACGACGCTACCGATGCGCAATCGTTGGTGCAGTTTGCCGACATCGCCATGGAGAGAGCGCGCCAGTCGGGCCGCGACGGCTTCCGTTTTTACACGGCGGGCATGAATGCCCAGGTAGCGGCGCGGCTGGATCTGGAGCTGGCCTTGCGCCGCGCGCTGGAGCAGGAGCAGCTGCTGCTGTACTACCAGCCCAAGGCGCAGCTGGATACGGGCGAACTGGCGGGCGCCGAAGCGTTGCTGCGCTGGCAGCGGCCTGATTACGGGCTGGTCTATCCGGCCGAGTTTGTGTCCGTACTGGAAGATACCGGGCTGATTGTGCGGGTGGGCGCGTGGATCATCGATGCCGCCTGCCGCCAGATCGGCCAGTGGCTGCGTAATGGCGTGGGGCCGGTGCGGGTGGCGGTGAATGTGGCCAGCCGCCAGTTTGTCGAATGCGATCTGACGCAGGTTGTCCAGACCGCATTGCAGCGCTATGGCGTGCCGCCTGAACTGCTGGAACTGGAACTGACGGAATCCGCGCTGATGTCGAATTCCGAGCGTACCATAGGCGTGCTGGCCCAGCTCAAGGCCATGGGGCTGAAGGTAGCGATCGACGATTTCGGCACTGGCTATTCCTCGCTGGCCTATCTGCAGCGCTTCCCTATCGACAAGCTGAAAATCGATATCGTCTTTGTGCGCGATATCACCACCAATCCCAACGACGCCGCAATTGCCCGCGCCATCATCAATATGGCGCACAGCCTCAAGCTGCGGGTGATAGCAGAAGGGGTGGAGACGGACGACCAGCTTGACTATCTGCGCCACAGCGAGTGCGACGAGATCCAGGGCTTCCTGTTCAGCCAGCCTTTAACGGCGGCCGATATGGCCACCCTGGTGCATTCGGGGCGCGGGCTGGCGGCAGCCGTGGCGGCCGCCGAACCGGCCCGCCTCGGCCCGCCTCTGCCGCTTACGACGTGAAGTGATCGAAGCCCTGCAGCTGCAGCGCTAGCGCCGCGCCACTGGCATCGGTCAGGCGCAGGCCGCTGGCTGCATCGATGCTGCCTACATGGGTTACCGGCGTGGCTACGCTGGCGGCTGCGGCGAGGATGGCGCCGCGCGCGCTGACGGGCGCGGTAAAGCAGATTTCGTAATCATCGCCGCCAGCTGCCGTGTAGGCGCGGCGCAGGGCGGTGTCGCGCGTGGCCAGCACGGCACCAGCCGGCAGGGCATCCACGTTCAGCGTTGCGCCCACGCCGGACTGTTTGAGGATGTGGCCTAGATCGCCCACCAGACCATCGGAAATATCGATGGCAGCGTGGGCTATGCCCTGCTGTGCCAGCAGCATGCCCAGTTCCACCCGCGGTACGGGCAGGTGCATGCGCACGGCGGCCGCTTGCAGGCTGGCCTCATCGAGCTGCACTTCCTTGCGGTAGCCGGCCAGGGCCAAGCGGGCATCGCCCAGCGTGCCGCTGATCCAGATATCGTCGCCTGCCTGTGCTGCGCTACGGCGCAGTGCCTGCCCCGGCGCCACTTCGCCGAATACGGTGATGCAGATGTTGAGCGGGCCCTTAGTGGTATCGCCGCCTATCAGTTCGATGTTGAAGGCGTCGGCCAGCGCGAACAGACCGCGCGAAAAGCCGTCCAGCCAGTCGCGCTCGGCAGCTGGCAGGGCCAGTGCCAGCGTGAAGCCGACGGGACGGGCGCCCATGGCGGCCAGATCGGACAGATTTACGGCCAGACTCTTGTGGCCGAGCCGGTACGGGTCTTCCCCCGCAAAGAAATGGCGGCCTTCCACCAGCATGTCGGACGAAATCGCCGTCTGCATATGAGCCGTGGGGGTGAGCAGGGCGCAATCATCACCGATGCCGAGGGTGGCTCGCTGAGGGTGACGGGGGCGCTGGAAGTATTGCTGGATAAGGTCGAATTCGGAGAGCATGGCCTATTGTACGCCCGTGCAGATGCCCCCTAGCATTAGGTAGCGCTAACCTGCCGCATGTATTGCAAATTTCTATTAAATTTCATCGGTCGATATGAAATTGCGATCATTGCTGAAAAGTGCATATGTTGAAGCGAACTAAGGATTAATGCCGCTAAAAGCGTCAAAAATTCGGTTTTGCTGTGTTCCACATATCAATAATGCTGATAACCGTCATAGCTGTTGGTGAAAATACCTACTTAATTGAAAGAATTGGTCTGTTAGAATCAATGGCTTTCCGACAGTACAAACAGGAAGGCAGCACAGCATGGATTCGTCCTCCGAGAAAAAAGAAGAGCTCCGTCAGCAATTGCGTCTGGCCGCGCTCGAGTATCACGAGATTCCGACGCCGGGCAAGATCAGCGTCACGCCCACCAAGCAACTGACCAACCAGCGCGATCTGGCGCTGGCCTATTCGCCGGGCGTGGCTGCGCCTTGCGAAGAAATCGTGGTCGATCCGGCCAATTCCTACAAATACACGGCACGCGGCAATCTGGTGGCGGTGATTACCAACGGTACCGCTGTGCTGGGTCTGGGCAATATTGGCCCGCTGGCCGCCAAGCCTGTGATGGAAGGCAAGGGCGTATTGTTCAAGAAGTTTGCCGGTATCGACGTGTTCGACATCGAAATCAGCGAATCCGATCCGGACAAGCTGGTCGACATCATCGCTGCGCTGGAGCCGACTTTCGGCGGCGTGAATCTGGAAGACATCAAGGCGCCAGAGTGCTTCTACATCGAACGCCAGCTGCGCGAGCGCATGAAGATTCCGGTCTTCCACGATGACCAGCACGGTACCGCCATCATCGTCGGCGCGGCCATCCTGAACGGCATCCAGTATGTCGGCAAAGATATCAAGAATTGCAAACTGGTGGTTTCCGGTGCAGGTGCGGCAGCGCTGGCCTGTCTGGACCTGATCGTCGATCTGGGCTTCCCGCTGGAAAACATCTTCGTGACCGATCTGGCCGGCGTGGTCTACAAGGGCCGTACCGAGCTGATGGACCCGGATAAAGAGCGCTTCGCCCGCGAAACGTCGGCGCGCAGCCTCGGCGAAGTGATTCACGATGCCGACATCTTCCTCGGCCTGTCCGCCGGCGGCGTACTCAAGCAGGACATGGTGCGTGCCATGGCCGCCAAGCCGCTGATTCTGGCGCTGGCCAATCCGAATCCGGAAATTCTGCCCGAAGACGTGCGTGCCGTGCGCGACGACGCCGTGATCTGCACCGGCCGTTCGGACTATCCGAACCAGGTCAACAACGTGCTGTGCTTCCCGTACATCTTCCGTGGTGCGCTCGATTGCGGCGCCACCACTATCACGCGCGAAATGGAAATCGCCGTGGTGCACGCGATTGCCGAACTGGCGCACGCCGAACAGTCCGACATCGTTGCCACCACCTATGGCGTGAGCAACCTGTCGTTTGGCCCGGAATACCTGATTCCTATGCCGTTCGATCCGCGCCTGCTGATCAAGATCGCTCCTGCCGTGGCCAAGGCTGCGGAAGACTCGGGCGTGGCGACCCGTCCTATCAAGGACCTGCAAGCCTATGCTGACAGCCTGCAGCAGTTCGTCTACCGCAGCGGTACCTTCATGAAGCCGCTGTTCCAGCTGGCCAAGAAGACTGCTGCCGATCTCAAGCGCATCGTCTACGCCGAGGGCGAAGAAGAGCGCGTGCTGCGCGCCGTGCAGGTGGTGGTCGACGAGAAGCTGGCCCGTCCGATTCTGGTGGGCCGTCCGGCTGTGCTGGAAACCCGTATCGCCAAATTCGGCCTGCGTCTGAAGCAGGGCATCGATTACGACGTGATCAACCCTGACCACGACGAGCGTTATCGTGATTACTGGCAGTCCTACTACGAACTGACTGCGCGCAAAGGCGTGACGCAGGAGTACGCCAAGCTGGAAATGCGCCGCCGCCACACCCTGATCGGCTCCATGATGATCAAGAAGGGCGATGCCGACGGCATGATCTGCGGCACCTTCGGCACGACCCAGCTGCATCTGCACTACATCGATCAGGTGCTGGGCAAGCGCGAAGGCGCCTGCGTGTACGCCGCCATGAACGTGCTGATCATGCCTGAGCGTCAGCTGGTCTTGGTCGATACTCATGTCAACGAGAATCCGAACGCCAAGGAATTGGCCGCGATTACCGTGATGGCCGCCGACGAAATGCGCCGCTTCGGCCTGTCGCCGCGCGCTGCACTGCTGTCGCATTCCAACTTCGGTTCGTCCAACAGCGAATCGGCACAGAAGATGCGTGCCGCCCTGCAACTGGTCAAGGAACTCGATCCGTCGCTGGAAGTGGATGGCGAAATGCACGGCGATACGGCGCTCGACTCCAAGCTGCGCAATGCCATCATGCCGCACTCGGAACTGAAGGGCGACGCCAACCTGCTGGTGATGCCGAATATCGATGCCGCCAATATTGCCTACAACCTGGTGAAAACGGCAGCGGGTAACGGTATCGCCGTTGGCCCTATCCTGCTCGGCTGCGCCAAGCCGGTGCACATCCTGACGCCATCGGCCACGGTGCGCCGTATCGTTAACATGACGGCACTGTGCGTGGTGGATGCGGTAGCCCAGCGCAAAGCCTGATGTTGGCGGCGTTGATGCGCTGAAGTAAATAAAAAGGCCGGTTCGGTGACGAATCGGCCTTTTTTTACCTTTCAGTTACGGTTTTACTGAACCAAAGGTAACGAGTTGTAACTATTGTAATGACATATTTGGTGAGAAGTGTGCCAGAAGTGGTCTGTTACAATAGCTGGCTATACAGCCTCAGATAGATTTGGATTCGATTCACCATGGATAAAAGAAAAACAGCCCTGATTACGGGCATTACCGGCCAGGACGGTGCTTATCTGGCCCAATTGCTGCTGGAAAAAGGCTATCTGGTCTACGGTACTTACCGCCGCACCAGCTCCGTCAATTTCTGGCGTATCGAAGAGCTGGGCATCCAGTCGCATCCGCATCTGTCGCTGGTGGAATATGACCTGACCGATCTCGGTTCCAGCATCCGCCTGCTGCAGAACACGGCACCGGACGAAATCTACAATCTGGCAGCCCAGAGCTTTGTCGGCGTGTCGTTCGAGCAGCCCGTGACGACGGCGGAAATTACCGGCATCGGTCCCGTCAATCTGCTGGAAGCTATCCGCATCGTCAATCCGAGCATCCGCTTCTATCAGGCGTCGACTTCGGAAATGTTCGGCAAGGTGCAGGCCGTGCCGCAGAAGGAAGATACGCCGTTCTACCCACGCAGCCCGTATGGCGTGGCCAAGCTGTATGCGCACTGGATGACGGTGAACTACCGCGAGTCCTATGGCATTTTCGGCAGCTCCGGCATCCTGTTCAACCACGAATCGCCGCTGCGTGGCCGCGAGTTCGTGACCCGCAAGATTACCGACTCGGTGGCCAAAATCCATCTGGGCCAGCTCGATGTGCTGGAACTGGGTAACCTCGACGCCAAGCGCGACTGGGGTTATGCCAAGGAATATGTGGAGGGCATGTGGCGCATCCTGCAGGCGGACCATCCCGATACCTATGTGCTGGCCACCAACCGTACCGAAACCGTGCGCGACTTCGTCAGCATGGCATTCAAGGCCATCGATGTGGCGCTGGAGTGGAGCGGCGCAGCCGATCAGGAAATCGGCACCTGCAAGAAAACCGGCAAGGTGCTGGTGCGCGTCAATCCCAAGTTCTACCGTCCGGCCGAAGTGGAACTGCTGATCGGCGATCCGGCCAAGGCGCTGCGCGAGCTGGGCTGGAAGCCTGAAACTACGCTGGAACAGCTGTGCCAGATGATGGTGGAAGCCGACCTGCGCCGCAACCGCGCCGGCTTCTCGTTCTAAGGATAGGGCCATGACGCTGGAAGGCGCCGGCAAGCGCGCCCTGATTACCGGGCTGTCCGGCTTCACTGGACATTACGTCGCGGAAGAATTGCGTGCCGCCGGCTATCAGGTCTACGGCACCATCACGCCGGGACGTACGGCGGCCGACGGCGAGTTTGCCGTCGATCTGAACGACAGTGCCGCGCTGGCGCAGGTGGTGCAGCAGGTGCTGCCCGATGTGGTGGTGCATCTGGCGGCGATAGCCTTTGTCGCCCATGGCGATGCGGAGCAGATCTACCGCGTCAACGTAATGGGCACGCGCAATCTGCTGCAGGCGCTGGCCGCACAGTCCCACCAGCCGTCGGCCGTGCTGTTGGCATCGAGCGCGAATATCTATGGCAATACCGATGTGGGCGTGATCAGCGAAACTGTGCCCGCCGCACCGGCCAATGATTACGCCGTCAGCAAGCTGGCCATGGAATACATGGCGCGGCTATGGCAGGACAAGCTGCCGCTGATCTTTGTCCGTCCTTTCAATTACACCGGCGTGGGCCAGCAGGAGAACTTCCTGCTGCCGAAAATCGTCGGGCATTTCCGCCGTCGGGCCAGCGACATCGAGCTGGGTAATCTGCATGTGTGGCGCGATTTTTCCGATGTGCGCATGGTGGCGCGCTGCTACCGCCGCCTGCTGGCCGCTGCGCCGGCGGGCTGGACTTTCAATGTCTGCTCCGGCCAGGGCTGGTCGCTGGGCGAAGTGCTGGAGATGATGGGCGAGATCGCCGGCTACAAGATCAATGTGCGGGTCAATCCCGCGTTCGTGCGCGCCAATGAGGTGGTGCGGCTGGTGGGCGACCATGCCCGTCTGGCTGCGGCCATCGGCCCGCTGGAGCCGGTGCCGCTGGCCGACACGCTGCGCTGGATGTACTCGGCGTGAGCAGCGAGATCAAGTCTGCCGGACTGCGCGTCGGACTGTCCACTACCACGGTAGAACCGGCGCTGACGGGCGGCCGGCTGGACGGGCTGGGCGTATACAGCCGCGCGCTGCTGCAGCATCTGCCTGCAGCCGGTGTGGAAGTGCTGCCGTTTTCGTTTGCGCCGCCCGGCGACAGATTGCGCCTGACGGTGGGCAAGCCTTTGCCGCTGTCGTTCCCGCTCGCTACGCTGGGCGACCTGCTGCTGCCTGCCTCGGTGCACCTGAGCACGCAGGCGGCGCTGGGACGCAATGCTGCTCCCATCGATATTTTCCATGCAACCGATTACCGCATCGTGCGGATGGATAGACCGGTGGTGGCGACGCTGCATGATGCTCTGCCGATTTCGCATCCGGAGTGGTGCAGCGCCAGACAGCGCAAGCTGAAAAACTGGCTGCAGATCAAGGCCGCGCGCAAGGCCCAGCATGTGATGACGGGTTCGCACTTTTCCATCCGCGAGCTGGTGGAGTGCTTCGGTGTGGATGAACGGCGCATCAGCGTGGTACCGCATGGCGTGCGTGCCGAATGGTTCGATGCGCCCTCGGCCGAGGCTTGCGAGGCTACGCTGCAGCAGTATGGCCTGCGCGCCGGCTACTTCCTGACCGTGGGCACGCTACAGCCACGCAAGAACGTGGGCCGTTTGCTGGAAGCCTATCTGGCGCTGCCGCCAGTATTGCGCTCGGCGCGCCAGCTGGTCATCGTCGGTGCACCGGGCTGGCGCAGCGAGGAACTGGTGGCACAGATCAAGGCAGCGCAGCAGCGCGGCGAGAATGTGGTCTGGCTCGACAAGCTGACGGACGACAGCCAGCTGCAGCAGCTCTACACTTGTGCCGGTGCTTTCATTTTCCCTTCGCTGCACGAAGGCTTCGGCCTGCCGCTGCTGGAAGCGTTTGCCAGCGGCGTGCCGGTGGCCTGCTCCGGCACGACCTCGCTGCCGGAAGTGGCGGATGGCGCGGCGCTCGAATTCGATCCGCTCTCGGTGGGCGAGATCAGCAGTGCCATGACCACGCTGGTGCGCGATGAGGCCGCCCGCAAGCGCTGCATCGCCGCTGGCCGCCGGCGTGCGCTGGAACTGACGTGGGATGTGGCGGCACGCCGCACGGTCGCCGTGTACCAGCAAGTCCTTAACCAATAATCTGCCATGCGCGTACTCCATTTCTACAAGACCTACTATCCCGATACCTGGGGTGGCATCGAGCAGGTGATCCGCCAGCTCTGCGTAGGCACGAGCAAGCTGGGCATCCATAACGAAGTGCTGACGCTGACCCGCGATAGCGGCCCGCAGCAGATGCAGATCGAGGGCCATACGGTGCACCGCATGCCGCTGGATTTCGAAATTGCTTCGACCGGTTTTTCGTTCGCGGCGATTCGCCAGCTGGCAAAGCTGGCGCGTGACGCGGATGTGATTCACTACCATTTCCCGTGGCCGTTCATGGATCTGGCCCACTTCATGGCGCGCATCAAGAAGCCCAGTCTGGTGACCTACCATTCGGACATCGTGCGGCAGAAGAATCTGCTGCGCGTGTACGGTCCGCTCAAGCGCCAGTTCCTGCGCGATGTGGATGTGATCATTGCCACTTCGCCCAACTACATGGCGTCCTCGCCGGTGCTCAAGCGCTTCCAGCACAAGACCCGTACCATCACCTACGGGCTGGACAAGAGCATCTATCCATCGCCGCGCGAGAGTGTCAAACAGCAGTGGCGCGCGCGCTGCGGCGAGCGCTTCTTCCTGTTCGTAGGCGTGCTGCGCTACTACAAAGGCCTGCACATCCTGCTCGATGCGATGACCCAGCTCGATTACCCGGTGGTGATCGTCGGCGCCGGTCCGATCGAACAGGAACTCAAGCAGCATGCCGAACGGCTGGGCCTGACCCATGTGCTGTTTGTCGGCGCGCTGGAGGAGGAAGACAAGGTGGCTTTGCTGGAACTGAGCTATGCCATGGTATTCCCTTCGCACCTGCGTTCGGAAGCGTTCGGCATCTCGCTGCTGGAAGGCGCGATGTACGGCAAGCCCATGATCTCCAGCGAGATCGGCACCGGCACCACCTACATCAATATCGATAACGAGACCGGGCTGGTGGTGGCGCCGGACGATCCGCAGGCGCTGGGCGCCGCCATGCGCACGCTGTGGGAAAACCCTGAGCGTGCCGCCGAAATGGGGCGCCATGCCGAAGCGCGCTACTGGGAACTGTTCACCGCCGAAACCATGGCGCGCAACTACGCCGCCCTGTACCGCGAACTGGCCGGCCAGCCGGCCGCCTGAGAGCAGGTCGCCTGCGCCTTGCCGGCGCGGTAAAATAGGCTTACCCCAGAATAGCCGGAGAGTCGCGTGCGCTGCCTAGTCATTGAAGACGAGATCGACACCTCGAATTACATCTGCAAGGGCTTGCGCGATGCGGGCCATAGCGCCAGTGCCTGCGCCAGCGGCGCCGAAGCCAAGGGGCTGGCGCTGGGCAGCGAGTGGGACATCGTCATCCTCGACCGCATGCTGCCCGGCGTACGCGATGGCCTCGCCATCGTCGAGCAGATGCGCGCGCAGGGCAAGACTACGCCCGTCATCATCGTCAGCGCGCTCAATTCCATCGAGGCGCGGGTGGGCGGCCTGCGCGGCGGCGCCGACGATTATCTGTCCAAACCGTTTGCCTTTTCCGAACTGCTGGCGCGGGTGGAAGCGCTGCAGCGGCGCGGTGCGCCCGGCGCCGACAGCGCCCAGCTGCAGGTGGCCGATCTCAAGCTCGACCTGCGGACGCTGCGCGTCACCCGCGGCAACAAGGTGATTGCCCTGCAGCCGCGCGAATACCGTCTGCTGGAATACCTGATGCGCAACGTAGGACAGGTGGTCACCCGCACCATGCTGCTGGAATCCGTGTGGGACTACCATTTCGATCCGCAGACCAATGTGATCGATGTGCAGATCAGCCGTTTGCGCGCCAAGGTCGACAAGGACTTCCCCGTGATGCTGATTCACACCCTGCGCGGGGTGGGCTACCGCATGGGCGACGGGCCGGAAGCGGGTAGCGCACTTGAGTAGGCTGCGCACCTCCATCGCCATCAAGCTGGTGCTCGGCTATGGCCTGCTGGGCACGGCCTCGATTGCGCTGGTGTCGGCAGTGTTCTATCGCGGCACGGTGGGCGTGCTGGAACGCGAGAACGACAGCCGCCTGATCGCCCAGGCCGACCGGGTGATGGCGCGCGCCATCGGCCGGCCGCACAAGGTGCTGCTGGCCGAAGTGCGGCGCCAGCTCGATGACGGTATCGACAGCGACCGCGAGATATTCGAGCTGGTGGCGCTCGACGGCCACGGCGAAGTGGGCAACCTGAGTAGCTGGCCGGTGCTGTCGCCCGAGCGTGAAGACGACAATCAGCAGCTGGTGACTTCGGTGGTGCTGCGCGCCGGCCTGCCTACCCGCGCGCGGCTGGTGATGCGTCCGCTCAAGCAGGGCGGCATGCTGATCGTGGGGCGCGATCTGGCCGAGCAGGAAGCCGTGCGTACGGTGATCTGGCATGCGGTGCTGGCCGGTGCCGCCGTGTCGCTGCTGCTGACGGTGGGCGGTGCGCTGCTGTTCCGCGGCATGACGGAACGGCGGCTGGGCGCGATCCGCCGCACGGCGGCGCAGATCGAAGCGGGCGACCTGAGCTCGCGCATAGCGGTGGCGGGCGACGACGAATTTGCGTTATTGGGCAGTGATATCAACCGCATGCTGGACCGTATCGAGCGGCTGATGGATGGTATCCGCCACGTTTCCAACGCCATTGCGCATGATCTGCGCACGCCGCTGGGCCGGATCCGCAGCAAGCTCGATGAAGCACTGCGCCATGAGCCCAGTGTGCCGCGCCTGACGGGGGCAGCGCACGATGCGATCGACCATATCGATGATCTGATCCGCCTGTTCGAACGCCTGTTGCAGATCGCCGAGGCGGAATCGGGCGTGCGCACCCGGCTGTTCGAACCGCTGGCGCTGGCGCAGATTGCGCGCGACATGGGCGAGATGTACGAAGCCAGTGCCGAGGACCGCGGCGTGACGCTGACGCTGGAACTGGACGACGCCGTGCAGGTGGACGGCGACCGCAATCTGCTGGCCAGTGCCGTGGCCAGCCTGCTCGACAACGCCATCAAGTATGCCGGTGCGGGGGCGCAGGTCCGGCTGGGCGTGCAGCAGTATCAGGGCCGCGCCGCGATTGTGGTGGCCGATACGGGGCCGGGCATTCCCGCCTCGGAACTGGGCAAGGTGACCCAGCGCTTCTACCGCGTGGACGCCAGCCGCCATCTGCCCGGCAATGGTCTGGGGCTGGCCATCGTTTCAGCCACCGCGCTGTCGCATGGCGGCGAACTCCAGCTGGAAGATGGCGCACCGGGGCTGGTGGCGCGCATACTGCTGCCGCTTTCTACAGTGGCGCTAGCGGCGCGCTAAAGCCCGGCGCCGCTGCGGCGCTTTGCCGGCACCGATCCGGTCTGAATTCGCTTTGAATCCGGCATCCATTTGTATTCATATGGCGCGCATCAGGCTGGATTGCATTTATGGCAAAATTCATGAATACTCTGCTTGTTGATCCGCATATCGACGGATCTCGCTCAGGGATAAATGCAACGATGGCTTTTCTGACCAAGAAAAAGATCGTGCTGGCCGTTGGCCTGCTGATCGTGGCCGGCGCAACGTCGGCCTGGTATGCCCGCTCCAAACCTGCTGCCGTCGAAGCGCCGCGCTTCCGCACCGCGCCGGTCGATCGCGGCACCATCACCCAGACCGTCACGGCAACCGGCACCATCAATCCGGTGGCGCTGATTAACATCGGTTCGCAGGTGTCGGGTACGGTGAGCGAACTGAAAGCGGATTTCAACGATCAGGTGAAAAAAGGCCAGGTGCTGCTGAAGCTGGACCCGACCATTTTCAATGCCGTGATCGCCCAGAGCGAAGCCCAGCTGGCATCGGCGCGCGCCAATCTGGTGCTGGCGCAGGCGACCTTCCAGCGTAACCAGACGCTGGTGGCGCAGAGCTTCATGTCGTCGCTGACGCTGGACCAGTCGCGCCGTGAAGTCGATGTGGCGCAGGCCAATGTGCAGCTGGCGCAGGCCCAGCTGGCAAGGGCGCAGGCTGACCTGAATAACTCGGTGATCCGTTCGCCTATCGATGGCGTGATCATCAAGCGCACGGTGGATCTGGGCCAGACAGTGGCCGCCTCGTTCACCACACCGACGCTGTTCCAGATCGCACGCGACCTGACCAAGATGCAGATCGATACCAGCGTGTCCGAGGCCGACGTGGGTGCGTTGAAAGAGGGCCAGCTGGCGCGCTTCGTGGTGGACGCCTATCCCGACAAGGAATTCGAAGCGCGCATGCGCCAGTTCCGTCTGGCCGCCAACGTGGTGCAGAACGTGGTGACCTATAACGTGGTGCTGGATGTGGACAACAATGAAGAGCTGCTCAAGCCCGGCATGACGGCGCAGGTGCGGCTGCTGGTGGGCAACCGCGAGCAGGTGCTGCGCATCCCCACGGCGGCGCTGCGCTTCCGCCTGAGCGACGAGGAAATCGAAAAGCAGAAGCAGAAAGCCAAGGCACAGGCCAGCGCGTCTGCCAGTGCCAGTGCCAGCGCGGCAGCGAGCGCCGTTGCGAGTACGGCTGCCGGTGCGCTGCCGGCACCGGAGGACGATGCAGCCTTCCGCAGCAAGAGCGAACTGTCGCGCACCTTTAAAATTTATACGCTGGACGACAAGAACCAGCCGGTGGCGAAAGATATCCGTATCGGTTTATCCAACTTCCGCTACACCGAGGTGGTGGGCGGAGAGCTCAAGCAGGGCGACAAGGTGGTCACCCGCGCCATCAACGAGAAATCGGGTGAGCTGTGACAGCGCCGCTGCTGATCGACATCCGTCAGGTCACCAAGAGCTACCACTCCGGCAACGTCGAAACGCAGGTATTGTTCGGCGTTGATCTGGCCGTGCCGCGCGGCGATTTTGTCGCCGTGATGGGACAGTCCGGTTCCGGCAAATCGACCCTGATGAATATCTTCGGCTGCCTCGATCAGGCCAGCGGCGGCAGCTATTTTCTCGATGGCGTGGATACGCTGACGCTGTCGCGGGCGGAACTGGCCACCATCCGCAACCGCACCATCGGTTTCGTATTCCAGAGTTTTAACCTGATCAAGCGCATGAGCGTGGCCGAGAACGTGGCGCTGCCGCTGATTTATGCCGGCGTGTCGCGCGCCAAAGCCCACGCCAAGGCGCTGCTGGAACTGGAGCGGGTGGGACTGAAGGACTACGCCAGGCGCACCCCCAACCAGCTGTCCGGCGGCCAGCAGCAACGGGTGGCGATTGCGCGTGCGCTGGTGGGCGACCCGCCGCTGATATTGGCCGACGAACCGACCGGCAACCTCGATACCCAGACCAGCATCGAGATCATGCGTTCGTTCCAGCAGCTCAACGAGCAGCGCGGCATCACCATCCTGCTGGTGACGCACGAACCCGATATCGCCGCCTACGCCAAGCGCCTGATGCGGCTCAAGGATGGCCGTGTGCTGTACGACGGACCGGCAGCGGAAGGCCTGCGCCAGCTGGCGGCCAGCCACGAAGCCATAGCGGTGTAAATCATATGAATCCTATACAGATCGTGGTGGAAGCGTTTCGCTCCATGATGGCCAACCGGCTGCGCACGCTGCAGACCATGTTGGGCATCATCATCGGGATTACTTCGGTGGTATTGTTGCTGGCGGTGGGCGACAGCATGAAGCGTTTCATCGCCAAAGAGCTGGAACAGCTGGGCACCAATATGCTGTTCATTTCGCCCGGTGGTGACCGCGCCCAGCAGCAGCGCATGCGCACCGGCGCAGCACCGGCGCTGACCATGGCCGATGCTGCGGCGCTGAATGAACTGCCGTCGCTGGCCGGTGCCGCCCCTGTGCTGCAAGGCGGCTTCAATCTGGCGGTGAGCAACGAGAGTGCTTCCAAGACGGTGCACGGCGTGTCGACCGCCATGTTCAAGATCCGTGGCTGGAAAATCGATCAGGGCAATGTGTTCAGCGATGCCGACGTGCGTGCTGCGGCGCGCATGGTGGTGATAGGCCACAAGATCGCCGACCAGTTCTTCTACAAGACCGACCCGCTGGGCAAATACATCCGCATCGAGAACGTCTCGTTCCAGGTGGTCGGCGTGCTGTATGGCGAAGGCAAGCAGGTCGACGGCGGCGATCTGGCCGATTACGTGCTGGTGCCGATTACGGCGGCGGCGGCGAATCTGGTGCGCCTGCCTTTTCCCGGCAATGTACATTACGTGGTAGCGCAGGGTAAATCGGGCGGCAACCTGCAGGATGCGATAGAGGATATCAATGAAACCCTGCGCGACCGCCACCATATCAAGTACGAGCAGCCGGACGACTTCCGTATCGATAATCTGGCTTCGTTTGCCGAAACGGCGCAAAAGATCAGCACCGGGCTGGCGGCCTTGCTGGGCCTGATCGGCGCCATCTCGCTGATCGTGGGCGGCATCGGCATCATGAACATCATGCTGGTGTCGGTGACCGAGCGCACCCGCGAAATCGGCATCCGCATGGCGATAGGCGCCAAGCCGCGCGATGTGCTGTGGCAGTTTCTGACGGAGGCGGTGGTGATCTGTCTGGTGGGCGGCCTGTTCGGCGTGGTACTGGCCAGCGGCGCGGCGGCGGCGATTACAGCGACCGGCAAGTTTGATGTGTTCATCACGCTGCAGGCCGTGGTGGTTGCCTGCGGCTTTTCCAGTCTGGTGGGGGTGTTTTTCGGATTCTATCCGGCGCGGCGCGCTTCGCGTCTGCTGCCGGTGGACTGCCTGCGCTACGAATGAGGCAGCGGGCCGCTGCAGCGGCCCTGCTGTCAGAAATCGAACTTGTTGCTGCGGCCTTCTTTAGGCTTGCTGGTGGTTTGTGCCTGTTGTTCGCGCAGCGCCTGTTCGCGCCGCTGCAGCGCTTCCAGTTTGCGCTGGGCCTGGCGGGCGTTGAAGTCGACCACGCGCTGCTGGGCCGAACGGCCTACCTTGCTGTTATGCAGGATGGTGATTTTCTGCTGCATGGCGGCAGCCCAGAGCACAAACACCAGCACCAGTGCCAGCAGGTAGACGGTCTGCCACAGGGCGTAATTCTGCTGGATGAAGGGGAAAATAGGGCGGGCATCTTCCAGCCAGCCCTGGCCCAGCGCGGCGAACAGACCCGCCAGCGCGCCCCAAGCTGCCGTCTTGGCGATCAGCCAGCGGCTGGCGGTTACCCGTTCATCCCAGTAGGTTAAGGAATCAGAAGTCGTGTCGCGCGGCATGGCTGTAAATCAAACTTGTGCAAAACAAAAAGATAGTACGAATTATGACATATTTTCCTTAGGGGAAACTATTCTTCCACTAGATTTCCGTGCAAAAATTTATTGCCGCTACCCTCTAGCCGCGGCTTTTTTGCAGCCGCCGTTCGGCCAGTTCGAACACTGCCATACCGGCAATCATGGCGGCCACAAAACCGGCTGCCTTGGGATAGCCGGCACCCATGGCTACCAGTGCCGGACCGGGGCAGAAGCCGGCCATGCCCCAGCCTATGCCGAAGGCAGCGCTGCCCAGCACCAGACGGGTGGTGATGGCGTTATTGGCCGGAAGTTGCATGGGCAGCCCCAGCAGAGACAGCTGGCGCCGCCGGGCCAGCAGGAAAGCCAGGCCGCCGATGCCGATGGCGCCTGCCATCACCATGGCCAGCGAGGGGTCCCAGTTACCGGCCAGATCGAGGAAACCCTGTACCTTGACCGGATTGGCCATACCGGAAATGATCAGGCCGAGGCCGAACAGCAGGCCGGCCAGCAACGAAGTCAGTACCAGCATGTCAGGCTCCCAGCAGATGACGTTGGATGTAGACGGTGATAAATCCGGCTGCCATGAAAGTCAGGGTGGCGACGATGGAGCGCACGGCGCCGCGCGACATGCCGCACACGCCGTGGCCGCTGGTGCAGCCGCCGGCGTAGCGCGTGCCGAGGCCGACTATGAAGCCGGCCAGCAGCACCACGCCCCAGCTGGCATGGATTTCCGGCGCGGTGGCGTAGCCGATCAGGCTTGCCGCCAGCGGCGAGCCTATCAGGCCGGCCAGAAACGCCAGTCGCCAGTGACGGTCATTCTGAGGCCAGCTGAGCAGGCCACCCAGTATGCCGCTGATGCCGGCGATGCGGCCGTTGAACAGTATCAGCACGCTGGCGGCAATACCGATGATCAGGCCGCCAGCGAGCGACAGGCCGGGGGTAAAGTGGGTGAGGTCGATCGCCATGGTTTATGTCTTCGCAGGTTGGGGGCAGTATTGCTGATACAGCACTTGCATCACGGCCAGCGCCTGCGTGCTGGCCACCGAGTAATAGATGTTCTTGCCGTCGCGCCGCGTATTGACTAGTCCGTTGCTGCGTAACACGCCCAGCTGTTGCGACAGGGTAGGCTGGTGGATGGACAGCAGGGTTTCCAGTTCGCCCACGGAATGTTCGCCTTGCGACAGCTGGCACATCAGCAGCAGGCGGTCGGGATTGGACAGCACACGCAGCAGGCCACAAGCCTGTTCAGCGGCGGCATGCATGGCGTCCAGTGGCAGGGAAACGGTATCGGGCACGGTCTATCCTTCATTTTGTGGTTTTATATTATATTGAAAAATATAGTGTTTGTGCGATAAAATTCAAGTGCACCAATATCGACTCAAGAGGATGGTATGAATCTTTTTCGCCCACAGGCTTTGCCCACGGTAGGCTGGCGTTACGACCGCATGGCGCTGGCGCTGCACTGGATCAGTGCCCTGTTACTGGTGTTTATGACGGGGCTGGGCTGGTACATGATGGAGATCGAGCACACGCCCGCTGCCAAGCCTTATTTTGTTCTGCATAAATCGCTGGGGCTGGTCGTGTTGGCGCTGATGCTGGTGCGGCTGGCGTGGCGGCGCAGCCATCCGGTACCGCAATTGCCGTCGCAAATGCCGGCATGGCAGCTGCGTGCCGCGCAAATGGTGCAGGTAGGGCTGTATCTGTGCATGCTGGCCGTGCCGCTGGCGGGCATAGCGGGGGCAGCCTACAGCAAGTCGGGACTGGTGTTGTTCGGCTACAGCCTGCCCCGTCTGGTGCTAGCCAACCATGACACGGCCGAGGCTTATTTCGACATACACGGCACGCTGGTCTGGCTGCTGATTGTGCTGGTGTGCGTGCACATTGCGGGAGCGCTCAAGCACCGCTTTATCGACAAGGATGGGGTATTCGAACGGATGGTGCCGGGACGCCATTAGGCGGGACATGCAAAGAAAAAAAGCACTGACAAGTCAGTGCTTTTTTTGTATCTCTGGTGCCCGAGGCCGGACTTGAACCGGCACGCCTTGCGGCGGCGGATTTTGAGTCCGCTACGTCTACCAATTTCATCACTCGGGCGACGCGTCCGCCATTATCACTGATTTGCTCCGTTGCTGCAAGTTCAGGGGACGCAGTGTGCTGTCGCTGTCTCCCTATCCTGTGCCCGCTTGCCTGCCATGCCGGCTGGCATCCGGAATATGCGGTTTATCGCGCCAGAATGCCGTTGGTGCCGGTGTATCTGCGGCTCGTCGCATAGGCCGGATACGGGCGGTTTTCCTTGCTATTCTGCTTACGTCAACCGCTGAAAACCAAGAGCAGCGGTGACTCCAGCTAGTGAAAAACTTCCCCCAATTGCTTACGGAGCACACCATGAAAACCCTGATTGCCGCCTTAGTTGCCACCTCGTTTGCCGCCTTGAGTGTGGGCACTGCCCACGCTGCCGATGCGACGGTGCAGGTTAAACCCACCCCCAGCTATCGCCTGAACCAGCAGGAACTGTACGATCTGGAGCAATCGTTTGCTCTGAGCAATGGCCAGACCATGAAGTTCTCGACCCGTCTGAACCGCATTTTTGTGCGGGTGGATAGCGGTTCTCGGGTGGAAATCTTCCCTGTGGCGAAAGATCGCTTCAAGAGCGAGGCCGGTACCGAGTTCGAGTTCCGTGACGAAAACGAAACGGTGGCAGTAGCCAATTTCGGCCTGCTGCCCATGGCCGAAGCGCCGGCCAAGGCGATGGTGCTGGCACGCCGTTAAGCGGCCGCTTGGCAGCATCTGCTCCGGCGCGGACGCGCCGGTGGCATTGCTGCCGGCCTAGTCGGCCCGGCGGTACAGGCGGAAGCGTTCTTCGCGATCCGCCGCGCGCCGTCCTTCCCATAGCAGCACCCACTGCTTGCCGCGGTATTGCGGCTGTATCTCGTGCTCGTCCTTGACCCGTATGCTGTCCTGTAGCAGCAGCAGATTGCAGCGCTGCGGCCGTATGCCTTCGAACGGCAGGGCCCCGTAGTAGGCGAACGAGGCGCGCTGGGCCGGCCCTACATTGGTGGCAATGCAGCCGCCGCCTGCCGGTACTTTTTCCGCAATCTGGCGCGCTACGGCCGCATAGCTCTTCGAGTAGTTGACGTCCGGCAGGAACAAGGTCATCAGCAATATCCAGATCAGTATCAGGCCGCCGGAGGACAGCACCACGGCGCGCCACAGCACGGCGGGCTGGCGTGAAATACGCCAGTGCACCAGCGCGAACCAGCCGGCCGTGGCGGCCAGCGCCACCAGCAGCGCGATCCAGCCCAGTTCCGGGGTAAAGCCCGGCACCAGTTTCAGCGCATTTTTGGCGGCTTTCGGCGGCCAGCCCGTCAGTTTGGCGAACCAGAAAATCCAGATGATGGCAGCGCACAGGGTCAGTGCCATCACCGAGAACCAGTCGATGGCGTTGATGGCGCCCCGTTTCATGGTCAGCAAACCGAACGCAGCCATGATGGCCAGCGGCGGCAGCAGCACCAGCAGCTGGCCCTGCTCCGGCAGCGGATTGAACAGGGTCAGCAGCATGCCCATGGTGACAAACGCCAGCGGCACCACGATGTGCAGCGCACGGCGCTGGCGCCGCCAGGCCCAGACGGCCCAGCCGGCGAACGGCCAGGCTGGCCAGTAGAACCAGGTGCCTACGCGCAGGAAGAATTTGATCGACAACATGCCGGGCAGGGCCAGTTGCTCCAGATTCCAGCCCAGCCATCCTTGCATAGGCTGCTGGCCATAGGGTTGCAGCAGCTGGGCCGGCAGCAGCCACAGGGCGGCCACGGCGATACCTACCGTTAGCGTGGCGGCCAGATCTCGCACGGCCCGGATGGCAGGCTGGTCCAGCCAGCGGGTGCAGGCAAACAGGGCCAGCATGAGGCAAACGGGCGTGATCCAGCCGCGCGTCAGGGTCAGCAGGCCGACCGCCAGCCCGCTCAGGGCGGCATTGCGCAGCGACGGCGCTTCGGCATAGCGTACGGTGCGGTACAGCAGCAGGGCGACCAGCGATACCTGCAGCGCTTCCGAGGTGGTTTCATGGCTGTGTAGCAGCAGGCCCAGACAGCCCAGATAGATCAGTACGGCAGCGTCGGCCAGCGTGCGGCCGAAGTCGTTGGGTTCGGGCTGGCCGCCAAACGCCAGCCGCAGCGGCTGGGCATCCTGCCGCCGGCCCAGATTGAAGGTGGCGTACCACAGCGACAGCACGCCCAGCAGGAAGATGCCGACGGTCGCCACGCGCGCCGCCAGCACATCGCCCAGCAGCGGCCCGAACAGCTTGATGCCGAGCGCGCCCAGCCAGAATGCCAGCGGGCCTTCTTCCGGCATGGACAGGCCGGCGATATTCGGCCATAGCCAGTCTTGCCAGTTGCCGTGCGCCATGGTCCACATGATGCCGAAGCTGGCAGCGTCGTCGTTCTTCCACGGTTCGCGTCCGATCAGGCCGGGCAGGATGTAGAGCAGGCCGAGGGCGAACAGAGCCCAGCGTGGCAGGGCCAGCGTGGCGGCGGCAGGAAGACGGACTGGCTTCATTGATCAGTAGTCGAGTGAGGTAGTATGCGAGTATGAAGGAAACACCGGAGGCTAGAAACAAAAAAAGCAGCCAGAGGCTGCTTTTTCTGACGTAGCGGCTGGATTAGCCTGCTGCGACGGCAGTTTTGGAACCAACGGAACCAAACTTCTGACGGAATTTTTCCACGCGACCAGCGGTGTCGACGATCTTGTGCTTACCGGTGTAGAACGGGTGCGATTCAGCCGAAACCTCGATCTTTACCAGTGGGTATTGTTGACCATTGTGCTCGATGGTTTCACGGGTCTGGATGGTCGAACGGGTAACGAATTTGAAATCGCACGACAGGTCGTGGAACACAACTTCGCGGTACTCTGGGTGGCCTTCTGGTTTCATAATTGCTCTCGGTTAGGTAGGTAGCCAAACAGCACTTCGTCGGTCGCTCCTGCTTCTTGACCCGATTGCCGCTCACTTGCCTGATTTAAAAAATAATACGGTCGCGTATTATACAAGAAAATCGGGCCCGCGGCACGTTTGCGTGGCGCGGGCCCGACGGCCATGATAGGGGGGCTAACGAGATTTAGCCGCCGCGCCGGTGTAGCAGGGGTTTCGCGCGGCATCGCCGTGCGCCTGCGGAACGGCCTTGCCCTGCAGGGCAAGGTTCCTTGGCGGCATTGCGGCTTTAGCCGCCCCGCCGCATCATGTCGAAGAACTCACCATTGTTTTTGGTGGCCTTCATCTTGTCGAGGATGAACTCCATCGCCTCGATCTCGTCCATCGAGTACAGCAGCTTGCGCAGGATCCAGATCTTCTGCAGCTGGTCAGGCTTGATCAGCAGTTCTTCGCGGCGGGTACCCGATTTGTTCAGGTTGATAGCCGGATATACGCGTTTCTCGGCCAGGCGGCGCTCCAGGTGGACCTCCATGTTGCCGGTACCCTTGAATTCTTCGTAGATCACATCATCCATACGCGAACCGGTTTCGATCAGCGCGGTAGCGATAATGGTCAGCGAACCGCCTTCTTCGATGTTACGGGCGGCGCCGAAGAAGCGCTTGGGACGTTGCAGGGCGTTGGCGTCCACACCACCGGTCAGCACCTTGCCGGAAGCCGGGATCACGGTGTTGTAGGCACGCGCCAGGCGGGTGATGGAGTCGAGCAGAATCACCACGTCTTTTTTCATTTCGACCAGACGCTTGGCTTTTTCCAGCACCATCTCGGCAACCTGCACGTGGCGGGTGGCCGGTTCGTCGAAGGTGGAGGCGACCACTTCGCCGCGCACCGAGCGTTGCATTTCCGTCACTTCTTCCGGACGTTCGTCGATCAGCAGCACGATCAGGGTGACATCCGGATGGTTGGCAGTAATCGCGTGGGCGATGTGCTGCAGCATCACGGACTTACCGGATTTCGGCGATGCCACCAGCAGGCCGCGCTGGCCTTTGCCGATAGGCGAAATCAGGTCGACGATACGGCCGGTGATATTTTCCGTACCGTTGATGTCACGTTCCAGACGCAGCGGCTCGTTCGGATGCAGCGGCGTCAGATTCTCGAACAATATGCGGTGCTTCGATGCTTCCGGCGATTCGCCATTGACCTTGTCCACCTTGACCAGCGCGAAATAGCGTTCGCCGTCTTTCGGGGTACGTACTTCACCTTCGATCGAATCACCGGTGTGCAGGTTGAAACGACGGATTTGCGAAGGCGAGATATAGATGTCGTCGGTCGACGCCATGTAGCTGGCGTCGGGCGAGCGCAGGAAACCGAAACCGTCGGGCAGCACTTCCAGAGCGCCGTCGCCGAAGATCTGTTCACCAGCCTTGGCGCGTTTTTTCAGGATCGCGAACATCAGCTCCTGTTTGCGCAGCCGGGCGGCGTTGTCGATATCAAGACCGATGGCCATCTCGAGCAGTGCCGAGACGTGTAAGGCCTTTAATTCAGATAAATGCATATGTGTTGAGTGTCCCGTGACGGGAAAGTAAAGGTAGGGGAGGGAACGACGTGGTGTTGTTTAGAAGGCGACGTTGCGGGCGCAACGTCGTCCGTGCGGCCGCCGCAGCGGCTCTGCCAGATATTTTACTTAGATATTGCTGTCGATGAAAGAGGTCAGCTGACCTTTTGCCATTGCGCCAACTTTCTGGGCGGCGGCAACACCGTTTTTGAACAGAATCAGGGTCGGGATGCCACGGATGCCGAACTTGGCTGGCACGGCCTGGTTGGAGTCCACGTCCAGCTTGGCGATGGTCAGCTTGCCATCGTATTCCTTGGCCACTTCTTCCAGAATCGGAGCGATGCTCTTGCAAGGGCCGCACCATTCAGCCCAGAAGTCTACCAGCACAGGGCGGTCGGACTTGAGCACGTCGGCTTCAAAGGATGCATCGGTAATGTGTTTGATATTTTCGCTCATATATTCCTCAATCGAGGTTCTGTGGGATGAATAACGCCTGGGGATTATGCCACGTTGTCTGCAAGGTCATCAGGGTTGCCTAGTGGGCAGCACATGGGGACCAAATGCGCGAATTCAATGTGCTAGAGGGGATGGCAGCAAGATCGGCAGGCGAGGATGGCAGAAATAATAACCCATTTTTTAGAAATGTGCGGCAAATTGTCGCAGGGGCTGGAATTTTTGTCCGTCTAGTAGCTGGCCGGGGCTTGCTGCGCAGTGGTTTTCGCGGCAGGCTGCACTGCGCCTGCACTGCGCCTGCTGTGCGCTGCGGTGCTGCCGGGGCAGGGCGCAGACTGAGTACCAGCGCGCTGACGGCGCGGCGTTCATCGGCCACCGGCTCGATATCGGCCAGCAGCCACAGCACGCTGCCGTCCGGGCAGGGCAGGCCGATAATCGCGTCGGCCACGGGGGCCGCGGTTGTCAGTGCCAGCTGCAGCGGGTGGTTGCTGGCGTCATAAAAACTGCCGTCGGCGCGCAGGGCAGGCCAGCAGAGCTGCCCCTCGGGCAGCGCGGCCTGCGCCAGCAACTGCTGGGCGCGCGGGTTGGCGGCGCGGATGTGGCCGTCCGGGTCGAGCAGCAGCAGGGCACCGGCGTCGGCGTCCTGCAGGGTACGCTGGCTGGCAGCTTGCGCCTGCACGGCGTTGCCTGCGCTGGTCTGGCCAGTGGCGGAGGGCGGTGCGCCAGTGCTGGCAGGTGCTGTGCTGCGGGCCTCGGGGTCGACGTGTGGCAGCAGGCGGTGGCGCAAACGCCAGAGCAGGCCGGCAATCAGCAGCAGCACCAGGGCCGGTAGCAGGGTAGGCAGATAGCGGCGCCAGCCCTGCTGCTGCTCCGGCTGATACAGGAAGCCGTCGAGCTTGAAGTCTTCCGGCAGCATGCGCTGCGCCATATAGCTGCTGGCAATGGCCTGCCAACGCGCGGGATCGCTGTAGCCGAGTTCTGTGGCGTCCTGCGCCAGCAGCGGCACGATGTGCTGGGCTTCGTACAGCAGGTGCTCGCGGCTGTGGCGCTGCGGGTAGCGGGCGCGGATCAGATCGACCATTTCGTCCGGATGCTGCATGGCGTAAGTCCAGCCGCGCAGGGTGGCGGCACGCAGGGCCGCCGCGCGCTGCGGGTGGTCGCGCAGTTCGCTTTCAGTGGTGTACAGCACGTCGCCGTAGAAATCGTCGCCC